>OIWO01001639.1_pt1 | contig 17696 bp, 13 predicted proteins | sample 1587641 | NCBI WGS metagenome assembly OIWO01 (sample SAMEA3888924, study PRJEB22519) | human gut metagenome | biome: human gut; feature: human-associated habitat; material: faeces | place: Denmark | collected 2010
TCATTATATATACGGATTAAAAGGTAACGAGGAATTATACCGGTATAAATTTGAAATTTAAATCTATTTTTATCTCTGCAGAATAACTATTTTTCAATTGGACTCACTTCCCTGGGGGAAAGTAAACATTGCAGAAAAAAGGTTGCGACAACCCTTATCCAGTACTGCTTTCTTTAGATTAGACCCCGATCATTATTTAACAACTTATAATGCATATAGTCGTTTTGCTTTATACGATAAAAACCTGAACCTGATTGATTCCTGTACTCACTATTCTCCAATCACCACCCAGATTACCCCGGAAAAAGTATTGGAAAATTACTATTTCTATTGTTCAGCTGTCCTCATAAAGCCGGATGGAACAAAATTCCTGAATTTTACGCATTGCGGTGCCATTCTGGAGTTTTTCAATATACAGCAAAATAAGATCACACATTCGAATACAAGTTATATTTATGAACCAACTTATAAAGCAGACGGGTTTCCACTTTGGCAGGAAAGTATCAGAGGATGGAGGACAGTATATGCCACGGATAATTACATATATATAGCATTAAACGGAACAAAGGATCTTGAGACCCGGATCGAAAAACTTTCTGTATTCGATTGGCAGGGGCTACCCATTAGACAATATGATTTGGGAGTCAATATTATGGATATTATAATCGATGAAAGTTTAAAGACAGGTTATGTCATTTATCGGGATGATGAGTATGAATATCATTTAGGGAATTTTGATTTATAGCCAACCTATTCAATCATAACTATGGTAAAGCATTTTTGTTATTTACTATTATGTACGATAACAATCACTTCTTGTTCTCGTACAGTTAAACTGAAACAGGAATGATTTCAATTACAATCTCAAAAGATAGTATTTCCACAATACAATCCGCATATTCCAACAAACAAAGTATTACACACCTTTCTTTTAGATGAAAATAATAAAGTCATTTTGGCAGGGAATCCCCTATTTAATCCACGTATCGAAGCCTTATTATTTCAAAAACTAAAAGAAAATAACTAAATTTATAGCTAAGCAACATCGGAAACAAGTTGATAAAATTCAGGCAGAGGGAGCGTCAATTGAGCTGTGAATATTTGCCTCTTACTCTACCATTCGATTTCCTTCAACCCATGTTCCCGTAGATATTGGTTTGTGCGGCTGAACTGGTGATTGCCGAACCATCCGCCCCGGTTGGCAGAAAGCGGGGAGGGGTGTACGCATTTAAGCACCAGGTGCCGGTCGGTATCGATAAATGCGCCTTTGCGTTGGGCATAGGATCCCCACAACAGGAATACCAGGTGTTCTTTCTTTTCTGCGATCTTGCGGATAACGGCATCGGTGAAAGTTTCCCAGCCTTTGTTCTGGTGCGAACCGGCTTGGTGGGCCCGTACGGTAAGCGTTGCATTGAGCAGCAGTACCCCCTGGTCCGACCAGCGTTCCAGGTTGCCCGAACGGGGAACAGGAGTACCCAGGTCATCGTGTATTTCTTTAAATATATTTTGCAGGGAAGGCGGTTGCTCGATACCTTCGGGCACGGAAAAACAAAGGCCGTGCGCCTGTCCGGGACCGTGGTAAGGATCCTGGCCGAGGATAACGACTTTCGTATTGTCTACCGTACAATGGTTGAATGCATTGAATATCAGTTTGCCGGGAGGGAAAATCCGGGTTTGGGCGTATTCGTTTTTTACAAAAGCGATCAGTTCGGCAAAATACGGTTTGTCAAATTCTTCCTGAAGCAGTGCTTTCCAGGATTCTTCAATTTTAACGTCCATATGGAATAAGTTTTACCTTGATTTCAAATAGTTTCGGCCACCGTTTCCCGGTGACATAAAAAGTTCCTTTCCCGGCATTCCACGCGATACCGTTCAGCACATCGTCTTTGTCGTCTAGCCGGGCTTTATCGGCGGCAGGCAAGAGTCCGGGCAGGTTCAGCTCGCCCCGGACAATGCCGGTTTCCGGATCGATGACGACAATCCGGTCGGTCAGCCACACATTCGCCCAGATCATACCGTCTACGTATTCCAGTTCGTTCAGTTGGTCTACCGGACCGTTATGATCGTATACTTCTACTTCTTTCAGTATATTGAACGTCGACGGAGCGATATGATAAAGCTTGTTGCTGCCGTCGCTCATGATCAGGTGGTCTCCGGCCGTAGTAATCCCCCAACCTTCGGAATTATAATTGAAGGTCGATTCCAGGGTAAAAGTTTTCAGATCGTAAATGAAACCTTTGCGTGACCGCCAGGTGATCTGGTAAATTTTATCTTCATATATCGTGATCCCTTCTCCGAATAACTGACTGTCGATATTTAAGACCGATAGAGTTTTACCGGTTTGCATGTCTGTTTTACGAATAGACGATTCGCCATATTGCCCCGTTCCCTCGTATATAAAACCGTCCTGATAGATCAAACCTTGTGTATAGGCTTTCGGATCGTGAGGAAAAACGTTGACTACTTCATAACTGTAAATGGCCGGAGCCTGATCGGGTTTCACCCGGATCGTCGTTGTCGCGATTCCCCGTTTGTTGTCCGGATGCCACGCCATCACTTTGATGGTCATATTGCCGGTTTTACCTTCAGGTATCCGGTAAGTAAAACTCCGGTCCTCTTTACCGGCCGTTGCGATTTGCTGGCCGTCGATATAGAAGGCGGCAGAATCGACAGGGAAACGGTCCTTGCTTTCAAAACCGATAACGATCTCCTCGTTGAAAGCATACATCTTATCTTTCCCGGGCGATGTAAGTTGAATACTTTTCACATACCTCACCTCGTCTTTCGGAAGTTCTGCAGCCAAAGGAGTTTTTTTTTCTTTGTTCGCCGTTTTATTCCCTCCGCAGGAACAGATGAAAAAGGCACATAATATGTAAAAAAAACAGGTCATCCGCTGTTCGTATCTGTTCAATTTTCTACCAGTTCCCATTCATATCCCTCTTTGGTATCCTTAATGGCGACTCCGGCTGCTTTCAGTTCGTCCCTGATCTTGTCGGAAGTGGCCCAGTCTTTCTTTTGCTTGGCTTCTGTACGGATAGACATCACCATATCCAATATTTTCCCCAGCACTTCGTGATCCTGGCTCACCGATTCGCTTTCGGCCTTCAGTCCCAGGATATCGAATACATAATCCTGATACAGTTTTTTCAATTTAGCCAGATTACCGGCGTCTATCTTCTCGTTTCCTGCCACCAGTGAATTGATCATCCGTACTCCGTCGAACAAGTGGGAGATCAGGACCGGTGTGTTGAGGTCGTCATCGATCGCTTCTTCACATTGGGTGATCAGTGCATCCACATCTACCGTATTACCGGCCGAAGCTTTCACTTTGTCCAGTGCCCGGACCGCTGCCATCAGGCGTTCATATCCCTTTTGGGCGGCTTTCAGGGCCTCGTTCGAGAAATCCAGCGGACTCCGGTAGTGGGCCTGCAGGATAAAGAAACGGACGGTCATCGGGGAATAGGCTTGCTCGAGCACATCGTTTTCTCCCGAAAAGAGTTGGTCCAGGGTGATGAAATTCCCCAGCGATTTGCCCATTTTCTGTCCCTTGATAGTGACCATATTGTTGTGCATCCAATATTTCACGGCTTCGTGTCCGTAGGCAGCCGTACTTTGGGCAATCTCACATTCGTGGTGGGGAAACTGCAGGTCCAGCCCGCCGCCATGGATATCGAAACGGTCGCCCAGATACTTCTGGCTCATGCACGAACATTCCAGGTGCCAACCCGGAAAACCGTTACTCCACGGAGAAGGCCAGCGCATGATATGTTCCGGAGTAGCTTTTTTCCATAGGGCGAAATCGGCCGGATTCCGTTTTTCTCCCTGGCCGTCTAACTGACGGGTGTTGGCAAATAACTCTTCCACCCGGCGGCCGGATAGTTTTCCATAGCTGTATTTTTTGTTGTAAGCCTCGACATCGAAATAAATACTTCCGTCGCTCTCGTAAGCGAATCCGTTGTCCAGGATTTTTTTTACCAATTCTTCCTGCTCGATGATATGGCCCGAAGCATGAGGCTCTATACTGGGCGGAAGGGTGTTCAATTGCTCCATATTGTGATGGTAGCGGTTGGTATAAAACTGAACGATTTCCATCGGTTCCAACCGGTCGAGCTTCGCTTTCTTCTCGATTTTGTCTTCGCCGTCGTCACTGTCGTCGGTAAGATGGCCGACATCGGTGATGTTACGCACATAACGCACTTTGTAGCCCAGATATTTCAGATACCGGAACAACAGGTCGAAAGTAATGGCCGGACGGGCATGTCCCAAATGGGCATCCCCGTAGACGGTGGGCCCGCAAACGTACAACCCGACAAAAGGAGGATTGATCGGTTCGAACTGTTCTTTCTTGCGCGATAAAGTATTATATAGGACCAGTCGATTTTTCATTTTCTATATCCATTTAGTTTAAAACGAAAACAAAAATAATAAATAAGTCAATACGATACCGACTTAACACGCAAAAATCAAATCTAACCGGTAAAAAATCAGTCTTCGGTCGAGAAGACTACCTTCATATTCGTACGGTTTTCCAATAGCGCCCCATAGGCATTATACACCTGTTGGCTTTTGTCACGGGTGGTGACATAATGCCCGTTATTCAGGCATTCGATTTTCTGAAACTGACAAGGCAGTATGGTAGAGCCATATTGGTTGTATACCCCGAACTTCTTGTCCCGTTTGACGATATAACGATGGCCTAAAGAAATGATCTCGTCATACTGGCAGGGAATAATGGTCGAGCCGTACCGGTTGAATATGCCCTTTTTACCGTTTGCCGTGACGTAATAAATATTCCCTTCCTGTTGTATTTTGTTGTAGCGGCAAGGAATAATCGTACTTCCATAGGTGTTGACGATGCCCTGAAGACCGTTATTCTCCACCAGATATTGTCTCCCTTCTTTCCGGATAGAACTGTATCGGCAGGGAAGTATCGTCGAGCCGTAAGTGTTGTAAATTCCGTATTTACCGCCTGCCGACACATAATAAACTCCGTCTTCGTATTCTATCGTGTTGTATTTGCAGGGGATAACGGTACTTCCATAGGCATTGACTATCCCTTTCAGACTGTCGTTTTCAACCAGGTATTTCCCCCCTTCTTTGTATATCGAAGTGTATTGGGTAGGAACGATTACCGAACCGTACAGGTTGTATATGCCCTGATATTTGCCTTTTGTCACGTAATAGGCATTGTCTTTGCATTCGATCTGGCTGAATTGGCAAGGGATAATAACACTTCCATAGCGGTTGTAAACCCCTTTGAGCCGGTCCCGGCAGACATAAAAACAACGGTCGGTGAGTTCGATCTGTTCATAGCGGCAGGGGATAATTGTCGAACCGTACCGGTTGTAAATTCCGTATAACCCTTCCGACGATACCCAAAAAAAATTATTCGATAATTCTATTTTTTCAAAACGGCAGGGCAAGACCAGGGTCCCGTAATAATTGACAATTCCTTTCCGGTCGTCGCGGCTGATTTGAAGAAACTGGTTTTCATATTCCTCGATCTTATCGTATTCACAAGCAAGGGAGAGGTAAAGCCAGGCATACCCTTTTTTTAAGGCAATCGGCCGGCCAATCTCTTTCGGTAACCGGCCATCCCGTTTGTGCTTTTCATAAAAATAGCTGATGATACCATATTTCCGGCCTTTCCTGACTTTGAAAAAACAGTTGTGTTGAGGTACGATTTCGTCGTACTCGTACGGTATGGCCAGCTGTTTGTCGATCACGATACCGTATTTCCCGTTTTGCCGTTCGATCCGGCACTCGTCGAAATGGTTGTCGTAGCATTCTGCAAATGCAAAAGTTACACACAATAGAAAAATGAGGGTAGAAATCAGTTTCATAAGTTTGTTTTTAGACTTCAATAATAAGAAAATATTTCTTAATTCCCAAAGAAATGTATCGACTTATTAAAAAAATCGTATATTTGTTTACATTTTATTGCTGTCTCGATTTTCTTTTTTTTGATTTTCCAGTTCCGGCCGTCTCCTTCCCGGATGCTGTGGTATTCTTCGATGTATTCCTTCAGTTCTTTTACTTCTTTTTGAAGCAAGGAAATGAAACCGGTTTTTCATGTATTGAAATAGGATTGGGAAAAAATTCGCCGATCAGATCGGTTTCAAAAAGACTTTTGGGACACCTTACCCGGCGACGGATTATCCGATCAGGAATTCGAATAGGTTCGGATTGTCATTGAGATATTCGTAGAGGATACCTTCGGATTTCATGCGGTCCAGCAGGCCCTGGAAATCTTCGGGATGCTGGATCTCGATGCCGATGAGGGCAGGGCCTTTTTCGCGGTTTGTCTTCTTCTTGTATTCGAAATAGGTGATGTCGTCGTGGGGGCCCAGGACGTTGCTGACAAAACTCTGGAGTGCACCGGCTCTTTGCGGAAAACGGACGACGAAGTAATGTTTCAGGCCTTCATATAATAAAGAGCGCTCCTTGATGTCTTCCATGCGGGTGATGTCGTTGTTGCTGCCGCTGACCACACAAACGACGTTTTTTCCTTTAATTTCATTTTTGTAAAAGTCGAGAGCACTCATACTCAGAGCTCCTGCCGGCTCTACTACAATAGCGTCGAAGTTGTAAAGATCCAGGATCGTCGTACAAATTTTGCCTTCGGGCACGACGACGATATCGTCCAATACTTTCTTGCAGATAGCGTAAGTGAGCTCTCCTACCCGTTGTACGGCTGCCCCGTCGACAAATTTATCTACTTCGTTCAGTTCGGTTACCTCTCCGCATTCGAACGATTTTTTCATTCCGGCGGCACCGGCCGGTTCGACTCCGATGATCTTGGTCTTCGGGCTCATTTGCTTATAGAAACTACCGATACCGGAAGCCAGTCCGCCACCACCGATCGGTACAAAGATATAATCGAGCTTCATCCGGGCTTCCTGAATGATTTCTAAACCGACGGTTGCCTGCCCCTCGATGATCCGGGGATCGTTGAAGGGAGGGATAAATACCATATCGTTTTTTTTACAGGCTTCGATTGCTGCTGTATTGGCCTGATCGAAAGTATCTCCCGTCAGGACGACTTCAATGGATTTACCCCCGAACATTTTTACCTGGTTGATCTTTTGCCTGGGAGTAGTAACGGGCATATAGATTTTTCCCTGGATACCGAGTTTGCTGCAGGAGAAGGCTACGCCTTGGGCATGATTGCCGGCACTGGCACAAACCACTCCTTTCTCCATCTCTTCAGGAGTCAGGGATTTGATTTTATTATAAGCTCCCCGGATTTTATACGATCTCACCATTTGAAGATCTTCCCGTTTCAGAAAGATATTGGCTTCGTATTTATCGGATAGATTTCTGTTTTTCATGAGGGGTGTCGGGACCAGAATGTCGTTGAGCGTATGCTCCGCCGTCATGATATCTTTCAAAGAAGGAAAATAAGGATCACTCATATTGTTCGGTTTAATTGGTCTGTTTTTTCATTTACCCGATGTTCTTTGCTATAAAATCGCCTACTTCGCTGGTCGGATAGGCCTGTCCGTCTTCAGCGATATCTTCGGTAACGATACCGGCTTCGACCGACCGACCGACTGCCTGGCGGATGCTTGCTCCGGCTGCTTTCAGGTTGAAGGCATATTCGAACATCATAGCGGCGGATAAAATGGTTGCCAGAGGATTGGCCACATTTTTGCCGGCGGCCTGAGGATAGGAACCGTGGATCGGTTCGAACAGCGAGGTGTGGATACCGATAGAAGCGGAAGGCAGCAAGCCTAATGAGCCTGTGATGACACTGGCTTCGTCGGTGAGGATATCGCCGAACATGTTTTCTGTAACGATGACGTCGAAATGTTTGGGTTGCTGGATGAGTTTCATCGCCGCATTGTCGACAAACATGTATTCGACATTTACCTGAGGATAAGCCGGAGCCATCTCTTGTACGGTTTCGCGCCATAGCCGTGAGGTTGCCAGGACATTGGCTTTATCGACAACTGTCAGTTTGTTGCGGCGCTTCATGGCGTACTCGAAACCTAATCGGCAAATCCGTTTGATTTCGGCTTTGGTGTATACACAACTGTCGAAAGCGGTTTGCCCGTCTTCTGAACGTCCCTGGGGCCGCCCGAAATAAATGCCGCCGGTGAGTTCCCGGATACAGATGAAATCGGCCCCTTCTACGAGTTCTTGTCGCAGAGGAGAGCGGTGAACAAGGGATTTGAAAGTACTGACCGGACGGAGGTTGGCATATAATCCTAATTTTTTGCGCATTTCCAGCAATCCTTGTTCCGGACGGACTTTGGCTTGGGGATTGTTGTCGAAACGGGGATCCCCGATCGCTCCGAACAATACGGCATCCGATTGCATACAAATCCGGTGAGTTTCTTCCGGATAAGGATTCCCGGTCTTGTCGATGGCTGTTGCCCCTACTGATCCGTAGGTATAGCCGACGGTATGACCGTATTTTTTGCAAGTGGCATCGATGGCTTTGATGGCCTGTTCTATGATTTCCGGTCCGATGCCGTCACCGGGTAATACTGCTATTTTTAAATCCATGATGAAATGAGTTTGTAAGGTTCATAAGGCGACTCTTGCACTGGCTTTGTCAGAACCGAAGGCTCGCCGATCGTTTTAACGGGTCTTTTCAAATGCTTCGATCTTATGGTGTATGCTCATCAGATAGTCGACATCATCGTATCCCTTCAACAAACACTCTTTTTTGTAGGGAGAAATTTCGAAAAGTTCTTGCTCTCCTGTGGCTGTCAAGGTGACGGTCTGCCGTTCCAGATCGATACTGACGGTGGTCGAAGGAGCTGACCGGACGACCTGGAATAGCTTTGCCAGAAACGATTCGCTCACCTGTACAGGAAGTAATCCGTTGTTCAGGGCATTGTTGCGGAAAATATCGGCGAAAAAACTGGAAATGACTACTTTGAAACCTGCTCCATAAATGGCCCAGGCCGCATGTTCACGGCTGGAACCACAGCCGAAATTTTTCCCTGCAATTAAAATTTCTCCGGTATAGTCGGGGGAGTTCAGGACGAAATCTGTTTTCGGGTTTCCCTGAGCATCATACCGCCAGTCGAAAAACAATTGTTTGCCGAACCCTTCCCGGGTGGTCGCTTTCAAAAAACGGGCCGGAATGATCTGGTCGGTGTCTACATTTTCGATTTTCAGTGGTATCGCTGTGGATGTTAGGGTTGTGAATTGGTTTATCATGAGTTGAAAAGAGTTACTGAGTTGTTGAGTTACTGAGTTACTGAGTTACTGAGTTGCTGAGTTGCTGAGTTACTGGGTTGCTGAGTTGGAGTGAGTCGGGGACGGTGATTATGCCGTGGATAGCACAGGCAGCAGCGACGAGTGGGCCTGCCAGTAGAGTGCGGGCTCCCGGTCCTTGCCGGCCTTCAAAATTACGATTGGAGGTGGAGACACAATATTTCCCTGCCGGAATTTTGTCGTCGTTCATTGCCAGGCAGGCGGAGCATCCCGGTTGCCGTAATTCGAAGCCTGCAGCCTCGAGTGTATCCCTGATCCCTTCGTCGATGGCTTGTTTTTCTACCTGTTTGCTGCCCGGAACGATCCAGGCTGTTACGCCTGCTGCTTTTTGCTTGCCTTTCACATAGTCGGCGAATACCCGCAGATCTTCGATCCGTCCATTGGTACAACTGCCGACAAAAACATAGTCGACCGGTTTGCCCAGTAGCTTTTCGCCCGGTTTGAAGTCCATGTATTCCAGAGCTTTTAAGAAGGAAGGCCGGGAAGTCTCTTCGATTTCGGAGACTTCAGGGATAGAGTGGGTGAGGGCGATTCCCATGCCGGGGTTGGTGCCGTAGGTGATCATAGGGTAGATGTCGGCAGCATCGAATGTGACTTCTTTGTCGAAGATGGCGTCGGGATCACTGTATAGCTGCTTCCATTGTGCGACAGATTTGTCCCATTCGGTTCCTTGGGGCGCATATTCCCTGCCTTTCAGGTAGGCAAAGGTCGTTTCGTCCGGAGCGATCATCCCGCCACGGGCTCCCATTTCGATGCTCATATTACAGATCGTCATCCGGGCTTCCATCGATAGCGAGCGGATAGCCGATCCGGCAAATTCGATGAAATGTCCGGTGCCGCCGCCGGTACCTAGTTTCGAAATGAGATATAAAATGATATCTTTCGAACAAACTCCGGGATTCAATTGTCCTTCGACATTGATCCGCATGGTCTTGGGTTTGGATTGCAATACACATTGGGAGGCTAATACCATTTCTACCTCGCTGGTTCCGATGCCGAACGCCACGCAGCCCATAGCTCCGTGGGTGGAAGTATGGCTGTCTCCACAGACGATGGTCATTCCCGGTTGGGTCAGACCTGTTTCGGGACCCACCACATGGATAATTCCGTTTTTGGGGGTACCGACTTTGAAAATCGTGATACCGTGTTCGGTACAGTTATTTTCGAGCATCGACACTTGCCGGGCGGATTGCAGATCCTGTACCGGCAGATGTTGATTTTGTGTGGGTATATTGTGATCGGGGCTGGCTGTGACCTGAGCCGGACGGAATACTTTCGCGCCGCGCGAATGAAGCCCTTCGAAAGCTTGTGGACTCGTTACTTCGTGAATGTATTGCCGGTCGATATAGAGCACACATGAACCTCCGGCGATGGTGTCGAGTTCGTCGTTGTCGGGAGTATAACCGATGGCTTTCAAATGATGTTTCAGTGCTGCACGGCCACTACGGGCGGTGAGGACGATACTGGACTGATCGACCCCTACGTCTTCCGGGGCGATGATTTCATAGGTCTCCCGGCTTTTCAGTACACCGTCCTGGTGGATGCCCGACGAATGGGCGAAAGCATTACGGCCGACGATGGCTTTGTTGGGTTGTACCGGCACCCGCATCAAACTGGATACCAGCTGGCTGGTAGCGATGATTTGCCTGGTGTTGATACCGATATTGAAATCCAGATTTTTGTGACAGGCAATCGCCATCACGATTTCTTCGAGGGCGGTGTTACCGGCCCGTTCGCCGAGGCCGTTGATCGTCACTTCGACCTGCCGTGCTCCGTTTTGTACGGCGGCTAAAGTGTTGGCAGTGGCCATGCCCAGATCGTTGTGGCAATGAGTGGAAATAATGGCTTTGTCGATGTTGGGGACATGATTCATCAGATAGGCGATCTTTGCTCCGTACTCGTTCGGCAGACAATACCCCGTGGTGTCGGGGATATTGACGACGGTGGCGCCGGCTTTGATCACTGCTTCTACTACCCGGGCCAGGTATTCTTCTTCTGTACGGCCTGCATCTTCGGCGTAAAATTCGACATCATCGACAAATCGACGGGCATATTTTACGGCCTCTACCGCTCTCCCGACGATTTCGTCGGGAGTGGAATTCAATTTTTCGTGGATATGATACCAGGAGGTACCGATTCCGGTATGGATACGTCTCCGTTTGGCAAATTTCAATGCTTCGGCAGCCACTTCGATGTCTTTTTTTACAGCCCGGGTCAGAGCACAGATGGTTGGAACGGTTACTGCTTTAGAAATCTCTACAACGGAATTGAAATCCCCGGGACTCGAGATGGGGAAACCGGCTTCGATGATGTCTACACCCAGTTTCTCGAGCTGCCTGGCAACTTCTATCTTTTCGATTGTATTCAGCTGACACCCCGGAACTTGCTCTGCATCCCGAAGGGTGGTATCGAATATATATACTTTTTCACGCATGAGGTGATGAGGTAAAAGGTTAGAGGCGAAAAGGCTATTAGGCTAAAAGCTATAAGTTATAAGGTGGAAGCGGGAGTAGGTAAAAAAGGGAAAGGGATTAGTGAAGGTTATTGGGGCGCTTTTCATCTTTTGCTTTTTCGCCGATCTCCTTTCACTTTTTACTTTTCGCTTCTAGCTTTTTGCTTCTAGCCTTTTCGCTTTAATTGTTTTCCGGTCTCAGTTTCCGAACGACGGCACCGGCTTGCCACATCTCGGATTCGCGCATGGTCTGAAGTTCTTTTTCCAGTTTTTCACGATAGTCGGGCCGGCTGTTGGAATCGATCGAACGTTGGGCTTCGTTGCCACAAGATACCTGGCCGTACAATTCGTCGAATACCGGTTTGGCGGCATCCCGGAATTTCTTCCACCAATCGAGTGCTCCCCGTTGTGCTGTCGTCGAGCAGTTGGCATACATCCAGTCCATACCGTTTTCTGCAATTAAAGGCATCAGACTTTGGGTCAGTTCCTCGACGGTTTCGTTGAAGGCTTCCGAAGGGGTGTGGCCGTGTTCGCGTAAAGTGTCGTACTGGGCTGCAAAAATGCCCTGGATCGCTCCCATCAGAGTACCCCGTTCTCCTGTCAGGTCGGAATATACTTCCCGCTGAAAGGTGGTCTCGAACAGATAACCCGAGCCTACTCCGATTCCTAAAGCGATAACCCGGTCCCAAGCTTTGCCGGTGGCATCCTGGAAGATGGCATAACTGGAATTTAATCCCCGTCCCTGTAAGAACATTCTCCGCAATGAAGTACCCGAGCCTTTCGGAGCGATCAGGATGACATCGACATCGGCCGGCGGGATGATGCCTGTGCGATCTTTATAGGTGATGCCGAAACCATGTGAGAAATAGAGGGCTTTGCCGGGAGTCAGGTGTTTTTGAATAGTCGGCCATACGGCGATCTGACCTGCATCCGATAGTAAATATTGTATGATCGTTCCTCTACGGGCGGCTTCTTCGATGTCGAACAGGGTTTCGCCGGGTATCCAGCCGTCGGCTACGGCTTTATCCCAGGTTTTACTTCCCCGGCGCTGACCTACGATTACGTTGAAACCGTTGTCTTTCAGGTTCAGGGCCTGACCGGGACCTTGTACACCGTATCCTATAACAGCAATGGTTTCGTTTTTCAATACCTCGAGCGCTTTTGCCAATGGAAATTCTTCTCTGGTTACTACGTTTTCTTTTACTCCTCCGAAATTAATTTGTGCCATAATAATAATGATTTAATTGTTAGTGTTATTTTGTCCTTGATCCGGGTTGTTTACGCTTTCGTCGTATTTTCCCGTTTCTGTAAATATTCATTCAATAGTTCGCGTTTTGATTTGATGATCGCAATTTGGCCCGACCGGACGAATTGCTGTACTCCATGGGGTTGTAGTAATTCGAACAGAGACTGGGTATCCTCTTTGTGTCCGGTCTTTTCCAGTACGATATAATCGTCACAGATTTCCAGTATCCGTACATGGTGGTCGCGTACCAATTTTTCGACACTGTTGCTCCGGGTGACTTTGTAAAGTGCGATTTCCTGTTGTACCACTTCATCCGGGGTGAAAACAAAGGCTTTCAGTACATCGATTTTCTTTTCGATCTGCTTGACCAGTTTCTCTATCTTTTCGGGATCGGTGATGAAATAGGCCGAAATATAGCCGCGGTCGAACTGCATACCCTCGACCACGTCCACATGGGTGTCGGTGCCTTTGGCCTCCTCGACCGTGATGACGCCCTCCTTGTTGACCTTCGACATCGCTTCGGCGATCAGTTTGCCGATGTTGGGGTCATTGTTGGCTGAAATGGACGCCACCTGCTCGATCTTGGCGATGTCGCTTCCTACCACCTGGCTCTGCTCGCGCAGCGATTCGACCACCTTGGCCACCGCCTTGTCGATACCGCGTTTGAGGTCCATCGGATTGGCGCCGGCCGTCACGTTTTTCAGTCCCACGCCGATGAGCGCCTGTGCCAGAACGGTCGCGGTGGTCGTGCCGTCGCCGGCGTTGTCGTTGGTCTTCGACGCCACCTCGCGCACCATCTGCGCACCCATGTTGGCGATCGCATCCTCCAACTCGACCTCCTTGGCGACGGTCACGCCGTCCTTGGTGATCTGCGGAGCACCGAACTTCTTGTCGATGATGACGTTGCGACCTTTGGGGCCGAGCGTGACCTTCACGGCGTTCGACAGCGCGTCGACACCCTCTTTGAGCATCTCGCGTGCCTCTACGTTATATTTGATCTCTTTTGCCATAGCTTTTACGGAATTTGATGTGTTTTACGAATCGGTGAAATTACAACGTTGCCAGAATATCCGACTGTTTCATGATGAGGTAGTCCGTGCCGTCGACATTGATCTCCGTCCCGGCATACTTGCCGTAGAGTACCTCGTCGCCGACCTTGACCTCCATCTTGACCTCCGACGTACCGGGGCCTACGGCCACGACTTTGCCTGCCAGCGGTTTTTCTTTCGCGGTGTCGGGAATGATAAGTCCGCCCGCGGTCTTCTCCTCGGCGGGATTCGGGAGAATGAGCACTCTGTCCGATAAAGGTTTTACGTTCATAGTTCAACTATTTTTGGTTTGACATTCGTTGAAAAATTCTCTCTGTTGCGGTTCGGAGCGGCAGCCGCACGGCTGCATCGCCGCACCGATCCGTTTTTCTGTTTTCGGTGGGGGATTCCAACAATTGATATGCCAAACGGATTTTGGCAGACGCGGTGCCCTTTTTGGCAGATCGGGGCTGTCATTTTGACACGCTTCCGGACGCGGCCGGTACGGGACGCGACATTTGGGAACCGCGGTCGGCGGCCGGCGTTTTCCCGTACGATGCGGCGCTGCGGGCCGCCTTGCGCAGACGTCGGGTTTCGCTTCGCTGCCTGTGCAGCTCGGGATCGTAGATACGGATGCCGATCGAGATGCCGATCTTGTTGGGATACCACTCCGACGAACCGTTGAAGGGATCGGGGTGCAGCGGTTGTACGGGGCGGTGCGGCTCCATCTGCGTGCGGCCGTCGAGGTCGTAGCCGTTGTAGAAGCTCGTCATCCACGACCAGCCGAAAAACACGTCGAAGACCCACCGCTTGCGGAAAATCCGTTCGTAGCCCGCACAAGCGCCGAACATGAATCCGTAGCCTTTGCTGTAACGGTTTTCGAGGTGGATGCCCCAGTTCTCGATGTAGGGTTTCGACATGCGGAAAGCCATCATGCCCGCGTTGCCGCCCACGTACCAGCCCCGGGCATAACCGCGGAAGTAGTAGCGGTATTCATTCAGGAAGATGCCGAAGTGCATCGGTTTGCTCTGCCCGTCGACGTTGATCGATTTCCACGGCGAATAGACGAATTCCGTCTGGAAGGCGGAGTGGTCGGTCAACCGGAACTCCACGGCAGGGTTGACGACTCCTACGAGTGCGTAGAGGCCGTTGAGTTTCGCGTAGATCTGTGCGTCGGTCGCTGCGGGACGGAGCAGCGAGGCGAGCAGGAACAGCGACGAGATACCGAAACGTTTCATCTTCGATGAGGTGTGTGTTGCGTGCAAAGATACGAATAAGTGAGGGCAGAAGCAAGCGCCGGCTTGATTATGCCGAACGGGAGTATCTAAGGCGTCAGCCAAAGATACGAATAAGCGGGTGCAGAAGCAAACGTTAGTTTGATTATGCCGAGACGAAGTATCTGAGACGAAGTCAAAGATACGAATAAGCGGGGGCAATGTCGAATTTATTCGAACATTGCCGAGCGGCGGGCTTCGGCGCAGCCGAAGTCGGAAAAGCAGGGCACAGAAACAAACGACCGGTTCGGTTCTGCCGGAGCACGACGTCCGGGGTGCAGTCGTAGAGGCGGAAAACGAGGAGCGAAGGGAAACTCGCTTGCTTCGTTTTGCGAGATGCGTCTCCGCGAAAGTTCCCCTGATCCATTCGATAGATGCGCCGAACGTGGGTGTGCTGTCCGCCGAACGGCCGAGGTACCGGCGAATGCCGGCGAGCGTCCGTCCGCCGCATGGGGCGGGGCTTTCCTGCCGGCAGCGTTCGGCGACGCCGGACGGTCGACACGGAACATCGTCGGGATGTTTTGGCGAAAGAAGCCTGCTTCGCGAATCGTTCCGGCGGAAATCGATTCCGTTGGCTCCGCGGGTTCCTGTACACGCCGGAACCCGATGCTCTTTTCCCGAAACGCCCGTCGCCGGTTCGAATAATTTTCGGGCGAAATCCTTGCACAGACCAAAAAAACGTATTACATTTGCACACCGATTCGCGAAGTTCCGGCTTTGCGGTCGAAACGGTGGATGTAGCTCAGTCGGTTAGAGTGACGGATTGTGGTTCCGAAGGTCGTGGGTTCGAGTCCCATCTTCCACCCTCGAAGCTCTTGAAATAAAGAGTAATGCGAAGCAAAAAACCTTATGTATCAACGATATGTAAGGTTTTTTTGTTTTTTGGGCAATGTATTCGAGCGCATAAAAAGCAGGTTGCCCGGACCGAAATCGTGACCTGTCCAATCACAGCGCGCTCGTCTCCGGACTGGGGGTATGCTGGATCCCGTTTAGAGTGGCATGCCGGCCGCAGCTTCCCGGCTGCCGTGTCGTTCGGCAATCCTGCGTCTTAGTTCGGGTATCATCCAGACGGGGCCGTTTCGACGGCTTTTTTCGGCTCCTGCGACCGCTTTTGCAGGGCGGATTCGCTGCTATCGGGCCGAAAGAGGTATCGGACGATACTTTTTCTTCGCGAAAAATCGTTATCTTTCGGGGTATGTTTTCCAGGTGTTGCATAGGGTTGCTGTTGTTGTCGCTGCTGCCGGCGTTCGTTCCGGCGCGGGAGACGGCGCCGCGTATCGACCTCCGCCACGGAGTGCGTCCCGATACGATCCGCCTGAAAGCGGAGGACCTGAAACTGGGCTTGCCCTGCGACAGCGTCTATCTCAAACGCAGGGATTCGTTGCGGCGCAATGACAGCCTGCGCCGTCAGGCCGAACAGCGCAACCAGCGTCTCTACGACAGTATCCGTTCGAAGACGACGCGCCGTGCCGTACCGCGTTTGCTCTACCGGATGCTCTTCGTCAACCCCGTACTCGATACGACGGCCAACGGACGGGTGCTGGACGAGAGCCGGCAGTTCGAACGTTACTCCGGCCGGCGGATCGGCGAGGTGGTCATCGCGCAGGATCCGGTGTTCACCCCCGACGGCAACTGGCTCGAACGCACGGGCAACAAACTGCACGTGATGACGCGCGAGCGGGTGCTGCGGCGCGACCTGCTCTTCGAACCCGGGGATACGATCGCTCCGGAGCTGCTGGTGCGCAACCTCCAGCTGCTCCGTTCGCGCGCCTATATCTCGGATGCGACGATGGAGCTGACACCGGATTCGCTCGACTCGACGCGCGTGGTGGTCACGCTGCGTTCGCGCGACAGCTGGACGATCAGCGCCGATGCGGCGCTGCACGGCGAGGGCCGGACGATGATCGGTCTCTCCGACGCCAACATCTTCGGCTCGGGCAACCGCCTGAGCGTTGCGACCAATTTCAGCCGCAACGATTTCGGCTACGGAGGCAACGTCGTCTCGTACGACATCCCCAACTTCCTGGGGTCGTTCTACAAGGCCAACTTTTCGGCGGGCCGCGATTTCTACAACAGCGAGCTGCGCATCGGCGTAGGCAAGGAGTTCATCCTGCCGACCGACTACGAACTGGGCATCGCCTACAACAACGTCAAGGCGAAGTATTATCTGGTCGACCGCGACACCTCCGACCTGGCCAAGTCGAAGCGCTTCGACGTCTGGGCTGGGCGTTCGCGCTACATTCGTTCGATCCGTTCGAGCGTCTTCCTCACGGCGCGTTACGGTTTCGCGCGCTACTCGCTCCGTCCCGACGTGACGAAGACTTACAACCCGGCTTTTCACGATACCGACGACGTGCTGGTCGGGCTGGGGCTTTACCGCGAGAAGTTCTACACCACCAATATGATCTACGGCTTCGGCACGAGGGAGTATCTGGCCACCGGCTACAAGGCCGAGCTGGTCGGGG
>OIWO01001643.1_pt1 | contig 17668 bp, 8 predicted proteins | sample 1587641 | NCBI WGS metagenome assembly OIWO01 (sample SAMEA3888924, study PRJEB22519) | human gut metagenome | biome: human gut; feature: human-associated habitat; material: faeces | place: Denmark | collected 2010
GCAAAGTAGACCGCTTTGACAATGGCGTATTCTGCGTCTATGCCATGCAGCGGGAGGGCCCTTATGACGCTGTGGTGATAATGGAGGATGGGGCCCGTGGAATGAATTTCTGCATGAGCATACGAGGCTACAGCAGGGATGTCCCGCTCCTTTGGATCAGCGATCAGGCAGAATTTGAACCCCAAAGCCGCAGGCTGCAGGCGGACACCTTTTTGGTGAAGCCTGTGACGGAATATCAGCTGCGGGAGGCAGTATCCCGGCTTCTTCAGGGAAAAAGGGGAAGTAATGAATCAGGTGAGGAGGAAAAGTATGAATAAAAAATATTACCGGAGAGAACAAAAAAAGAAGAAACGGCAGATCATATCTGCAGCATTGGCGGCAATGATGGCGATGCAGTTATGCATACCGTCTGCAACGTTTGCTTCAGTTCCTACAAAAAAGTTGAAAGTGATCACGGGATTTACGGAATTACCGGAGGAGGTCGCGCATATTCAGATCCCTGCGGATGCCGGAGAAAACTTTGAGGATTATCTGAATTTCCCGGAGACGATCGAGGCTTCGGTGGTGGAATATAAGAACGTGGATCATCAGAAAAATAATGCGGATCGCGATAAGGGCGCGGAAGATGGGAAAGCGGCAGCAGACGACCGTGATAAGAAAGAAGAATCGGAAATTGCTACCGGCAGTAATGCAAAGAAAGAAAATCTGAATGAGGAGGAAACTCCGGAAACAGAAAATTCAGAAAACGTGCCGGATAGCAATGATGAGGAGGAAGCAGATAAACAGGAAGTTCAGGAGAAAGACCAGCAGGGTACGTTTCTGATCGCGACCGACAGCAATGCCGGGGATTTTCTTAAGGATTATGAGTTTGAAGATGAGGAAATCTCAGAAGATATCCCGGTGCTGACGGATATCAGCGTTACTTGGGAGCCGGATGAGAACCGGGAAGATGAAAGTGGTTTCTATTATTATCTTCCGGTTCTTCCGAGAGAGTATATTTTGGCAGCGGGCGTGGAGCTTCCGGAGATCGAGGTCAGCATGGACGGCGGAATCGCTTTGCTGGCATCAACAGGTACTTATGATATTGCGAATGGCGGTATCGTCATCAACAGCAACACATTGGAACAGTATAATGACGCGACTATCACGGGAAGCAGTACGACCCATGTTATTCAGGTTATTGGTGTGGAGGCTACAATCACGATTTCGGATCTGGATATCCAGATTCCGATCGACAATAACGCTACAACAGCAAGTAACTGGATACCGGCGATCCGACTGGCAAATGGTGCAAAACTGAATCTGATTCTGAAGGGAAAAAATACACTCAAGGGCGGTGATATGTGTGCGGCTATTGATGTGCCGGAAGGCTGTACCCTGACGATCCGCGGAGAGGGAAGCTTAAAAGCAACTGGTGGAGTAGGCGCCGGAATTGGTGCGTCGAGCATGAGAAAGGGTTCCTTGGGGAGAATTGAGATCAACGGAGGCGATATCGAAGCTTATGGTAGCGGGATGGCAGCAGGTATTGGCGGCGGTTTAGAGAGCGGCATCGGTACCATTGTCATCAACGGCGGAACTGTTTATGCCAAGGGCGGACATGGAAACTACCCCAAGGATATTAATCATGTATACGGTGGAGCAGGAATTGGCGGTGGACCGTTCGGCTGCGTGGATAAGATTGAGATCAACGGTGGCAATGTGACAGCCTATGGCGGATATGTTACGAACGCAGGAAGACGCCCCGGATCCGCAATCGGCACTGGCGGCGGTGGAGCAAAAACGGTAGAAGATGGATACAAGTATGGTGAGATTGCGATCAATGGCGGAACGGTTTCGGCCATTGCATATAATAATGAAGTATATGCGATCGGTATCGCAGTGAAGCCCGGTCAAGCGCTGCCGGAGGGTAGTACCTTGGAGGGCTCCATTTCCATCAGTAATGAAGCAACAGTAAATTTAAATGGCGGCGATTATTTCCCGAAAAGTGAAAATCCCGGACTGAAAAACTATACCATTCAGGGCACGATTGCGGATGTACGATTCATCGAAAGCGCTTATCCGGTGACAATCAGCGTGGGAGGGATTACCTGGAATGCAGGGACGATGAAGGTGAGCGATTATCAAGGTACACTTCAGGCATCCAATTATCTGAAGCCATTAACGCCAGGGACACCGGTAACGGTAACGGTGACGGTTGGAGACTATGTTTATCAGATGGAAGCTGACGTTGCTGATGTTGATGATAAGAATGCAACGATCACTTTGAAGGCCGCAACTCCTCTTTATGAGACAAGATTAAAATTTGTTTCCACGGCGATCACGAGCGATCAGATATTACAGGCAACCGATATCACGATCAAGCAGGATGGTGAACCGTTGATCAATCAAAAAGGTCAAAGTGCAGCTATGGTCATTCCTTCCATGCAGATTTCGTATGATGAAGTGAACACGGGACATCTGACGGTATATCTGCCGGAAAATAAGAATAAAACAGAGATTTCGGTGACGGTACCGGGCTTAAATGACGGTAATCCGATCACAAAATCAGGTGAGACGATTTCGATAGGAATACTAAATGAAATTACGATGTTTAATTCTGATACCTCTTGTAGTCATGAGCACTATAATGCAGATGGATTTTGTGAAGCATGTGGTGCATATCAGGAGCCCAAAAATTGGAAGGAATATTATGAGATTTATAATGCCGGTCAGCTTTTCTGGTTTGCAAAGCAGTTTAATGATAGTAAAATCCCTGATAACAGCAATCTGAAGCTGATGAAGGATATTGAGATCCCGGGCGGACATGACTGGACAAGCATTGGAGACATGGATGGTAAGAGTTTCCAGGGGAATATTGAGGGAAATTACCATGTAATTTCCGGACTGCGACCTGCTGATGACAGTCCAAGTTTTAAGCGGGGACTGGTGGCAAAGATTACACATGGGAGTGTACAAAATATAGGGCTGGTGTTGGAAGGTAATTGGACTTGCGGGTTGTGTCGTACCGCTATGTATGATATCAATATTCAGAATTGTTTTGTAGTAGGAACAAATTTTTTAAATAGTTGTTCAAACGGAACGGTGACTAATTGCTTGGCTGTATCAGGAAAACTGGAAGGAACTGCGTCCTCGGTAAGTAATAGAGCTACTTTTACGAACTGTTATGAGACATCAAAGGGTAGCAATAGTTCTCGGGGTGAAATTACTACTATAGATAGTGAAGAAAAACTGAAATCCGGAGAAATTGCCTATAACTTAAACGGTAATCGATCAGATGGTACGTGGGGACAGGTGATCGGAAAGGAGGATTACCCGCATTTCCGCAAGTACAGTAAGACGGTATATTATGATCCAGCTGCTGGTACATATTCTAATAATAAGGCGGCAAGTATCACTTCCGCAGCTGTCACGGATATTAAGACGATTTCTGAAAAAAAAGCGACTGCTACACTTAAGGCAACAGGAACTTCCGGAGCAGAGGTTAAGTTTTTCTTAACCTCCGGCGAGGATGAGCAGACATTAACATTAGATGATATGTTCTCGAAAGGAACGTTACTTACGGAGAGTTCTTCCGGAAACTATGAGTGTACCATTGAGAATTTAACTCCGGACACAGAATATCATGTCAGACTGATGATTAAAAAGGAGGGTAAGTTATCTCTTGATGTAACCTATGTAAATTTCCAGACAGAAAAAGTGCGGCAGGAGGCACCTAATGCTGCTGATGTTTCTATCAATTACGAACAGGAGACTTTAGAGAATAAAGCTTCCTGCGATCTGGAGTATGCTGCTTCTAAGGATGCACAGTCATGGACAACGATAAGACAGGGTGGTAAGGTTCGTCTGACAGGGCTGCTGGATAACATTCGTGAAAGTGCTGGGTCTGTACCACTCTATATTCGCAAGAAAGCATCCGCGTCCATGTCAGCCAGTGAAGCGGTTTTGGTGGCGGATTTGCAAACACAGGCGATTCCGGAAGAATCGAACAAGCCGAATATTGATTATCGGAAGGAAGAAATCACAATTTCCTCATCTTTACAGTATGTGATTGTAAACGGAACCAATACCTCTCCAAGCTGGACATCTGCAAAAATGGGCAGTGGATCAGGAATTTCGATTACAGACATCATTTCTTCCGATCATGAGAGTACGGTTTATTATCGGTATGCTGCAAGCAACGTGGATGAGAAATTTGCCGGAAAACCCAAAAGTATCACGATTCTTAAAAGAACGACAGCACCGGCTGCAATAACTGAGGGTGAAGTGACTATAACCGGTACGACGATTACCATAAACAGAACGAATCCGGAAAATGACATTGAGTATGGATACCGTGATGCAGATTCAGACGGAGCATTTACATGGATTGACGGTACGGAAATTCAGGGATTATATCCGGCACATGGATATCAGGTAACCAGCAGAATAAAGGCGAAAGAGAATGCATTTGCTTCTGAGAGAACGGAACCGCTTAATGTGTCTACCAGGGATACACTGAGAATTGTAGGAAACGGAACACAAAAGTGGAATGCGAAGGGGACTTATGGGGATTCACTTGCTCAGATTCTGGTTTCCCTGGCTTCTGGTTATGGTGTGTATAATGGTGCAAATCAACCGGTAGCCGGAACCTGGAGCTGGGAACCGGAAAATAGTAGTTCAGCATCTGGTATTTATCCGAATGTAAAAGGTAACAAGGCTTATACCGTGAAATTTACACCGACAGATTCAAGTGCTTCATACGATAGGACATTAACAGATTCCGTGGTACCGGAAATCTCTAAGTACACACTGCAATTATCAGTTGCGGTAGAAGATAAGACCTATGATGGCACGAAAACAGCAACTGTGCATGAACCGCTGATTGTAAAGACTGGCGTGTATACAGGTTCAGGAGAGGAGCAGCTGCAGATCACAGGCTTAACAGCAGCTTTTTTGGATGTAAATGCCGGAACCAATAAAAAGGTTGTGATCGATGCTTCGAATGCAGTGATAACAGGAGCAGTGATCAGTGGCGGAGCAACAGCCGATCCGGATAACTACCAGGTCAACATTCCTTCCAGTGCAACCGCAACGATCGAAAAAGCAGCATCTTCGATCACGATCAATGATACAGAGTGGCCGGGAACGAAAACATATGGCGATCCTGATTTTCCATTGACTGGAGTTACCACCGTTGGAGACGGAACTGTGACCTATGGCAGCGATAATGAGAGTGTACTGACGGTGGGCGAAGATGGTCAGGCAACGATCCATGGCGCAGGTACGGCAAATGTAACGATTCGTATGGAAAATGGTACCAATTACACGACAGGTAATAATTCCAGACCGATCACCGTTCAGAAGGGAACCATTTCCCTGAATCTGAAAGCCGGAAAGAAAACAGGTCTGATGCAGAGACTCCTGGAAGTTCTTGGAAATGTGGAAGATACTTATGTTCTGACTCTGGAAACGAAGGGAGCTTATCAGGATGTGCTGGCCGGAACTGTAACATTTTATGAAAATGGACAGCCGCTCAATCAGACGTCGATCCCATTGACCAATGGAACCGCGTCCATGGAATATTCGGTTTCTTCTGCCGGTACGCATGAAATTTCGGCAGAATATGTGCTTCCGGCTGACGGCCCAGAGAAGGAAAATTACAATGATCCTGCACCGGTAAGCTGCAGCTTCGAGGTCGAAAAAGCAGATGAGGATCAGATTCAGATCAAAGAAGTGGGCGGAAAGCTCTACGGTGAGGATCCATTCGAACTGGAACTTACCGGACAGAAGGGAAAAGGAGCTGTGAAATTCTCCGTTCCTGCTGACAATGGAGTTCTGGAGTTATCCGAAGTGAACGGAAAAACAGAGGCGAAGATCATCGGAGCCGGAACGGTCCTCGTGACAGCTGAGGTTGCCGGGGATACTGGCTACAATGGAACAACGGTAACAAGAGAGATTACCATTGGAAAGGCACAGACCCCGGAGGTTTCGGTGGCAGCGCCGAAGATTGCACCGGTTCCGGCAGATGCACCGGAGAAAGTAAAAGCGATCGCTAACCTCTTAAATAAGAACGCCCCGGAGATTACCGGACTGGATACTGTCACAGCAGATCTGATCCGGGAAACGGAAAACGGGGATGTGATCGTAAAAACAGGAGAAGATCAGACGATTTCCGGAGCGGAAGCGAAGGAAAAACTTAAGAAGGAAGGAGTCGATACCGCAGGAAAGAAGGTAAGACTGGTGGTTGAGCCGTATATGTCGGTGGAAGTAAAGGGTGTGACCGAAAAACAGGGAGTGAATGTGATCACTTTTGAAATCACTGCATTATACAATGTAAAAGCCACAACAGCCGGAAAGAATGAGACCATGCAGGAGGAAGGAACCGGTAGAAATACCATTCTGATCGGCACAGCAATCCCGCAGAAGGTTGGAATCCCGGTTACGATCACCCTGCCGCTCCCGGCAGATTATCCGACCGAAGATCTCTTTATCCGGCATCTGTTACATAGCGGAAAAATTGCTTATTATCCGGTAACAGTAAAGAAAACGCAGGGAATTGCGATGGCAGAGTTTGTAAACAAGGATGGCTTTAGTACCTTTGAGCTGCTCTCAGACAGCCGAAAGGGAACGGTTGCATTTGATCATGGAGTCGGAGAACGGAGCTATAGCCTGGAGCAGATGGATGAAGCGCTTCCGACAGTCAGCAAGGATGGAGCTGTGTTCAAGGGCTGGAAGATCAACGGCACGTTGTATACAACTGTGAACGAAGCATTCCTGGATGCGCTGGATCAGGCAGAAGGACATCGTGTGACGGCGCAGGCAGTTCTGGAAAGCAACAGTCCTGAAACTCCTGATAATCCGAAGGAAGACAATAAACCTGGTTCTGCAACTCCTGATGATTCGAAAGGTGACAGGAACACCGGTTCTGACAGTGACAGAGAGGATACCGACTGGAATGTGACCAGAAATGCATGGGAAACAAAGAAAGTCAATGGCGTAGTCAGATGGAGATACTATGATAGCGATGGACGTCGTGTATCCAATGCATGGAAGCAGCTTTTGTACGAGGGAACCATGTTCTGGTATCACTTTGGCGCGGACGGGTACATGGATACCGGCTGGTTTAAAGATGCGGATGGAAACTGGTATTATCTGAATCAGGCATCCGACGGCACGCAGGGAACCATGAAGACCGGCTGGTTTAAGGACACAGACGGGAACTGGTATTATCTGAATCCGGTATCTGACGGTACGCGGGGAGCGATGAAGACCGGCTGGTTTAAGGATGTGGATGGAAACTGGTATTACCTGAACCCGGTATCTGACGGTACCCAGGGAGCGATGAAGACCGGCTGGTTTACAGATCCGCAGGATGGACATCTCTATTATCTGGATCCAAAGACCGGTGCAATGGTGACCGGAAACATACAGAATGATAGCGTGTGATTCTGTTTCATGGGGATCCATCAACTTTTATGGTTGATGGATCCCTGCTTTTATCTTCTCATAGGACAAATGGAAATTTTTACTTGACAGTTCTATGTTTTTTCATGTATGATAGAAATAGTGTGAAGAGACATTTATCGTTTTCATGCAAATGTATGTAATGACCACTCCCGCAGAACAGACTACGGAAGTTAAGCCCATCGGACAGGCGGGTCAAGCGCCGCGTGGGGTTAAGCCCACATTATTGATTGAGTTAAAAGCTCAAATTTATAAGTTGATTACTTTATAATCAGTGTTTGAAAAACACATCATCTTGTGAATCGGTCAATAAGTGCAGGGACAATATATTTGCGATTGCAGACTTGGAGGAAAAAACGATAAAGGTCAGAGGCAGACGGGAGCGGAGTGACGCGCCCCAGACCCCAATGGAATAGAATCGTTTTGAGCAGATGATGGTTTTGGCGTCATCTGCTTTTTTTATTATTCAGATGATGCGCAATCAATAAAATGCGTGAGGAACAAAACCATGGACAGAGAGAGACAAAAGAAAGCCCCGATCTATGAAGCGCTCGAGGAATTTAAAAAGAAGAGAGTTGTCCCGTTTGATGTACCGGGACATAAGAGAGGACGCGGAAATCCGGAACTGGTACAGCTTTTAGGCGAAAAATGTGTATCTTTGGACGTAAACTCCATGAAGCCGCTTGACAACCTCTGTCATCCGGTCTCCGTGATCCGTGAGGCGGAAGAGCTTGCGGCGGAGGCATTCGGAGCGGCCAGCGCCTATCTGATGGTAGGCGGAACGACATCGGCGGTCCAGAGCATGATCCTCTCGGTGGTAAAAGCCGGAGATAAAATCATCCTGCCGCGAAACGTACATAAGAGCGTCATCAACGCTCTGGTGCTCTGCGGCGGAATCCCGATCTACGTAAATCCGGAGATGAACCAGAGACTCGGTATTTCGCTGGGAATGCAGGTCGAAAAAGTGAAACAGGCCATCGAGGACAATCCGGACGCGGTTGCGGTGTTCGTCAACAACCCGACCTATTACGGCATCTGCTCTGATATAAAAACGATCGTACAGCTTGCCCATGCGAGGGGCATGAAGGTTCTCGCGGATGAGGCTCATGGAACCCACCTGTATTTCGGAAAGAATCTTCCGATCTCCGCAATGGCAGCGGGAGCTGATATGGCGGCGGTATCCATGCACAAGTCCGGCGGAAGCCTGACCCAGAGTTCGCTTCTTCTTTTAAATAAGGGAGTGAACGCCGATTATGTGCGCCAGATCATCAATCTGACCCAGACTACAAGCGCATCCTACCTGCTTCTTTCCAGCCTTGATATCTCAAGACGAAATCTGGCTCTCCGCGGTGAGGAATCCTTCGCGAAGGTCGTTGAGATGGCAGAATACGCGAGACGGGAGATCAACTCCATCGGCGGCTATTATGCTTATGGAAAAGAACTGGTGAACGGTGACAGCATTTTCGATTATGATGTGACGAAGCTCTCCGTATATACAAGAGACATCGGACTTGCGGGAATCGAGGTCTATGATCTTCTGCGCGACGAGTATGATATTCAGATCGAATTCGGTGACATCAGCAACATTCTGGCTTACATCTCCATCGGAGATCGTATCCAGGACATCGAGCGCCTTGTTGGTGCTCTGGATGATATCGAGCGTCTCTACAAAAAAGACAGCTCCGGACTGCTCTCTGGCGAGTACATTTCTCCAAAGGTTGTTATGTCCCCGCAGAAAGCGTTCTACTCCGAGAAGGTCTCCGTTCCGGTGGAAGCGTCTTCAGGAAGAGTCTGTGCGGAGTTCGTTATGTGTTATCCGCCGGGAATCCCGATCCTGGCGCCGGGGGAGATGATCACGGACGACGTGGTCCAGTATATCCTGTATGCGAAGAAAAAGGGATGCTCCATGCAGGGAACAGAGGATCCGGCGGTGGATCATCTGATGGTGCTGGCAAACATATAGCATGAATTTTTCAAGGCGCCGGAGCTGGCTGTAGGAAAACAGCCTGTCTGCCTGCATACAGGCTTTGGCCAATACGATACAAGGAGTCATAAAATATGGAATTCTGGTTTTCAGAACTGCACACCGGAAACGTCAAGCTGTCCATCAAGATCGAAAAGCAGCTGTTTTCCGGGGAGAGTGAATATCAGCGGATCGACGTGTTCGATTCCGAGGAATTTGGAAAATTTATCTCTCTGGACGGGGAGATCGTATTCTCCGAGAAGGACGAGTTTATTTATGACGAGATGGTGACCCATGTGCCGATGGCGGTCCACCCGTGTGTGAAGGACGTACTGATCATCGGCGGCGGCGACGGCGGTGTCGCGAAAGAGCTTTTGCAGTATGACTGCGTGGAACATATCGATGTCGTGGAGACGGATGAGATGTTTGTGGAGGTTTCAAGAAAATTTTTCCCGGAGGTAGCCTGTGCCTTAGATGATCCGCGTGTCGAGGTCCACTATGATGACGGTCTGAGATTTTTAAGAAACAAGAAGGCAAAATATGACCTCATCATCAACGATTCCACAGACCCCTTCGGCCATACTGAGGGACTGTTCACGAAGGAATTCTACGGTAGCTGTTACAGCGCCTTAAAGGAAGATGGAATCATGGTCTACCAGCACGGAAGCCCATTCTACGATGAGGACGAGCTGGCCTGCCGCAGTATGCACCGAAAGGCATTCCGCTCCTTCCCGATCAGCCGTGTGTATCAGGCGCATATTCCAACCTGTCCGTCCGGATACTGGCTCTTCGGCTTCGCTTCAAAGAAATATCATCCCATCAAGGATTTCAAGCCCCGGGAATGGGATGCATTAAATATCGAAACCTGGTATTACACGACACATCTTCACATGGGCGCATTCATGCTGCCGAAGTATGTTGAGGATCTTTTAAAAGAGGAGGAAAAATAAACATGAGCAGATTAATGATCATCGGCTGCGGAGGTGTTGCGTCCGTAGCGATCCACAAGTGCTGTCAGAACAGTGATGTATTCACAGAAATCATGATCGCAAGCCGTACCGTATCCAAGTGCGATGCCTTAAAGGAGAAACTTCAGGGAACGACAAAGACGAAGATCACGACCGCGAAAGTGGATGCTGACAACGTGGACGAGCTGGTGGCTTTAATGGAAAGCTATAAGCCGGATGCAGTGTTAAACGTTGCACTCCCGTATCAGGACCTGACGATCATGGACGCATGCTTAAAGGCCGGCGTGAACTATATCGATACCGCAAACTACGAGCCGGAGGACACCGACGATCCGACATGGCGCGCGATCTATGAGAAACGCTGCAAGGAAGAGGGCTTCACCGCATACTTCGATTATTCCTGGCAGTGGGCATATCAGGAGAAATTCAAAGAGGCTGGACTTATGGCACTCTTAGGAACAGGTTTTGACCCGGGCGTCACAAGCGTCTTCTCCGCATATGCGTTAAAGCACTATTTCGATGAGATCCACACCATCGACATCTTAGACTGCAACGGCGGCGACCACGGTTATCCGTTCGCTACAAACTTCAACCCGGAGATCAACCTCCGCGAGGTATCTGCAAACGGCTCCTACTGGGAGAACGGCCACTGGGTAGAGACAAAGCCGATGGAGATCAAGCGTGAGTACAACTTCCCGCAGGTTGGCGAGAAGGATATGTACCTCCTGCACCACGAAGAGATCGAGTCTCTCGCGAAGAATATTCCGGGCGTAAAGCGCATCCGCTTCTTCATGACCTTCGGCCAGAGCTACCTGACCCATATGAAATGCTTAGAGAACGTTGGAATGCTTTCCACCTCCCCGATAAACTTTAACGGACAGGAGATCGTTCCGATCCAGTTCTTAAAGGCTCTTCTTCCGGATCCGGCATCCTTAGGTCCGAGAACCGTCGGAAAGACAAACATCGGCTGTATCTTTACCGGTGTGAAGGACGGAAAAGAGAAGACGATCTATATTTATAACGTATGTGACCATCAGGAGTGTTACAAGGAAGTCGGCTCCCAGGCCATCTCCTACACGACTGGCGTACCGGCAATGATCGGTTCCATGATGGTAGTAGACGGAACCTGGAAGGGCGCAGGTGTATTCAACGTCGAGGAGTTCGATCCGGATCCGTATATGGAAGCGCTGAATAAGTGGGGACTTCCGTGGGTTGTGGATGAAAATCCTCAGATCGTGGAATAAAAATTTGAAAATGATGACTGTTCGGCAGATTCGTGCTGTCCGTGGAAAAAATGCGGAATGTGGAACAGTTTCAAGTACAGAAAACACCTCTGGCAGGAACGAGTTGTCAGAGGTGTTGTTGTATTGTGATGCGGCAGTAAAAATGAACTTCGTTTTCTGGTAGGACTGAAATGTGTATCGGAAACGAGTCAGTAATTGGAGAATAAAATGAAGATTAATGAATTACCCACTCCATGTTATGTGATCGATGAAAAAAAACTTAGAGAAAATCTGGAAATCTTAAAGAAAGTCAAAGACGACACCGGCTGCAAGATCCTCCTTGCACAGAAGGCATTCTCGAACTTCTTTGAGTACCCGCTGATCGGGCAGTATCTGGACGGAACCACAGCCAGCGGTCTTTTCGAGGCAAAGCTTGGATATGAAAAAATGGGAAAAGAAAATCACGTATTCGCTCCGGCCTTCAAGGAATCGGAGATCGGGGAACTCACCGATATCTGCGAACATCTGGTATTCAATTCCTTTTCCCAGCTTGAAAAATACGCGGACTTCTGTAAGGAAAAGGGCGTCAGCATCGGCATCCGCGTAAACCCGGAGTGCTCCACCCAGGGCGACCACGCGATCTACGATCCCTGCGCACCGGGATCCAGACTCGGCGTGACCCTGGCAAATTTCCGGGAAGATCTCGTGGAAAAGCTTGACGGGATCCACTTCCATACCCTCTGCGAGCAGAACTCGGATGATCTGGAGACGACTCTGAAGGCGGTGGAGGAAAAATTCGGAAAGTACCTGAAGCTTCCGAATATCAAATGGCTCAACATGGGCGGCGGACACCATATCACGAGAAACGATTATGACATCGACCGTTTAGAACGCTGCATCCGCCATATGCAGGAGACATATGACGTCACTGTCTATGTGGAACCTGGGGAAGCCGTGGCGTTAAATGCGGGATATCTTGTGACGGAAGTCATGGACATTGTGGATAACGGCATCAGGACGCTGATTTTGGACGCTTCCGCCGCCTGCCATATGCCGGACGTGCTGGAAATGCCCTACCGTCCGCCGTTAAAAGACTCCGGAGAAGCGGACGAAAAGCAGTACACCTACCGTCTCTCATCCATGACCTGCCTTGCGGGGGACGTGATCGGCAACTATTCCTTCGACCACGAGATTCAGATCGGCGATAAACTCTATTTCGAGGACATGGCGATCTACTCCATGGTAAAAAACAACACCTTCAACGGCATGTGCCTGCCGTCCATCGCGCGAATGGATGAGAATGGGGAGTGCAGTGTGGTGAAAACCTTTGGGTATGAGGAATTTGTGAGAAGACTGGGATAAAAAAGAAACATGATTATAGAAAACGGGGCTGCCGCATACCAAAATTGGTGCGGCAGCCCCTTCTCATTATTTTCGTTTCACAACGGCTGTTTTTCCACGAAAAGCAATCCCGATTTTTATGATCGGCCGGACACCTGCATCCCGCAATTCCGTGTCATATTTTTTCACATCTATTTGTTGGAGGGCGCGATCTGCCAGCGCATCCAGATCCACATGATCATCATTTGTGTGTTTGAATTCAAACAGGAATCCCGGAATTCCTTTTACTAATGGATTCAGTTGAATATCAAATCGGCCAAGCCCCGATTCTCGATTGGAACGAATCTGGTACCTGTTTCCAAGGATCGCACATAATCCAAGCATCATGCCATGATAAAAACTTTCATTTGCCCCATCCATAGAAGAAATACTCTGCAGCATAAAACTCTCCAGCAAAGACTGAAGCTTTTTTGCATTTCCGGAGAATATCGCCTGATTGATAGAAATCGCGACGCTGTTCTGATTTGTCCGATTTAAAATTTCTTTTTCATAGACACAGGCAATCTCTTTATTTGGAATTGCAACATCACACATGAAATTCCCATCATTCTGTGGATAAACTTCTGCAACTTTTAAGTAACCCGCAACAAGAAGAAAACTATAAATCGTGTATGGATTATTCTGGATCTCCGGATAGATCACGCTGGTATCTATATAAGTAGTGATTTTTTCACCGCAGAGCAGTTTATGAAGTCCTTCCATTATCTCGGGTGTAGCTGTTGCGATAATCTCACCAATGATTTCGTTGCTGCCGGTAGACTGCCAGAACGCCTTTGGGAAGCACTGATCGGTAATGTAATTGATGACAGACCATGGATTAAAGATTTCTGTATGACCAAATCGGTATCCGTCATACCAGCTGCAGATCTCCTGATATTTGTCCTCTTTCCCATAGTAATGCAGAATTTCTTTTACTTCCTCAGTCGTAAAGCCGAAATATTCACTGTAATTGTCGTCCAAAATTGAATTGGTTTTCAAATTATTCATGCCGCTGAAAATGCTTTCTTTCGCCACGCGGAGAATTCCCGTGAGAAAGCCAAAAGCCAGATGTGGATTATCCTTCAGGCCGCCGGAAAAGAAATTACGCATGAAATTCACAATTTCCGGATAAAAATTGCAATGATGTCCCTGCTGGATCGGTGTATCGTATTCATCAATAATGATAATACATTCTTGTCCATAATGCTTGTGCAGCAGCAGAGATAAGATTTGTAATCCCATCTGGCAGTCTACTTCATTCGCATTGTCACTGGCAAGGCGATGGTACTGTTCTTTTTCATAGATTCCAAGTGCAGTACTTTCCTCAAGTTCACTGTGCCGTATAAATTCCAGTGAAATCAGCTTACGGATCTTCTGAAATGTCTCCTGCCATGTCAGACATTTTACATCCTTAAATGTCAGGAATATGACCGGATACTTTCCCTGATGCCGGGTATAATCAGAACCACACTGCCATATCTGCTTATCCTTGAAATAAATGGAGGTGTCCTCCTGTGTTTTTTCAAAAAAGACCCGAACCATATCCATATTCAATGTTTTACCAAAACGTCTCGGACGGGTAAACAACGATACCATAGGTTTCGTATCCAGAAAATCACGGATCAGCAAGGTTTTATCTACATAATAATAGCTTGTGGTCGCCGTCTTGAAATCAGAAATCCCAATGGGCATCGGCTTTTTCTTTTCGCCTGAATCTGGCCAAACTGCATTTTCTGGAATCAGCCAGGAATGTCCCTTTTTCACAGCTCCGGAAATTTCGCCCTGCTTGCACATCTGCTGGACTCTGCGCACGGTGATTCCCATTGCTTTTGCCGCTTCCATGCTGGATAAATAGTTCATAGAACACCTCCAAACGTAATTCTATCATAAGTATATCCTATGAAGCGAAATATTACAACTCTGAATTTCGTTTGTATTTCGTTTCAAACGAAACATATAAACAGCAAAGGTTAGCCGGACAATTCAGAATAAAAAAGCCGAATGAACGTTAATTTCATTCGGCAGTGAAGCTTTACGCGTCTTTTGTTTCCGTATTCTGTCTGTACAGGATCATCAGTCCGCGGAGCAGAAGATCCGGGTCATAGGTGATCTTGTGGGTGCAGAGCGGTGTGATGAATCTTGCCATACCGCCGGTAGCAATAAGGGTTGCCGGTTCGCCGAGCTCTGCGGTCATGCGGTCGATAAGACCGTCAAGCATTGCGGCATTGCCAAGCATGATACCATTTCTCATACATTCGATGGTGTTCTTTCCAATCGCACGTTTCGGAACATCGAAGCTGATCCTCGGAAGCTGGGCTGTATTGGAAACGAGGGAGTTTAAGGCAACCTTTACACCTGGGAGAATCACACCGCCGATGTAATTTCCATCGTGGTCCACCACATCGAGCGTTGTCGCGGTTCCCATATCCGCGATGATAATCGGTCCTTTGTATTTGGCATTTGCAGCGACAGCGGCCACGATCCGGTCACCGCCGACGGTCTTGGGGTTATCCATCTTGATGTTTAAGCCTGTCTTCATTCCGGAACCGACAAGAAGCGGTTTCTTTCCGGTGATCTTCTTCACAGCGGAAGAGATCGGCGCGTTTAACGGCGGAACAACGGATGCCATAATGGAACCTTCGATATCATTTTTCTTTACTTTATGGATCTCCAGAATATTCTTTAAAAGGATCGCGTATTCGAGACTCGTTTTCCGGTCATCGGTGGTGATGCGCTCCTCAAAATATGTTTTATTGTCGTCAAGACCTCCGACAACGATATTACTGTTTCCCATGTCGATCGCTAAAATCATTGAGAAAACTCCTTCCACAAATCTAAGTAACGTGTTATACTGTTTTTACGTGTGCAGTTGATCAAAGGTTCCGTATTTGCGGGACTTGTCAATCTTCACCGTGAATATGAGAAACGTGTGAGACAGGTTCCTCATAATTTTAAAGTTCGAATTATCTTACCATAAATTGACTAAAATTACAACGGAGGATTCCAAATGTTAGCAGGAAAAACCGTACTTTTATGCGTGAGCGGCAGTATCGCTGCCTATAAAATCGCATATCTCGCCAGCGCACTGAAAAAACTGAAGGCAGATGTCCATGTGCTTATGACCCGGAATGCGACAAATTTCATCAACCCGATTACATTCGAGACACTGACCGGAAATAAATGCCTGGTGGATACATTTGACCGGAACTTTGAATTTTCCGTTGAACATGTTTCCCTTGCGAAGGCAGCGGATGTTGTCCTCGTTGCCCCGGCTTCCGCGAATGTGATCGCGAAGCTGGCCCATGGCCTTGCGGACGATATGCTGACGACCACGGTTCTCGCCTGTACCTGCAGGAAGATCATCAGCCCGGCGATGAATACGAGAATGTTCGAGAATCCGATCACACAGGACAACTTGAAGATCTGCGAACACTACGGAATGGAAGTGATCAGTCCGGCAAGCGGATACCTCGCCTGCGGCGATACCGGAGCCGGAAAGATGCCGGAGCCGGAGGTGCTGCTCCAGTATATCTTAAAGGAAGTCCAGTACGAGAAAGACTTAAAAGGAAAGAAGATCCTCGTGACCGCAGGTCCGACGAGGGAGGCCATCGACCCGGTCCGCTATATTACAAACCACAGTACCGGAAAAATGGGATATGCCATCGCGAAGACGGCAGCTCTCCGCGGCGCTGACGTGACTCTTGTTTCCGGACCGGCAGAGGTGGAGCCGCCGATGTTCGTAAATTTTGTTCCGGTGGTTACCGCCAAAGATATGTTTGAGGCCGTGACAGGCCGCAGTGACGAGATGGACGCGGTGATCAAGGCCGCGGCTGTCGCTGACTACCGCCCGAAGTTCGTGAATACCGAGAAGACAAAGAAGAAAGACGGAGATATGGCGATCGAACTGGAGCGCACCGACGATATCTTAAAATGGCTCGGAGAACATAAAAAAGACAGCCAGTTCCTCTGCGGATTTTCTATGGAGACGGAACATATGCTGGAGAATTCCAGGGCAAAATTAAAGAAGAAGAACCTCGATATGATCGTTGCCAACAATCTGAAGGTTGCCGGTGCCGGTTTCGGAACGGACACGAATGTAGTGACGATGATCCGCGAGAATAAGGAGACCGAGCTTCCGATTATGTCGAAGGAAGAGGTTGCAGGGGCGATCTTAGACGAGATCTTTGAAATTAAAAGATAGAAAATTCCAATCTTTACCAGAAAATAGAAGATTCGACTACTCAGATGCCTTTACAGGTGAAAAACGCAAAGCAGGCACATAGTGGTGAAGATTGCTATAAATATAACGAATTTTAGGGCTTTCTTCTTGACGAAACTCTTAAATACTGGTAAAAATTAATTGGAATAAGAGCAGCAGAAAAAACGGCAGTCAATGAAGGACCGCGGTTCTTTTGTGCTGTCAGCAGGAAAATATTGATAGACGAAACACAAGATAGATTTGGAGGAAAATTTTTTGGCTTCATTAAATGATGAAATAAAGAGACGACGGACATTCGCGATCATTTCCCACCCGGATGCCGGTAAAACGACACTGACTGAGAAATTCCTGTTATACGGAGGCGCGATCAACCTTGCCGGAACCGTAAAAGGAAGAAAAGCGACAAAGCACGCAGTCTCCGACTGGATGGAGATCGAGAAGGAGAGAGGTATTTCCGTTACTTCTTCCGCCA
>OIWO01001646.1_pt1 | contig 17635 bp, 13 predicted proteins | sample 1587641 | NCBI WGS metagenome assembly OIWO01 (sample SAMEA3888924, study PRJEB22519) | human gut metagenome | biome: human gut; feature: human-associated habitat; material: faeces | place: Denmark | collected 2010
AAAACCGCCAACCTGGGCCTGGTGCTGCGGGAGGGCGGGGCCGACGTGCATCTCACCGGCTGCAACCCCCTGTCCACCCAGGACGACGTGGCCGCCGGACTGGCCGACATGGGCGTGGAGACTTTCGGCATCCACGGCGCCATGGGGGAGGAGTATGAGAACCTCCTCATCGAGACCCTCAAGTTCAAGCCCCATCTGGTGGTGGATGACGGCGGCGATTTGATCCACCTGCTGGGCGGCAAGTGCGCCGACCTGGGCGAGCACCTCATCGGCGGCTGCGAGGAGACCACCACCGGCATCCACCGCCTGGTGGCCCGGGAGAAGGCGGGCATCCTCCCCTGCCCCATGATGGCGGTGAACGACGCCAAGGCCAAGCACTACTACGACAACAAATACGGCACCGGCCAGTCCTCCTGGGACGCCATTATGCACACCACCAACCTGATGGTGGCGGGCAAGACCGTGGTAGTGGCGGGCTACGGCTGGTGCGGCAAGGGCATCGCCATGCGGGCCAAGGGCATGGGTGCCAACGTGATCGTCACCGAGGTGGACCCCTTCAAGGCTCTGGAGGCCACCATGGAGAATTTCCGGGTCATGCCCATGGATCAGGCCGCCCGTCTGGGCGATATTTTCGTCACCGCCACCGGCTGCAAGGACGTGATCGTCCGGCGGCACTTTGAAGTGATGAAGGACAATGCCATCCTGTGCAACTCCGGCCACTTCGACTGCGAGGTGGACGTGGCCGCCCTGGCGGACATGGCTCAGGAGAACTTCCCCCGCCGGGCCAACATCCAGGGCTATCGCCTGGCCGACGGCCGCACTCTGAACGTGCTGGCAGAGGGCCGCCTGGTCAACCTGGCCGCGGGCAACGGCCACCCGGCGGAGATCATGGATATGTCCTTCGCCGTGCAGGCCCTGTCCCTGGAGTGGCTGGCCCGCCACAAGGACACGCTGGAGAAGAAGGTCTATCAGGTGCCCGACGAGATCGACGATCAGATCGGCCGGGTAAAGCTGGCTGCCATGGGCCTGGCCATCGACCAGCTGACTCAGGAGCAGAAGGACTACCTGGCCGGATGGGAGGCTTAAAAAACCGTTTCATTTTCATCTCTTCGCCTTTCTTTTTTAAGCTTGCAGACGAAAAATAGACGGTTTATTTGCGTGGGGCCGCAGGCCCCTTGTGGAGGCAGACATGCACAACGAATTGACCAAAATGGACCTGAAAAAAATGCAGGAGGAGCTGGACTACCGCCGGATCACCCTGCGCCCCCAGCTGCTGGAGGAGGTAAAAGTGGCCCGCTCCTTCGGCGACCTGAGCGAAAACTTTGAATATAAGGCGGCCAAGCGGGACAAGAACAAGAACGAGAGCCGCATTCGTTTTTTGGAAAATATGATCAAAACCGCCGTTGTCATCGAGGACCATTCAGCCAGCGACACCGTGGGCCTTTACGACAGGGTGACAGTGTATCTGGAGGAGGACGGCGAGGAGGAGACCTGGCAGGTGGTGACCACCGTGCGTCAGGACGTGCTCCACGGCCTCATCAGCAAGGAATCCCCCATGGGCGCAGCCCTCATGGGGAAACGGGCGGGCGACCGTTTCTGGGTGCAGGTGAACAAGGACTATGGCTATTACGCCGTGGTCCGCACCATTGAGAAGGGTCAGGACGACGGCAGCGCCCAGCTCAACCGCTATTAATGCCGCCTTCCCAGGTATCCCAAGTATCTAAGGTTAAGATAAGACGATTTTTAGACGATTTCCGCTAAGACAGGAAATCGCCGCTGTGCTAAGATATGCAAATGTAAGTGAGCGTTTCTCTTTCCGCAGCTGGAAGGGCGGGATGAGAGACCCAAACATAAAATTCAAAAAAATGAAAAGAGGATATTGCAATGGCGATTCAGAATATCTTTGTTGTCGGCGCCGGTCTGATGGGCAGCGGTATCGCCCAGAACGCCATCACCAGCGGCTTTGATGTCACCCTGAATGATAAGCAGCAGGCCGCCGTGGAGCGCGCCCAGGTGGTCATCAAAAAGGCCCTGGCCCGGGAGGTCAGCAAGGGCCGCATGACCCAGGAGGCCATGGACGAGGCTCTGACCCATCTGACCGTGGACAGCGGCATGGAGGGTGCCAAGAAGGCCGACCTGGTCATCGAGGCCATTTACGAGAACCTGGAGGCCAAGCAGGCCGTGTTCACCGAGCTGGAGGACCTGTGCCCCGCCAAAACCATCTTCGCCTCCAATACCTCCTCCATCTCTCTGACCGCTCTGGCCGCCGCCACGAAGCGTCCCTCCCGTGTGGTCGGCATGCACTTCTTCTCCCCCGTGCCCAAGATGAAGCTGTGCGAGGTCATCTTCGGCCTGCTCACCGAGCAGGAGGTCCTGGACGACATCAAGGAAGTGGGCGAGCGCCTGGGCAAGACCATGATCCTGGCCGACGACAAGCCCGGCTTTATCGTCAACCGCGCTCTGCTGCCCATGCTGAACGAGGCCTGTGTGGTCGTGGGTTCCTTCATCGGCAGCGTTGAGGACATGGACAACGGCATGAAGCTGGGCTGCAACCACCCCATGGGCCCCCTGGAGCTGGCCGACATGGTGGGTCTGGACATTCTGCTGAACGTTATGACCGTGCTGTCTCACGAGTATGGCGAGAAGTATCACCCCTCCCTGCTGCTGCGAAAGATGGTCACTGCCGGCTTCCTGGGCCGCAAGAGCGGTGCCGGCTTCTACATCTACGAGGACGGCAAGAAGGTGGGCGTCAACCCCGTGCTGCAGCGGGAGCACCACTTCTCCGAGGAGCACTGAGTCTCTCTTTTCCCCGATAGAATTCATCCGGCTCTCAGCATTCGCTGGGAGCCGGATTTTTCTCTGAAACCAGTTGACCACCGGGAAAAAAACTGATATAATCAGGATGTAAAATTCAATAGCCTTATCAAGAGTGGTTGAGGGACCGGCCCTATGACACCACGGCAACCTGCTTAAATGCAAGGTGCCAAATCCGGCGAAGCGTATCGCAAGATGAGGGTGTGAAGGCTGTTCGCGCTCCGTCTGGTACGGAGCGTTTTTTCATCCTCCCGACAAGAAAGGAATTTCAAAATGGCAAAAAGATTATTTACTTCCGAATCCGTCACCGAGGGGCATCCCGACAAGATCTGTGACCAGATCTCTGACGCGGTGCTGGATGCCATCCTGGCCAAGGACCCCCAGGCCCGGGTGGCCTGTGAGACCACAGTGACCACCGGCCTGGTCCATGTGATGGGCGAGATCACCACCTCCTGCTATGTGGACATCCCCAAGATCGCCCGTCAGGTGGTGCGGGACATCGGCTATGACCGGGCCAAGTTCGGCTTTGACTGCGACACCTGCGCCGTCATCACCTCTATCGATGAGCAGTCCCCCGACATCGCCATGGGTGTGGACAAGTGCCTGGAGGCCAAGGAGGGTGAGCAGGACGACGGTCTGGACAACGGTGCCGGCGACCAGGGCATGATGTTCGGCTATGCCTGCGACGAGACCCCCGAGCTGATGCCCCTGCCCCTGTCCCTGGCCCACAAGCTGTCCATGCGCCTGACCCAGGTCCGCAAGGACGGTCTGGTGAACTACCTCCGGCCCGACGGCAAGACCCAGGTCACCGTGCGCTACGAGGAAGGCAAGCCCGTCGAGGTCACGACCATCGTCCTCTCCACGCAGCACGCCGCCGAGATCGAGGACATGGGCAAGATCAAGGCCGACCTCATCGAGCACGTCATCACCCCGGTCATGGCTGCCGAGAACATGCCGTGGGATAACGCAGACATCTACGTGAACCCCACCGGTCGCTTTGTCGTGGGCGGCCCCATGGGCGACACGGGCCTCACCGGCCGCAAGATCATCGTCGACACCTACGGCGGCTACGGCCGTCACGGTGGTGGTGCCTTTAGCGGCAAGGACTGCACCAAGGTCGACCGCTCCGCCGCATACGCCGCGCGCTGGGTCGCCAAGAACGTGGTCGCCGCCGGCCTGGCCGACCGCTGCGAAGTCGAGCTTGCCTACGCCATCGGCGTTTCCAAACCCCTCTCAATCATGGTCGACACCTTCGGTACCGCACATGTTGCCGAGGACAAGATCGTTGAAGCCGTAGAGAAGACCTTCGACCTGCGCCCGGGTGCAATCATCCGCGACCTGGACCTGCGCCGCCCCATCTACGAAAAGACGGCAGCCTACGGTCACTTCGGCCGAGAAGACGCCGACTTCACCTGGGAGAAAACCGACCGAGTCGAAGAACTCAAAGCAGCCTGCGGCCTGTAATTAAGAACCGCCAAGGTTTCAACGACATAAGCGCTTAAAAAAGAAGTACCGCTCCCAACCGGTACTTCTTTTTATTTAAACGGTGGTGAAGATGCTTCGATATGAGCCCACGCTGCGTCACCAGCTAATGAATTTTGCAGCACACGCGCCTCTACCATGTATCCTTAGTTCCGAGGGCTTTGGTATTTGGTCGGTCGCGAGTTCCGCACGAGCCGGAGGCCACTTAATGTGGCCTCCGTGCGAGCCAGGACTGTAGAGCAGGCGACCAAATACCAAAGCCCTCGGAACGACGGGATAGAAAAGGAGCACCCATGGCAGGCAAGCCGCAAACACTAGCTACGACCTCGGCATTCGAGATCTTGGGCCCCGTCATGGTCGGCCCCAGCTCATCGCACACCGCCGGCGCCCTCCGCTGCGCCCAAGTTGCCGCCAGCCTGTTGGAAGGTCGCATCACCAAGGTCACCTTTGGCCTGTGGAACTCCTTCGCCCACACCTACCGCGGCCACGGCACAGACCGTGCGCTCGTCGCGGGCATACTGGGCCTCGACACCGATGACGAGAACATCAAGCAGGCCTTCGACCTCGCACGCGAGCAGGGCCTCGAATATCACTTTGACATCAAGGGCGACGACGCGTCCATCCACCCCAACACCGTCGACATTGACATGGTCGACGACACGGGCGCCACGGCACAGGTCCGCGGCGAGAGCCTGGGCGGCGGCAAGATGCGCATCAGCCGCATTAACGGCGTCGGCGTCGACATCTCGGGCATGTATTCCACGCTCTTCGTGGCGCACAAGGACGTCCCCGGTGTACTCGCCGCGCTCACCAACCTGCTCGCCTACGCCCATGTAAACATCGCCTTCTGCCGCACCTACCGCACCGAAGTGGGCGGCCAGGCCTACTCCGTCTTTGAGACCGACGGCGCGCCCGACGACACCGTCGTCCCCATGCTGCGCAAGCTCGACAATGTCGATTACGCAACGTTTATCGAACTCCCCGGTTCTGCCTCGTCGCTCTCCCCCGGCGTCTCGGCCAAGGAAATCTTCGACGACGGCGAGCAGTTGCTCGATGCGTGTGAGGAACTGGGGCTCAGCATCGGCGCCGTCATGGCCGTTCGCGAGGCGCGTCTGACCGGCGAGGCCCACGCCGTCGCTGCCATGCGCCGCGTGCTCGACGTCATGCGCGAGGAGACCACGGCCCCCATCGCCAATCCGCAGCGTTCGCTCGGCGGGCTTATCGGCGGCGAGGCCAAGCTTGTCGAAGCCACCGGCCGCAACGATTTGAGCGCAAGCCTGATGGGCCCCGTTCAGACCGATGCCGTGGCCCGCGCGATGGCCGTGCTCGAACGCTCCGCCACCATGGGCGTGATCGTCGCCGCCCCCACGGCAGGCTCAGCGGGTGTTGTGCCCGGCTGCGTGCTTGCACTCGCCGATCGCCTGCAGCTCGACGACGAGCAGGTCATGGACGCGCTCTACTGCGCAGCCGCCATCGGCCTCAACCTCACCACGAGCGCCTGCGTCGCCGGCGCCGAGGGCGGATGCCAGGCCGAGGTGGGAAGCGCCGCCGCCATGGCAGCCGCCGCGCTGGTGCAGATGCTCGGCGGCACGCCCGAGCAGGCGCTCGACGCCAGTTCCATCGCGCTGAGTAACCTGCTGGGCCTCGTTTGTGACCCCGTCGGTGGCCTCGTGGAGGTGCCCTGCCAAAACCGCAACGCCATCGGCGTGGCAGCGGCCTTTAGCTCGGCACAACTCGCCCTCGCAGGCATTAAGAGCTTGGTGCCGTTTGACCAGATGGCACATGTAATGCTCTCGGTGGGCCACGCGTTGCCAGCCACGCTGCGCGAGACGGCAAAGGGCGGCATCGCGCAGGCTCCGGCCGCACTTTCGGCCTGTGCAAAATGCGGTGTGTGCGGATAGCGACTAAGAACGACTCAAAGGTGGGACATTTGTCCCAGCTCTTTCGAATGCCACCGTTTCCGTACCACAAACAGCAGGGCAATCGCTATAATGCAAGCCCAGTAAAAACACGATGAACCGCAAGGCGAAAATCGAAGGATATGCATACGATGTCGCAAAACGATCGAACTCAACTGATTCCCGATCCGCAGCAGCCGAGCAGGCACACCGGCGGCGTTCAGTCACCGCGTCCTATCGCGCCGAGCCACGGTCAGCAGCGTGGTGCGGCAAACGCGCCCCAACGCCCGAACCAACAGCGACAGCAGCGTCAACAACGTCAGCAGCGCCAGGCAAACGGCAATGCGCCCAAGCAGCCCCCCACGCACGCCCGAGGCGATCGCGGCCCCGCGCGCAAGTCAGCCGGCAACAATAAGTCGGGCAAAAAGACGACGCTCTTTGTCGTCTTGGGTCTTATCGTCATTGTCTATATCGTAGGAATCGTAGCGTTTTCGCAGCTAGCCTACCCCAACACCACCATTGCCGGCGTCGACGTCTCGTTCTCCAACGCTTCGTCTGCCGCTACCAAGGTCAATTCGGCATGGAAGCACTATAAGCTCACCGTGACAGGCGATGACTTTAGCTGGACCTATCAGCCCGAGTCCGATGAACCCATCGTCGACGGCGAAGCCGCCGCAAAAGAAATTATCAGCCACAACAAAGCCTTTGTATGGCCGGTCCGCCTTGTGGAATCCTTAAGCGGCAAGGCCAAAACAACCGCTACCTCCAACGAAGTCGATCTTGATCAAGACGTCGACCTGTCCATGCTCTCCGATACCTTTGACCAAAAGAAGTTTGAGAAGGATCTGGGCGCCGCCATCGACGAGTTTAACGAGGGGCGTTCGGGCACGTTCGAGGCCAATAGCTCCTATGACGAGCAGGCCGGCAAGTTTACCGTCGAGAAGGCGCGCTCCAACGAAAAACTCAACCGCGAGCATGTCATTAAGTATGCCGAGCTCGAGCTTGCCTCGCTGACCGAGACCGTAGATCTTTCCAAGCTCGGCAACGATGCCTATGAGCCGCTCAATGGAACGCTGACCGATGATCAGATTCAGGCCGCATGCGATGCCGCCAACAACTTCCTGGGCGTCAACGTGACCCTCAAGCTCAACGGCGAGGATGCCGGCAAGGTTGATGGCAGCTCCGTATTGCAGTGGATCAGCTTTGCCGATCCGGCCAATCCCACGCTCGATACGTCGCAGATCAGCAGCTGGGCAGCCGAGCTCGCCAACGGCTTTAATACCGTGGGCTCCACTCGCTGGTGGACGCGCGCCGATGGCAAGCAGTGCGCCGTCGAAGGCGGCGACTTTGGTTGGTCCATCGACAGCAGCTCGCTCGCCAAGCAGGTCGAGGACGCCATTAACAACAAGCAGACCGGCGAGATCGAGATCAAGTACTCCCAGAAGGCCGACACCTTTACCGCAAAGGGAGAGCCCGACTGGAAGGCGTATATCGACGTCGACCTGTCCGAGCAGCACGCGCGCTACTATGACGAGAACGGTAATATCGTTTGGGAGGCCAACTTTATATCCGGCAAACCGGGCGAAGACGCCACCCCCGAGGGCGTGTGGCAGATCAACAGCAACGACGGCGGCAGCACCCTGATCGGAGCCAAGGACCCCGAGACCGGTAAGCCCAAATACGAAAGCCCGGTGAGCTACTGGATGCCGTTCGAGGGCAATATGATCGGCTTCCACGATGCCACCTGGCAAAACGACAAGAGCTTCGATAACGCCGAGTCGTACAAATGGTGCGGCAGCCACGGCTGCATCAACCTGCGTCTGGCAGACGCCAAGGCACTTCACGACTGCATCAAAGTCGGCCTGTGCGTGGTTGTCCACTCGTAGTGCAACGCGCGCATTCCTACAACGTGGAACCGCAGCGACCAATCTAACAGTTCCGAAAGAAACCGTCCTATGCGCCCGCCCCAACCGGTGGGCGCATATACTTATCGAGGTACTTTCTATAAAGGAGACGCTATGCCGAATGTCCCCACGACCACCCCGGGCCCGGATGATACCGGGCACACGCTCGAAGATGTCACCGAAACGATTCCTCTGATTACAAACGTACATGCCGATAAGCAGAGCGGACGCGCGAACGATGCGACCGAGATTTCCGATGAAGAGGCATATGCCAAGCTCAAGGCAAAACGTGCCGAACGTCGACGCAAAAAGCTCATCCGACGCGGCATTGCGGCCGGCGTCGTGGCCGCCATTGTGCTCATCGCCGTTGTCGTGACCTTAGCCATCAACGCACGGCCCGCAGGCAACAACAGGCCGGTGACCGACATGGTGACCGAGGGCACGTTTACCACAACGGTCGAGGCGAAAGGCCAGCTCAAACCCATTTCGTCCTCAGTGGTCTCCCCTTCTGTCGACGGTACGGTCGATTCGATCAACGTGCAGGCGGGCCAATCCGTCAACGAGGGCGACGTGCTTATGACCATTAAAAACGACGAGCTCGATCGCAACGTTGCCGAGGCGCAGCGTGCAGTTGCTGCCGCTCAAGAAGACCTCGCTAATGCGAAGAAAGCCGCAGCTGCCGCTCAGGCCACCCCAACGACGGACGTCGATGGAGCTTCCGCAGCGGCTGGCGTCTCCGCCGCATCGGCGGACACGAACGCCGTATCGGCCGCGCAGCGCAGCCTCGCATCGGCCCAGGCAAACCTCGATCAGGCGAACGCCAAGGCGGCCAGTCGTACGGTCACGGCCCCGAGCTCGGGCAGTATCGTGGAGCTCAACGCCAAGGTGGGCGCCACGGTAACAGGCGGCATGATCATGGGCGAAAGCGATACGAGCGGCGGCAAGCAGTGCATGCAGATCGCCGACCTATCTAAGATGAAGGTGACCGTGCAGGTGGGCGAAAAGGACATCGCCAAGATCGCCGTTGGGCAGAGTGCCAACGTCACGTATCCCGCGTTTCCCGATATCGTAAGCCAGGGAACGGTCACGGCCATCGCCTCGGTGGCAAACTCCGACGCCGCCAACGGTGGCGGCGGCAGCGTAACCTTTAACGTCGACATTCTCATAGAGGCGCCCGACGCGCGCCTGAAGCCGGGCATGACGGCCGAGGTATCGGTGGTGACCGAGCAGCTCGACGACGTGGTGATGGTGCCGACGATGGCGCTCATGACCGAAGACGGCGAACACTATTACGTCAACGTGGCAACCGATGACGAGGGCAAGCATACCCGTCGCGTGAAGGTGACCGACGTGACGCAAAACGACAACGAAGCCGTAGTCGGCAAGACACAGGTAAAGCGCGACGACCAGGGCAACGAGATCAACCCCAACGTGCCGGTTACCAAGCTGCGCGATGGCGACACCCTCGTCATGGACACCGGAGCGGACGCAACGGCTGACGGCGGCTACAGCACGGATTCGGGCAGCATGTCTGACGACGAGGGCATGTAATGCGTCCCGTTATCGACATCCGCAACGTGCACCGCATTTTTGAGAGCGAGGCGGGTTGCGCCCACATCCTGCACAACGTGAGCCTGGCGGTAAATCCCGGCGAATTCGTCGCCATCACTGGCCCCTCGGGCTCGGGCAAGTCGACGCTCATGAACATCCTGGGCTGCCTGGACAAACCGACGGCGGGCGACTATTACCTGCAAGGGCTCAACGTGGCCGAGCTCGATGATGACGAGCTCACCGAAGTCCGCGCCCTGAGCATTGGCTTTGTCTTTCAGAGCTTCAACCTGCTGCCGCGCCTGTCGGTTATCGAAAACGTCATGCTGCCGCTGGCCTACACCAATGTGCCCCGTAGCCAGCGCGAAATGCGCGCCGTTCACGCGCTGCAGGCTGTCACGCTGCCCGTCGACCACTGGGACCACCGCATATCCGAGCTCTCGGGCGGCCAGATGCAGCGCGTCGCAATCGCGCGCGCCCTCGTCAATGACCCGCCCATCATCCTGGCCGATGAGCCGACGGGAAACCTGGACTCCGCTACCGGAGCGCTTGTGATGGAGACCTTCCATAAGCTCCAGAAGCGCGGCAAAACCATCGTGCTTATCACACACGACCCCGGCATCGCCGCCGAGGCCGACCGTGCCGTGACCATCCGCGACGGTCGCATTCACGATGGCGCGTATATTCCACATGCACCGCGGACCCTGCGCAGCGCCGTGGATAGCCTGCCCATGATTTCCGCCTCCGCCAACCCGCCGAAAGGAGAGATGGCATGAGCGCCCGCGATCTCATCCAGGAAGCCCTTCACTCGCTCGAAGCCAACAAGGGGCGCAGCCTGCTCACCATCCTGGGCATTGTCATCGGCATCGCCTCGGTTATCGCCATGACTTCGCTCATCGGCGGCATCCAAAACAGCCTGGTCAACAGCCTGGGCCTCAATGCGGCACGCATGGTGCAAATCTATTCGTCGCAAGAACTCACAGAGTCGGACATCGAGAAGCTTCAAAAACTGGTGCCGCAGATAGAGCAGATCGGCATTGTCGACAGCGCGTATACCGAGTACAAGACCGGCGATAAAAGCTATACCGTCATGGCACAGGGTGTCGATAGCGACATGCTCGACGCCGTGGGGGCCGGAAAGCTCGTTGCGGGGCGTACCTATTCCCAGGCCGAGTCTCAATCAGGCTCGCGCGTGGCGCTCATCAGCCGCGGCGGCGCCGATCAGCTTTACGGCAACGAACAGGATGCGCTGGGGAAAACCATCAAGGTGTCCAACGGCGAGGTGCAGATTGTCGGCGTGATTGACGGCGGCAGCGACTCCATGGGCTCGCTCACGCTGTATATGCCACGCGAAACCATCTCCGGGCTGTTTGGCGACGAGAATCCTTCATTCCCCAGCGTGACGGCACTTGCCGCCGAGGGCACGGACATGGATGAGCTTTGTAAGACCATCGAGTCCAAGGTGCGCGCGATGAAGGGCATCGAGGAGGAGGATGAGTACGACAGTGTATCGGCAACATCCATGAAAAGCGCCATCGATGCACTCAACTCCTTTATGGGCGCGTTTTCGCTCATCATGGGTGCTGTCGCCAGCATCTCGCTGCTTGTCGGCGGTATCGGCATTATGAATATGATGCTTACCAACGTAACGGAGCGCATCCGCGAGATCGGCATCCGCCGCGCTCTGGGCGCAAGTCGTCGCGATATCACTGCGCAGTTTTTGGCCGAATCCTCGGCGCTGTGCATCACCGGCGGCATTTTAGGTGTCGTGATTGGCTATCTGCTGGCCTGGGGCCTCGCGATGTTTGCCTCCGGATCCGGGATTCTTGGCGAGCTCGGAGCCAGCGGGCAAATCATACCGAGCTTTTCAATCGCCACGGTGCTGCTGGCCTTCGCCGTCTCCGTCGGCATCGGCGTAATCTTTGGCTTCTACCCCGCTCGCCGCGCAGCAAAGCTCGACCCCGTCGAGTGTCTACGCTACCAGTAAGCCACCACCAATAAGTTGCGGTGAATTAGGGACTGAATATGCTATCTAACAGCAAAAACAGACACTATTTCACTGCAACTGATTGAAGGGCCCTAGGCGCGGCGAGCGCCTAGCGCGCGAACTCCCGTAAGAGCGCGTCTTCCACTTCACGAAGCGAAAGGGTCCCGCCTCCCTCGGCGGGACGGGTGACCACGATGCAGCGCGCTCCCGCGTCGCGCGCGGCGACGAGCTTCTCGGCCGTGCCGCCTACGGTTCCCGAGTCCTTGGTCACAAGCCACTGGGCGCCCACCTGCCGAAGCATCGCCTCGTTAAGCTCGCGGGTGAAGGGCCCCTGCATGCCGATGACGTGCGACGGCGAAAACCCCGCGTCCATGCACTTCGTTATAGCACCGGGCAGCGGGAGCACACGCACGAAGAAGCGCTCCGCGAAATCGGCGACGCGCGTGTAGGGAGCAAGCTCCTTGCTCCCCGTCGTGAGAAGCGCGCGACCCGGGTTCTCGGAGAGAAAGCGCGCCGCGCAGGCGATCGACGCGACCGGCACGACGCCTTTGGGCAGCGCCTCGGCCGGGCGCGCAAGGCGCAGGCATCGTGCACCCACGGCGAGCGAAGCGGCCCGGATGTTGCCGCTTGCGAGCGTAGCGAAGGGATGCGTGGCGTCGACGACGATGCGCGCGCCGGAAAGCTCACGCTCCATGTCGCCCTCGTCGAGCCTGCCCGCATGCACCTCGATGCCCGGAAGCTCGCCCAAAAGCTCGCCTCCGTACTCGGTTGCCGCGTAGGCACGGGCGGGGATTCCCGCCCCGCTCGCCCATTCGCACAGAAGGCGGCCCTCGGTGGTGCCGGCGAAGATGCGCAGCGCCGGCGCGGATGCGGGCGCCGTCACTTCGGGCCGCCTGGGCGCGTGATCTGGTAGAGCAGCGCGTTCATAATGGCGGCCGCCACGGTCGAGCCGCCCTTGCGACCCCTCGCGACGATGGCCGGCACGCGTCGCGCGAGTAGCTCCTCTTTCGCCTCGACCACGTTCACAAACCCAACCGGCACCCCAACGACGAGCGCGGGCGCGATCTTCCCCGCGTCCATGAGCTCGGCGAGGCGCAGAAGTGCTGTGGGAGCGTTGCCGACGGCCACGATGAGCGGACCCTCGATGCCGCAAGCTTTGTCCATGCTCGCAACGGCGCGAGTCGTGCCCGCGGCGCGCGCCGTTGCGGCGACATCAGGGTCGGCCATATAGCACACGGCCTGGCAGCCGATCTTCGCGAGCGCGGGCTTGCTTATGCCTGCGAGCGCCATGTTCGTGTCGGTGAGCACCGTGGCCCCTGCGCGCAGTGCGTCGAGCGCACAGTGCGCGGCGTCATGGGTGAACACGAGGGAATCGGCGTACGAGAAGTCGGCAGTGGTGTGGATGACGCGCTTCACGACGGGCTCTTCGAGCGGCGGGAACGTGCGGCCGCCGAGCTCTTCGGTGATGATTTCAAAGCTGCGCCGCTCGATGTCGCCGGGCGCCATCTCCTTGGAATCCATCTAGTACTCCACTCCTTCCCGTGCACATATCCCCTGCTCGTAGGGGTGTTTCTCGCACCGCATCTCGGTTATGTAGTCGGCCTTCTCCACGATCTTGCGGGAAGGCGCGCGCCCGGTGAGCGCTACTTCGACGCCGCGCGCGGACATATCGAGCGCGCGGTCCACGAGCGCCTCGTCGACAAGCCCCTTCGAAAGCGCGTCGAGCGCCTCGTCGAGCACGAGCAGCCCCTCCTGCGCGCCCTCGAGCTCGGCGAGCGCAGAAGCGAGGTTCCCATCGTGCAACTCGCGCGTCGCGGCAAGTTCTTCCGACGTCATGGACCAGGTAAACTTGTCCGACGCCTTCCCCGCGAACACGGGCACGCCGAAATGCTCGGAGAGCAGGCGCGCCTCCCCGCTTTCGCCGTCTTTCAGGAACTGCACAACGACGACGCGGCGGCCTGCGGCGAGCATGCGAAGGGCGAGCCCCATCGCCGCCGTGGTCTTGCCTTTGCCGTCGCCATGATACACGTGGATCATACGCCCTCCTCGATAATGCGGTAGACATACTCCATGTCGAGCGCCCCGCGCACGGAGTCGGCCAGGCGGTCGAACTCGCGCGCACGGTGATCGGCCGCGGACACCGCGCCCTCAGCACCCACGACGCTCTCGGGCAGGCCGCGCATGCGCGCAAGCGAGCGCGCGAGGGCGAGTGCCACCCCCGGTTCGTCGAACAGGCCGTGGAGATAGGTTCCGAACACGTTTCCGCAGGCCGCGCCTTCTGGTTTGCCGCCAATCGTGCCCGCAGGGGCGCAGGAGACGGACGTTTCGCCGTCGTGAATCTCGTACCCGCGCGCCGTCATGCCGTTCCACACCGAGAACGCGCCTTGGGCGCCCGTAATGCGCAGCTCCGACTGGGCGAGGCGCTTTTCCTCCTTGAACACCGTACTTGCAGGGATGAGCCCGAGCCCGCGCGCGGTGCCAGCGCCTTCCCTGCCGTGCGGGTCGGAAAGCTCGTCTCCCAAAAGCTGGTAACCTCCGCATATGCCGAGCACCGGCGTGCCCGCGCCCGAAAGAGCGCGTACACAGGCTCCGATGCCGCTAGCCACAAGCCAGCGCGCGTCGTCGAGCGTGGTCTTCGAGCCGGGAAGCACCACCAGGTCGGGTCGGCCCAGATCGGTCGTCGAGGAAACGTAGCGCACGCCCACGCCGGGCACGCGCGAAAGCGGGTCGAAGTCGGTGAAGTTCGACAGATGCGGAAGGCGCACGACGGCGACGTCGATGACGCCGCGCGCCTCGCGGGCAGATAGGCGCGGCGCAAGCGAGTCCTCGTCGTCCAGGTCGAGCGTAAGATACGGCACGACCCCCACGACGGGAACCCCGCACATCTTCTCCAGCGGGGCCAAACCCGGGCGCAGGATTTCCACATCGCCGCGGAACTTGTTCACCACAAGCCCCCGCAAAAGCGCGCGATCCTCGGGCGCAAAGAGCGCGACCGTGCCGTAGAGCTGGGCAAACACCCCGCCTGGGTCGATGTCGCCCACGAGCAGCACGGGGGAGGACACGGCGCGCGCGAGCCCCATGTTGACGATGTCGTTTTCGGAAAGGTTGATTTCGGCGGGGCTGCCGGCGCCCTCGATGACGATGACGTCGTTTTCCTCCGCGAGCGAATCGAACGCCTCCAAAATCTGCGGCATGAGCGCCTTCTTTCGCGCGAAGTAGTCCCTCGCAGCGAAGGCTCCCTGCGCCTTGCCGGCCACGATGAGCTGGCTTCGGTGGTCGCTTTCGGGCTTGAGCAGGATGGGGTTCATGCGCACGTCGGGCGCGATGCCGCACGCCTCGGCCTGCATGATCTGGGCACGCCCCATCTCGAGCCCGTCGGCCGTGACACCGCTGTTGAGCGCCATGTTCTGGCTCTTGAAGGGAGCCACACGCAGGCCGTCCTGCGAAAGCACACGGCACAGCCCCGCCGCAAGCAGGCTCTTCCCCGCGTTCGACATGGTGCCCTGGATCATGATGGGCTTCGCCCTACCCACGGGTATCGACCTCCTTCGCTGAGCCTCGGCCATCCGCGCCCGCCATAGCGCCGCTGCAAGAAGCGCCGCCCCGTTCGTCGGGTTCGGCTTCGCCCGATGCACCTTCCACCCGAAGCGCGCGGCTGAAGGCCATCGCAAGCCGGGCATTCTCCTTGCGCGTGCGCACCGCGACGCGGCACCAGAAACGGGACAGTACCGAAAACGAGTCGCACGTGCGGACCAAAACCCCCTGTTTATACAGGCGCTCGGGGATGTCTTTCGCCGGCGTGCGGACTAAAAGGAAGTTCGCATCCGACGGCACGACGGAAAGCCCGAGCGAGGAGAGCTCGTGGGAAAGCCACGCTCGCTCGCCCGCCAATACATCGCGCGTGCGCGAGACGTATTCGACGTCTTCCAGGGCGGCGATGCCCGCGGCCTCGGCGACCGAGGAGACGGGCCACGCCTGCCCCGCCCGGCGAATCCCCTCGATGAGTTGGGCGTTTCCGCTGATCAGATATCCCAACCGCAACCCCGCCATTCCGTAGAGCTTGGTGAACGCGGAGAGCACGGCCACATGGCGCGAACACGCGGCGCATGCGGCCACGCTCCTTTCGCGGGCGTCGGGCGCAAATCCGAGGAAGCACTCGTCCACGACGAGCAGCGCGCCCACCTGCTCGCAGCGGCAAGCCGCGGCATCGATCACGCTGGGGTCGACGAGGCGCCCCGTCGGGTTGTTCGGATTGCAGAGGTACGCCACGTCTCCCGGCCCCTCGATCGCGCGGGCGAAGGAGGCGGGCACGTCGAAGTCGTCCGCTTCGGAGAGCGGGAACTCCTGCACGCATGCGCCGTAGTACGATGCCGCCTCCGCATATTCAGAGAACGTCGGCGCGCACACGACGATGCGTTTCGGGCGCACCGCCGCGGCGAGCCGCCAGATGATGTCGGACGCGCCCGCGCCGCAGACGATAGTATCTTCGGGAATGCCCTGGGCACGCGCTAGGGCGCGAACGAGGGCGAGGCTTTCCCTATCGGGGTAGGCGTCGATTCGAGAAAGCGCCTTGCAAGCTGCGGCGACGGCGCGCGGCGAGGGGCCTGCCGGATTCACGTTCACCGAGAAGTCAATGAGGTCGGAGGCGCCCCCTTCGCAAGCGATGCCGAGCGATTGCGAGCTGCCCCCATGCGCACGGGCGCGCAGGATTCCCCCCGCAGCCCGGGACGCGGCGTGGTCTTCCCTCATGCCATCGCCCCCACGGCGAGCACGACCGCCGCGCGCGCGGCGCCGAAGACGACGAGCGCGCATACGGACGCGGCGAGCATGAGCCTTGTCGCCCGGGCGATGTCGCCCCACTCGATTTCACGGGACGCGTCGCCTATCGTCGGTTTCTCAACGAGCTTGCCGAAATACACCGCGGGCCCTGCCAGGCGCAGCCCGAGCGCGCCCGCGCACGCTGACTCGGTCTGCGCCGCGTTCGGGCTCGCATGGCGACGCCTGTCGCGGCGCCAGATGCGCGCCGCCCCGCGCGCGTCGAGCCCGACGATCGGGCACACGGCGATCATGAACAGGGCAGATAAGCGCGAGGGAATCCAGTTCACTGCATCGTCGAGGCGCGCCGAGGCGCAGCCGAAGTCGATGTAGCGCTCGTTTTTGTAGCCCACCATGCTGTCGAGCGTGTTCACCGCCTTGTACGCCATGCCCAAGGGCGCACCCCCGATCATAAGGTAGAAAAGCGGCGCGATGACGCCGTCGCTCGCGTTCTCCGCCACCGTTTCCACGGCGGCGCGCACGACGCCCTGCTCGTCGAGAACAGACGTGTCGCGTCCCACGATGAGCCCGACGGCTTCGCGCGCCGCGACAAGGCCGCCCTTCGAGAACGCGCGGGCCACGGCCAGGCTCTGGCGGCGCAGCTCGCATGCTGCGAGAATCTGATAGCTCGCCCATGCCTCGGCCACGAAGCTCAAGCCGGAGTGAACCATTCCGCAAAGGTGTAGGATACCCCAGGTCAAAAGCCCACACGCAAGCGGAAGCGCCACGGCGAGCACAAGCCCTGCGGCGCGCGTGCCCGCGGACGTTTGCGGGAATGCGCCCCGCAGGCGGCCTTCGGCCCACGTGATCGCGCGCCCCATGGCGACAACGGGATGGGGAAGCCAGCGCGGGTCGCCGAAGGCAAGGTCGGCCGCGAACCCGGCGGCGACGGCAAAAATCGTCATCACCGGGCATCGCCCCCCGAAGCGGGGCGAACGTCGCGAAGGCAGCGCCCATCCCAAGTGGCGGCCCATGCGCCGCCCGGCTCGGTATGCACGTCGAAGTATCCCATTTTCGGGACAGCTAGCTCGGAGAGCAGCGCTTTCACGGTACCCGCGTGAACGACGAAGACGGCGCGCCCACTCCCCTGGGCGCGCTCCGATTCGCACGCCTCCCGAAACGCCGCGACGACGCGGCGGGTGAAATCGCTCTTGACCTCGCCATGCGGGCAGCGCGTCTCGCACCAG
>OIWO01001650.1_pt1 | contig 17581 bp, 16 predicted proteins | sample 1587641 | NCBI WGS metagenome assembly OIWO01 (sample SAMEA3888924, study PRJEB22519) | human gut metagenome | biome: human gut; feature: human-associated habitat; material: faeces | place: Denmark | collected 2010
GCGCATGGAAGAAGGAATTGTCAATCAGTGAGAACTTTGGAGGCGAACTTGGTCATAAAGGAGGATCCTCCAACATTTCAGGAGAAAAATTCTCCTGACGTGTTATTCGGTTGGAATTTCGGCTTACATTCGCTTGAAGATGAGCGACGTGTTGATGCCGCCGAAGGCGAAGTTGTTGCTCTGGACGAACTCGGTGTCGATCCTGCGCTCCTTGCCCGTGATGTAGTCGAGTTCGCCGCATTCGGGATCAATGTCGGTGAGGTTGATGGTCGGGCTGAACCAGCCTTCGCGCATCATCTCGATGGCAAGCCAGGCCTCGATCGAACCGCAGGCGCCGAGCGTGTGGCCGAAGAAGCTCTTGAGGGATGAGACGGGCGTCCTGTTGCCGAATAGCGACGCCGTGGCGTTCGACTCGGCGCAGTCGCCGCGCGAGGTGGCGGTGCCGTGGGCGGACAGATAGCCGATGTCGGAGGGCGCGAGGCCTGCGGTCCTGAGCGCCTCCTCCATGCAGATGCGCATGGTTTTGCTGTTGGGCTGCGTGATGTGGGTGGCGTCACAGTTCGTCGCAAAGCCGACGAGTTCGGCGTGGATCCTGGCGCCGCGGGCGCGGGCGTGCTCGAGCTCCTCGAGCACGAGCGTGCAAGCGCCTTCGCCGATCACGAGGCCGTCACGGTTGGCGTCGAAGGGACGCGGCGTGAGCTCGGGCTCGTCGTTGCGGGTGCTGGCGGCAAAGAGCGTGTCGAAGACCGCGACCTCGGAGGGGCAGAGCTCTTCGGCGCCGCCCGCCACCATGACGTCCTGATAGCCGTGGCGGATGGCCTCCCAGGCGTAGCCGATCGCCTGGGAGCCCGACGTGCAGGCGCTCGGTGTCGGGATGACGCGGCCGGTGATGCCGAAGAAGAGGCCCGTGTTGACGGCCGTGGTGTGCGGCATCATCTGCACGTAGGTCGTGGCGGTGATGCCGCGCGTGTTGCGGTTGACGATCATCTCGCCGAAGTCGGCAACGGCGCGGGTGCTGCCCGTGCAGGAACCGTAGGCGATGCCGGTGCGGCCGCTCTTGATGACAGGATCGTCGATGAGGCCTGCCTGCTCGAGGGCGAGCTCGGTCGCGCGAGTCGAAAGGAGCGAAACGCGGCCCATCGAGCGGATGCGCTTGCGCGTGTAGTGTTCGGGCAGCCTGAAGTCGAGGACGGGCGCGCCAAGCCTGGCGTTGAGGCCCTCGATATCGTCCCATTCGTGCATGCGGCGCACCGCGTTCCTGTGGGCGAGAAGCCCCGCCTTGACCGTTTCCCAGTTCTGGCCGAGCGACGTGACGCCGCCCATGCCGGTGACTACGACTCTGCGCATCAGATCATGCCTCCGTTGACGTTGATGACTTGGCGCGTGATGTAGGACGCACGCTCGTCCATGAGGAAGCCGACGACGGCCGCCACTTCCTCCGGGGTGCCGATGCGCTGCATCGGAATCATCGTCATCGCGTGCTCGCGGGCGATTTCGTTCATGTCGACCATGCCCGTGTCGATGAGGCCGGGCGCGACGCAGTTGACCGTGATGCGGCGCTTGGCGAGCTCGACGGCGAGCGCCTTCGAGGCGCCGATGAGACCCGCCTTGGCGGCGCTGTAGTTGGTCTGGCCGCGGTTGCCCGTGACGCCCGAAACCGACGACATCGTGACGATGCGACCGCCCTTGCGGGCCCTGACCATCGGCATGACGGCGGGATGGATGACGTTGTAGAAGCCGTTGAGGTCGACGTCGATCACGCGCTTCCAGTCCTCCTCCTCAAGTGCGGGGAAGGCGTTGTCGCAGGTGACGCCTGCGTTGAGGACGACGCCCCAGTAGGCGCCGTTGGCCGCGATGTCGGCCTCGATCGCCGTGCGGGCGGCCTCGGTCGAGCCCACGTCGAAGAAGAGCGTGCGGACCTCTGCACCCGCCTCTTCGCAGAGGCGGACGGTCTCGTCCATCTCGGCGGACGGCCTGCGGCTGTTGAGAACGAGCGCGTGCCCCGTGCGGGCGAGCTCGACCGCGCACGCGCGTCCGATGCCGCGCGAGGCGCCTGTGATGAGAACGGTTTTCTTGTAGTCGGTCATGATCCGTTTTTAAATTGACTTTCAGTATGAGGGTGAATTATGCCGTCAGACGGCGAGAAGCGAGTCGATTTCGCTCTCAAGCGGCTGGAAGACGGTGAGGCGTCCCGAAGCGACGGCTTCGCCGTTGCACGAGACCGTGCCCTCGAAGACCGCGAGACGGTCGTCGAGCATCATCTTCGACATGGTGCAGACAAGAGTGCCCTCGCCTCTCCTGACGCAGCGCTCGATCCTGATGCCGCGCACCGAAAGCAGAAGCCCCGCGTCGGCCTTCCTGTCGCCTTCCGGCACGACGGTAAGCTCGTCGTGCACGTGCGACCAGATGCCGATCGTCTGGGCCATCACCTCGAGGAAGAAGGCCTCGGGCAGCTCTCCGTCGGGACGCCAGTGAGTGGCGAAGACGCCGTCGGCGTCCAGATCCGCCTCGGTCGTGACGTCCGCCTCGCCCACGCTGACGACGCGGGTGATGACGCACATGGGCTTCCTGTGCGGGAGATAGCTTTCCGGATCAAGAAATTCGGTTTGGGTGGTTTCAGACATGGATTCGTGCCGTTCAGGAAGTCGGTTCGAAGATGAGGGCCGTGTTGCTGCCGCCGAAGGCGAGGTTCGTGCTCATGACGGGGCCGGGCGCAATGAGCGCGGGTTCGCGCAACACGCCCGAGAGCGGAAGCGTCTCGTCGGGCGTCTGGCCTTCGGAGAACTGGGCGGGGAGCTTCAGGCCCCCGTGCATCAGTCCGAGCACGAGCAGCCCCGCGTCGGTGACGCCTGCGGCGCCGAGCGTATGGCCCGTATAGGTCTTGGTGGACGACATGGCGGTGCGCCCGCCGAAGACGCGGTTCATGGCGGCAAGCTCAGAGGCGTCGTTCTGCCCCGTGCCAGTGCCGTGAAGATTCACGTAGACGATGTCGTCGGGCGTGAGGCCCGCACGCGAGAGCGCGCCGCGCACGGCCGCCTCGGCGCCCCTGCCCTCGGGTTCGGGGCTCGACATGTGGTGGCCGTCGGAACTCTCGCCCCAGCCCGAAAGCTTCACGGCCGAGGGACGGCGGGTGAGAAGCATCAGGCCTGCGCCCTCGCCGATCGTGATGCCGGGACGATGGTCCGTCAGGGGACGCGTGCGCTCGCCCGCGAGCACGCCCAGGGCGTGAAAGCCGTTCAGGGGCATGTCGGCGAAGGTGTCGGCTCCGCCCGCAATGACGGCGTCGGCTAGCCCCGCCTCAAGAAGGCGGGCTGCGCTGATGATGGCGCGGGCCGAGCTCGTGCAGGCCGTCGCGATCGTGTAGGCGGGGCCCTTCGCACCCACAAATGATGCGAAATCGCGCGAAGGATCGCCCATTTCCTGCCATTCGCCTGCAAAAGGCGGCATTTCCGAGCCGAACTTTCGTGCCTTCCACCAGTCGGAAAATTCCTGGGAGCCCGAGGTGCTCGTGCCGAGTACGACGGCGATGCGCTCGTCCTCAAAGTCCTTGAGGCGGCTTTCGAACTCGGTCTTCCGGAGGTTCCAGCAGGCCCTGAGGAGCCTGTTGTTGCGCGAGGACGGCGGATTCGTGTCGGGAAGATCGATCGTCACGCGGCCGAACGGAGCCTCGAACCCGTCGACGGTGCGCACGAGGGGTCCCTCCATGCCGGGCGCGCGGCCTTCGGCCAGATTGGCAAGAATGGCGTCGTCTTCGCCGAGTGCGTTGACGAGCGACAGGGCTTCAACATAAACCGTCACTGGGCTTTCTCCTCGTCGGGGCCGGGCTTGTCGGCGGTGGAATCGGGAACGGCGGGATCCTCGAGATAGCGAAAGGCGATCGAATACCCGAAGGCCTCGTGCCTGAGGCTCGCGAGCCTGGGGCCGCGGGGCCCGTCGGCATACGTGAAGCGCTCGATTTCGGCGCCGTCGCCGTCGACGAGCGTTCTCGATTTTTCCTCAATCCTCAGATGATAACCCGAAGGAAGCGTCGTCCACGCTTCGGCGGGGAGCGTGCCCATCAGAATGTCGGCGACGATCTGCTCTGCGCGAAGCTCCTTGGGGAGCGGCACGTAGTTCGTCGACACGAGCATGGTGCCGTCGTAGGTGACGCTCATGAGGGCCATGCCCGTGAGGGTCATCACGTCGAGCGACATCAGGCCGCCGCGGCAGGCCCTGACCGTGAGAAGGCGCTCGGTGCGCCCGTCGCGGACCGCCGTGAGAATGGCGTTTTCGGTCATGTCGGCGCCGCAGGGACTGTCGGGCAGCGCGGCGCACACGCCGGGCTTGACCCAGAAGAAGAGTTCGGGCGACTCGGGCTCCGTGGCGCAGCCCGTGAGCATGAGCGCGGCGGCCAGCGCCGCAAGGCCCCTGAAAGAAGCGGACGTCATCGTGGACGCTCCTCCCTGTATGTGTTCCGTCTTGTGATGAGGCGCGTGGCGGGCGCAAGCAGGAAGGCGAAAAGAACGCCCGCCGAAAGCACCAGGCCGAAGCTTCGCACGGCCGGCGTCTCGCTCAGCACCAGAATGCCGAGCGAAAGAAGCGTGCTTCCAAGCGCCACCGCCATCGCATGAAGGACGTTGTCCCGCGGCTCGTCCACGGATCCCGCGCCTTCCTCCGAATGAAAGAAGATCGTGTAGTCGACGCCGATCCCCATGACGAGGATGAGCGCGAAGAGACTGAAGAGATTGACGGGCGTGCCCGTGATGCCCGCAGCGGCAAGGCCCGCAAGCAGGCCGCCCGCGACGGGCAGCGACGCGACGAGCCCAAGCCTTGCGCCAAAGAGCTTCACGAGCATGAGTCCGAGCACGGCGAGTCCTGCGGCGATGAGCCCCGTGAGACCGAGGCGGAAGGCCGAGAAAAGCTCCCCGAAGTCGGCCCGGCGGTTGAGCCAGTAAACGCTGTCGATCCCGGCCGCAGCCGCGGCGGCAGCCGCGGCCGCATCCTTTCCGGCCGAGAGCGTCACGGGCACGAGGATCACGACGCCCTCGGACGTGCGGGCAACGAGCGAGCGGTAGTTGTCGCCCAACGGGCCAGCCAGCCATGACGCAAGCTTCACGGTCCCGTAGGGCGTGCAGCCGGATTTCCCGCAGGGCGGCGCGAGCTTTGCCGTCATCGAGGGCTCTGCAGCCTTCATCGCGGCAAGGGCCTTTTCCTGCACGTCAAGGCTTCTGAGGGGCACCATCACGGGACGCGAAATAAAGCCCTCTTTTTCCAGTTCATGAATCTTCGGTCGCAAGAGCTCAAGCGTTTGCACCGCCTCGTCGGGGGTTTTGCCCGTGGCGGCGAACCACGTCTGGGAAAAGCCGATGCCGAGAAGCGAGGAGATCACCTTCTCTTCTGCGGCAAGTCTGACGGGCGGCGTCTGCAGGGCCGAGAGGTCGTCGTTGACGCTAAGGCGCGCGACGCCAAAGACCGATACGCAGGCAAAGAGGACGAGGAAGGCCTTCGTCCAGAGGCGCCCTTGCGTCCATGCGTCCGCGTAGGCCGAAAGCAGGCTTCGGGCGGGCAGAGGACGGACGGGGAAGCTTTTGACGAGGAACGGGAACCAGGCGACGACCGTGAGCCAGGCGCCCGCGAGTCCGCAAACCGCAAAGAGCGCGAGCTGCCTGAGGCCGGGGAAAGGCGCGGCGAGCATGAGCGCATAGGCCGTGACCGTGGTGAGAAGCGCGTGCAGAAGCGAGGGCCTCAGGTGTCTGAGAGTGCCTGCGGGCGTTTCGATCCCGCCCGCCCAGCGGCGGCGCATCAGATAGTAGGTCGTGTAGTCGGCCGAGATGCCGATGAGGCTCAGGCACATGACGAGCGTGACGGCATGGAGCGACCCGAAGACCGCCAGCGTGGCGGCCGTGCCGCAGAGCGCGCCCGCCGAGACGGAAAGCAGGCAGAGGAGAACGGGCCTGAAGCTTCGGAAGGCGACGAAGATGAAGACGGCGAGGAGCACGCAGGAGAGCGAACCGAGACGCTTCATGTCGCGCTCGGCCTGAGAAGCCGCGTGATGGCTGTAGTAGAGAACGCCCTGCCCTGCGATGGCGGCGTCGGGACGTTCGGACAGAACGGCCCTGCGGATGTCGGCCTCGGCGGCGATCCAGGCCTTGAGCCCGTCGCCCGAGAGCGCGGATTCGGGCACGCGGCCCGTCAGCAGGCGCCAGGAGCGCCCTTCGGAATCCTTTGCGGTGATCCAGCCGTCGTCGAGCGTCGGCATGCCTCTTCCCTGAGACATCATGACCGAGCGGAGAAGAAGCCAGGGATCCGCGCGCCACTCGTCGCCGGTGACGCCTGCGACGGGACTGTAGAGCTGGCCGAGCATCCACCTCAGGTGCCCCTTTGCCTTGTCCCCGAGAAGTCCCGAGACGGTCTTCTCGTCGAGCAGGCCGAGTACGTCCCGCCTCATGGCCTCAAGCCAGATCCTGCGGTCCGCTTCGTCCATGCGGCCCGAAAGCGACGTAACGAGCTCGCGCTCCCAGAGGCTTCGGACGAATTCGTCCGCAGCGCCGGGGTTCGACGCGTCCTCGCGGACGGCCCAGATCACGCGGTCGGCGATGCCGCGCGTGGCGGCCTGAGCAAGTTCTCCCGTCCTCACGTCGGCGGAAGAGGACGGCAGCAGATCAAGAATGTCGGTCGAAAGGGCGCCCTTCGGAAAGCCGATGACGGTGAGCGCAAGAATGAGAAGGATGCACGCGGCCCAAACCAGCGCAGGCAAGGTGCCTGCGGGTTGCGTGAGCCTGTCGATGAACCGCGTCCTCCTGCTCATGATCCTCTGGTTATTGTTCGGTTTTCTTCACGTCGTCCGTGACCGCGGGCTTCGCCTCTTCGGACGCCGCCTCGGCAGGTGCATCAGCCGGCGCATCGGACGCAGGAACGTCCTTCACGGAAGGTTCGCTCACGACGGCTGCCTGAACTTCGGTGGTGCGTTCCTCTTCGACGGCGCTCTCGGGCTGCACGACTTCGGGCTGTACGTCGACAGGCGCTGCAGCGGGCGCGGCGGATTCGGCCTGAACGGGCTGAGCGGCCTCGGCAGTCTCAGCCTTTTCAGCAGCTTCTGCAGTTTGAGCGGCTTCAGCGGCAGCGGCGCCTGCGGCTCCGGCAGCGGCGGACTTGCCGAAGGACGGCATCCACTTCTTGTAGTCGACGCCCTTGATCTTGTCCATCTTGTCCTTGAGGTTGAGATTTTCGATGCGGCCCTTGACGTCGAGCCTTTCAATCCTGCCCTTGACGTCGAGGTTCTCGATCCTCTCCTTGACGTTGAGGTTGTCGATCTTCTCCTTGACGTTGAGGTCCGCGATCCTCTGCTTGACGCGAAGGCCGACGATCTTGTCCTTCATGCCGGAGAAGAAGGAGGGCTTTTGAGCCTCGGGAACGGCGGACGCATCGAACGCGGCGTCTGCGGCTTCACCACCCTCGGCAGCCTGAGTGGCCTGGGCGGCCTTGACGGCGGCCTTCGCCCTCGCCTTTTCCTCGCGGCGCTTCGCCATCTTCTCCCTGATGCCGTCGAAGATCGAACGGCGGGAGGTGTTTCGGGCCGCATGCCGGGCGGCGCTCGCGGCGGCTTCGGCGCGGGCCTGCGCGATGATGGCGGCGCCTTCGTCCTCGTCGATGTCGTTCGTCGCCTCGCCTCGTGCGACCGCCTTTTCGTGGCGAACCTGAGCGCCGATGCCGAAGACGTCGGCCACGGCCTCACCGAGGCTTTCGGAGGCGATCTGGGTGTCGTTGAGGATGCGGGTGTGTTCGTCGGACGGCACAGCCCTGAGGTTTTCGGGGCTGGCGACGCGCACGATGATGCGGCAGTCATGCTTGAGTTCGCGCGCGGCCGCAAAGACGGTCTTGTTGAGGACCATGTCGGAGGACGGCAGCACGAGGACCTCGGCATCGACGAGATGGCCCTGGACGAGGAGCGCGGGGTCGGACGGATTGCCGACGATGGCCGAACCATGCTTGTAGGAGTCGACGACCGCGGCGGTCGTGTCGCTCATCACGAAGCAGGTGAAGTCGATGCCGCGAGCCTCGAGCCTCGGCAGGAGCGCGAGTACGACCTCGTTGACGCCCGCGATGAGCACGTGCCCCTTGATGGTCTTGGGCTCGACGGAGGCGAGCGGCGAGACGCGTTCGGCCATGCGCGCAAAGAACGGACGGCGGGAGACGAGGAGGTTCCTCACGTGCGGGATGGCAGTGAACATCAGCGGATTGAGCGCGATCGTCAGAATCGAGGCTGCCACGACGATGCTCATCGTGCCCGGCGTCGCGATCCCGAGCGCAATGCCCTGGCCGCAGAGAATGAAGGAGAATTCACCGAGCTGCGAGACGCAGGCGCCCATGACGAGGGCCGTGTCGAGCGGCCAGCCCAGAAGCAGCACGAGCGCGGCCGTCACGCTGCTCGTGATGCACATGATGATGAGCATCACGGCGATCACGGCCCAGGGTTCGTTCACGAAGACGTACGGGTCGAGCATGAGGCCCACGGAGATGAAGAACAGCACCGAAAACGCGTCCTGCAGCGGCAGGCAGTTGCGGGCCGCACGGTGCGCAAAGCTAGACTCGCGCATCACCATGCCTGCGAAGAAGGCGCCCAGAGCGTAGCTCACGTTGAAGATCGCACCCGCGCCGTAGGCGATCCCGATGGCGATCGCAAGCACGCAGAGCGTGAAGAGCTCGCGGGAACCCGAGAGCGCCACGCGCTGGAGAATCCACGGGAAGAGACGCTTGCCGACGATGAGCATGCCGGCCACGAACACCGCGACGCCGAGCAGCGTCTTGGAGAGCGAGATGACGATGAGCCTCGGATCAACGGGGCCTTCGCCCTGCGTCACCTGTGCGACGAGCGGCAGGCACACCATGATGAAGACGGTGACGAGGTCCTGCACGACGAGCCAGCCGATGGCGACCTGGCCGCTCGGCGTGACGGAAAGCTTGTGAAGCTCAAGGGCCTTCATCACGACGACGGTCGATGCACAGGAGAGCGTCATGCCGAAGACGATCGCATTGGGAAGCGCCCAGTCCCAGGCAAGGAGCGCGACGGCCGTGCCGGCGGCGCCCGATGCGGCCATCTGCAGCATCGCGCCCGTGACGGCCACGCCCTTGACCTTCACGAGGTCGGCGACCGAGAAATGCAGGCCCACGCCGAACATCAGGAGCATCACGCCGATTTCGGCGAACTGCTCCGTGACGACGCGGTCGACGTTGGGAAGGAGCGGGAAGAGGCCCACGGACACGCCCGCGATGATGTAGCCCACAAGCGTGGGGGTCTTCAGGAAGCGCTCTGCAAGCCACCCGAAAACAAGCGCAAGCCCGAAGCCCGTCACGAGCGTGGTGATGATGGAAAACTGATCGGTCAAGGCCGCTTCTCCTCTGGTCTGTCCAGTCTGGTCCGTTCCTCTCCGTTCCGTTCCGTTCCGCTGCGCGGGGCGGGCACTTTGCACGGAGGGAAAGCGTTTAAGTCTACTCTTCCAACGGGCACTCCGCCTCAGCGTCGTCCCGAAGCGACTCAGCAGGTTCGAAAGCTTGAAGCTTGAAAAGCCTCGTCGCTTCGACGATATCGAATTCAGGCCCCTTTCACGATCCTCACGTTGGAGAGAATCATGTCGGTCACGTTGTCGTTAGAAGGAGACATTCTGATCGACTCAACGTATTCCGAGCCCTTCAGCGTCACGGTGCCGAGAATGCGGCCGAGAGCCTCGTCGCGGGCCCTGAGCGTGATCGTCCAAGCGTCGGCGGGCTTTTCGCCGCCCACGAGCGTGAAGTCGAAGGCGTCCCGCAGCGCGGCCGCGTCGAGCCTCATCACGGACGTGAGAAGACGTGCGGCGGAAAGAACGGCGGGATGGGTTTCGGCCTTCATCACTTCGGGCGCCTCGTCCTCGTAGCGGATCGTGAAGACGCCGTCTTTGAGCGAGACCGTCTGTACGAAAGGCGTCTTCTGGACCCAGGAGAAGGCTCCGTCACCCGTGAGCGACAGCGTGCCCGTGCTCGTGAGCGTGCGGCCCGCGGCGCCTAGGGTGCGCTTCTGCGTGAAGTCGGCCTCAAGCGAAGTGAAGTCGTTGAGACGCTTCGCGAGCGCCTCGAGCCTTGCAGCGTCCAGCGTCTCGGCGGCGCCTGCGGTCTTGAACCAGATGAAGGTGAGGACCAGTGCCGCAATGAAGAAGACGGCGAATTTCTTGATAAAGCGGATCACCTGCGATCCTCCTCATGCCAGAAGTCGTAGAAGTTGAACCATTGGGCGGGATGCTCGAGCGCCTCGGCCTCAAGCCTCTGCGCCCAGAGAGAGGCCAGGCGCGAAAGTTCGGCCTCGCGGCCGCGCCTCGGGAGCTTCACCTCATCCGCAAAAGGCTCGCACTTGATGAGAATGCGGTTCCCTTCCCTCACGGCAAAGAGCGTGACCACGCCGCACTTCAGGAGCGACGCGAGGATGAAGGGACCGGCGGGAAACGGCGCCTCACGGCCGAGAAAGTCCGCCGTGACGGACCGGTCGCCGCGTGTGAGCGCATCGTTGGGCGTGCGGTCGGCCGCGATTGCGACCCATTCGCCGCGCTCGATGGCATCCTGGAGCATCGAGGCGGTCTCGACGCCGAGACGGTCGACGGCGATCACGTGGCGCGAGGCATCGGGGGCAACGGCCTCGAGCATCGCCTTGAACCTCGGCGCATGACGGTCGAATATCAGCGCCCAGACGGGCACGGCCCTGTCGTGCTGGGCGAGCGCACGAGTCGCCTCGGCTACGCCCAGATGCGAGACGAGCACGAGCCTGCCCCTGCCGTCGGGCGTGGGCTCGCAGAGAAGCCTGCGGCTTTCCTCGTCGGCGAAGTCGACGTCGCGCGCGAGCTTCAGGTCGCCCGCCCATGCGGCAAGACGGTCGAGCATGCTCGTGGCGAAGGCTCTGAAGTGGGCGTGCCCCGAGACGGGGCGAAGCACAAGACCGAGCGCCTCCCTGCGCTCGGCGACGCGCTCGAGAAAACGGTCGCTCGCCTCACGGGCACGCGTCCCCGTGAGCCTGAAGATGAAAGCAACGGGAGTTCCGATGAGCGCAAAGAGAGGCCTGCCCCCGATCCTGTAGAGAAGCCACAGCAGCCTGAGCCCCCACATGCCGCGACGTTCGGGCGTGGTGCTCCAATGCTCCCCGCCTTCCCTGCCTTCCTTCGATTCGGCTTCGGTCATCTCTTCTCCTCAGACGGGTTCGCGGCGGAAAAGCCTGCGGATGCGGGCGGGCCACCAGAGCGGGCTTTCGATGAAGAGGCGCGCGTGCATCTTCGAGATGCGCACGTTGTCCTCCCACATGCGGAAGTTGGACCTGCCGCCCTCGGGATAGATCACGCGGCTGCGGATGAAGCGCACGGGCAGGCCCCGCCAGTAGAGGCGGACCATGATTTCGGTATCGAAGTCCATGAAAAGGCCCACGGGACGGCTTTTTATCACGGCAAGCGTGTCGGCGACGGGATAGACGCGGTAGCCGCACATGCTGTCGACGATCTCGAAGCTGAGCGTTTCGATCCAGACCCAGACGTGCGTGACGTAGCGGCCGATCAGGCGCTTCTTCGGAACGGACTCGTCGTATTCGGGACGCGCCGACCAGAGGACGCCGGGATGCCTGCGGGCGGACTCGAGGAGCGCGGGGGCGTCCGCGAGGTCGTGCTGGCCGTCGGAGTCGACCTGAAGCGCATGCGTATAGCCCTCGGAGACCGCATGTTCGAGCCCCGTCAGAAACGCCCCGCCCTTGCCTCGGTTGACCTCGTGGCGCAGAAGCGTCATCTCGGGATGCAGGGCGGCAAGCCTGTCAAGCTCGCGCGCACTCTCGGCATCACTTGCGTCGTCGACGACGATGACGGGAAGCTTCAAGGGCGCAAGGCCCTCAAGCACGCCCCCGAGGGTGAGCCCGTGGTTGCGGCTCGGAATGATGACGACGGGACGAAAGTCTGACATGACGCCGTCCGTCACCTGAAAATGAACGCAATGCGTCCGCGGCTTGCGGGCACGGCCTCGCCGTCCTTCTCCTTTTCAAGGGAGAACGACGCGCCGAGACCGTCCTCGGCGGGCTTGAAGGCAAGCTTCACGAGGAGCGCGTCACCCGGACGCAGGGGCACCGTGAACTTCATCTGGGGAATGGAGGCGATGCGCAGGGGCCTCCCGGCCCATTCGGCTGCCAGCGTCTCGACGAGGTTGAGCTGCACGACGCCGGGCAGAATGGCCAGACACGGAAAGTGCCCGTCGAAGACGGACATGCCCTCGCTCAGCACGAGGCGGGCCTCGATCGAGAATTCGGTTCGGGAGAGCACCTCCAGGGCGCCCTTCAGTTCGTCAGCCATGTGTTGTCTCCTTGTGTTCGAAGAGTTCGGCAAGCATCGGCACGACCACCTTGCCCTGAGCGTCTGTCGGCCAGTCGGCGACGTGGCGCCAGAGGCGCGGACGAGCGAGCGGATCGAGCCTCCCGGCGAGCGCCGCCGTCGTCTCGATGCGGTTGGGACAGCGCCCCCGCCAGCCCGGCGACGTGCGCTCGCAGACGACGGCGCCGATCACGGTGCGGCCCGCCTGCTTCACGGAAAGCGCTCGGATCTCAAGCCCCAGAGCTTCCTTCACCACGCGTTCGATTTCGGTGAGCGAGAGTCGGATCTCACCGATCTTGACGATGCGGTCGCGACGGCCGAGCAGCCTGAAGACCTTGTCGGAGGACATCTCCAGACGGTCGTCGAGCAGGATGCTGCCTTGGGGAAGAAGCGGCGAGGCAAGCCTCCAGCCCTGCTCCGTCTCCTCAAGTCCGCCCTCGTCGATGAGCGTCCAGGCGGGATTCATGCGTCCCGCGTCGTGCCTTCTCGAGGCGACGACGCCCGTTTCGGTGCTGCCGTAGATTTCGTGCACGGCGACGCCCGTCCAGGCGTGCATGCGAGAGAGCGCCTCGTCGTCGAGCACGCCCGCGGCCGTCAGGCAGAAGGCGATGCGGGGACGTTCGAGCGCCGTGTCGAGCATCCTCATGAAGGTGGGCGTCGTCACGAGCGCGACGGGACGGTCGAATTCGAGAAGCTGTTCCTGATAGACCGTGCGGGCGTCGGCGACGGGCGTGCCCGTCGTCATCGCCATCCAGACGGCGAAGGTGAGGCCGTAGAGATGCCTCGGATCCACCGTGGCGGCGATCACGGCGCCCTCGAGATGACGGCCGAAAAGCCTTTGCGTGATCACGGCCTCGCGGCTCATGAGGCCGACGGTCTTTTCAATGCGCTTGGGCGTGCCCGAAGAGCCCGACGTGAAGAGTACGAGCGGCCTTTCCGCCTCGGGCGCCCTGAGTTCGGAAGCCGGGCACGGATTCTCGGCGAAGTCCGCGACGAGAGCGGGCTTCGGGAACGACCTATGCGACTCCGTCGTGAGGACGGCGTCGTATTCGTCTGCGAGCGTCTCGTGCATGGCGCCGCGGCCCGCAAAGAGCACGGGCACGCAGTCCCTCCAGAGGACGGCCGAGAGGAGCACCGCGAAGTCGTGCGGCGCATCGGCGTCAACGGCGATGCGCGAGCCCGCAGGCATGTCTGCGAGTGCGGCGGCAGCGGCCGAGACCCTGCGCGCCAGTTCGGCGCGGGTCGTCACGGCACCGTCCGCATGGACTGCGGCGGGCGCCTCAGGGCGGCCTTCGAGCCAGCCTGCGACGGGAGAGCGCTCGGCTTCAGACATGCTTGACAAGCTTCCTGTAGAGATATTCGCCGCCCATGAGGCAGCCGATGGCGACATAGCTCAGCCCCCCGTTCCAGAGGGCCCAGAGCGTCAGGTCGTCCGCGAGGATCGTTGCAACGGCGATGCTACCGTTGACGACGAAGAAGCCGCACCAGACGGCCGTCACGCGTCGCGTGTAGGCGACGCCTTCGGGCGGCAGGGGCTTGCCGCGCAGGCCGAGGCGCGCCAGACGCTCGACGACGGGCATGCCCGAAAAGAGCGAGGCGCCGAAGACGGAGAGGAGCGAGGCGTTGACGAGGACGGGATACCAGAGCATCCAGTCGGCCTCGTCAAGAAGGGCCGCAAGGCCCACGAGCACGAGGCCCGCAGCCGAAAGAAGGCGGCCGCTGCGGGCGGTCTCGCCGCGCCCCGCAAAGGCGAGCGCGAGCCTCACGCCGAGCACGCAGGCGGTGCCCGCGAGCAGCAGCGTCATCAGGCCGTTCGTCACGGCGTAAAGGACGAAAAACGGCCAGACCGCCATGACGGCGGCCGTGACCGCATTGAGAATCGTGCCCGTCATCAGGCGCGCCGCTTACTTGGCGGCTTCGCCGTTCTGCTGCGAGAAGTCGTAGATGACGTCGACGACGTCGCCCACCGTGCGCACGGACTTGAAGGCCTCGGGCTTGATGCGCTTGCCGATCATGTTCTGCAGGTGCACGATCATGTCGACGGCGTCGATGCTGTCAAGGTCGAGGTCCTCGACGAGGCGGCTTTCGCGGGTGACGCCTTCGGTGTCAACCTCGAAGAGATCGCCCATCACGCGGACGATTTCGTCAAACAGTTCTTCCTTGGTGTAGGTCTTCTCCATTTCTTACTTCTCCTCGGTGCGGTTTTCGCGGATGAAGGCGGCCAGCGAGGCGACGCTGCGGAAGTGTGCGCGCACCTCCTCCGTTTCGCCCGAGAGCGAGACGCCAAAACGCTTCTTGACGGCAAGGCCGAGCTCGAGGGCGTCGATGGAGTCCAGACCAAGGCCTTCGCCAAAGAGCGGAGCGTCCGTCTCGATGTCTTCAGGGGTCATGTCTTCAAGGTTGAGGGCCTCGATGATGAGGGCCTTGACTTCGTTTTCCAGATTGTTCATCAGTTCTTCATCCGTTGAATGAGGGATTGGTTCGCAAGCGCCGTCGCTTTCTGCGCAGCGCGTCAATTCTGCCGGCGGCCGCGCGCCTTTCCTTCGATCTCGTCCTCGCGGCCCGCGGCCTTGAGGAGTTCGCGGCGCATCGCCTCGGTGAGCCTGCGGCTCGCCAGTGAGTAGCCGTCCTCGCCTTCCCTCAGGTAGTCCTTCGGATCGATCATGCCCTCGAAGGTCAGGCTGATCGACGGGCGAACGGCAGGAATCTCGTACCACTGCGTGTCCTTGTTGAGCCACGCGTGGGAGCTCCTGATGTGCACGACGGCGAGCCTGCATCCCGTGCGCAGGGCCGCATGGGCGACGCCGCGCTTCAACTTCATCGGGACGCCCGCGCGCGTGCGCGTGCCCTCGGGGAAGATCAGGATGTTCTCGCCGGCCTCAAGCCTGCGGGTGATCTCCTCAAGCGTTTCCAGAGAGCCGTCGTTTGACATGTAGTCGGCCGCACGGATCACATGCTTGAGGAAGAAATTATGCCTGAGCGACGCCTTCACGAGACAGTCCATCTCGGGGAGCATCGAGGCCGTGAGGACGTAGTCGAGAATCGTCGGATGGTTGGCGACGATGATCGTTCCCCTGAGGGAGCGCATCTGTGCGAGCGACCCGCGCTCAATCATCATGACACCAAGGCGATCCATCGTCCGCGCATAGAAGTCGAAACACCTCGCAATCATCGCGCGGGCCTTGAGGCGGCGCGCCACGGGATCTCGGACCGTGAGCCTCAGATAGGGAAAGTACGTCATCGAGAGGCCCAGGCCCCCGAGTCCGAAGATCACCCAGCAGAGCCCCGTCTTGAGACGGCGCCACTCGAAGGCGAGCCTGCCTTCGGTGCGTTCGGCCTTTTCCTGCGTCACGGCGGCCTCCATCACGCACGCTCCCACTCGAAGCGGGTGGCGGCGCCCGACGTGACGAACGCGGACCTTTCAGACGCAAGGCCTGCGGCGAGCTGGAGAGAAGCGGGAAGCACGGGCTCGGCCTGCTTCAGGGAACGCGGCGTCATCGTGACGCCCGCGCCTTTCTTCAGGAGCCAGACGGTGGCGTAGAGCGCATCGCAGGGGCGCGACTCGAACGCATCAAGAAGCGCCCCGGGCTGACAGTCGTCGAAGTCAACGACGGCCACGCAGTCCATGCCGTCTGCGAGCATGCCCGCCGCCTCGACGAGCGCCATGTGAAAGCTTTCGGCGCCTGCGGCGACGCTCGAGGCGGGCGCGTGCACCCGTCCCTCGATCGTGAACATGCCTGCGGCGGCGTTGTGGACCGACATCATGAAGTCCGTGGGCGACGGCGGCTCGCCCGCCGAAATCGCGTCGAGGATCTTCACGCCCCTCACGGTCTCGCCGTGGCGGCTCGAGAAGATCCAGGCCTTCGCCTCGCCCGCGCCCTCAAGTGCAAGGGCTGCCTCGCAGGCAAGCCTTGCGCCCGGACTCATGCGGCGCGCCTTCATCATCGGAAGCCGCTTCGTGAAGGCGAGCGGCGCGTCGGGAAGCCCCTCGGGCATGCCGGGGAGCGCAGCCTGCGCCCATGCGCGGAGGTCCTCGCCGGAGGAGAGCCCCTGCGCGAGCACCACGTGGGAGGCGATGTCGAAGTCCGGCATCATCAGGCCTTCTTCTTGCGGCAGACGAGGAGCGTGTGCTCCATGCCGAGGCCGTCGTGGACGCGTTCGATCTCGAAGCCCGCGGCCTCGACGAACACCTCGAACTCGTCGTAGGGATAGAAGCGGCTCGTGCCGTTGGCGAGCGCCGTGAAGTAGAGCGACATCGCCGCAAGGCAGGCGTCGGCCACGGGGAACGGCTGACGGCCGATGAGCGGCTCAAGAATATAGAGGACTGCATCGTCCTCCATCGCGGCATGCGCCTTCTTCAGAATGGAGACGATCTGCGACGGAGAGAAGCAGTCGAGGAACTGGCTCATCCACCAGGCCTTCGTGCCCGTCTTCGGGAACGGCTGGTCGGAGAGAACGTTCATTGGATGCGTGCTGACGCGCGAGGCGAGGCCTTCTTCGGCCATCACGCGGTCGACGGTCTCGCACTGCTCGGGCAGGTCGATGACGACCACGCGGATGTCACTGCGCCAGGCGCAGCAGGAGCGGGCCCACTTGCCGGTGTTGCCGCCGACGTCCGTGATCGAGTCGATCCCGTCGGTGAAGACGAGCGGCAGCGCCTTGGGATAGGCCTCGTCGGAATAATGGTGGTCGAATTCGAACCAGCTCTCCTTCGCGCGGCCCGGCAGCTTCTGGATGCCGGGATAGATCGTCGGCCAGGCGCCGAAGACCTTGAGGCCTGCGGGACGGGACTCCCTGAAGGAGTCGGTGAGGCCTCCGAGGCCCTCGTAGCAGACGTCGCGCGTGAAGCGGAAGTTGATGCCCACGTGCAGGTCGTTGACGAAGAAGATGCCCGTGTTCGTGAGCGAGAACCGGCCTTCATCCGACCGCTGCGCCACGCCGAATCGCACGGCGACCTCAAGGAGCGACCTGGCGGCGTAGTCGCTGCAGGGCGACTTTTCACAGAGCGCCTCAAGCGTGAGGCCTTCTGAGCCAGCCTCGTCGAGCGCCCTCATCATTCCAAGGTCCGTCATGGCGCAGAGCGCCTGGAAGACGAAGGGAGAGACGGCAAGACGATGGGCCTCGTTGAGGGCTTCAAGGGCCGGCGTGCGACGGGTCTTTTTGATGGACTCTTTCATAGAAATTCGAAATTCGGCGCGGGAACCTCTGTCTTCAGACAGGGGAGGAAGCGCCGTCCTCCT
>OIWO01001652.1_pt1 | contig 17554 bp, 9 predicted proteins | sample 1587641 | NCBI WGS metagenome assembly OIWO01 (sample SAMEA3888924, study PRJEB22519) | human gut metagenome | biome: human gut; feature: human-associated habitat; material: faeces | place: Denmark | collected 2010
CCACTATTACCCGCCTGACGGCCGCGCTTGCCGCCGCATTCGTACTTGCCGGCTCTGCTTCGGCGTTCACGATTTCCGACATCCGCGTCGAGGGTCTCACGCGTACGGAGCCCGGTACGGTCTTTTCGCATCTTCCTTTCCGCGCCGGTGATGAATACACGGCCGGAAAGGGTGTCCGCGCCATTCGTTCCCTTTATCAGTCCGGACTTTTCCGCGATGTGTCGCTCACTCAGGACGGCGATGTTGTGGTTGTTCACGTGATGGAGCGTCCGGCCGTAGCAACCATTGAAACGCACGGCATTAAGGCGTTTGACAAGGAAGCGGTCGAAAAGAGTCTTCGTGACGTGGGGCTTGCCGAAGGCCGCATTTTCGACAATGCGACGCTCACCCGCGCCGATCAGGAACTGCGCCGTCAGTACCTCGCCCGAGGCTATTACGGGGCTTCTGTCAAAACGACGGTGACGCCGCTTGAACGCAACCGCGTGCGCATTACGGTCAATGTTGACGAAGGCAGTGCCTCGTCCATTGCTTCGATCCGCATTACCGGCAACCACCTTTACGATTCGGATGATCTGCTCGACCTGATGCAGCTCGGAACGCCGAACTGGTTCTCTTGGTACACCAAGCGCGACCTCTACTCGCGCGAAAAACTCGCCGCCGACCTTGAAACCATCCGCTCGTTCTACATGAATCAGGGCTATCTGGACTTCAAGATCGATTCCGTGCAGGTGTCGGTGGCGCCGGATAAGTCAAATGTTTACATTACGATCAACCTGACGGAAGGTGAAAAGTACACAATCCGCAGCGCTAAGCTTCAGGGCGATCTGCTCGGGCTTGATGATCAGCTCAACGCGCTCGTTACGCTCAAGGCCGGTGAGGTCTACAACGCGCAGGCGGTGAAAGACGTTTCCACCGCGCTGACCGATAAGCTTTCAACGCTCGGTTATGCCTTTGCGTCAGCCAACGCCAATCCGATTTCCAATGCGGAAGACCGTACGGTCGATATCGTTTATACGATCGATCCGGGACGCCGCGCTTATGTCCGCCGCGTGAATATCACCGGCAACAACCGCACGCATGACGAAGTCATCCGCCGTGAAGTCCGTCAGTACGAATCCGCCTGGTTCGACAGCGACAAAGTCAAGCTCTCGCGCGACCGTATTGACCGTCTCGGCTACTTCGAGAGTGTGACTGCAGAACCGAAGCCTGTGCCGGGTACGCGCGATCAGGTCGACCTTGAAGTGAATGTGAAGGAGCGTCCGACTGGCTCCATTTCACTCGGCGCCGGCTACTCCACGTCTGAAGGCATCATTTTGTCGGCAGGCTTCGCGCAGAATAACGTTTTCGGCACCGGCAATTCGGTGTCGGTCGATGTCAATACGTCTAAGTCGCAGCGTACGTATGCGCTTTCCGTGACGGAACCCTATGTGACGCCCGAAGGCATCAGCCGCACTTATGACCTCTATGACCGCAAAGTCGACTTGGAAGAGCTCGACGTTGCCGATGTGAAGTATGAAACCCGCGGTGCGGGCGTGTCTTGGGGCATTCCTTTCACTGAACTGGACCGCGTGTTCCTCGGCACCCGCGTGGAGTCGACGCACGTTGATGCGAATCCCAGATCGCCGCGGCGATATCAAAACTACGTTGAGAAGTTCGGTGATAATCCGGTGAGTGTGGCGCTCACGCTCGGCTGGTCCCGCGACAGCCGCGACAATTCACTCGCGCCGACCCGCGGCGTCTATCAGCGCCTGTCCGGTGAATTAGGGCTCCCCGGTCTTGACATTCAGTACTACAAAGCCACTTACCAGTACCAGCACTACATTCCGCTCTCGCGTACCTGGACTTTGGCTCTTAACGGCGAGGTCGGCTGGGGCGACGTCTACGGCAGTACGGATCAGTTCCCCTTCTTCAAAAACTTCTACGTGGGCGGCATCGGCTCGGTGCGCGGCTATGATTCGGGCACGCTCGGTCCGAAGGATTATTCGGCCAATTCGGACGGCGACAATCTTGGCGGTGACCGCATGATTACCGGCAATATCGAAATCCTTGCTCCGCTCCCGGGCGGCGACCGCACGCTGCGAATCTTCGGCTTCCTGGATGCCGGCTACGCGTGGGGTTACGAAGGTGATCAGCACGGCAACTACACTCGTCAGAAGATCGACTTTGCTGATCTGCGCTATTCGACGGGCTTCGGCATTGCCTGGATTTCGCCCTTGGGCCCGCTCAAGTTCTCCATTGCATTCCCGCTCAATGACAAGGAAGGCGACGATACTCAGCGCTTCCAATTCCAGATCGGTACGGGTTTCTAAACCGTTTCCGTTCGTCGGCTGACTGACTTTAAGCCTTCTCAGACCGCTGCACCTCTTTTGGAGCTGCAGCGGTTTTGCGTCCTATTCCGATCAAAAAGGAAGCCTTCCCCCAATAATAGGAGAAGGCTTACAACCTTCCGGCTTTCCTCTCGGAAGGACGCGTCGCCGGGTGCTTAGAGCCCGGCAGACCGCGGCAGAAAATCTTCCCCGCAGGAAAGAATGACGACATTCTATAAACGAATAGCGGCAGGGGAATTCACGTCCTGGACGAATACAATGTTATACAAAAGAACTAGTCCTTAAGACACTGATTTACAGGATTTGAAATTTATTGGTACAAACCCTAATCATGCAAACATGGCTGAATCGGCTCTCAGATAAGGTGAGGATCGGAAATAGGCAGGATCAAAAGCCATAAGGAAAAGGTCAAAGACGGACGGCGGCCGGGTCGTTTTGTTAATATGACCGATTCCGTTCGAGGCGCCCGATACGGTGCTGAAAACAACAAAAATGATTCGATAAGGAACATCCTCGCCGTGGAACTTCTCAACACGCTCGTCTCTGCCGTCAATAATGTCCTCTGGTCATACGTCCTGATCGTCATGCTGGTGGGATTGGGACTTTGGTTTTCTTTCCGCACAGGTTTTGTGCAGATCCGCCATCTGCGTGAGATGGTGCGTCTTGTTGCGGAGGGCGCAACAGCCAAGACAAAGAAAGGGCATATCTCTACCTTTCAGGCCTTCTGCGTTTCCACGGCGTCGCGTGTCGGCGTGGGCAATATTGCGGGCATTGCCATTGCCGTTGTGGTCGGCGGTCCGGGTGCCGTCTTCTGGATGTGGGTCATAGCGCTCTTAGGCGCGGCAACGGGGTTTGTGGAGTCGACTCTTGCTCAGATCTACAAAGTTCCGCGCCGCGGCGGCGGCTTCGTGGGCGGTCCGGCTTACTACATCGGGAATGCCCTGGGCTCTCGGTGGGGCGCTTGGCTCTTTGCCGTGCTGATATCCGTCACTTACGGTCTCATTTTTAATTCAGTGCAGGCCAACACGATGGCGCTCTCGCTCAAGGCATCCTTCGATGTGGATCCGGCTTGGACAGGGTTAGGCATCGCAGTTCTGACGGGGCTGGTGATTTTCGGCGGCTTGAACCGCATCGCACGAGTGGTGGGATGGATGGTGCCGCTGATGGCAGGGGCTTACCTGCTCCTTGCTGCGGTGGTCACCGTGATGAATATCACGCTCGTTCCGGAAGTTCTGCTCTTGATCGTCAAGAGTGCTTTCGGTGTGGATGCAGTAACCGGGGCTGCTTTCGGCATGGCGCTCATGACGGGCATTAAGCGCGGTCTCTTTTCCAACGAAGCCGGTATGGGTTCCGTGCCTAATGCTGCGGCGACGGCGGATGCGTCCCACCCCGTCAAACAGGGTTTGGTGCAGGCCTTGGGCGTCTTTGTCGACACCATGTTCGTCTGCACGGCCTCGGCCATGATTGTTCTCCTCTCGCCGGATTGGCACGGCGCTCAGCTCACTGGGATCGAACTCACCCAGCATGTACTTACGGGGCAGCTCGGTGCTTGGACCAACACCTTTATGACGGTGATCGTTCTCTTCTTTGCTTTCAGTTCGATCATCGGCAACTACTTTTACGGCGAGGTGAACATGGACTTCATCAGCCGTCGGCCGATAGCCAGCTGGATTTTCCGCGGCTGCGTGCTGGTGATGGTGTATTTCGGCAGCGTCGCGAGTCTCAATATTGTTTGGAATCTGGCCGATCTCTTTATGGCCTTGATGGCGATGCTCAACCTCGCAGCCATCGCTCTCCTTGGCCGCTATGCGTTTGCGGCAATGAAGGACTATTTCAAGCAGCGCTCAGAGGGGGTGGAGAACCCCGAGTTTGATCCGTCTGTGCTGCCGGCCACCCGCGGCATCGTCTGCTGGCCTCGCAAGAAGGATGAAGAAGTGAATTAGTTGGGTGGAAGCATTTCGTAATATTTGCTTCACAACTTTCATGTTTTGCGGCCGTCGAATGTGTTTGCATTCGGCGGCCGCGCGTTTGCACCCCCTCGATTGGGGGAGTCGGGTTAACCCCCGAGACAACACCCTATATACCTATTTATTAGTAAATAGGGACTGCCTATCGTTTCTATATCACTGCGGCAGTAGCTAACAACGGAGTTGAGAGGGGTTCTCAATTAGAACTAGACCTCTCCCATCAGAGGTCTTTAAGGATGCTGTAAGGAAAAATACAATTTCATACGAATAAAAAAATTCCGCCGAGATGGAAGCCCATCAGACACCCGTTGAAGGGCTGCGGCGGCAGAGCATTCAAATGCTCTGGAAGGAGACCTCTTATGAACACGAAGCCTATGTTGACGGCTGTTGCCGCCGCGCTCTTTTCGCTGGGCGCATGCGTTTCCGCTCAGGCCGCTGATCTGTCGACCTGCACGACCTGCCACTCCAATATCACCAAGGCGCACGCCGGCGCCGCGCACAAGGACATTGCCTGCACGTCCTGCCACTCGGGCGTTGATCAGCACTTGAAGAAGGTGACGGATCGTCCGACGGTCAACATGGATCCGGCTACCTGCGGCGGCTGCCATCAGGCGCAGTACAAGTCCCTCTATAAGGATGACGGCCGTGCTGCTCGTCAGTCGAAGAAGGCGCCTAATGGCCCGGCTCCCGATCCGTTCTTTGACCGCGCGCTCGGCGCCCATGGCTTCACGGTAGAACATGATCTGCCGCGCGCCCATGTTTGGATGGCCATCGACCAGTTCATCGTTGACCGTGCATTCGGCGGCCGCTTCGAACCCAAGGACGGCTGGCTCTATGCCACGCTCGACGGCGGCAAGTCCTACAAGGTTTGGGATGTTCTGAAGGACAACTATCCGGACAACAACGCGCAGAAGGTCCACAAGCCCGGCACCGCGGCCGCTGCCAATGCCGTCTGCTGGTCGTGCAAGTCCACCGACGTCATGATGGACTGGGCCTACCTTGGCGACAAGGTGGAAGGCGCTCAGTTCAGCCGTTCTTCGAATCCGGTTGATGTGGTCCGCAAGGTCAATCACGCCATCAACTGCAACTTCTGCCATGATCCGCATACTGCTCAGCCGCGTGTTGTCCGCGATGCGCTGATCGATGCCGTGACGCGTGACGACAAGTCCGTGCCGAACGTCTACCGCGATGTTGCTGCACATCCGACGAAGCTCGATGTGAAGGATGTGGGCGTTCGCGGCTTCACCCGCAAGGTCGCCTATATGGACAAGGCGGACTCCAACCTCATGTGCGCTCAGTGCCACGTCGAATACATCTGCAACCCGGGCTTTGATGCCAAGACGGGCGCCAAGATCGGCTTCGACAGCCGCCTGACCAACCACTTCCCGTTTGTCAATGCCGACGAGATCGAGCAGTACTACGACAAGATCGGTTTCCGTGACTTCAAGCACAACCTTACGGGCGCAGCGCTCGTGAAGATGCAGCATCCGGACACTGAAACGTACTTCGGCTCTACGCACGACAAGGCCGGCGCTACCTGCGCTACCTGCCATATGCCTAAGGTCAAGGACGAAAAGACCGGCAAGATGTACACGGTTCACTGGGCTACCTCGCCGCGCCACTACATGCAGGAAACCTGCTTGACCTGCCACAAGGACAAGACCGCCGAACAGATGAACAAGGCGATCGATGCCATGAAGGGTCACTATGACGGCAAGGTTCGCGAAGCTGAAGCCCGCATGAACGACATGTTCAATGCCTTTGAACTCGCGATTGCCTCGGGCGTTGATGAAAAGACGCTGGATGAAGCTCGTAAGCTCCACTCTTCAGCTCACATCAATTGGGAATACTGGACGGCCGTCAACGGTGCGTACTTCCACAATCCCGAAGAAGCTCAGCGCAGCCTCGCCAAGAGTGCCAAGGCCGCTTCTGATGCGACCGCTCTGCTCCGCAAGGCCATCGCTGCCAAGGCTTCCGCCAAAGCCGGCAAGTAATAAGGCCTTTGAAGGCTGAGTCAAGTGAGAGTGTCGATTGAAAACGACGCTCTCACTTAGAGAAAGAAAAGCGGCACCGCACCGGTGCCGCTTTTTTTCGCTACAGTAGCGTTTCCACTGATCTTTCCGCCAACACCATGACCTCCACCTGGCTTCTCTACGTTATCTGCGCTTTGATGCTGCTTGCCGCCATCGTTGCGGTGCTCCCAACGGTTCTGCGCGCTAAGAACGATGTGAACGGCGAAGCGCTTGATCGCGAAGCGACCGCTTTGGCCACCAAAGCGCTGCAGGCAGAAAAAGCCAAGCTTGATGCTGACCGCTCACTCGGGCGCATCTCAGAGGCTGAGTACGAGTCGCTTTTAACAGACCTGCGCCGCCGCGTGATTGAGGAGCAAAAGCCCGCTGCGGATCCGACCGGAGCGCCGTCGTCCTCAGCGAATGCCAAGCCCTCGACGCGGCTTTCCCGCGTGCAGCTGGCCGTTTCGGTAGCTGTGCTCATCACCGTCGTTGCGGGGGGCTCCTACGCGTTTCTCGGGTCTCCCGAGATGCTCGAATTAACGAATGCCCAAAAGGTGATGGAGGGCAACGCCTCAGCAGAGTCCATCGAAGCGTATCTGAAGACTGCGCCCAAAGACGGCCGTGCCTGGGTGCTCTTCGCACACAAGAAAATTGAGGCGGGCGACTTCCGTGCTGCGGCACGTGCGCTTCGCACGGCCAGAGAAGTCGAACCGAAGATTGCTCGTGACCGTGACGTGATGCTCGAATACGGCGCTGCAGTGCTCACAGCTCAGGAGTCCGATTGGTATGCCGACGCCAACCGCGTGGTTAAGGAAGCGTACGGACTGATGGCAGATGATCCGCGCGCAGAACGTCTCGCGGTGATGGCGGCTATTGCTGCCGAGGATTGGGCATGGGCCGTTGACGTGGTTCGTGCGATGCTCCCGCGAATTCCGCCCGACAGCGGAGAATATATGCAGGCGCGTGAAACGCTGGTGATGCTTGAGGCGCGTGCCAAGGCGGCGGCTGACCAGAAAAAAACGGAAGTGAAGCCTTAAATCCGGCTCTGCGGCGATTGAGCATCTTCGGGAAGCTCATCGCTGCGGTCAAGTCAAAAAAACGGCGCTCTGAGGGAGCGCCGTTTTGTTTTGGGAGGGATTTATAGGAATTCTTAGAGCTCAGCCCAGAAGATCAGAAGCAGTGCCTGACCGGTCAGAATGCGCAGGAACATCGCGAGCGGATAGACCGTTGAGTACGCCACAGCGGAGCTGTTCTTTTCTGAAAGGGTTGCCGCGTAGGCGAGTGCGGGAGGATCAGTGGTAGTGCCGGCCATCATGCCGACGATCGAGAGGTAATTGAGCGAGAAGAACTTGCGTGCAACATAGCCTACGACCAGCAGCGGAAGCATTGTGATGCAGAGGCCAAGCGCCATGTAGGCAAATCCCTCGCCGGAGGCAAACGCCTGCAGGAAGCCGTCGCCGGCGGCAAGCCCCACGCTTGCCAGAAAGAATGCAATGCCGAGTTCGCGGAGCATCAGGCTCGCCGAATTGGTGGTGTAGGTGGCGAGCCGCAGATTCGGTCCGTAACGGCCTAGCAGAATGGCCACGATCAGCGGACCGCCCGCCAAGCCGAGCTTCACCGGCACCGGAATGCCGGGGATGGCAATCGGCAGGACGCCGGCAAGAATGCCCAGTGCGATGCCCACGAAGATCGAGATGATGTTCGGATGGTCGAGTTTGTGCGACTGGTTGCCGACGCGAGCCGTAAAGCGCATGATGGCGCGCTCCGGCCCCACAACGCGCAGGCGGTCGCCGAGCTGCAGATGGATGCTGCGGTAGGGAAAGAGTTCCATGCCGGCGCGGAAAAGGCGCGTAATGTTGAGGCCGTCGTAGTGCGACAGGTGCAGATCGCTGATCTTGAGGCCGTTCACCTTGGGGTCGGTGACGAGCACGGTTTCGGAGTGGATCGGCGAGTGCTGAATCTGCAGGTCAACGCCGAGCGCCTCTTTGCCGAAGAAAGCGACGATGCCGGCCTTGTGTTCGCTCTCCGAGACAATGCGGAGGACGTCGCCCTTAAAGACTTCCGTATCGGGGCCGGGACTGCGGATTGGACCGCCGGGAGACTGAATGCGGGCGCAGACAAACGGACGGTTGATGAACTGACGAATCGACTGAATCGTCTGGCCGTGGAGAAAGTCGTTGACGACTTCAACATAAAAGGAGCTGGGGGCTTCATTTTTGTCCGCCTCGTCGGCTTCCCAGGCTTTGTCTTCTTCGGCGAGATTCACGCGGAAGATGATGCGGATAATGATGGCCGAAACAATGATGCCGACGACGCCGAGCGGATAAGCGCAGGCATAAGCCACCGCAATGTCCGCTCCTTCCCAGCCCATAACGGCGAGCGCCTCCTGCGTGGCACCCAAGCCAGGGGTGTTGGTGACGGCGCCAAAATGCACGCCGAGCATCGTCGGCAGGTCAATCAGGCCCGCTGTGAGTGCCCAGAGCAAAATCGTCACCAAGATGGAGAGCACAATGGCACCGGCAGCAAGCCCATTGAGGATGATGCCGCCCGACTTAAAACTCGAAAAAAACGAAGGGCCGACCTGCAGGCCGATGAAGAAAATGAAAAGTATCAGACCGAAGTCGCGCAGGAAGGTTAAAACGTGCGGTTCGATCGCCATGCCGAAGTGTCCGGCGGCAAGTCCGACAAAAAGCACAAATGTGACGCCCAGAGAGACGCCGAAGACTTTTATTCTCCCGAGTGCAAGCCCGACGGAGATGACGAGCGCGTACACCAAGACGATGTGCGCGATCGACGTGGGGGAGGTGAGAACGGATTCCATGGTGGCGGGTGCGGCTCAAGTGCTTCGCGAGGGCAAGCCTTGGACGCTTTAGATTTGTGATGAACCCGCACAGTCTAATCCGTTGTAGGTATCTCTTAATGAGGAGTCTGGGGACGCCTCAAAGTTTGAATGTGTCTTTACGCGATTACAGGACCAAAAAGGCGATAGGGCTTGTGCGCCTTATACGTAAACTGTCGGCGGATCGGCATCCGTTTTTTGCTGCACCCACGGCGTTCTCCCCCAAACGCCTTCGGGCGAGAGCAGCGAGTCGAGCGCCTGCTCGGCCTGCCGGAGTCCTTCGGCAGCCTGCTGTTCGCCCACTTCGAGCGTTGTCCAGAAGGTGCCGAGCAGCATTGCGCGGGCGAGCGCTTGTCGGGAAGTCATGCGTAAAAGCAGCTCTCCGGCGATTCGGCGGAAATAGTCAAGCGCTTCTTCGTCGGTGAGCATATCCGCAGCCTGAGCTTTGGTGATCAGCGCTGCACCGAGCGCCAGATCCCAGCCGCGAAGCGCCGTCCAGTCGAGTTTGCCGCGGAAATGGTCAGCCGCCATCCGCTTGCGGCGCATGCGCTCGAGGAGTTCAGTATTTTTAGGCACCACTTCAAAGCCGCTCCAGCCGAGACCGGCTTCGTTGCGCACGAGGTGCTTCACTGACGATGCAGCCATGATGCGGCGGAAATCTGCGCTTGCGCGAGATCCTTCCACCAAAAGCAAGAACCGCTCGTGCAGATCCTCGGCGCTCATGATGTCAAGGTCCGAGGACAATTCATGCAGCAGATCGCCCGCGGAATATTCGGTTGCGGGAATAGCGCCTTCGGCCCAGCCTTCAAAAAGCAGCGGAAATGCCGCGGCCGTGCGCGCAACTTCAGCAAACGGGATCTCTTCCCAAGCAAATGCCCGCGGGGGCTGCGGATCCGGACCGGTATGCGCGGCAAGGGCGGCATCCAGCGCCTTGAGAATGGGCGACATGGCTGCATTGGGTTCGAGAATTTCGAGCGTTTCTTCTTCAAACTGCATGTCTCAGAGTCTCAAGGCAGGAAAATAAAGCGCTTGGGAGCGATGATTTCGGCGGGCAAACGGAGAAGTCAGAGCGATCATCGTCCGCGCGTGCGTCCGCTCTTGCGGTGTTTGTTGTCAAACTTGGCGAAAGCGCCTGAACGTCTTGACGACTGATTGTCGCGGGTAAAACGCTTTTCAGGCAAGCTTCGCTTGCTGGCGCTCCTTTTCTCCGAGCTGCGGCGGCGTTCGTCAGGATGTGTGTCTGCGCTGCGGCCGGCCGCTTCGGCGGGGGGAGCGGTCTTTATCATCGTTCGGGGCGCACGGGCGCGAACGAAGTCGCCTTCGGGCGTGATGGTCATTTCGCAGGGATTGGCCTTGCAGTGGAAATACGCCTTAAAGCGTTCGCCGGCCGAGTTGACCAGAACGAGCGGTTCAGGCCGAAGCAGCGCTCGGGCCGTGGTCTGAAGGATTTCGGGGAACGCCTTGAGCATTTTGGGACAAAGCTTCAGGGAAGCGCGCACGCAGTGCCGGCAGGTCATCAGGTCGGCTTTGGGCGCCGGTTTGATTTCAAAGGCCGGCATGGTTACCCGAGCGCCGTGAACAGCATAAAAGGCTGCAGCCCGATCGTTGGCAGTATTGGCTTTGAAGCCCAGAATACGTTCGGGGTAAGGCGAAGCATCATCCCAGGGAGCTCGGCGGGGTTTTTCGCGTTCCGCTTCCCGAAGCGCTAGCAGGTCGTCTGCAGCGGCGCGACGCAGCTGATTGGCAACGCTTGCCGGCACAAACACATCCAGATCTTCTGGAATGAATATGTTGGCGGCCGCAAAGGGCGTATCGCCCAAACGTGAGAGCTGCGCGCGCAGATTGGCGCGGTTTTTGACCAAATCCGAGGGCGTCTGCAGGTCGAGTGCAACACTTGCAGCGGCGCATCGGACGCCGTCCGAGGCGACCAGATCCAGGCCGTCTTCGTGCGTCGTAAAGATGAGATCAATGGGGATTTTGCGTTCGGCCGTTTTGCCTTCCATCATGCGCAGAAAAGCATGATCTCGATTGCGTTTCAATACTAAGCCCGGACGCAGGCCGTCCATGCGGCGCCGTTCGAGCGTATGGAGCATCCACAGATGGGGGATGGGCTTGCCGGCCTTATTGAGGACGGGTTCCGCACGATTGACCGCAATGCCTCGAATTTCTTCATCGTCGGCCAGGTACGTGAGACCGTCGCCGTTGGCGAAGGTGACGCCTGGGAGGCTTTTGACGATGATGCACCCGGGCAGCGCCTCTTCGACCACTGCAGCGGGTTCGCCCGCATGCTTAGGACTTTCAAGTTCGGCGAGCTCGTAAGGCTGGTCGTATTGGCGGCCGTGCACGAAATAGTCCGTCTGCCCGCGGTTGAAAACTTTCTCGGGGGCGGGCTCAAACGTGAAGACGGAGTCGCCCTGCGACGTGCGGGAGAGTTCCGGGCGGCGGGCAATGATTTCGTCGAGCTTGCGGCGGTAGAACGCCGTGACGTTTTTCACGTAAGCCGCACCTTTAAGCCGTCCTTCGATTTTGAAGGAGGAAACGCCCGCATCGATCAAAGCTTCCAGATTCGCACTCTGATCGTTGTCCTTGAGCGAGAGCACGTGCTTGGATTTGGCGAGCTCGGTGCCGGCTTCGGTATAAACATCGTAGGGCAGACGGCAGAGCTGAGAGCATTCGCCGCGGTTGGCCGACCGCCCGGTAAGCGCCTGACTCATCCAGCATTGACCCGAATAGCTCACGCAGAGAGCCCCATGCACGAAGAATTCAATGCGGGCGTGCTGAAGCTTGGCGCGGACGGCGGCAATTTCCGGGAGCGAAAGTTCGCGCGCGAGCACGAGCTGAGATAACCCGACGGATTCAAGAAACGCTGCTTTTTCGGGCGTTCGAATGTCACACTGCGTTGAGGCATGCAGTTCAATGTCGGGAAGCGGGCCTTCGAGCAGTCCCATGTCTTGAAGAATGAGAACGTCAGCGCCGGCATCGGCGAGCTCGAAGGCTAGTTTGCGCGCAAGCGGGAGCTCCTCATTCGTAAAGAGCGTGTTGAGCGCAAGAAATACCCGAGCGTTGAAGCGGTGGGCATAAGCGGTCAGTCGGGCAATATCGTCGAGTGAATTGCCTGCCGCTGCCCGAGCGCCAAAAGCCGGACCGCCGATATAAACCGCATCGGCGCCGTGATCGATGGCGGCTATGCCGGCATCGGCGTCGCGAGCAGGCGCAAGCAGCTCGATCGCAGTCGGCGCCGGAGCAGTCCAGATGCCGGCGTGAAGGGTCACTTGGCCGCTCCCTGTGCGATGCGGCCCTTCACGGCACATTTCGGAATGGCCAGATACTCGGCGAGTTCTTTATCGCCTGCGCGGCGGGCAAAGTCTGCCGGCGACTGACCGGTATCCGTACAGTAGTCACGATAGGCGCCCGCCTTCAAAAGCATCGTGACGGCAGCCCGGGAGGGTTTTCTTGCCGCCATGATCAGCGGCGTTACCCCCGACGACGTCTGGATATTCGCAGAGGCTCCCGCCTTCAGCAGCCGTTCAATGAATTCCGTGCGGCCTTCCGTAGCGGCATAGTGCAGCGGCGTCCAGTTGCCGCCGCGCTGAGGATCGGCTCCGGCAGCGATAAGCTCATCAAAGAGCTCATCCTGCCCCTTGAAAACAGCGAGCATCAGCGGGGTTTCGCCGAACTTATTGAGGTCGTTGACATTGAGTCTGCCGCTCTTTAAAAGCGCTTCGGCGACGTCGTAGTTCTCCGCTCGAACGGCATAAGTAAAGCCCGTGTCACCGTTTTCCATGCGGAAGTTGGGTGACAGTCCCTTTTGCAGGAGCTGCTTCAATGTTCTCGTATTTGCGCTGCGGACAGCCTGACGGATGGTCTCAAGCTGAGCCGAAGTCAAAGGGTTTTCCGCTTCATTCTTGGAGGCGATATCGTCCCATCCAAGGCCGGAACTGCCGGCTGCGGATGCCGCAAGAACGGGCTCCGTAAAAAGGGAAGAAGCCGAAGAAGCCAGAAGGAGCGAGCCGCACAGAAGCGTGGCGGCGAATTGTCGAAGAGCCATAGCGCAGACGGATTCACGATAGAAAACGTCCCAAAGGATAACACTAGAACCGGATGACGCTTGGTCATCGGGATTCCAGGTTTCTGTTAAGACTGGTAGCCGCTCACTTGAGCGGCGGTTTGGCCAAACGAAATCCTTTAATGATTTTGGCTGTCCGACATCTTCGGCGACAGCTGCGTATCTGATTCTTCGGATCGCCAGTGGTCCGCAGCATAGGCCCAGAAACTTTCCGCAGTGCGTGAAAGCAGACGGTTTTTCTTTCGCACGAGCCGGTGCCGAGCCAGCCGAACGGGCGAAACGGGGATGAAGACAAAGCCGGGTGTTTCACGAATGGTCCACGAGCCTTCAACGCAGAGCAAATTGCCCAGTCCTGCTTTCACCAGTGTGAGCGCGTTTGTCATAAGGTTGTGGTAGCCCGCAATTTTGAGTGGTTCCGGCCCGCCGTTAAACCATTGATGCAGTGTATCGATGACGATATGCCGCCGAGGCAGAATGAGCGGAAGTTTCACAAGTTCATCTTGTGTGAGCGCGGGAAGCTGGGCTTCTGGGGAATCACTGCGAACCACGACACCCCATCGGTCCACTGAAGAGAGCGGCAAGGAATCGTATTTGGCAGTCTCGACAGGTTCAAGCAGAATGCCGACGTCCAGACGCTCTTCATCGAGACTGCTGCGAATATCGTCGCCATCGGCGCAATAAAGCTCAAATTCCGCTTTCCTGACGCCGGGTGTTGATTGCTGCCACTTCGCGAGGAGCTGTGAAAGTTCCTGCGCAGCAGAAGATTCAACGCAGCCGATCCGGACGATGCCGCCGGTGAAGCCGCCGGCTTCTTTGAGTTCGCGCTGCGTGCGCTCGGCAAGCGAAAGCATTTCTTCCGCACGGACTTGGAACAGTTCGCCTTCATCGGTGAGAACAATGCCGTGGCGAGTACGCTCGAAAAGCTTGCATCCGCAAAAGGACTCGAGGTACTGAATCTGACGCGTGAGTGCAGGCTGAGAGAGATGAATGAGTTCCGAGGCGCGCGTAATGCTGCCGGTTCGACAGACGGCTTGGAAGGCTTTGAGTTGACGCAGGTTCATCAAGGCGCTCCGAAAAGTGCTGTTTGGCGGTCAGAAAGACATCCCGAAAGAAATGGAGGCCCAGATTTCATCACAAGCTCTGGAAAAGACTCCAAATCTTCCTTGAATGCTAAGGCAAAGCGGCCAAGACAATTCTGGCAATTAACTGCCCGTTTATAGCGTCGTACTGCTGCGGCCGATGCTTGGAGGTCAGGTCATCGCATCACGAGTATTGCCATGCCGAGGCGCGTTCGCATCGTCCTCAAAGAGCGGTTCACGCTCAATTTCACTGCGGAGCAGATGAAAGAACCGCTTCCGGCAGCCCGAAAAACTTCACCGTATTGCAGCAGGTCTGCGCGAGCACTTCGTCAAACTCCAAGTGCTTTGCGAGGGCAATGGCGCGGGCGACTTCCATGCTGTGCCAGGGTTCACAGCGCTTTCCGCGATAGGGCACCGGTGCCATGTAGGGGGCATCGGTTTCGATCATGAGTCTCTCGAGCGGAAGGGCTGCGGCAATGGCGCGCAGCTCGGCATTCTTCTTGAAAGTTAGGTTCCCCGTAAAACTGACATGTCCGCCCGCGTTGACAACGCCTCGAGCGGTTTCAAGTGTTCCGCAGAAGCAGTGCATTACAAAGCCGACTTCGCCGGCATCTTCGCTTTTGAGAATGTCGAGCGCCGCGGCTTCAGCATCACGGGCATGGACGATAAGCGGTTTTTGAGCGCGGCGTGCAGCTTCAATGTGACGGCGAAAGCGATCGCGCTGCCAGTCCAAGGGTTCCTTGCACCAATAAAAATCGAGCCCGGTTTCACCGACCGCTACCATGCCGGGTTCTGAAGCACGTTCGGCGATTTCATCCGCATCGGCTTCGCGGGCATCCGGATATTCCGGATGAACTGCCCAGGCGCCGAAGAGAAAGCCGGGGAAACGATCCAGCAGTGCGCGAAGCGGTTCGATATCCCGGTCTTCGCAGCCGATCGTCACAGCCGCCGTCATGCCGGCATTTTTCATGCGGCCGATAACCGCGTCGAGATCTTGCGCAAATGCGGGATCGGTAAGGTGACAGTGCGAATCAATGAAAGGCGTCATGAGTGTTGCAAGGAAGTCAAACGACATCGTTGGCAGCCAGTTCGCGCGGATTCTCGGGAATGACCTTCAGATTGAGGAGCCCAAAGAGACCATATACGACTGAGAGCACCAAGAGGAACAGGCAGTGCGGAAGAATATCGGCAAAGAGTGCTCCGTCCTGAGCCGCGGCAACGGAGGCACGGATGGCGTGAGTTGACGGAATCAGTTCTGCAAGGGCGGCAACGGCAGGATGAAGGTTGGCCGTTGGCCATACTGCGCCGGAGATGAAGAGTGCGGGGGCTGACATGACCACGGTAACTGGCGCTGTCCAGCAGTTCGAACGGATGAGTGTAACAATCATGAAGCCGAAACCGACGACGGCTGCGGCATAGCACGCCCCGGTCAGAATAACACCCCAGGGTGTTGCCATCGCGCCGTATTGGCCAAACCAGAAGCCGAAGCCTTCCATGTAGAGGAACCAGCCAAAAGCAATCATCCAAAGTCCGAAGGCTATGCCGAGGCCTTCGTTCCAGGGGCGGTCGACGGCATCGCACACAAATTTGCGCCGCGGATGACGCCAGAGCCAGCCGCCGAGCGACATACCGATGCCCATGAGCATAACGGCCTGAAGGATAATCGGGCCGACAGCCGGCACGGTGTAGTTGCCGTAGCCCGAAATTTCGTTGAAGCGGTACTGGAACTGCATCTGCGGCGCAGTATTGGCCGATGCCAAGAGCGAGGCGGGCGGAATGCCCGGCGTCTGCGACGAGGCCTGATCGATTTTGAGTTCTGCGTCGGCTGCTGCGGCAGATACGGCAGCCTGAATAGCGCGAGTCTTCACGGGATATGCAGCGCTGCCCAAAATATGGAGGGTAGTGTTTTCGCCTCGGGCGAGATGCTCGGCATAGCCGTGCGGAATCGTTACCACGACGGTTTGTCCCTTGCTGCGGAAGGTCTCCATTGCCGGACCCGGGTCGCTCGATACGCTTAGGATCGCCGCGGCCGGCGCTGCGTCAATGGCTTCAATCAGTCGGCGCGACGCCGAAGATCCGTCAAGGTCCACGATCTCTACAGGTACATTTTCGATCTGCTGAGTGCTGTAGGGCCAGCCGTAGAACACGAGATAGAAGGCTACAGCGCCGCCGAAGATCGCGATGGTGTCGCGCGAAAGGAAGGCGCTTCGCACTGTCAAGGCAAAACTCTTCCAGAATCCGGTTCGCTGGCCAGAGGCCGCGGGGTGCGCCTCGAGGGACTTCTCGAGCGCCGCGGTCAGATTGGAGCTCATCTGCTCGGTTTTCTTTAAGCGCCGCATTCGGCGCGCAAAGAGCGGTCCGGCAGCCGCAAAGAGAATAATGGGGAAGGCTGCAAGGGTAAGCTGCGTCTGCGCAATGGCGCTCAAGGGGCTGCCGAGCACCCATATCTGCGCCTGTGCCTGCAGGTAATGTGTGAGCGGCAGCAGCGACCCAAAAAGCTGCGCGCCGGGCGTCATCGAGTCAAGAGGGAAGGAAAAACCGGTGAACGGAAAGGTCGGCGCGATAAGGCAGATGCCGGCAGAGAGTGCAATGACCCAGGTGGGTGCAATTGAAACAACCAGCGCGGCGAGCCCGGCCATTGCCAGTATGAGGAGCCAAGAAGCGGTGAGCCAGAAAATGATCGGCCCTTCTGCGCCCCAGCCGGCTGCGCCGGCAAAGGCCGCTACCCATACGGAGGAAGCCGTGCAAAAAACGATGACCCAGGGAAGGAGCTTCCCCGCCAATACGGCTGAGCCCGAACCCTGCGTCAGTTTCATGAATCTGCGGATGCCGCCAGCGCGCCACTCTCGCGAAAGCATTGAAATGAAGGCGAGAAGCGCTCCGAGCGCCAAGACGCCGGGAATAAAGGTGGGCAGCAGATACGCGACGAAATTGAATGCGGGATTGCCTAAAAAGTAGACGTCCGGCGTCGTGATGCGCAGATGACGGCTGTTCTCAGCGAAAGTGCCGCCCTGCGTAGTCGCGTTCACCGCCGCATGTCCGATGGCCAGCGTGGATAGCGCGGTCTTGAAATCCACCTCCAGAAGCGTGCCGACGGCGTACCAGCTCTTATTGAGGTCGATGGAGACTGGAGCGCCCGCCCCGCGGCGGCGGTCAGTCTCAAAATCCTGAGGGATCGTCACGACGGCGAAGACTTTGGAATTCTTCAGCGCACGATCGGCCGAAAGCGAATTTTCGAATTGCTCGAGCTTGATCGACGGCAGG
>OIWO01001653.1_pt1 | contig 17546 bp, 16 predicted proteins | sample 1587641 | NCBI WGS metagenome assembly OIWO01 (sample SAMEA3888924, study PRJEB22519) | human gut metagenome | biome: human gut; feature: human-associated habitat; material: faeces | place: Denmark | collected 2010
GTTTATCCTCCGATACAATTATTTCTGCTCTAACACAGATTATGTAAACAGAGGGTCACAGTCCCTCTGAATGAGGGCATAACCGCCTACCGCTTGGTAGCACCTATAATATTATAGCATATAACTCAATTTACAACACAAAAAGTAGGTTTTTATACACCCCTATATTTTTAAGGATATTTGACTTTTGTATGCATACGCTATATAATGCCATTAGGCAAAGAAAATATTATGTAGTTCAACGTTACATACGAACCCCACGATCTGAACCATCGTGGGGTTTTCTATTCCTAGGAGTTTGACACTATCATTGAATATTTGACAATTTACATTTTCAATGTATAATAAAAGTACAAAAAGGTGCTACCGATAGACGGTATGCCTGATAATTTATTTGGTTATGATAACCGTCCAAAACTATGCAGGTTCATGGGCGGTTATCTTTTTGTCTTGGTGTTGCAACCAATCGCATAACCAAGACCAAAAAATATAGCACAAAGTCCTATTACAGTCATTAGTGTTTCGATTGTCAACATATGTATGTCTCTCCTATTCGTCAGATTTCCACTTACGGATTTCTATTCGAAAAAGGCTAAAACTCCTTAACAAAAGCATACCGCCTACCGCTTGGTAGCACCTAAAGGATTATAACACATAACGGAACATACAACACATAACGGAACATACAACACAAAAAAGTGAATTTTTTATCCACCTATGGCAACCAAGATAATATTAATCGCCTTATAGATTAGCGACAATATAATCACACTACCGACTCCAAATGATATTTTAATTTCAATGTTCTTCTTTTTCACGACTACTTTTGTTTTTCTTTTGCCAATCTTGACTTTTATTTTTCTCATTGTCCATACCCATCCTTTCCTTTTATTGCTAATATGATGAAATCTGCAAAAAAACATTGCTCTCATCGTTAAATATGGGTATAGCCTGTGCAAAGCATGTCTCATCTGTTCTTCCGGTTGACAAAGCACCTATTAGGATGTATATTAAACACATCAAAAGGTACATGATATGTACCTAACGTCGGTACAATACGAAGGGAGTTATCTAACATGAAAAACAAACTTAAACTTATTACATTTACAATGATAGGCATTATGCTTTTTTCCGGATGTGGAACAGCAAAGAACGCGACCAAAAGCGCAAAAACATATGATTACAACAAGGAATACCAGACAGCAGCAAATCATTTCGAGGATTGCATCCTTGATGATGATACATATGTTTCTTTAAAAAAGGATCTTTCTACCTACGAAGATAAGAATTTAAAGAAGCTATCCAAAAAGGATGCTACAGCACTTAAATCTACGATAAAAGATATTGAGGAATACTACGAAGCCAGCGCCGAAACCATTCAGGATGCCCTGGTACAGATCGGGCAGGTCTATCCTACCGAGGATGGGTTTTATGATGAAACATTCAAAGCATCTACTACTGCACTCTTTGAGGAGTTGAACGCCTTACTGGATAAAGGGCATTACAAAAAGGCAGCAGATAAACTAAACGAGATAACAACTGCCTATACGTCATATGTAGAAAGCAAAGGGCAGACCGTCTCTGCGGATATTTCCGTAGATGCCGGTAAGACCGCATCTGCCAAGGATGCCATTGCATCCAGCAAGGCTTCTTCCAAGAGCAATGCCGGAGCAAACGCCAGTGCATCAGTAGGAAGTAACGCTTCTGCCAGTGCCGGGGTTTCCGCTAACGCCGGCAATAGTGGAAATACGAACAATGCTTCTTCTAGTGGCACTACCGCCACTGCAGGAAACACCGGTAACACAAGCAATACAACAAATGCCGGAGCAACGACCGGTAATAGCAATGCAACTACTGGCAACAAGAACAGCAGTAACCATAATAGTAATACCTCTACTCCTGCTCCTACACGTATTCCTTATTCTTGGACTTGTCCGGAATGCGGAGCAGTCATCACCGGCTATGAAGGTGAAGATGACAACGTCAATCAACACGATCGAATGCATTCTACAGAAAAGGCAAATGCACAGTTATATGTAAGTAGTGCAACCAATGCAATGATTGCCTGGGAACGCGAAAATGGTACCCCCATCGAAGATCAAAATACGTGGCTTCGTGAGCATGGCTACGATCCTGATTTAATTGATGCATATTGCGCCAAATATGGATGGTAAACTTCATTATACACTACATATAAAAGAGCCTATGGCATTGGTTTTACCCTCTGCCATAGGCTATTTCTTTATTCTTATAAATCTATCTTTATGCTATTCTTCTGGTTCTTCATAATCCTCATAGTCTTCCGGATCAATTGAGTTATTCAACTCTTTGCTGCTCCGATAGCCGGTATCAAACACCTTGCAATGCTCAAACTTTTTCAACCACGCCTCCCAGTGGGCTGCAGTCGGATAAGTTCCGTTTTCCATCGCCTCTGTCTCATATGCCTGGGCTTCCCGGATATCCTTACAGGAGAAATGATAGCGCACAATGGCTTCTCCATTATCCAACCGGTCAAAAGCATCTAAGATCGTCTTCTTATAGGTTGGGATCGTGTACCAGACCGAATCTTCCATCAGACCGCCTTCTTCGTGGCTTTTCTTATTATAGTTCTCCCGGTCGATCATACGCACATACGCCGGGTTGGGATCATAGAACTCACCCTGCACGATACCGGACTGCACGACAACGACCTTGATCAGTTTATAAGATACATTGCCGGCGCCATCCGTTGCCTTATAGCGTACTGACATCCAGCCATACTCGCCCAGATGCAGGAACTTCTCGATATCGAAATCTTCTACTTCCAGTGTCACATCCGTGCCATCTTCCTTATCCTTTGCCGATGCGGTACGGAGCAGGTCTTCCTTATTCAACTTTCCGGCACGGATGGCATCTGTATTCCAGTACTTGTTCATTGCCGTGATCTTTGGCGGTTCATCCCAGACGGCATAAAGGGTAAGGTTATTAATATAGCCTTCCTCACTGACGCTTTCCTGCCCCTGCTGAAGCATTTCCAGAATCCTCGGTGTCAGGTCAAAGGTCTCTCCACACTTGCCTACACCACTGTCCTTATACATTGCCTGGTCTGAATACGACCAGCCATGATGAGAATAGACGGTCTTGTATGGAATATCCTTCTCCAAATTTTCATCATACTCTATGCCGCTGTAGATCTTTTCAAAGGTGTTATCCGGCAAAGCAGTCTCATTGCTGACAAAACCATATATCACATAATTATCCCCAGCAGTCTGGGTATTTCCATTGATAGAAAGATCAGCTGCGGTTGTATATTGAGCATACAGTATCTGGTCTTTCGTTACTTCGTTGGCACTAAAATGCATTGTCTGTCCGATTTTACAACTTGTACCTTTGCCGTCGGCAGTCTTACTATAACCAACATTTCGCAGAGACTGAAATACTCTGCCATCATAATAGACCGTTGTGCCGACTGTCGGCACATCAACATCCTCTTTCCAATAAACAGTCTGGCGTTCCGGAAGTTTAAATGTCACATGTGCATTTTGCACGTTGCCATCATAGGTCACATAGTATTCTTCCGATAATATGATATTTCCCACAGTTCCATTGGTTCCTGTTGTAGAGCGCAATACCGCTTTATGTTTTGTTCCTGATGTAGTATATAAGTTTTGCAATGAAAATTTAGAAAGCATTGCATCTGTGTTTGCTTTTGTCTTACCATAAGTACATGATGCAATATCTCTTCCCAAATAATTATCTTTAGACCGCTGATCAACCGTTACCTTGATTGCACCATCCGCACAGGTCAGAGGTCCGGTGATCTCAATGATCTTTCCCTTTGCCAAAAAGACACCATTGCTGTAGGTGCTGGCACTTCCTGACATCTTATAATTACCATCCTGGTAGACATCATATCCAGAATTACCACCGGACGATCCTCCGGTATAGTTCATGGCCGCCTGATTATATGTACCATAACGTTTGTTGTCCTTAATGGTTCCACCAGTAATCGTTGCTGTACCAAATCTGTTATAGATACCATCCATGGTATTGCCAGTTATCGTACCTCCGGTCATGTTCAATGTGCCGCTCTTATTCACGCGGTCTTCATCATAAATACCATTAGCCACACCGTACTCATTGTTCCTAATCGTGCCACCAGAAATATTAAGGGTTCCGGCATTTCTGATGCCATCATAAGTATTGGCATAGATTGTTCCACCCGACATATGCAGCGTTCCGTAATTTCTTCCGCCATAGGTGTTGGAATAGACATTGCCGGATTTGAAATACAGGGTGCCCTTGTTTTCTATGCCATACCTATTCGAATATATGTTGCTGTTAGTAATGGAGGTTGTACCATTATTACATTTAATTCCGGTGTTGCATCCATGTGCAGAACTGTTTGAGATAGAAGCCTTTGTCAAATCAGTCTTGGCATCATTATTATCAATCCTAATTCCTTCCATTCCTGCATTATAAATATTGCAATTGTCTATCGTGATGGATTGTCCAGACTGTGCGCCACCATATATAATTCCAACATCTTCGCCACCTGAGTTCTTATTAACTTTAATTGTTGTGTTCTTAATCGTAACATTGCCCGAGCATCCGATAGCCGTATTCCAACCACCGTAGTTATTTATGGTACAACCATCAATATACATAGCACCTCGAGCATCTATTCCCCCGCCTAACAATCCTGCATAAGTAATTGCTCTCGAAAAAGACAATCCACTATTTCCGCTAAAGGTGCAATTTGTACAGGTTAAATATTTCCATGACGCAATAGCACCTACATTATGTCCGTGTCCCCATGTATTATCAAAGGTACATTTATTGAATGTTCCATTAGATGTTCCTACACTCCACCAGTGATTTTCTGAGAAGAAGGAACAGTTCTCCGCATAAATATCTGGAGAACCTACAGCCCCCGGAGAGTCTCCAAAACTTATCACTGTTGATGTATTATCCCATATATTCATAGTGAGCAATTCAATTCTTGTATGTTCATTATGCGCTAACCCAAATGAAACACCCTTATCACTTGTTTCGCCGGCAAAGGCAGGACTATCTCCTCCCGCTCCGACACGTTGCCATGTTTTTTGTCCGCCAGATGACATATTAGATCCTGCAATATTCAAAGTCATATTGATTGGAACAATAACAGAGTCGTATGTTGTTATATTACTCGTAAGCCATATACTTACCTTGTTATATCCATGAGCTTTAAACCACTGCAAACATAAGTTTAATCCCTGTGCCGGAGATCCGTTAGGATGAGCGTTATTATAACCATCTCCCCACCATGCATTCTGGTCCATCCAAACGAGCACTTCTGCATTTGAATTTACTTCTTGATCTTTATCCTCGTCTGTCTCTTCTTTATCTGTCTCTTTATTCGAATCTTCTGTTTCACTGCCCTTGAACACCAACTTATCCTTACACAAGTAACCAGAACCAAAATAAGGATCAATTCCTTCCTCTCCAAGATCGGTAGCAGAGGCTTTCAGAGACTCCATAACATCCGTTTCAGATACCTCTGCATTGATCTGCTTTAGCATGGCTACATAAGCAGTCACATGCGCAGATGCGATCGATGTTCCACGCAGTTCTGTTTCCAATGATACTTCATCTTTTTCAATAGATAACTGATACGTTCCCAGCGCTGCAAAATCTACATTATCGCCATGATTTGTATAAGACGCAGATACAATCTTCCCATCGGTGTCCTTATCTGCTGCGGCAATGTTAATGGCAGCATCTACATTACCCGGAATGTATTCTTTTGCATCAGCATTATCATTTCCCGCTGCGGTTACAACCGTGATACCATTGTTGTAACAGTCATTGATCGCATTGGTAAGGATATTTGACTGTCCTACACCAGATAATGACAGGTTAATCACGTCTGCCCCATGCTCTTTCGCATACTTAATAGCAAGTGCAATCGAAAGAACCGTTCCTTTTCCATTCTCATTCAATGCCTTAATTGGCAGGATCATAATATCTGGTTCATCTGCTGTTTCTTCCGCAATGATCTTCGCCATGGCAGTACCATGTCCATTATCATCTAAATAAGAGTCCGAAATAACGGAAGTCCCTTCGATAATGCGGTTTTTAAAGACATCATCATTTGCAACATCCGAAATACCGGTATCAATGACTGCCACAAGCGTCTGCTTTGTGCCGACAGTCGGCACAGGATCATCTATGGTTTCTGTTGTCACCTCATCCTGTACTTTTGTCTCCGGGATCTCATCCGGATCGATCGCATCCAATAGATCATCCTTTTCCACAACATATCCTGCTGATACAAAGGCATCATAGGCAGATGCACAGGCTTCTTTGTTTTCATAGGTAAGCAGATAAAGGTCATCATAATGATCTACACTGTTTGCGCCATATAGTTCCTCCGGCAATATGTCTGCCGTAAGGATAAGTCGCCTGCCAATATCTTCATCTGCTACCGTGGATGCATCCAACACCTGATCTGCAGAAGTATATTCTGTCACAGTAGGGGATGGCTCAGCATCTTCTGTCTGACCATTCTCCTGCGTTGGCTCATTCTGCGCTTGATCTGCATTTTCAGTCACAAGATCTTGTTGTTCCTTTTCACTTGCAACCGCTTCCATGACTGTCTGCTGACCTTCCGCCATCTGTTCTCCCACTTCTGCAGCATATGCCGTTCCCGGGAATATGGCAGTTGTGATAAGACCAACGAGTAGCAAATGCGCAAGTGCTTTCTGTGCATTAAATTTTTTCATGCAATCCTTTCCTCCTTAAAATTAAATTTATCTATATCAAAAAAAGAGGCACTTGATTTCTCAAATGCCTCTGGGTATAATAGTTATAGAAAGTAAGTCGGATGCAACATCCGATTTGCCCTCAGAAAATATAAAATGTTAAAGAATAGCATTCCTAAACTTCCGACGGTCAGGGATGCTATTTCTTTTTATTAAAATGATTATCTAAATAAGATAATATATTAAATACCAATAGTAACAAAGTCAATACTTCTATAATACTCATTGGCATCACCCTCTCCTTATGTAAGACTAGAGGGCTTATCGAATGCATCCGCTTTCTATTCTATTTTCCCAAAGACATTATACTATATTTATCTTTGACCATCAAATAACGTGCCGACTGTCGGCACGCATTTTTCTTTACCGAAATACGGCATAATAGACTTCATCCTCTGTCACATATGCCGGAAGGTTTACCGGTTCCGGTGACGCCGGATCTTTCGTCCATCCAATAAAGGTCTGTCCTTCTTTTGTCGGTGCCTCCGGCTCTACAAATGCCTCTTTCTCTGTGATCTCATAGGTCAGCCACAAAGCATCATCCACATAAAAGATCACGTCATGCCTCTTGGCTGTTTTCTTTTCATCAAATGTTGCCGTGGCATCACATTTTACCTCTCCGATCTTTCCGCTTGGTTTTGTGTACTTCTCCTCTACATGCACAGCCAAGATACCTTTTTCTGTATCAATGCCTGCTATATCCACCTGCAGATCAAAGTTTGGATCCTCATTTCCTTCTTCTCCGGCATTGATCCTTTGCAGTAGAGATTCATAAAAAGACGCCATCAATGCATCTTCATCGGTTATATCCAGATCCTGCGTCTGTACCACTTCATCCAAAGCACCTTTCACAACATCTGCCAAAGAGTCCTCCATCTCGCTCTCTCTTAGGGTTCGATGCGACATGGTAAGTATTCCTATGATGATCACGACAATAATGGCAACTCCCGACAAAACAAATGCTATCTGTTTCACACGTTCTTTCTCCTTTCTTTGTGCCGACTGTCGGCACATTTCTCATTATCCGTTACAGGTCACATAGACCTGACATATATTAGATACTCCCATCTGATCCGTAACCCGGACCTTCAAACGATACGTTCCGCTTTGTGCAAAGATAAACGCATTATTTTCATAAATATCTTCGGTAACATCAATCCCCTCATATGATGCATTTAAAAGCGTTACTTCCGCACGATTACCATCTGCGTCCGTTGCACTGAACAATTCATCTGTCGTATAAGAACGTCCCGCAAGCGTTTCCTGCACCGTTACCTCCGGACGTTTTCTTTCCTGCAGGGCTTTGACCTCTGCAAGGCTTGTTTCTGACACTTCCTGTCGGTTGGTCTGTTCTTCTACCGTTTGTCCCATGATAGGAAGAATGCCTGTCTTTCCACCGATAACAATGCCTCCGGCAAGCAAAGCAAACAGTGCCATGCCAATAACCGTATAGAAGAACGCATTGCCCAGATTTTGAGTTATTTTCTCCATGTACGCCTCCTTACATGACCCATGCCATCAATTTAACGATGCCATCACTTAAAGGATTCTGAAACAGATACACGACCAGTGGCATTAAAGCAAGCGCAACGACGATCCCCACTGCCAGATTTCCTACATGTTCCGTTGTTTCTCCCATTTTTATCCTCCGATCTGTGCCGACAGTCGGCACAACTTTTTATTACATTGCCTGTACGACCCACCAGAGCAATCCTGCGATCGCACTTCCGGTAAGTACATAGAAAAAAGCAAATCCCAAATGATCTAAAATTATCCTCATAAAATACCTCCTAATTCAGATCTGTCTTTACGGTTCTTACTGTTGCTATCTGCAAAAGCGGTACTTTGAACTCATAACTAAGGGTTGCCTGACCATAAATCTTACGACTGCTCCCATTTGCCTTATACCCTGTCACTTCAAGGTCATATCCAGCCTCGCTTGCATCCGCCTGACAGGCACTGATCACACCGGATGCATAGTCTGATGATTCGATCCGGGTAGCACAGTCTGCCAAAAATGCATCGGCATTACGCGCATCAATGGATGCAGAAAACAATCCATATCCGCAAAAAGTCAGTAGTAGCAAAAGAAAACATCCCAAAAAGCCTTTGATGATCGTTTCCATAAAAACTCCTTTCCGCGCCGACGGTCGGCACAACTTTTTTCATAATTAAAAATTCGTGATCTTGTCTACCATCTGCATAAACATAACGACCATCTCGACCATCATCTTGACTCCGATCACGCCCATAACGCGATATCCCATTTCATCCAATGGACGCAATGCCTCTGCATTCTTTGCTTTCTCTGCTTCATCCATCAGATAATTATTTCGTTCTACCAGATCCATGATCGCCGTCTGCTCCTGGGCACTGGTTCCAGCATATACGCTATAGATCTTTCGCATAAAGGAATCCACGCCTCGGATTGGAAAGTTTTTCAGGAAATTCAGATATGGGTCGATACTCTCCGGATGTTCCTTTAAATCTTCATAAAAAAGATCCAGTTCCGGTTTCAAGACCGTTGGAGCCGTCTCATAAGAGCCATACAGCGCAACCTGCACACTGTCTGTCTGCATCCGGAGTGCCACATCCAAGATCCACGTGGGGAATGCCCTGCGCATTTCCTTGACGGTGTCCTGATAAGACAGCAAATATCCGACTTTCCATGAAAATAAAACAAAGACCGTCAGTGCTGCCATAATAACGATGATGGCAACAGAGGCATGTCTTGCAATACTAATAATTAGAAATACTGCCGGAATGACCGCCCAACGAAGTGACGTCGCCATTTCTTTTTTCTTATCAAAATGCACGACCTGTTCATAATTGGCTAAGATCTTCTCATCGGATAAGGTGTTTTTTCGATCCATCCAATCAACGGATGCCTTCCGATCCGTAGCACGCACAAGCAACAGACTTGCCACCCACTCTATAACACCACAGATCTGTACCAAGGATTCATGCATCAGATCCATGCCATAAAAGTAAAACGCCCACAAAATGACCAGTTCCAGAAAGACACAACCTCCCAAGATACCATATACGACATTTCTGGCAGAAACACGTTGCATCTGTGCTTCCTGCTGACGCAGTTCCCAGTTGCGCAGATCATCCTGCAGTATCTTGATGGCATCCGTAACATCACCACCCAGGGTCTGTACATTTGCCATATACCGATGAATGTTCTTCATACGCAGACATCCGTAGTCTGCCTCGATCATCTGATAGGCTTCCTGTTGGGCATCCGCACTTGTACTCGTAAGCATATGTTTTTCTGCCCGATCTAAGCAGGCATACATAGGGCTTTCTGCAAAAGAACTCTTGATCTCTGCCAAGGATGGCTGATACCTTTTCTTATCTCGGAAGACTGTCAGTATCTGATCCATATAGGAAACAGCATCCCAAAACTTTGACTGATTCGATTTGTTTCTATAAGTACTCAAGACCATGCCCGGTACAAATACAATGCCAAGCAGCAGCATGATGATAATATAAACCGGCTGCAAACGAAATGCACAGCCAGCCAATGCTCCACATCCCAGGTAGATACCATAATTACGCAGTGCCTTTCCTACACTGTACTCATATCCATATCCCTCGATTTCCGAGCATATATGTCTGGGATGCAAATAACATAAGGATCCTTTTTTCTTCACTCTGTTTCCTCCTTCCAACTTGTATGCATGATATCTGCAACAACAGGATCGATCGATACATGCTGCTGTTTTTCAAAGAATGATGTTTCCGTGCCGACTGTCGGCACATATTGGTAAAATTCCCCTGCCGGCATTTGAGATCTTTTCTGGATCTCATCCGTGTTCCAGACATCGCCTATATTTTCTCTTTTCATATGGTAAAGCACCTTTTCCGGTAACTGCTCTGTGACAAGCATGCCATTTTCATATACCACATGCACATATTTCCGGTCACCCATGCGATAGAAAAAGGCTACCTGATCGATAAACCTGACCTTCCTCTCCGGATTATCCGGATCCTGCTTCTGAGACACCAACACACCTACATTCAGATAAGAATACACATCTGTTTCCATACGGTCTCTGGCTGCCGGAGAATCACACATATTGCACATGCGATCCGATATATTTCTGACATCATCCACATGAATGGTCGTGATCCCTTTCATGCCACCGGAAATATTCTTCATATAAGGCTGCACCTCTGCGCCACGCAATTCTGACACATTCAGCCATTTCGGATTCTGCCTGAGGCACGCCGTGATGGCATCATCGATTGTAAAATACTTTCCGGTCTGCAAAGACACACAATCAGCATCCGGGCGGATATCCTGATAATGCCATTCCAACGAGTCCTCGATCGTAATGACACGTTCTTCCGCCGGGATAAACTGGGATAAGAACTTTGCCAGTTCCGTCTTTCCTGCGCCCGGTTCTCCACCGATCATAATGACCTGATGCGCCTTGATACAGTGATACAAAAGCGATAAGCACTTGGCATCGGCATAACCGCTTTTTAAGGCATCCCCTACAGAAATACGCACATACGGCGGTGTCTTACGAATGCAAATGGATCTGCCGGTCACTGCGGCTGATTCATGGATAATGGACAACCTTAATTTCGGTGTCTCTGCCTCTAATCTCGGGTTCTGCACATTCAGTTCCTTTGATACATAATTGGAAATGCGCTGGGTAAACTGCGCCACCCATGCATCTGTGATCTCTACATCTATTTTTCTTTTATAGTTATTACAATCTCGCACCCACACATCTTTTCCGTTGTAATCAATGTCCGTGATCTTTTCATCCCTGACATACGGATATAAGACACCGTAAAGATCTTCTGATTCTTCGATTGCAATAATACTTTCCTGTTCCATATCTTTCTCCTCTGTGCCGACTGTCGGCACATTTTTATTATTTCCCGGGCAGATCATTTCCGTCTGCCCGGAATCATACTGCCTGTCCCTACGCAGCCCAACTTACTAACTTCTGGATCAACTGCGAAAATGCCTGTCCGACAATGCTGGTATTATCGGTTCCGATCATAAACAATGCCAATGCACCCAGTGCAATAATTACAAGAATGATCATTCCGCTATCTCCTAACTTTTCAAAGATCTTCTTCATCTTTTCTTCCTCCTTTCTGTATCGTGCCGACTGTCGGCACATTTTCTATAAAATGAACGGATTTCTCCGGTCATATCTCCTTTAAAGGCAATAGCGCCTTTTCAAAAAAACCAAGACACTGCCATCAAATGTCATTTCTCTATGACATTCTTCTGTCATGATCTCCATTGCCAGACGTGGTTCCATCGCATTTCTATAACATCGTTCCGATGTCATGGCATGAAATGCATCAAAGGTATAGATCATTCTTGCCTTCGTTAAGACCTCGTCGCTTCCCATAGGAATATCTTGCAAGTGCAAAGGCGATCTTCCATGATGGAAAAGAACGATCTGTGCCACCTCATCAGGCACACCATATTCCTTCGCCGTAAGCCATCCCATGTATGGATGCAGTCTTACGATCTGCATTTCTGCCGGGCTAAGACCGCTTTCCTTTTGCAGGATCCTGGACGATACATACATCTTTCCTACATCACAGATAGATGCCGCCTGCACCAGTTCCGGCGAGTCACGCCCCGCATACGCTAAGTATTCTTCTGTCAATAGCCGGACACATTGACAATTCAACATGGTTTCCTTATCAAGTGTCTGCACCAATTCCCTAAGTCCATCGATAGACATTACTTTCCCCTTTCCGTATCGTGCCGACAGTCGGCACGTTATTTTAAAAGTCACAGTATCAGCACCAGGATGATCACAAAGAGAAACAGATAAACGCTGCCAACTGTCTCCCAAAGTCCATCCGGTTTGACATAGGACTTTGCCCTATATGCCTTTTCTGGCTTTTTAGTCTGCACGACATATGCCTGTTCCTTAATCCTTCGCTTTTCTGCATACATGCGCAGATCTGCCGTATGCTGCAGGTCGCCCATCGACTGCGTTGGCTGTCCTCTGGCAACACCGCAGGAGACAACAACGGGAAAAGGGATGGATGCGTTACTGTCTCTTACTGTTTTCTGAAATGCTTCCAAGCGACGTTCTGCCTCCTCATCCGTAACATCACGCAAATAAACCAGGAACTCGTCGCCTCCTATCCGAAAAATGTCTTGTGTTTCCATACAACTTACTAGGGTCTTTGCTACATGGCGGATCAGTTCATCCCCGACATCATGCCCATAATGGTCATTTGCAATCTTTAGATCATTGACATCCAGTGCCAGCAAGATCACATGCGAAATATCAAAATCCGGCTTTTCAAAGCCTTCCTCCTCGCACCTTTTAGAAAATCCCATACGGTTATAAAGACCGGTAAGCCCATCATGATATGCCAGCCACAGGGTCTTATCCTGCTCCTTTTCTCTGGCAAGTTGTTCTTCCTTTGTCTTTCGTATTTCCTGCTCTTTTTCACGCAATTTTAGTAATTCCTGCACATAAGACTGCATTACTTCATCCATACGTCCACCTCCTTTTCTTCTGTGCCGACAGTCGGAACATTTTCATCTGTTACCTGCACCGGGTTTTCTATTTCATCTGATGTATGATCGTAGCGCTTGATCTGATAAGCAAGGCTGATAACAAGCAGGCAAACAAGCCACACGCACCAGACTTTTGCAACGACTTTTATACCCTTTCGTAAAATTCTCATAAAACTCCCTCCGCTGTTGTGAATAACACGCGCTCTGTTGTAGGCTTTGTACTGATGATGTTATGGATGATCTCGTTTGCATCCAAACTCTCGTCCTCTGTAATGCCAACCATCTGTCCTTTTTCATTTACGACAAGGTCTCCCGCTTGCAGATTCCTCCAGCATCTCGTTACAACGACAAGATCCTGACTGTCACCATTCCCGATTGCATACACCGGAAACAGTTTTGCTGCCATACTTATCGCAAAAGCCAGACACAACACTCCAAGCACGCTCGATAATATTTGTTTTGCATTTGATGACATAACCTCTCCTCGCTTTCTTTTGTGCCGACTGTCGGCACAAAAAAAGGAAGCGCCCTACGCTCTTACACGTAGGGTGCTTCCCTATTTACTATTTTGTCTCTTTTAGCATAGCATCTCTTATAACGGATATCCAGTAGCATTTAGTAGCATTTGGTAGCGTTTGGTAGCATCTGCTATCACAGATCCTTCCTTATGCGCTTTCTCCGTGCCGACCGTCGGCACAAATGATTGCAAACTCTTCCATTTGGTCTTCCTCCATCAGGAACATCCGCTTTAGGTTATCCTCCGTCACTCCGTTTTCCGATGCCCTTAAGATGATCTGTTTTTCGTGGTCGGAAAGTTCTTTAGAGTAGCGCAGCCAGACATCAATAAATTCGCCTGTAATATCTCGATTCTTCCTTGTGCCGACCGTCGGCACATTTTCATCTTCCATCGCTTCATTTTCTGCCAACTGTTTTAATACCTTTTGCAAGGTGTTCTTATTTTTATCTCTAAGATCCGCATGTAAAAACTCCGGATTATCAATATCTGCAAATTCTTTTTTCTCACTATCCGGCAGAACCGTGATATAGCGATATTCCTTTTCATTCCAAACCACTTCTACCGGATGGATATATCCGCCATCTTCGCTTGCCTTATTCAGTTCCATTGCATGATGATATGGAGAATCCGGATTTTCCCATGTTCTTTCTTTTTCATCATAGATTGGAAATTCTCCTTCCATAAAAATAATACAATTTTCTTTTGGCATGCGTTTCACTGCTGCGGGAGAAATCAGATTGCCACCGGTTTCTCCAAAATCAGTCCGATCCTTTTGCATGACTGCTGTATCAAAGGTCATATCGCCTGTCAGTTTGGAAATCCACTCATGCGTTTCATCTGCTGCCGGAGCCGCCCCATAAAATGCCATCACGGCACAGTTATCTAAAAAGATTTTCCATTTATCATTTGGATAAAGTGCCATTAATTGTGCTTTGGACTGCAATACCGGAACCATATAAATATTTCTGCCTCGTATCGTACCAAGCAAAACCTCCGCTTCTGCCGGTCGGGCACCGGCATAAAACTCATCTTCAAGGAATCCAACCGGTATCGGAAGTGCTCCACCATTTCTCTTAAAGTCACGATCAGCAATATTACACAAGGTGTTTACCGCCAATGTATAAAAGATAGAAAACACAAAATTCAAGGAACGATCCGTATCATCTGCACCCAAAAAGATTGCCACCTTTTTATTTGTTGGCTGCTCCTTTGTCCCGTCAACACCATATGCCAGATCCTGCAAGTGCATGTCATCATCTTCAAAGATACGTTTCAGTTCCGGCAGTTCCAGTAATTTAAGTTTAGAATTTACAATGATAACAATACTTCTAACCGTGTCTGCAGCGCCACCAATGAACTTAAAATAGTCACGTACAGCCGGATGATTTGATCCATATTTGCTCTGCATTCTTGTCATTTTCACTTCTAATATTGAAGGTGGCGGTGCCCCTTTTTTCTTTGGGGGTTGATCTGATAACTGTACCTGTTCATTACAAAGTGTCATAATATTATTGAGATTACCGTATCGCCCTTCTTCCTTTGCACAGAACCATTCGTAGTAAAACAAGGCCTGCATATACAGCTTGGGTCCATCTGTCCAAAAAGGATCATTTTTTATAGCATCAGGAGGCTCCAAGGAATCGTAAATGTTTTCAACTAATCTGATCAGTTCCTGATCACGATAAATATAAACATATGGATTAAATCTATCACTCTTATCCGGTTCTTTCAGATTCAGACTTCTGATTGTATATCCCTTTTCCTGCAGATACTTTCCATATTTAAACTGCAATTCTCCTTTCACATCCAAAACGATGAACTGATCGTGAGCACGCAGTAAATTGGGCACAATATAACCAGTTGTCTTACCTTTGCCGGACGATGCCAAGATCAACGTGTTATTATTTGACATTCTCTTTTCTCCACAAGTATCAACGGCAATACTCTTTGACAATATCATGTTATCCTCTTCTACCTTACTCCGTCGCCTACGATCCACATCCTTAATATCCGCCCATTCTTCTGTTCCGTGGCTTCCTTCCTGATAATTTCTGTAATAGAGCATAAAATAGTAAATGATAAAAACCCAACCTAGAAATCCAAGCCCCATAATGGGTATCGTCTTATCATTATACCAGCGTGTCACCTGCCAGAAATGCAGTGCAATATAAACAAGATAATCTTGCATGTTATTCATGGAAAGATCATCGAAAGTAAACAGCCCACTGACGTAATATGACAGGATCATAAGGATAACTCCAAGTGTCACATAAAGCCCCACTGGCGTTTTTCTTTTCTCTAACATGTTTCCTCCTGTATGAAATTAAGAAGTGTGCCGACTGTCGGCACACTTCCATCCATTTACATTTTCATGGTTGGTGTTGCGATTGATGGTGCAAGATCAAGTGCATTTCTTTGATAATCAAATTTATCCATCAAGTTTTCCACACTTGTCAAATCTCCCTTTATAGGCTTTCCTGCAGCGTCTAGCACCATCTGTTTCTTATCTTTCTCCAAAAACGCAACATACCTTGTTCTATTAGCATGTGTGTCTTTAAATACCTGATCCTTTGGAATAACTAGGAACTGCGTCGGGGAATTTTTATATCCTGTTCCTGGAACTTTACATGCAAACATCATAGATGCCACAGAATCTTCACTATTGCTTTTCACGAACTGTGCAGCACCACTTTGTGCTACTAGTGTTTGTTCATCAATGGATATCTGTTCATAAGAATCGTTATTCATATAGTCCACAGATGATCTTGATCCTAAAGGTTCATAGCGGTCTGTCACTTCTTCCCATGTCTTACTATCTTCATTGATAAAGGAATCACTGACTTCTCTATGTGTCTCATCGCACCGTTCTACAAAATCCTGATCATCCTTACAAATTGCCGTTGCATTCAGCTCTTCCTGGGTCATTTCTTCCATATCTCCTGGATCATCCATACCACCTGCAATCAAGCCATCCCTGATTTCCTGATAGAGTTGCTTGACAATCTGTAACTGATGATTTGGTATATACATCTGCTTTTTTCCATCCGCAAGATTAAGATCCTTGATTTTTGCGAAAGACACATCCACTGCCTCCATAGCATCCTGCAGTTTTTCTTCCAATGCATCAGGAACAGAAACGATAGAAGTCTTTTCTCCCATCATTCTCTTTAGTTCATCCTTTTCCATCTCGCCGGAGACCAAGTGTTCCTTAATATAATTTCCAAGAAAATCTTCCATACGTGCCTTATCAGACTTCTTGTAATAGATTTTCATATGGTCTACATCAAAATCATTTTCCAGCATACAATAATGGATTCCCATATCATCCAGTTTCTCTCGGATTCCTTCTTTGACTAGTTCTTTTGCTTTCAGTTGCCTATGTTCCTCTGTAATAGAACCTTGATTCATAAATCTTTCCAATTCTTTATCTACACGCTCACGAACTTCTGCCATGTCCTGTTCTGACAGAGGAATGTTTGCCACTTCCACGTTATAGTCGCAGAACTTCATAAACTTATCAAAACGCTCCCAATCTGTCTTTTTCAAAAGATTAGCTTTATGCATCCTGGCAACAAATTGTACAATCAGAATCGTTGCATACAGCGCCGGTGCCATAATCATACGCTGCGCCAGTTGACGACCTCTTTCTATGGAATTCAAGAGATCTTTTTCTTCATTTAAACTCATATTCGTTTCCTCCACATCTTGTGCCGACAGTCGG
>OIWO01001658.1_pt1 | contig 17491 bp, 17 predicted proteins | sample 1587641 | NCBI WGS metagenome assembly OIWO01 (sample SAMEA3888924, study PRJEB22519) | human gut metagenome | biome: human gut; feature: human-associated habitat; material: faeces | place: Denmark | collected 2010
GGGTTTTTACCTCTGGCCCGGCCGATGGCGTCGATTTCGTCGATAAAGATAATACAAGGCGCTTTTTCTTTGGCTTGTTTAAATAAATCCCGGACACGGGAGGCACCGACACCGACGAACATCTCCACAAAGTCGGAACCCGACATCGAGAAGAAAGGTACGTTGGCTTCGCCGGCCATAGCTTTCGCCATCAGCGTTTTTCCGGTTCCCGGAGGACCTACTAAGAGAGCTCCTTTCGGAATTTTACCCCCCAATTTGGTATATTTATCCGGAGATTTCAGAAAAGAAACGATCTCTTCCACCTCTTGTTTGGCTTCAGCTAATCCCGCTACATCTTTGAAGGTAATCTTGATGTGGGTGTCCTTATCGAACAACTTGGCCTGTGATTTGCCGACATTGAAGACTCCTCCGGGACCTCCGCCCCCTTTACTCATCCGGCGGAAGAAGAAAATCCAGATAAATACCAAAAGGGCGATCGGGAAGAAGATAGAGAAGAGGTTTCCCCAACCGTCGTATTCCTGATCATAGTCGATCTTGATATCCGCTGCTGCCGGAGTCTTTTCCTGGAGCTCGGAAAATTCTTTGGAAAAAGTTTCCAACGGGCCCGGTGAGAAGTAAAACTGAGGACCGGGACTGGAATTTTTGAACCCCTGCGATTTCAATTGGGAGTAATTCTCGATCTTATCGGGCTTCATATATACCTGGGCCTGCCCTTTATTCGTGATGACCGTAATCTTTTCGATATCACCTTTTTCGAGCATTTTAGTCTTGACTTCTTGCCAGGTTGTCCTTACCGGATCGGGATTCATATTGAAAAATTGAAATCCGATAATAATGACTGCCAGTATGATATACATCCAATATCCGTTGAATTTCGGAGCTTTGATATTTTTACCTCCCCCTACTGGAGGAAAATTGAATCCTCCGTCTTTCTTGTTTTCGTTGTTGTCTGCCATTTGGTATGTTCGCAATATTTGTATTCTTTACTGTTTTCAATTTGTTCCGTTTGTCGTATGATAACCGGAATAAGTGAGCATTTCCGGCTCTCCGGCTATTTCGGTGATCTGTGCATCTGCCCAGAAATCTTCCAATTGATAATAGTCGCGCAATTCTTTTTCAAAAATGTGTACGACAATATCCCCATAATCGACGACTACCCATTGTGCTGCATTCAATCCTTCGATATGAAAAGGCCTTTCATCCAGATCTTCTCTCACTTTTTCTTCAACAGCATCGGTTAACCCTGCAATATGCGTGCCGGAAGTTCCATGACATATTACGAAAAAACTACAAAAACAGTTTTCTATTTTTCTTAAATCGATTTTTACAATCCGGTGCGCTTTATTATCTTCCAGCGCTTCAATAATTTTATTTACTACCTGTTCCGTTTTTAACATTTTTGACTATAACTTTTCAAGCTACAAATATATACTATTTATCAACTAAAAACGAAAAACTGTGCCAGAAAACCTTTGTTTCCTTTTTTCAATTCTACTATGTCGTTTTCGGGTTACTGCATATGATGCGAAATTAGAAAAAATCATGAAATATGGATAATTTTGAATCATTCTTTTTATTTTAGCGTTATTTCAGGTGAAAAGAATATTTTTGTATGTTTTTACTTTAGTTACTAAATACTTTAAACGATGAAAATATATCGAATTCCTATGGTGCCGGGACCTGTTTCTGTATCCCGGGAAGTTTTGGAGGCAGGGCAGGAGAATTTCGGTTCTGCCGACCTGGAAAAAGAGTATATCGATCTGTATAAGGCCACTGAAAAATCGCTGCGTAAAATTATGCAGACGAAAAATAGTGTCGTTATACAAACCGGTGAAGGGATGTTGGCGCTTTGGAGTGCTTTGAAGAGTTGTTTGTTGCCGGGGGATAAAGTGTTGGTGTTGTCGACCGGACTTTTCGGTTACGGTATGGGGGGAATGGCGGAGGCTATCGGTTGTGAGGTAAGGACGGTCGGATTCGGATTCGACGAGACCTTTACCGATTTTGATCTGATTGAAAAGGCCATCCGGGAATTCCAGCCGAAAATGATTACGATGGTACAAAACGAGACGCCGAGCGGGACGATGAATCCCGTGGCTGAAATCGGGGCCTTAAAAGAAAAATATGCCGTACCTTTATTATATGTAGATGCGGTTTCCGGATTAGGGGGCAGCGTAGTCAAAACCGATGAATGGCATATCGACCTCTGTCTGGGGGCTTCGCAGAAATGTTTGTCTGCACCGGCTTCGATGTCTTTTTTGTCGGTGAGCGACCGGGCGTGGGAAATAATCGAAGAAGTGGGATATGTGGGGTACGATGCCCTCTTACCTTTCCGTACAGCGGTAAAAAATGCTTATTTCCCTTATACTCCTTATTGGCAAGGAACTGCACAGTTGAATAAGGCTTGCGAACTGATTCTGGAAGAAGGATTGGGCAAAGTGATCGCACGTCATCAGAAAGTGGCCGGATATTGCAGGGAGCGGATCGTTAAAATGGGATTGAAATTATATCCGGCAATGGATGCTGTACCTTCTCCTACAGTGACGGCAGTCTACGTTCCGCAGAAAATATCCTGGAAGAATCTGGATACACGTTTGCGGGCCGAAGGCCTGGTGGTCGGCGGAAACTACGGATGTCTGGCAGGAGAAGTTTTCCGTATCGGACATATGGGGACTCAGGCCAACCTCAATCTGGTGAAAGAAGCGATGGATATTCTCGAAGGGGTAATCCGGGGAAATTAAGCGTATAACGGCATGATCGAATGGCTGGAGGCACATCAGTTGCCCTGTTTTTTCAGGGAGATTTGGGGGATCCTATGTCCCGGTTGCGGATTTCAGACTGCGCTGTTACTCCTGTTAAAAGGAAATATACAGGCAGCGGTCGTTAGCTGGCCGGGAATAGTTCCCCTTTTCGCATTCGGCCTGTTTCTGATCGGACGTTGTTGTGGGATCAGAAAGATCTCTGCCGGTTTTTTGAAAGGAACCGGATTTTGTTGTGTCGCTACGATTCTCCTCGTTTATGTATTCCGGTTTATAAGAATGGGGCAGGTGATTTGATTTGTATGCTTGTTCCTGTAACCTTATCGGCCTGTCGTCGTATCCTAAGCTCGAATTTATTCCTGAGGAACCGATATGAAAAAAATGTTGGCCGGGTTGTTAAAAAATGTCGTTTTTGTTTGTTTGATAATAATTTTAATTTCATATTTGCTTTAATGAACCAGGCGATAAACCGAAGAAGAAATGAGGAGGGAAGGTAAAAACAGGAAACAGAATATAAATTTAATAATCAGTGTATTATGGAAATAATGAATGGAGCGAAAAAGGACCTGCCCAATGCGACGGTCGTATTGGTTTTGGGAATTCTGTCCCTGATATTTTGTTGGTGTTACGGGTTCTTCGGTTTGATATTGGGGATCATTGCCGTAGTCTTGGCCGGGGGACAACGGAAACTGTATTTGCAGTCGCCGGATGAATATACCGAGTCTTCATTCAAGAATGTGAATGCAGGCCGGGTGTGCGGGATTATTTCCATCTGCATTGCGGGGGTTGTGGTCGTGGTATTACTTTTAGTATTAATGGGAATTGTTGCCGGCATAGGTATTGCTAGTTTTGGATTATAAAAACTTAATAATATGGACTACAGATTTGAGATCAGTAAACCAGACAGTAATGATTTTAGGTGTGAAATAGCTATTAACGGTGAGCAGACTTTTCAGCAGTTGCACGATAAATTGGTGGAAACATTGAACTTCGACGGTTCGCAGATGGCCTCCTTTTTTACCTTGGATAAAATGGGAAACCGGGGAAAAGAAATTGCTCTGATGGAAATGTCGGCCGACGATGAAGAAGATAATAATACGCTGGTGATGGATGTTACGACCATTCGTGAAGTGGTGAATGCCAGTTGCATCGAATTGGAATATGTATATGATTTCTTTGCCAATCAGTATCTGAAAGTCGAATATGCCGGGGAATATATCGGGGATTCTGCCGATGTTTTGCCCTTGTGTGTCTATTGCGAAGGAGAATTGCCTCATCAGACGGAATACGATGTCAATGAAGATTGGGCTTTCGATAAAGACGACGACGAATATGACGATAGTTTTATGGAGGAATTCGGTGGTAGCGGACGCCGCAGAAGGGGAGGAGACGACGATGACGAAGATTTTCGCTTCGGTGATGAAGACGACGATTATAGGGACGATAGTTATGGCGACGACGATGGGTATGACGACCGCTATGAAAGTCTGGACGATTATATAGATAAACTATAGTTTTTTTTCAGTTACTTGGTTGCAAAGGTTACAAGGGTCACAAAAATGAATGCGGACACTTGTAACCTTTGTCATGAAAATCAGTCAGGATGAAAACACTACTTGTTTTATTGGGACCGACGGGAGTGGGAAAGACGGATCTCAGTATCGGTATCGCCAAAGCGTTCGGTACGGAAATCATTTCTTGTGATTCCCGGCAGATCTACAAAGAAATGCGGATAGGGACCGCAGTGCCTTCACCCGGTCAATTGGCTGCTGTCCGGCATCATTTTATCCAAATGATCTCGGTGCACGATTATTATAATTCGTGGCAATTCGAAGTGCAGGCTTTGGAGCGGATCCGGGAATTATTTCAGGAGAAGGAAGTGGTCCTGATGACCGGTGGATCGATGCTGTATATCGATGCCGTATGTAAAGGTATAGACGATATTCCGACCATTTCTCCTGAATTGAGAACCGGGCTGATGGAGGTATATGAACGGGAAGGTTTGGAAAGTATCCGGCAGATGCTGAAAGAATTGGATCCTGTATTTTACGGACAGGTCGATCTGAACAACGGAAAACGGGTGCTCCATGCTGTCGAAGTGTGTCGCATGGCCGGTGTACCCTACTCTTCGCTACGGAAAAACACCCCCAAAGACCGGGGATTCCGTATTGTTCGTATCGGCTTGAACCGCGAAAGAGAAGAGTTGTATGCCCGGATCGACCGGCGGGGAGACCTGATGCTGGAGGAAGGACTGGAAGATGAAGCCCGGCGGTTGTGGCCTTTGCGTCATTTGAATGCCTTGAATACCGTAGGTTATAAAGAACTGTTCGATTATTTCGAGGGAAAGACCGATTATGCCGAAGCCGTCCGCCTGATCAAGCGCAACTCCCGGCGGTATGCCCGCAAACAATTGTCCTGGTTCCGGCGCGATGACGATATCCGTTGGTTTCATCCCGACGATTACGAGGGTATCGTAGAGGCGATTCGGTTAATGAAAATAGGGTAGATGTATTGACAGAATTCAATGATATGAATATTTCCCACGAAACAATTTACCGCCGTATTCGCTTGGATGCAAATTGAGAATTGTTTTTTGATTATATTTAAGTCGTTAACTATCAATGGTATATCTATTTTGAATATAATTATTAATTTCATCAATGGGTTGATTTTATATAAAAATAACGTTATTTGTAAAAATCATTTCCCGAACAACCCTTTTCGGACTTTTGGCTGTCTTCTTTTCAGAAATATAGAATAATATTTGGTAAGTATATAAATCAAATAATGAAAAGGGATATACGATATAAATAGATGTCTATATTTATTGGGTTTGTTTAACCATAAAAAGGGGGGAAGACAGGATAAGAAACAGAAATAATGTTGTTTTCATCATGGAAAAGTTAAGTTGTATGGTAATGATTGCCATTATCATTTTGTTATCCGGTTGTCGGACTAAACCATCTGGAGTGTCTCGTTGCATCCATTTCGATTTCACTCAAGAGATGAAGGATGTTCATACAATGGGTTTGTTAAAAGATTGTACTATTGTTCCTTTGGAAACAAACGACTCGGTTCTGATAGGAGAGATTGATAAGGTCATCTTTTACGAAACCCGTCTGTATGTCGCCACCTTTTCTCCTGAGCAAGCGGTTTATATTTTTAACTTACAGGGTAAATTGTTGCATAAAATAAGCAGGAAAGGACGCGGGGCAGAAGAATATTTGCAATTATCCGATATGTTTATCGATTCCCGGAACCGGACCTTGAATTTATTGTCAAGAATAGACGAAAAGCTATTGGTGTTTGATGTGGACGAATACCGCTTGGTAAAGACTATCCGTCTTCCGAAAGCATTTGTTAAAATGGTCTCATTGGAAAACGGCTACATCGGATATATGGGCAACTATTCGCAAGATAAAAACCAACCATACAATTTGTGGGCAATGAATTCCCGGTACGAAATCGAAAGTCAGTATATGAAAATAGACTCCCGCTGGGAAAGTAAAATGGCCAGTATCCATTCGCTTTCCACATACCAGGATTCGTTGTATTATATAGCACCTACAGACTTTAACATTTATCGTTGCCAGGGGAAGGATATGTGTGTTGACCATACGGTACGTTTTGGAAAATTTCATTTGCCAGCGGAACAACTTTCATATGATGAGTACAAAGAATATACACGCAATCCGGATTATATTACAACCATAGAGAAATTCCAGGAAACTCCGGATTTCTATATTTATTGGGTGCTGGCAGCCGGTCAGAATCGCTTGTGCCTGTATAATAAGAACAATCGGGAGTCTCAGGTTTGTGAACTAACGGCTTATACCGGAAAGTATTTTATTTCCTTTGGGCGTATGATTGACATCACTTCGGATTATATAATAACCTCTGTCAGTGCCTCGGATATGTGTACGTATTTGAAAGGAGGAAATGAATATGTCAATTTTGAAGAGAAGTATCCCAAACAGATACAACGGATGAGAGAAGAATTTTCCGGCATACAGGAAGATAGCAATCCTTGTATTGTGATTTATTCATTTTGAGCAATTTTCTGGTGTTATGTATGAAACATTACCCCCGTCCCTTTGTTTCCCAAATTTGATTATAGAATGAAAATCAGAATTATATTATTAATTTTTATCGGTTTGTGTTTGAGCTGTAGTGAAGGGGACCGCTTGTACGAGAATTTGAAAGTGGTAATTGGATATGACGAGGAACCTTTGGTGAATGGGCAGAATATTGAGGTGGATTCATTTCGGATAGTTCCTCTTGAAACTACTTCCGGTAGTGTCTTGTCTCGTATAGACCGGTTATTAGTGTCTGATAGCCTTATATTTATACATGACAATGACCGGCTTTTGTGTTTTGATTATTCTGGAAAATTTTTGTATCCCATAGGAGTAAAAGGGCGGGGAGCCGGAGAATATCTACGTATAAGTACCATTTTTATCAATCCTTTTCTTCATACAATCAATATCGTGGATGAAGTCTTGGATAAAGTGTTGACCTATCGCCTGGACGGCACTTACCTTTATATGAAAAAATACCCATCCCGTTCCTTTTACATGGCTCATACCGCTTATTTGGCAGATAATGATAAGTTGTTATGCAATAACTATATTTATAATAACTTTAATCAAACCTATTCCATGATTAATATCGAAACAGGAATAAGTCAATTCTTGTGTCGATCTTCACTTCATACTAAAAATACGGCCATGCCTACGGGGCAGGAAACCGTTGCTTTCAATAATGACACGATAAAGATGCTTCTTCCTTTTGACAATAAGCTATATACTTGTACCGATTCCAGTTTGATTCCTATTATTTCTATCCGGATGGATAAAAAAATCTTATCCGAAAAAAGATTGAATGCCGAAACAGACTTTTCAATAATGACCTACTTTAACGTTTCTGAAGAGGGGTATTTTGCGGGTTTCAAAAGTATTTGTGAAACAAGGGATTATATTTTATTGAATGAAGCGGGTGAAAATCAGTATTTTTTGGTGGATAAGCGGAAAAATGCGGGTAGACGCTACTTTTATAATGATGCCGGCGAACAGAAATATCTGCCTCTCCTGGGGATTTGTACGACAGATGGGGATTATTTGGTCGGTACAGTTCCTAATTTCGTGTTAAAGAATTTTGTAAAACAGATACCCGAAAGCGTTTCCGGGCAAGAATTGAACAAATTGAGAGAGGTGGGATTTGCCATACAGGAAGAAGATAACCCTTGTATTTTCTTCTATAAACTCAGGAGTTAAGTTTGAACGGAACGGATGAACAATATTAAATAAAATAATATAACATGATGAAAATCCGATCTTTACTATTAATGATTTTACTATTTTGCTTGTCGGTGTTTTTTTGCCTGACGGGTTGCTCAAAGTCTGATACGCACTACAATCTGACGGCCAAGCCGGATTATTCGCACAGTACGATGTGGTTCGATGCGCCAAATGATGCGCTGGCAGAGGCCGATATTTTCTACATCGTCCCGACCTGCATTTGGGACTGGAGGGATGCGGACGGCAAGATTTATCACCACATGGACGTCGACAATCCGGAGCAGCGAAGCCAGGTGGACGGTTCCGTACGCTTGGCCCATGCTCTCTTCGGGAAATATTGCCGTTTCTATGCTCCTTATTACCGCCAGGTTACAATGGAATCGTGGATGGTTGCCCATGAGGAAACGGAACGCAGATACGCGGTTGCCCATGGGGATGTCGTGCAGGCGTTCGACTACTACATGACACATTATAACGCAGGGCGTCCTTTCATCCTTGCCGGGCACAGTCAGGGAGCAAAGGCAGTCATCGAACTGCTGAAACACACCCTCACTCCCCGGCAGCATGATAACATGATTGCCGCCTATGCGTTCGGCTTTTCGGTCTGTGACCAGGAACTGGAGCAATACCCCATGCTCCGTCCTGCCCGCGACTCGTGGGGTGTTGATCTGTTACAACAGCGTGTCTGCTCCGGAAGCTGTCTCGCCATTATTCCGAGACAATGTGATCTGCATCAACCCGCTTAACTGGCACACGGATACGACCTACGCCCCGGCCGGGCAGCATATCGGTGCGGTATTTTTCGATGCCGAAGGCCGGGCAGATACCTTGAGTCACCGTATCGGGGTGCGCATTGACGAGACAACCCACACCCTGATCGTTGACGGTCTGGACGAGGAGGATTATTACATCCCGGGCATCAGTAATCTGTTTCCGAAAGGGAATTACCACGTTCAGGAACTGAACCTTTATTTTCTGAACGTACAGCAGAACATCCCACAGCGAATTGCGGCTTTCCGGAACAAGTGAACCACAATCTGAAACAAGACCGCAGAAATAGGATAAAGAGTATCATAGTCAGATCCACACAATCCGATGGCCGGTTCATCCCGACGAGTACGGGGATATCGTAGAGGCAATTACTGCTGCATGTGGCCGGTGACAGACATGAGTATGTAACCGTCGTCCCTGAATTCTATTTTCAGGGTAGGATCGGTTTTCAGATTTATCCGTACCCGGCTGGCATATTTTTTCAGCTCCGATTCTTTGTTTATGTCCGCCTTACCCCATATCCCGTGGATAAGATAAGACTTGCCGCTCACTTCGTGATTCTTCGCGCATAACAATTGCAGAAAGCGTCCGTCGATCGTCTTCAATTGTGTGGTTATTCCGTCTATGATCAGTTCCCGGGTTATACTATTATAAGTGGTATGGTCTGAGAGTCGGTACAAATGGGGAATATTCATGCATTTTTTTATTTTTTCCCGGACTCGTTTCATATATGCTATCAAAACTTCGGGAGGCCTTTCTTTATTGATAAATTCGTCGGCTCCGGCATCCAGTACGGCTACTTCTTTTGCGGGTTCTCCGTGAGTGGTGTATACGAGGATGGGTGTTTGCTGATCGTGTTCCCTGACCAGCCGGGTTATTTCCAGACCGTCTTTCCCCGGCATATCCAGGTCGAGCAGGAGGATATCCGGTTTCCGCTCCTTATAAGCCTTCCAGGCTTCTGAACCATCCGATACAATTTCGACTTCAAAATTCTCTTTTTCGAGAATTGTTTTTGTCAATTTCGCTCCGAATTCATCGTCTTCGGCATAAAGAATGCTGATTTTCGCCTCATCCATGTCCGTTATTATTTATATTTCTTTTTGATATGGGCTTCCCGGGCTAAAGTGACTATGACGGTCGTCCCTTTGCCTTCTTCGCTTTCGATACCGATTTCTCCTCCGTGTGCGAGAATGACGGTCCGGGCGTAATACAATCCCTGACCGTGGCCTTTGATTTTCCGGTTGTCTTGCTGATCTCCCCGGTGGTAACGTTCGAATACATGTTTCAGATTTTTGGAAGAAATACCGAATCCGTTGTCTTTTATCCTGACTTGCAGATGCCGGGTATCCGGTTCGGTACAGGTGATTTGTATCTTCACCTGCTTGCCGGAGTATTTGAAGGCATTGTCGATAAAATTCTGGAAGACGGCGAACAAAAAATGATCGTCTCCTGTAATGACCGGGTTTTCCGGCCGGAAGTCGACTTGAATATCGACTTGTTTGTCTGTTTGCCTGTTCCAACGATCGGGTTGTGCCGATGCTTCCAGCATTTCGCGGAGATCGATTTCCCGGATATTTAGTCGTAATCCGTGGGCATCCGTAGATTGGAGCAGCATCCGGTTGATCGATTGCAACATCTCGTTGAGTTGTTGCTGGCTTTGTTCGAGCAAAAGGACCGATTCTTCGGGGGGTACCTCCCGGAGCAGGTAACAGGTTTTGATCTGATTGACGACAGGACGTTTCAAGTCGTGTACGAGATTATGGATGAATAATTCCCGGTATTCTCCCCTCTTTTTTTCATTACGGATGGTCTGCCAGAGGTTGATGGTACAAACAATAAGCAGAGCGGAAATAATGATGGTGAGAATGATTTGCCCGATAGCCGATCGAATGAACACAAGGAGGGGAAAGTCATATGTAGCGTATAAAGTATCACCGGAGATAAAACCGAGAGGTTCCCGATATTCGGGGAATAAAGGTAAAATTGCAAGATGTGCCGGGTAGGAATCCGTTATTTGTCCGGTACTGTCTTGGATAGCCAATTGTAGAGAGAGCGTCTTTATTTGTGTGGAATCTTGTTTCGCCTGTAAATAGGAGTAGAAGTTTTTTAACGTCCATAATCGGGGATTCCGGATATCATACTGACCTTGTTGAGAAATTTGCCGGATATCGTCTTTTGTATTTAATTGGAAACTTGTTTTCTTATGGTTTATTATATAAATTAATTTATTTGTAAAGGCGTTGAAGCTGAGAGTATTTTCAGAAGCTGGACATTTCATGTTGAATTCATAAATGGTCCCGTTAATCAGTTCGTTTTGCCGATGGGTGTATTGAATTTTTTCGACCTTGTATAGTTGATACAAGTGAACGAGTTGATTGCACAGAATGATGCAAACAGCCAGGAGTATGATAAGTTTTAAGTGTTTGTCCATTTCTTTTATTTATGCCTGCAAAATTATAAAATTCGCAACCTTGAAGCAACCCTGATATTTAATTTTTCCAGTGAGTTTTCATATTTTCATTGCCCATAAAATAAATTGTATTATGAAGAAAAAATATTTGAAAATTGTTGGTTTTACATTGTTGGTGGCGGGCGTAGCCATCAGTATAAACCTGGGTGTTTGTCAAACTACAAACTGGAGCGTGTTAATGAAAGAAAATGTAGAGGCTTTGACCTCTTCCGAGACTGAAAATCCGTATTATCCCTGTGTCCCGGCACTAGGTTTTTGTTTCATAAATGGAATTCAAATAAGTAAAGTTGCGATAATCGATTAAATCATGAAAGGAATATTATATGTGCTATTCGGTGGCATCGTGCTCGGGTGCTCCGATCGTTATCTGGATGACGAAAGTCTGAATACAGTAAAGAGCGAACAGGTGGAGGCAATTCGTTTGGCGGATTTATCTCAAACCGGAATTTATGGTATAAACGGATTTATCAAACAGGGCAACCGGTTGATTGTGGGCCCGACCTATATGCAGGAAGGGGTGGCGCAGACAATCGATCTGGATCATCCGGCAGGCAAAGTGTTGTCTTCGAAGGCCGTGGTTTCCTCGAAACCGTTCCGTACATTGAGTGCTTTCAATTCATGGGATGGAAAGAGTGTGACGGCACTGGATTTCAAAACGGGAGAACTGATCGAGAATGCGGTATCACCGCTTACGCGCGGGATAACGGAAACGTCGGTTATACAACTTCCCCGGGGTGAGCAACATTTGATTGCGGCGAAAACAAACGATTTCGTTATCTCTACGGGTTTTTACGGGGAGGGACGTTATTTGCTTTACTCTCTGGTGGATGGTTCTGTCCGTTACTGTCTGTCTTATCCGGACTGTCCGGACTATCCCGTTTTACAGGAGAAAACGAAAGGAATGCTGTATGCCAGTAGTATTTTACGGCTTCGTCCCGACGGGCAAGCTTTCGTGTGTGCGGATATGTATAGCGGGATGATCGATTTTTGCCGGGTTAGCCCGGAAGGAATCGAACGGGTAAAACTGGAACAGCTAAGTTATCCCAGAGTGGAGATTTCGAAACCCCCCGAGCCACAAGTTCTCTATAGAAAAGAAAATCGTTTCGGTTTTATGGATATCGCAGTCACTCCGGAACGGATATATGCCTTGTATTCCGGGAAAACTTATGCAAGAGACCGGCAAGGCGCTTTTGTGTCCAACCGCTTGCTGGAGTATGATTGGGAGGGTAATCTGATGCAAACCTTCAATTTTGATGTCGGTTTGAGGGGAATTACCTATGACGAAGACGAGGGCCTCTTATATGGGATTACAGGTGATAGCAAAATGTCTGTAGTTAAACTGAAATTATGAAACCGGTTTTTCAAAATATATTATTATTGGTTGTAGGTGTTACCATAACCTTGTCCGCTTGCCGGCGTGAACCGGTAAACTGTCCCCGGCTTGTCGATCTGAATAGTGCACTGGAGTTAAGCGGAGACAACCGGGGTGAACTTCAAAAAGTACTGGATTATTACCGGAAAGAAAACCCTGATCCATTGAAATTTAAAGCAGCAGAATACCTGATCTGTAACATGGTAGCCCATTATGCCGTGTCCGGAACAACGATGCAACGCCTGAAGCTGGACATCGATACCACCTTCCGTGATCAGCCCAATGCCGTTAAATTGATTTTTTACCTGATGGCTGCCCGGATTGCTGTTGCCCAGGGAGAGCATACCATAGAATTTGACCTGCATAAAATTACATCCGATTACCTCATAAAAAATATCGAACGGTCATTCGGGATTTGGAAAGAAATAAAGAATCATTATGACCTTTCGTGTGAAGATTTTTTTATGTATGTATTGCCTTACAGGATCAATAACGAACCCTTGACCGAGTGGAAAGATTCCGCTTATTACCGGATGTACGATTTTCAGAAAGGGGCACATCTGGGTTTTAGCCTGAGTAGTTACCAAAGTTATGTGTCTAATAAGGTGGGTACTTATTATAATTATGAGTTGCTTAAAAACCAACTTTCCGATACTTTATTCAAGCGGTATGCCCTAGACTGTATCGATCGGGCTTATAGTACGCAAATCACCAATCGACTATTCGGCATTCCGACTGCCGTGGACTTTGTTCTTCATTATCCGACACAGGAAAACCGGCACTATTGGACAATCGTGAGGGATCATCGTTTTGTAAACAGCAAATGTTATTATTCCCAAACTCCTTATACGGCTAAAGTGTATCGGAAAACTAGTTTTATCAATCCGATTCCGGAGGATGATGAGAATTTTATCCCCTCTTTTATCCGGGATCCTTATAAAATGGATGTGACAGAGGAGTATGAAAATGCCATGGACTTAGAGTATAAATTCAAGCATGTTGTATCCAATACCGGTTATGCTTATTTATGTGTATTCAATAACCTGGCCTGGAATGAAGTGGCCTGGGGCAAGATGCGCGGAGGCAAGGTGGTTTTTGATAAAATCGGGAAAGACATTGTTTATATGCCTTGTTATTACGATGGGAACAAACCGATTTTTGCAGATTACCCCCTTTGGGTGAAATCGGATGGGGAGGTCGAACCGCTTGTTGCTGACAAGAACGTTTTACAAAAATTGCGTTTGAAACGTAAATATTCTTATAATACAGCAGGTGATTACTATGGTAATGCCATTATAGGGGTAGAATTGGAGGGGACGAACGATCTGTCGAAGGAACCTTACGACCGGATCAGTGTCATCCGGCATTATAACTACATGGCTTTCGACACTTTGCAGGTAAATACCGGCAAGAAATATAAATACTGGATGCTGAAAAAGACGCGCTACGGTTATCCCGAATTCGCTTCGGTGAAATTTATTCAGGGGGATAGTGTCGTTTTATCTCCTGTCTGTACCTTTACCAGCATTGCTTCAGACAAGATAAATAAAAACACATTACATTCCCGGAATATATTTAATGACGATTTGCTGGATTACGGTGGGTTATCCCAACCGGCCGGAGTGGAATTTGAAGAACCTGTATCAGTGGATGTCGTAAAGTATATTACCCGAAATGATAAGAACGGAGTTTATCCGGGACATGTGTACGAACTGTTGTATTTTGACCGGGGAGAGTGGGTATCATTGGGCCGCAAAGTGGCTACAGCAGATTATATCGAATATGATAACGTGCCTTCGGGAGCATTGTATTGGTTGCGTAACCGAACCGAGGGAAAAGAGGAACGTCCGTTTACGGTTGTGAATGGTAAGATAAGATTTTGGTGAAGTGATAAAAATGTTTAATCGATCTTTCCATCCGTGTCTGCCCTGGAACTTTGCTTATAATAAATCAAATTTGCAATAAACGGTATGAGAAGTTTATAGAAGGTTTCTACCAATAGGGCTCCAATAAGGACCCAATAGGAGTCTGATAGGCCGGCTCTCAGTTATTCATACGGCATTGGGCCCCTAATAGGTCCCTATTGATAAGAGCTTTGCAGATAGTTTTTTTAATCTTAAAAAATTCGCAACCTTCACGCAACCTTTTTATGCTGTTTTGTGAAAAAACGTATCTATTTTTATATTATAAAAATGTTCATTTTTGGGGTGATATAAATTTGGTGAATATGGATAGTTTAATAATAAAAAATGAAATAAAGAATAGAGAATACTAGAAATTAATTTAAACGGAACGGATGAAAAAAAGTAGCCCTTCCATCCGTGACTTAATCGAAACAAGGTTTTGAAGCAAGTCGAATAGAAAGGACTACACGCAAAAAACAAACAAAAATAGCGAAAAGAAAGGTATTTTTGTTGTAAAAATAATGAAAGCTATGAAAAAAATAAAAATTTTATTTGCGTCAGTTTTATTCTGTGTAATGGGGTATACAGGTTATACGGCTCATGAGTATGCTACAATGTCTGACGCTGAGAAAATGATGAAAGCTAATATTGAGGCATTGACTCAAGATGAAGGTGGTGGTGTAAATAATCCGGTTGGACGCTGGAGAACTGTTGGATGTGGTGGTCGAGCATTCTCTCAATGGAAAACGTATTGTTGTCCTGCTGATGGTTGGAACAATTGCCAAGGTAAAGGAAATTGTTATGAACAAAATATTTATGATTGTTATGATCCACCCAGACATTTAGAGGTTGTGATTAATAGATTTTATTAGATGATCAATGACGGCTATTTAGATAAATAGCCGTCATAAAACTAAAAAACATTATTATGAATAAAATCCGATTGTATTTATTACTTGCATTACCCTTTGTGTCATGCAAAAGTGCAGAAATTAAATTAGGAAAAGAGTTACTACCGTTGGAGCAGACTAAAACTATAGTGACATTAGATGAATATATCGAAGAGATTGGGTATATCAGACCCGACACTACCCGGTTTCTATACTCAAAAAAGATACTGACACGTAAAAATGGAGATTTAATTACCGGCGATAGGGACGGTAATCTTATCATGCTTCATGCAAATGGTCAATTCAAACGTGTTTTGGCAAGGTATGGAAAAGGACATCAGGAGTATATCAATCTTACAGATATGGCCTTATCAAAAAATACGGATTATTTGCTTGTTTTGGATATGATGAAAATCAGGGTATATGGTATTGAAGATAGCTTGTATTATAAAGAGATTAACTTGTCTTCCGTGATTGCTGTCGATGAAATTGCTCCGGCAGATGATGGTAATCTATTTTTATATGCAGCATACAGCTCAAATAGTAATAGTAAAACTGACGATTATCTGGTTACAAAAATAGACCAAAATGGAGATGTTATCGATCAATTTATGAAAAGGGATGATCACACTTTTTCTCTTGATAATATAACACAATCGTATGGAAATACATACTATCTGCGTCCACAAAATGCCAATCATATATTTTATAAATTTGACACTACTCTTACACCAATGTACCAAATAAATTTTGGAGATAGGAATATACCCTATCAATACAAGTACAAATCGAAAGATAATGATATTGGAGAATTTATGAACTCCGATTACTACAAATTACCAATTTATCTATATGAAACAGAAAATTTATTATATTTTTCGGCAGCAGGTCCGCAGGCTGAAAAGTGTAATTATCTCTATTTTAAAGATAAATTAGAAGGGATAAATTGGACTGACTCTAATGATGAACCTGTGATATCTCTTATAGCTTCTGATGCAAGCTATCTTTATTTTATGTACAATGGAATATATTCGAGTTATTTTGATGCTGAAAATCCTATGAATAACTCACCATTATATCGATATATTTCGGATGTGTTTATTCATGAATGGAAGCTTTCCATCAATGATGATGTAATTGTTAAAATAAAGTTTAAGGAGAAATCATGAAAATATTTTCACTCTTTATGTTGATTAGTCTTGTGATGATATCTTCTTGTGTGTTCAAGAATGCATCAATTAAAAAGGATATTCAAACTTTACAGTCACAAAAAATCAATTTCCCCAACGGAATGTTAAAGTATATACCGAACAAACGTACTTTCGAACCTGAAAGTAATGTGATAATAGCTCGAAAAAAGCTATCTTGGATTGTATATGTTGATAGTACAGAATGTACTACATGTTCGTATGGATTAATTTATAAATGGGATAATATTCTAGAGAAATATAAAAAGCAAGTTCAATTTAATTTTATATTTGTTCCTCGGCAAAGTGACGAAAAATTGACATTAATAGCTCTTAAAGAAATTAATTCGGAGCATTATTTATGGATTGACAGAGAAGGCCAGTTTGAAAAATTAAATCCCCACTTACCAAAAAACAAAGTGCTCCACACGTTTTTGTTGGATGAGAATAATAATGTTATTCTAGTAGGAAACCCCTTGCATAATAAGAAAATCGAAAAGATGTTCTATAAAATTGTAGAGGATAAATTGGGTAAACCGCAATAACTTTTTACTAAAGATAATAGATCTTGCTCATGAGAAATTTCAGCATAAAAAGATAGCCGGGGTTTGTGTTGGGGATATTGTTTGTGGTGCCCTATTCAGCTTTATGATACCGGTTTTAATGAATTGACTGATCAAATGTTTTCCGGCGGTAAATCCACTTATATGATCGGTATTAAGGAAAAAATTACTCCGGAGGTCGGTGATAAACTTGCTATTTTGTACCAGGCGTATCGGGATGGAACGATTAATTTGTTTGGTGTGGCTTCCGGAAGTGGGATGACGATACCGGGTTATGCCGA
>OIWO01001668.1_pt1 | contig 17428 bp, 16 predicted proteins | sample 1587641 | NCBI WGS metagenome assembly OIWO01 (sample SAMEA3888924, study PRJEB22519) | human gut metagenome | biome: human gut; feature: human-associated habitat; material: faeces | place: Denmark | collected 2010
TTCCGTCCGGAAAACGGCATGAAGGTCATCGCCTTTGGCCGCATCGGCGTATTCCCGCGCGACGGCGCGTACCAGCTCTACTGTTCAGAGCTCAGCGTCGAGGGCGTGGGTGACCTGCACGTCGCCTTCGAGCAGCTCAAGGAAAAGCTCTTCAAGGAGGGGCTTTTTGCCCCAGAACATAAAAAGCCCTTGCCAAAATATCCCAAGCGCATTGCCATCATCACCTCATCCGCGGGCGCGGCGGTGCATGATATGCTGCGCATTTTGAATGCGCGCTGGCCGATGAGCGAAGTCGTGCTCCTGCCTGTGCGCGTGCAGGGAGCAGAGGCGCCGCCGGAGATCGCAGGCGCGCTGCGCTACGCAAACAAATGGCAGGTCGCCGACCTCATCATCACGGGGCGCGGCGGCGGGTCGATCGAAGATCTGTGGGCGTTCAACGATGAGCGCGTGGCGCGTGCGATTTATGCCTCCGACATTCCGGTCATCTCCGCCGTCGGGCATGAGCCCGACGTGACGATCGCCGATTTTGTTGCCGATGCACGGGCGTCGACGCCGTCGAACGCGGCGGAGATTGCCGTGCCGGACCAGCGCGAAATTTACCGCCGGCTCGACGCGCTGCAAACGCGCATGGTGCAGAGCGAGCAAAAGCGCGTGAAAGCCTTACGCGAGCAGTTTGAAAAGACGTCCCGCAGCCGCGCGCTGCAAGATCCCATGGCGTTTATCGACGACAAGCGGATGCTGCTCGACTACACGCAGAAAAACCTTGCCGCGCTCGCGCAGCAGCAGATGGCGCAGCGGCAGCAGCAGTTTACAGCGCTTGCGGCCAAGCTCGACGCGCTGAGTCCGCTCAAGGTCCTCGGCCGCGGCTACGCCGTGGCGCGAAATGAACAGGGACAAATTCTGCGTGCGGCGCAGGAGGCCGCAGCCGGCGAAAAAATCGAGGTACTGCTCGGGCAGGGAAGTCTCAACTGCACGGTGAACGCGTGCAATATGGGAGGAAATGACGATGGCAAAAACGTTTGAAGACAATATCGCACGTCTCGAAGAGATCGTGACGGCGCTTGAAAAAGGCGACGCAAAGCTCGCCGATTCCCTCAAGCTCTTTGAAGAGGGTACGAAGCTCGTGCACGACTGCGGCGCGATGCTCGACAAGGCCGAGCAGAAGGTCGCAAAGCTCTCTAAGGGCGCGGACGGCGCGCCGGTCGAGAGCCCATTCATTTCGGAGGAGTAATCCATGGACGAAAAGCTGTTTTCCGCCCGCATGGCGGAGTATAAGTCGGCGGTGGACAAGTATCTTGACGCCTGCCTTGAGGAAACGCAGTGCGCAAGCTATCACAAGCTGACCGATTCGATGCACTACAGTCTGACCGCGGGCGGCAAGCGTCTGCGTGCGATCTTAGTGCTCGAATTCTGCCGCATCTGCGGGGGAGACGCCGAAAAGGCGCTGCCCGTGGCCTGCGGCGTTGAGATGCTGCACACGTATTCGCTCATCCACGACGATCTGCCCGTGATGGACAACGACGATCTGCGCCGCGGTAAGCCGTCGAACCACAAGGTCTTCGGCGAATGCACGGCAACGCTCGCGGGCGACGCACTGCAGGCGTTGGCGTTTGAAACGATCTTAAAAGCAGACCTGCCCGCCCTGCGCGCGCTCAAATGCGCGCAGATCTTAGCTAATGCCGCGGGACACGAGGGCATCTGCGGCGGCCAGCAGCTCGACCTTGAGTGGGAGGGTAAGATTCTGAGCGCGCCGGAGCTCGAGGAAATTTATCTGCGCAAGACGAGCGCGCTTATCCGCGCGGCGTGCCTGATGGGCGTGGCCGCGGCGGGCGGCACGAAGGAGCGGGAGGAGGCCGCGGCCGGCTACGCCGACAACTTCGGCTTCGCGTTCCAGCTGCGCGACGACATGCTCGATGTCATCGGCGATGAAAAGACGTTCGGCAAGCCCATCGGCTCGGACAGGGAAGAGGGGAAGACGACGTTTGTCGACATTTTAGGTCTCAACGGCTGCCAGCGCGTCATCGAGGCGCACAGCGAGAGCGCGGTCGAAGCGCTGGGCGACATGGAGGACACCGATTTTCTCATTCACCTCGTCCGTGTGCTTGAAAAACGGGAGCAATAAATAAAAAATCCCGCAGAAAACGCCAAAAAAGTGGAAAATCATACAAAAGTGCGCATTTGGTGTTGACAAGCGGAATCGTCGGTGCTACGATACGCACATTGAAACGGAACCCACCCCGTGGGGAATGCTCGAAGGAAAGGATCCATTGGCATGAAGACTTCGTACTCTGCCAACTGCATGATGATGCCGATGATGCGCATGTTCAGCATGTGCATGCTTTGTCATGGAGAAAATGGTCATTTCCTTTCAGAAACTGTCTGAGAAAAACAGCGAAGCGGCAGCGGAAGGTCAATGACCTCCCGCTGTTTTTTACTGCTCGAACAGCATACACTCCCCGCGGTCTGTCCGTTCCAAAAAGAAGCTATTATAAAATAAGTAAGGAGAACAAAACGATGAAAAAGCATTCTATCAAGCTGACCGCACTTGTCCTTGCACTGGTCCTCACTGCCGCTCTGGCCCTGACCGGCTGCGGCTCCAAGAGCGATGACTCCGACGGTGCCACCACCATCCAGATCGCCGTCCCCAACGACACGACCAACGAAGCCCGCGCGCTGCTGCTGCTCCAGGACAACGGCATCATCAAGCTCGCTGACGGTGCCGGCATCACCGCCACCAAGAACGACATTGTCGAGAATCCGTACAACGTCGAGATCGTCGAGACCGAGGCTGCGCAGATCCCCAACATCCTGCAGGACGTTGACTACGCCGTCATCAACTCCAACTACGCCATCAACGCGGGCCTGAACCCCGTGGCCGACTCCCTCGTGATCGAAGGCTCCTCCTCCGCTTACGCCAACATTCTGGCCGTGAAGGAAGGCAACGAGACCTCTCCCAAGATTCTCGCCCTGATCGCCGCTCTGGAGAGCCAGCAGGTCGTCGACTACATCAACGAGAAGTATGACGGCTCCGTTGTCAGCACCGTGGAGAACCCCACCGACGGCTTTGACGCCACGGTCGACTACGACGCTCTCGCTGGCGAGACCATCTCCATCGCCGCTTCCCCGACCCCGCACGCTGAGATCCTCGAGGTCGTGAAGAGCATCCTTGCCGAAAAGAACATCACCCTCGACATTCAGGTCTATAATGACTATGTCGTGCCCAACACCGTTGTCGAAGACGGCACTGTCGACGCCAACTACTTCCAGCACAAGCCCTACCTCGACGACTTCAACGCCGAGAACAGCACCCACATCGTCTCCGTTGCCGCCATCCACGTCGAGCCCATGGGCCTGTACGGCGGCAAGCAGACCACGCTCGACGCGCTGAGCGCCAAGTAAGTAAGAAAGGAGGGAGCATTCTTGATCGAACTGAAGCATCTAAGCAAAACCTTTGAAGCAGCCGGAGGACGGGTAGACGCGCTCAAGGACGTCTCCCTGACCATTCCAGACGGCGACGTCTACGGCATCATCGGCATGAGCGGCGCCGGCAAATCCACGCTCGTGCGCTGTATCAATATGCTCGAGCGCCCGACGGAGGGCGAGGTCATCGTGAACGGACAGCGTCTGGACACGATGACCCCCGCGCAGCTCCGCGCGGCGCGGCGCGAGATCACGATGATCTTCCAGCGCTTCAACCTGCTGATGCAGCGAAACTGCCTCGATAACGTCTGCTTTCCGATGGAGCTTTCCGGACTGCGGGGAGAGAAGAAGTGGCGCGAACAGCGAGCGCTGGAGCTCCTCGACATCGTGGGGCTCAAGGATAAGGCCAAGGCCTATCCCGCGCAGCTCTCCGGCGGACAGCAGCAGCGCGTGGCCATCGCCCGCGCACTCGCCACGAACCCCAAGGTCCTGCTCTGCGACGAGGCCACGAGCGCGCTCGACCCCAAGACGACGCGCCAGATCCTCGAGCTGATCGGCGACATCAACAAAAAGCTTGGCATCACCGTCGTCATCATCACACACCAGATGAGCGTGGTGAAGGAGGTCTGCAATCACGTTGCGATCCTCGACGACGGCGAAGTCGTGGAAGAGGGTCTCGTCTCGACCGTCTTCTCCGCGCCCAAGTCCGCGGCAGCGCGCCACCTTGTGTTCCCGCGCGGCGCGGACATCGACGTGTCCGACCCCCAGCAGCAGCGCCGCATCCGCCTCATCTTCCGCAGCGCAAAAACGACGTCCATTCCGCTCGTCGCGCGCCTTGCGACCGACGAGGGCATCAGCGCGACGGTCATTTCGGCCAACACGCAGAAGCTCTCCGAAGAGGTGTACGGCAGCATGCTGCTCGGCGTGCCGAACGCGCAGTTCGAGCAGGCCATGGACTTTTTAAGAGGCATTGAAAATCTTCAGGTAGAGGAGGCGAGCGTCGATGTACAGTAATCTCTTTTCCCCGGACTCCATCGCAGAGCTCACCGTCGCCATGCAGACGCAGTTCCCCAAGGCGATCTGGGAGACGTTTTACGTGACGCTCCTTTCAACGGCGCTGGCCGTCGTCATCGGCCTTCCGCTGGGCGTGCTGCTCGTAGCGGGGGAGAAGGGCGGCGTTCTGCCGCTTCCCAAGGCCTTGATGAGCATTCTGAACGTCATCATCAACCTGCTGCGCTCAATCCCGTTTCTCATCTTAATGATCATGGTCTTCCCGCTCTCGCGCCTTATCATCGGCACGACCGTCGGCACCACCGCGACCATCGTTCCGCTGGTCGTGGCGGCGTTCCCGTTCGTCGCGCGCCTTGTTGAAAGCAGCCTGCGCGAGGTCGACCCCAACATCATCGAGGCCGCGCAGAGCATGGGCGCAACGCCCATGCAGATCATCTGCAAGGTGATGATCCCCGAGAGCGTTCCCTCGCTCCTCCAGAACTTCACCATCGCGCTCACGACCATCCTCGGCTACTCGGCGATGAGCGGCATCATCGGCGGCGGCGGCCTCGGCAAAATCGCCATCGACTACGGCTACTATCGCTACAAGTACCTTGTGATGTTTGCGGCGGTCGTGCTGCTTATCATTCTGGTGCAGATCTTCCAGTCCTTGGGCACGCACCTTGCGACTAAGAGCGACAAGCGCCTCAAGAAATAACCGGATATCCTATCCTGCAAAGCGTCCCAACCGCATGGTTGGGACGCTTTTTGTCATTTTTCGCAATTTGACAGAGAAAAATGTGTCAATTTTTGAAAGCAAAATGCAGCAAAAATTGCAAAATCCCTTGTCATGTGGGAAAAGGGCTGTTATAATAGGAATAGAATACAATGCAAGTCTTCGCGATTTGCATATTTTTTACGGAGAAATTGCGTGAACAGTTTTCAGGAATTGCTCCAGTCCATCGACTGGGGCTCGCTGGCCGACGCGCTTTTGCGCGTGCTCGGCGTCTTTTTATGCTTGACAGTGCATGAGACCTGTCACGGTCTTGCAGCCTATGCCCTCGGCGATCCGACGGCCAAGCGCGAGCACCGCTTGAGCTTAAACCCGCTGCACCATATCGACTGGTTCGGCTTGGCTGCCATGCTGCTCGTCGGCTTCGGCTGGGCAAAGCCCGTGCCGGTCGACATGCGGTATTTCAAAAAGCCGAAGCAGGGTATGGCCATCACAGCGCTGGCGGGGCCGGTGTCGAATCTGCTGCTGGCGATGCTGCTCTTGCTCGGCGCGCGCATCACGATCGCGCACTATGTCGATACCGCGTTTTGCAGCGGACTTTTGAATTTCCTTGCGATGACGGCGTACATGAGCGTCGGTCTGGGGCTTTTCAACCTCATCCCGATCTCGCCGCTCGACGGGTCGAAGGTGCTCTTCGCCTTTCTGCCCGACCGCGCGTACATGACGCTGATGCGGTATGAAAAATACGGCATGCTTGTTCTTTTTGTGCTCGTCTGGCTCGGCGTGGGAGACAATATCCTCAGTGAGGGCATCTACCGCATGTACGAGCTTCTGGTCAACTGGATCGTATATTGATAAAGTGAGAGGAATGTCATGGACAATCCCGTTTTCAAGCTGGAGGGCGTGGTGCACGAGCGCAGCGCGGAGACGCTGCAGGACTTTGAAGGGCCGCTCGACCTCATTCTCTTCCTGCTGTCGAAAAATAAAATAGAGATCCAGGACATTCCCATCGCGCTGATCCTGGATCAGTACCTTGCGTATCTCGAGCAGCGAAAGCAGCTCGATCTCGAGGTCGCGAGCGAATTCATCACGATGGCGGCACATTTAATGTACATCAAAACGCGCATGCTGCTCTCGCTTGAGGATGAGCAGGCGCAGAGCGAGATGGACGAGCTCATTGCCTCGCTCAAAGAGCGCCAGCAGAAGGACACGTACCTTCGCATCAAGACGCTGACCGAGACGCTCGGCCCGATGGGCGAGTTTGGCCGCAGCATCATGACGCGCCAGCCCGAGCCCATGCAGCGCGGCAAAATCTACGAGTACAGTCATGAAAAGGCCGACCTCGTGCTCGCCATGCAGACGATCATGGAGCGCGGGGAAAAGCTGGCCGCGCCGCCGAGCGCGGCGCTGAGCGAGATCGTGCGCCGCGAGCCGTATCCCGTCAAGGGCAAGGCGGAGGAAATTCTGCACCGGCTCAAGGAGTTCGGCATGACGCGCTTCAAGCTGCTGTTCCGCGGCAGCCGCAGCCGCAGCGAGATCGTGGCGACGTTCATCGCCGTTCTGGAGCTCTGCCGCGAAAAGGTCATCCATCTGGCCGGTTCTGACACGGACTGCACCGTGGAGTGCGGGGACGACGCCCCCGACCGTATCAATCTGTAAAAAGCGAGGAACGCTATGTCTTTGGAATCTTTGGATCTGCGCGAGGTCGAGTCGGCCATCGAAGGCATTTTGTTCGCCAGCGGCGAACCGCTTCCCATCGACCGCATCTGCCTTGCGCTCGATTTGGACCGTCCGACCGCGGAACAGGTATTGCAAAAGCTCGGCGATTACTACGCCTTTGAGCGCCGCGGCATCCGGCTCGTCCGCATGGAGGACAGCTATCAGCTCTGCTCGTCGCCGGACTATGCCGACGTCATCCGCAAGGCGTTTGAGATCCGCAAGACCGCCAAGCTCTCTCAGCCTGCGCTGGAGGTGCTGACGATCATCGCCTACTACCAGCCCACGACCCGCGCCTACATCGATCAGGTGCGCGGCGTGGACAGCTCGTACACCGTAGGGCTGCTGCTTGAGCGCGGGCTCATTGAGGAGTGCGGACGTTTGCAGGTGCCGGGACGGCCGAGGCTGTACCGCACGACGAAAAAGTTCCTGCGCGACTTCCACTTGGGTTCGCTCGAGGAGCTGCCGGAGATGCCGGGTCTTGAGGCCGACGGTCAGCTCCGCATAACGGAGGACGGCACGATCCTCGACCCCAGCGCCATGACGGAAAAAGAAGGCAGCGTTCCCAAAAACGGGGAACACTGACCGCGTAAAGCATAAAAACCGCGTGAAGCGTAAAAAGAGGGAGGTGGTCGATTGACTGCGCTGAAGGTAATTGGCATCATCCTGCTCATTTTTATTTTGATCGGCTTTCTGCGCGTGGGCGCGTTGATGCAGTTCGGCGACGAGCTGCGCGTGCAGCTTTCGGTCGGCCCGTTCCGCTTCACGCTGCTGCCAGCAAAGGAAAAGAAAGAAACGCCGAAAAAAAAGGCAAAGGAGAAGAAGCCAAAGTCAGAGGGAGAAGAGGCGAAGCAAAAGAAAAAGCCCTCGCTCCCCAAGCCGACAAAAGAGGAACTCAGGGACCTCATCACGACGGCGCTCTCGGCGCTCAAGGAGACAGCGAAACACACCTGCAAGCGCCTTCGCATCGACCCACTGGAAATTCTCGTCGTCTTTGGCGGCACGGACCCCGCGGATATCGCGCAGACCTACGGCTATGCGAGCGCCGCGATGTGGGGTGTGATGCCGCACCTTGAAGACCTCTTCCATATCCCTGATCCCTCACTGCACCTGCGCATGGATTACAGCTCTGAAAAGACGCACGCAGAGGGTGCCGTTGGCCTGTCGCTTCGCATCCGCGACGGGCTGCACATCGCACTTGCGCTGCTCATTCCGATGCTCAAATGGTACCTGCGCTATAAAAAGGCGCATAAAAACGACGCTCCCGCGGAAAAACCAACGGAGAGCACTCCGCAAAACAGTGAACACAGTGAAAAACTGACCGCATAAAAAGAAAGGATGAACCTCATGGAAAACATCGAAAAGAAGACCCCGCTCAACGATCTCATGGACACCACGATGGATAAGATCCGTGATATGGTCGATTCCAATACCATCATCGGAGAGCCGATCCAAACGCCCGACGGCGTGACCGTCATTCCCGTTTCCCGCGTGAGCTTTGGCTTCGGCGCGGGCGGCGGCGACTACGGCAAGACCGACACCGCACACTTCGGCGGCGGCGCAGGTGCGGGCGTCAAGGTCGACCCTGTCGCGTTCCTCGTCGTCAAGGACGGTCTGACGCGCGTGATGCCCGTGGCCATCCCTGCGGCGGCAACGATCGACCGCGTGCTTGATCTTGTGCCGGAAGTGCTCGACCGCGTGCAGAATTTCGTGGACAAGAAGAGAGAAGAGAAAGATATCTACTGATTTCGGGCATAATAGGGGCATTCCGAACGAAGGAGTGATCCCATGCCGCGTTTTGCCCGATGCGTATTTGCCGTTTTCCTTGCTGTTTCCTTCCTGTCAAGCAGTTTGACCTGTCAGGCTGCCGCGCCTGAAACTGCCGCCGCCGCGTTCATTCTGATGGAGGCGGGCAGCGGGCGGGTGCTGGCGTCGCGCAATGAAACGCAGGAGCGCAGCATCGCGAGTACGACGAAGATCATGACCTGCTTGGTCGCGCTGGAGCACAGCGAACTCACGGAGCAGGTCACGGTCAAACGCGAGCACTTGCGCGAGGGCTCGTCGATGTACCTTCTCGAGGGCGAAACGCTCACGATGGAGGAACTTCTCTACGGTCTGATGCTGCCGTCCGGCAACGACGCGGCGGAGTGCATCGCCGCCCACTGCGGCGGAAACGGCGGCAGCGCGCAGTTTGTCCGATGGATGAACGAAAAGGCGAAAGCCCTCGGCATGGAGCACACGTCATTTGCTAACCCGAGCGGGCTCGACGAAGCGGGGCACGGCTCCTGTGCCCTTGATATGGCGCGCCTTGCGGTCTACGCCATGCAGAACCCGACGTTCGCACGCATCGTTTCAACGCGCACGGCGAGCGTTGGCACGCGCACGATGACGAACCACAATAAGCTGCTCGCGTCGTATTCCGGCTGCGTCGGCCTCAAGACCGGCTACACCGGCGACGCGGGGCGCACACTCGTCACCTGTGCCGAGCGCGGCGGGATGCGCATGATCGCCGTCACGCTGCACGACGGCAGCGATTGGGCCGATCATGCTGCACTCTACGACTACGGCTTTTCGGCGTATGCGCTCTCAAGCGGTGCCAAAAAAGGCGAGGCCTACGGCAGCGTAAGCGTCGACGGGCAGAGTGTGTCCGCCGTGGCGGCGGAGAGCTTTCGCTATCCCACCGCGGAAAATGAAGCATTGAGCGTGCGCGCCGAGCTGCCGCAAACCGTCTCCACTCCTGTGCGGAAGGGACAAACGTTCGGCACGCTCGTCATCTCCTGCGGCGAGACCGAGGTTGGACGAGTTGACCTCGTCAGCGCGCGCAGCGTACAGGCGCAGGAAACAAAGAGCGAAACAAGCAAAAATAAGTCGCTGGCGGAAAAGCTCTGGCAATTTCTGTCGGCAAAGTAAAGGAGGGATCGACCTGGCCGAAGCAAGAATTCAAAAGCTCATCGCCGAATCGGGGCTCTGCTCCCGTCGCACTGCCGAGCAGTGGATCGCCGCTGGGCGCGTGCGCGTAAACGGCGAGACCTCATTCATCGGGCAGAAGGCCGACCCCGAAGTAGACGAGATCACCGTCGACGGCAGGCCGCTCGCGCTGGAGGGGCAGAAGCGCTACCTGATGCTCAACAAGCCGCGCGGCTATGTCTGCACGCTCTCTGACGAAAAAGGGCGAAAGACCGTCGCCGAGCTCGTCAAAGACTGCGGCGAGCGCGTCTATCCCGTCGGTCGGCTCGACCTCGACTCCGAGGGACTGCTGCTTTTGACGAACGACGGTGAATGGATGCAGCATCTTCTGCACCCGCGCTACGAGGTCAACAAGGTCTACGAGGTCAGCGTCGCGGGCGAGGTCCGAGAAGCGGCGGAAGCGCTCGCTTCCATGACACAGCTCGACGGCGAGCCCATCCGGCCCGCGCAGGTGCGCGTGCTGCGGCAGGGGAGGGACACCGCCGTTCTCTCCATCACCATCCATGAAGGAAAAAACCGGCAGATCCGGCGCATGTGCGCCGCCGCCGGATTACACGTCAAGCGCCTAAAGCGCGTGCAGGAGCACACGATGAGGCTCGGGGACCTCCCCGTCGGCGCGTGGCGCGATCTTACGGAGCAGGAGCTCCAAGCAACAAAATCAAAGTAACAGAGGACGATCTTATGACGAAGAATATCTTACATAATATCGAAAAGAACATGAGCAGCTTTTCCAAGGGGCAAAAGCTCATCGCACGTTTCATTCTGGAAAACTACGATAAGGCCGCGTTTATGACGGCCAGCAAGCTCGGCAAGACCGTGCAGGTCAGCGAGTCGACCGTCGTGCGCTTTGCCACCCAGCTCGGCTACGAGGGGTATCCGAGCATGCAGCGTGCATTGCAGGAGATGATTCGCGGCAAGCTCACGAGCATCCAGCGCATTCAGGCGTCGGACGGCGAGCTCGCAGGGTCCGATCTGATGACGAACGTCCTGCAGCGCGACATGGAGAAGATCCGCATGGCCATCGACCAGACCGACGGCGCGGAATTTGAGCGCGTGGTCGACACGATCATCGGCGCGCGCCGCATCTACATCGTGGGCTTCCGTTCGTCCTCGTTTCTGGCAGGGTACTTAAACTTCTACTTCCGCCTGATCTTCGACAACGTCACTCTGGTCAACGGCGGCGCGGCCGGCTCGTTCGACCAGCTCTTCCGCGTCTCCAAAGACGATGTGGTCATCGGTATCTGCTTCCCACGCTACAGTGAGCTTGCGCTCAAGACCATCCAGTTTGCGCGCGACCGCGGCGCGACGATCGTCGGCGTGACGGACAGCGAGATGTCGCCCATCAACCAGATGTCCAGCAATTCGCTGCTCGTGCGCAGCGAGATGATCTCGTTCGTCGACTCGCTGGCGGCGCCCATGAGCATGCTCAATGCACTCATTCTGGCCGTGGCCAACAAGAAGGGCGCAGACATCTCCGCGACGTTCTCCGAACTCGAGCACATCTGGGAGCGCTTCGACATTTTCGGCAAGATCGAAGATGAATAAGGCGATCGTTGTCATCGGCGGCGGCGCGGGCGGCATGATGGCCGCGATCTGCGCCGCGCGCAAGGGTGCGCACGTGACGCTGCTCGACCCGAACGAGCGCCTCGGCAAAAAGGTGAACATCACCGGCAAGGGCCGCTGCAACGTGACGAACGACAGCGCTTGCGAAGAGCTGCTCGCCCACGTGCCGCAGAACCCGCGGTTTTTATACTCCGTGTTTTCCCGCTTCGACGGGCACGACGCCATCGATTTTTTCGAGGGGCTCGGTGTGCCGCTCAAGGTCGAGCGCGGCAAGCGCGTGTTTCCCGTGTCCGACCGGTCATTCGACATCACAGCGGCGCTTGAGCGCGAGCTCAAGCGTCTGCACGTCAAGCTCGTGCGCGACCGTGCGCTCGGTATTTCGGTCGAAGACGGCCATGTCGCCGCCGTCAAGGGCGAAAAAGGGGAGTACACCGCCTCCGCCGTCATTCTGGCGACGGGCGGGCTGTCCTATCCCGCGACGGGCTCGACGGGCGACGGCTTCCGCATGGCGGAAGCGCTCGGCCACACAGTCACGCCGCTGCGCGGCTCGCTCGTGCCGCTTGAGGCGCGCGAATGCGCGGTGCTGCAAGGGCTGAGCCTGCGCAACGTCGCGCTGACGGTATATGAAAACAACAAAAAGATCCACTCGGATTTCGGTGAAATGCTGTTCACGCACTTCGGCGTGAGCGGGCCGCTCATCCTGTCGGCCAGCGCGCACATGCGGCATTTCGACAAAAAGCAGTACCGGCTGGAGATCGACCTCAAGCCCGCGATCGACGAGCAAATGCTCGACAAGCGCCTGCTGTCGGATTTTGAAAAGCACGCAAACAGCGACTACTGCAACGTGCTTGGGGCGCTCCTGCCGCAGAAGATGATCGACGAATTCATCGACCGCTCGGGCATCCCGCCGCACGAAAAGGTGCACGATATCACGCGTGCCCAGCGCGAGACCATCCGCACGCTCTTAAAGCGCTGGACGGTCAATGTCAGCGCGCCGATGCCGGTCGAAAATGCGATCATCACCTCCGGCGGCGTCAAGGTGGGGGAGATCGACCCGAAGACCATGGCGTCGAAAAAGGTTGGCGGCCTTTATTTTGCCGGCGAGATCATCGACGTAGACGCCTATACGGGCGGCTACAATCTGCAAATCGCCTGGGCGACCGGCAAGGCCGCGGGCGAGGCTGCCGCGGACGCACTGCTGACGCAGTAAGCACATATTTATTGTAAGAGAGAAGAATCAAACAGATGAAAAAGCATTTTTCCATTGCCATTGACGGCCCCGGCGGCGCGGGTAAGAGTACGCTCGCCAAGGCCGTCGCCAAGAAATTGAACATTCTGCATGTCGACACGGGTGCGATCTACCGCACCATCGGCTACGCGGCGTTTTCCCGCGGACTGGACGCAAAGGACGAATCTCAAATCGCGCCGCTGCTGAAAGAAATTCAGATCGACATGGCATTTGACGAGAATAGCGGACAGAAAATGCTGCTTGACGGTAAAGATGTCAGCACCGAGATCCGTCTGCCGGAAATTTCGATGTACGCCTCGAACGTCTCGGCGCTGCCGTGCGTGCGCGCATACCTTCTTGAGATGCAGCGCGACATCGCGCGCAGGAGAAGCGTCATCATGGACGGGCGCGACATCGGCACAGTCGTTTTGCCGGACGCCGACCTCAAAATTTACCTGACTGCTTCGGCCGAGGAGCGCGCGCGCCGCCGCTGTCTCGAGCTTTCTGAGCGCGGCACGCCCAAGGCGTATGAAGAGGTGCTGCGCGAGATCAACGAGCGCGACTATCAGGACATGCACCGCGATATCGCCCCGCTGCGCGAGGCAGAGGATGCCGTGCGGCTCGACACGTCGAAGCTCAACTTTGAAGAGAGCGAGCGGGCGCTGCTGAATCTCATTCAGGAGAAATTGAAATGATGCACCGTATCTTTTTTGCGTTTATCTGGATCATCGGTCGGGTGCTGCTGTGGATCTACCGCGTGGACGTCAAGGGACTTGAAAATCTGCCCAAGCACAGCGTGCTGCTGTGCCCGAACCATTCAACGGACTTAGACCCCGTGCTCATCGGCCTGTGCCTGCCGCTCGACTACCATCTGCACTTCATGGCCAAGGCCGAGCTCTTCGACAACCGCGCGCTCGCGTGGCTCATCCGCACGCTCGGCGCATTTCCCGTCCAGCGCGACGGCAAGGATATCCAGTCCATCAAGACCGCGATGCAGGTGCTCCACAAGGGTGAGAATCTTCTGATCTTCCCCGAGGGGACGACGATCCGGGGCGGCGTCGGCTATCACGACGGACTCCCCGCGCACGCGCACGCGGGCATCGCGATGATCGGCGTGCGCACGGGTGCGACGCTCGTGCCGGTGTTCTGCGACGGGCAGAAAAAGCCCTTCCATAAAACGCGCATCATCTTCGGCGAGCCGTATGTGCCTGAGGTCACGGGCCGCCGCGGCACGTCCGAAGAATTGCAGGCCATCGCCGACGAAATGCTGCGTCAGGCCTACGCGCTCGGCGGCCAGCAGGTGGGAGGCGCGCCGCTGTGAAGGTCATCTTAGCTGAGACCGCGGGCTTCTGCTATGGCGTGGAGCGCGCGGTCAACCTTGCGCGCGAAACGGCAAAAGCGCGCGGCGGCGCGATGCTCGGCAGCATCGTGCACAACGCGGGCGTCGTGCGCGAGATCGAAGACCTTGGCATGCGCCTCATCACGTCGCCCGACCAGGCAAAGGCGGGGGAGACCGTGCTCATCCGCGCCCACGGCGAGCCGAGAGCGACACTTGATGCGCTGCGAGAGCGCGGGGCAGAGGTCGTGAGCGCCGTGTGCCCGCATGTCGAGCGCATCCGAAAGCTTGCACAGGAGGCAGAGCACGAGGGACGCCGCGTCATCCTGATCGGTGAGCGCCATCATCCCGAGGTGCAGGGCATCGCAGGATGGTGCAGCGACCCGCTGATTTTTGAAAATGTGCAGGAAGCGCAAAAATACTTGCAGGAACACCCCGATTTTGCCCATTTACCCAGTATCATGCTGGCGCAAACGACCTGCATTCGTGCGCTTTTGGAAAGTTGCGTGAAATTTCTAAAAAAACAGTGTACAAATCTGAAAATCAATGATACAATATGCAATGCTACGCAGAAACGTCAAACTGAGGCGGCAGAACTTTCCGCCAAGGTAGACGCGATGGTGGTTGTGGGCGACCGAAGAAGCGCCAACACAAGGCATTTGACCGAGATTTGCAGAGAGAACTGCGGAAAAGTCCTCCAGATCGAATCCGCAGACGAGCTCTCACCGGAATTCTTTTCCGGATGCCGTGTGGCGGGACTGACAGCCGGCGCATCTACTCCTGCGAGTATCATTATGGAGGTATTAACAACAATGACGGAAGAAAACATCAACACCACTGCCCCTGAAACCAGCGAATCCTTTGAAGAACTGCTTGAAAAATCTTTCAAGACTCTAAATACAGGAGATAAGGTGACCGGTATCGTGACCGCCATCGGCACGACCGAGATCCAGGTCGACGTCGGCTGCAAGCAGGCAGGCTATATCCCTGTTTCTGAGCTGAGCAGCGACCCCGACGTCAAGCCCGAGGACGTCGTCAAGGTCGGCGATGAGATCGAGGCTTACGTTGTCCGCGTCAACGACGTGGAAGGCTACGCCACCCTCTCCAAGAAGCGTCTCGACGCTGTCAAGCTCTGGGAAGACATTGAGACCGCCGTTGAGGACAAGACCGTTCTCGAAGGCACCGTGACCGAAGTGAACAAGGGCGGCATCGTCGTTTCTGTCAAGGGCGTGCGCGTGTTCGTGCCCGCTTCTCAGAGCGGCATGCCCAAGGACTCCGACCTTGGCCAGATGGTCAAGCAGAAGGTCAAGCTCCGCGTGACCGAGGTCAATCGTGCCCGCCGCCGCGTCGTCGGCTCCATCAAGTCCGTACTGAACGAGGAGCGTCAGGCTGCTCAGGCCGCCATCTGGGAAGGCATCGAGGTCGGCAAGCACTATGACGGCGTTGTCAAGTCCATGACCTCTTACGGCGTGTTCGTCGACATCGGCGGCGTGGACGGCATGGTCCACATCTCCGAGCTGAGCTGGAGCCGCATCAAGAACCCCGCCGAGGTCGTCTCCATCGGCGATCACCTCGACGTGTACGTTATCTCCTTCGACCCCGAGAAGCGCAAGATTTCCCTCGGCGTCAAGGATCGCACCCAGAACCCCTGGGATGTGTTCATGAACACCTACAAGGTCGGCGACGTTGCCAACGTCCGCATCGTCAAGCTGATGACCTTCGGCGCTTTCGCTGAGGTCGTTCCCGGCGTGGACGGCCTGATCCATATCTCCCAGATCGCTGACCGCCGCATCGACAAGCCCTCCGACGTCCTGTCCGAAGGCCAGATGGTCGACGCGAAGATCACCGCCATCGACGAGGAGAAGAAGAAGATCTCCCTCAGCATCCGCGCGCTGCTCAGCGGCGAGGAAGAGGCTCCTGTCGAGGAGTAATTTTCCCGAACTGAAAAGAGACAGGCTCCGGCCTGTCTCTTTTTTACGTTCTTTTTTACGCTGACACGTAAGAAAGACTTTGCAAACGGCGATCGGTATGCTATAATTGTTAAAGTTTCGACATAGTTCCGAAATGATAATCAAATTCACATACATACAGGAGGAATTATCCATGGATTACGCAGCGCTTTATCAGAAGAAGCTGACCTCTGCCGCGGAAGCCGTCAAGGTCGTCAAGAGCGGCGACTGGGTCGACTACGGCTGGTGCACCAACCATCCCTACACACTCGACAAGGCTCTGGCCGCACGCCAGAATGAGCTCAAGGACGTCAAGGTCCGCGGCGGCGTGACGATGTGGATGCCCGAGATCTGCAAGGCCGAGGACGCCGGTGAGCACTTCACCTGGAACTCCTGGCATTGCAGCGGCATCGACCGGAAGATTATCTCCAAGGGCATGGGCTATTTCATCCCCATGCGCTACAGCGAGTTGCCGCGCTTCTACCGCGACGGCAACGCCACGGTTGATGTTGCGATGATCCAGGTCACGCCGATGGATAAGCACGGCAACTTCAGCTACGCTCTCGCGTGCTCTCACTTAGCCGACATGCTGGATGCCGCCAAGACCGTCATCGTCGAGGTCAACGAGAACCTTCCCTGGGTCTACGGCCTCAACGGCTGCGAGATCAACATCAAGGACGTCGACATGGTTGTGGAAGGGGAGAATCCTCCTGTTGCGCAGCTCGGCGCGGGCGGCGCCCCCACCGAGGTCGACACTGCGGTCGCCAACCTCGTCGTGCCTGAGATCCCGAACGGCGCGTGCCTCCAGCTCGGCATCGGCGGCATGCCCAACACCATCGGCTCGATGATCGCGCAGTCTGACCTCAAGGACCTGTCCGTTCACACCGAAATGTATGTCGACGGCTTTGTCGACATGGCCCTCGCCGGCAAGATCACCGGCAAGCACAAGCAGCTCGACAAGGGCCGTCAGGTCTTTGCCTTCGCCGCCGGCACGCAGAAGCTCTATGACTACATGGATCGCAATCCCGATGTCATGGGTGCGCCGGTCGACTACACGAACGACGTGTTCGTCATCTCCCAGATCGACAACTTCATCTCCATCAACAACGCCATCGACTGCGATCTGTTCGGTCAGGTGAATGCCGAGTCCGCGGGCATCAAGCACATCTCCGGCACGGGCGGCCAGCTCGACTTTGCGATGGGCGCTTATCTCTCCAAGGGCGGCAAGAGCTTCATCTGCATGTCCTCGACCGTCACGGGCAAGGACGGCACGGTCAAGAGCCGCATCGTTCCCACGCTGACGCCGGGCTCTATCTGCACCGACCCGCGCTCCTGCACGCACTACATCGTCACCGAGTATGGCATGGTCAACCTCAAGGGCCTTTCGACCTGGCAGCGTGCCGAGGCGCTCATCGGCATCGCGCATCCCGACTTCCGCGAGCAGCTCATCGCCGACGCGGAGAAGATGCACATCTGGCGCCGCAGCAATAAGTAAGCAAAAATCGTTCTTCCGTCGCGGGGGCTCT
>OIWO01001670.1_pt1 | contig 17415 bp, 13 predicted proteins | sample 1587641 | NCBI WGS metagenome assembly OIWO01 (sample SAMEA3888924, study PRJEB22519) | human gut metagenome | biome: human gut; feature: human-associated habitat; material: faeces | place: Denmark | collected 2010
CCCCCGCGGCAGATGGAACGCGAAAATGAGATGATCGTTATTTCACATCGCCTTTCCATGTGGATAGCCAGCCATTCCCCTTTTTCTCCTGCCCCGCGTCTGCTTATTCCCTAATCGCATATGTTTTTGCGAAATGCATGCATAATCGGTATACCATCAATGATGGTATATCTTATTAAAGAATGGTATAATAACCAAAGTAGATGACAGGCCGTTTGAAGCGCCTGTCTATTTCATTGCGCGAGATCCGAAGGAAGGAATCTTCGCCGGGTTCCAATGGGGGTTTTTATGGAAGCGAAAAAAAGTGGTCAAAGTATTTTGAGAGATCTGGGTACGTGGATCGTCATAGCCACGGTACTTGGCGCCGTCGTCGGGCTCTTTCTGGGCAAGAGCGCACACATGCTGGCGCCGATCGGCGACCTTTTCATGCAGCTCATCAAGATGATCGTCGTGCCGATGGTCTTCTTCTCGCTGGTCGGCGGGGCAGCGGCGCTGGGAAAATCCAAGGGCGCTGGCAAGGTCGGTATAGTGACATTTCTGTATTACGGCGTGACGACAGCGGTTGCCGTGATTTTAGGATTGGCCTTCAGCGTTTTCTTTCAGCCTGGCAGCGGCATCGACATGGCGGCGATCAGCGGTGCGGCTGTACAGGTAGGCGACCTTTCCAAAGCGGGCGCGCTTCCTGGTTTCTGGGAAACGATCATCGGCTTCGTGCCGGCGAATCCGGTGAAGGCGCTGACGGATGGCAATATCCTGCAGATCATCACCTTCTCTCTTTTTGTCGGCTTCGCACTGGCGATGCTGCCCGCAGAAGAGAAAGAGTTCATGAGCCGCATCGTGGATAACTGCACGAAAATCTGTATCAAGATCATGATGGCGGTCATGATGCTTGCGCCGGTCGGTGTCTTCTGCCTGATGGCGGACGCGACGGGGAGCTTCGGCTATGACGTACTCATGAAAATCATTTACCTCATCGGTCTTTATATCTGCGTACTTTTCCTTGTCACCTATGTGATGATCGGCGGCTCGGTGGCTCTCTTCTCGAAATGCACGGGATACGTGGAATTCTTCAAGGCGATGTGGAAGGTGCAGATACTGGCTTTCTCCACAGCATCCTCTATGGCAGCGCTTCCGCTCAATATGGCGGTCACGGAAAGAGAGCTGCATGTGTCTAAAGGAACCACCTCCTTCGCGCTTCCGCTGGGTGCGACAATCAATATGAATGGCAACGCAGCGTACTATGCGATGGCGGCCATTTTTATCGCGCAGATGTATGGCATGGAGCTTACGATGGGCCAGTATATCGCGATCATCGTGACGAGCACCTTGGGCGCAGTCGGACAGGCAGGCGTGCCGGGACCGACGCTTCTTGTTGTCGCTGTTTTGGTATCTGCGGGTATCCCGATCGATGCGCTGCCGATCCTCTTTGGTGTCGACCGTATTTTTGATATGCTTCGTACAGCGGTCAATATCACCGGTGACGCAGCCTGCGCGACCATCGTAGATCGCTTTACGAATGAGGAAGTCCGTGAATAGTGACCGTTGATGGGTCATTGGCCTTATATGGCAAGCCACAAACGGCTGGCGAAACGAAAACGTTTCGCCAGCCGTTTTTTATATATTCCTGAAAGGAATAACAGATCAGAGTCGGCAGATCGTTGTACTGGATGTTATGGGTAAAAAATGAAAATTTCTTCGATTTTTCCACAGAAGAATAAATAAAATTCATACGCAGAAGATGGCAATTTTATATAATTTACAAGCCATAATATATACTACAAGCTATAAATATAGCATATAAAAGTATTATACAAGCTATGAATTCGTGGTTATAATCACAGTCGAAACGTGAAAAAACGTTGCAGATCGTTTTCCTGCTTTCTGGCAGCCATGGAGCCGGGAAATGGGGAAGTATGAGAAAAAGGGATATCACCCAGCGGGCGATGTGGTACAGAAAGGGATAGCCATGATTGACTTAAATGATTTTATTGCGGTAGGACAGAATGCCATAGCACGTCGCGTGGTACAACAGTCGGATGCTTCCGATAATTACGATAATGATTTCAAAAGCCTGCTTGCTACACCGAGGCTGATCCATTGGGCGATCGATGCATCTATCAAAGCGATCGATCCCTATCTTCCCGATGACTATGCGAGCATCGGACTGTCGGTGAATTTTGTACATACGGCACCGACCAGCCTCGGCATGACGGTGACGGTCCATGCATCGGTCATCGCTTTGACGGACCATGATGTGACGCTCGAGGTCAAAGCGTGGGATGAGCAGGGAGAGATCGGTCACGGCCTCCACAAGAGAGCGATCGTACTCAAGCAGGCGGTCTTGGACAGGGCGGAAGAACGTACACGCCTGCTGCTGATCCGTCAGGCGAATGAAGAGATCAAGGGGATGAGATGATGGCAGTTTTACCGGATACGTTAGGCGGCGCACTGCTTCTTTCCGCCATTGATTTTTTACTGAGCTTTGTGTTTATTTCCTTCATCGGTGTGGTGCTCCATTTCTTCCCTCTGCTGAATAAGCTCGGAGAAGTGAAGGAAAGAAAGGATTGAGATCATGGATCAGTTATTTGTGACCTTGATGAGTGAGCTTTTGCATCAGACCGGACTTTTGGATCTGACTTTGGGAAATCTGGTCATGATCATTGCCGGATGTGTCCTGCTGTATCTGGGCATCATCAAGAAATACGAACCATTTCTGCTGGTAGGGATCGGCTTTTCCTGCATCGTGGCCAATGTACCGGGCTCGACACTGACTGCACCGGGCGGGCTTTTCTACTTTGCGTATCAGGGTGTGGAGCAGCTCATTCTGCCGCCGCTCATTTTTCTTGGCGTCGGCGCCATGACGGATTTCGGCCCCATGATCGCCAATCCTTCTCTCGTCATTCTGGGGGCGGCTGCGCATCTGGGCATCTTTGTCGCATTGATCGGCGCACAGCTCCTTGGATTCCATCTGGGAGAAGCAGCCTCGATCGGCATCATCGGCGGTGCGGATGGTCCGATGGCGATCTACACCACGATGAAGCTGGCGCCGCATCTCCTGCCGCAGATTTCTGTCGCAGCGTACTCTTATATGGCTCTTATGCCGCTCATTCAGCCGCCGATCATGAAGCTCCTCACGAATAAGGAGGAGAGGAAAATCATGATGAAGCAGCCGCGCTATGTGTCTCGTCTCGAGAAAATCGCGTTCCCGATCGTGATGGCGCTCATCGTCAATGTGTTCCTGCCGCCGGTCGCGCCGCTCATCACCATGCTGATGCTGGGAAATCTCCTGCGCGAATGCCTCGTCGTCGGCAAGCTGGCGGAAACGGCTGCCAATACCCTTCTCAATATGGTCACGCTGGTCTTGACGGTAGCCATCGGCTCGACCATGGCTGCGGATACCTTCCTCACGTCCTCGACCATCCTCATCATCTTCCTCGGCCTTGTGGCGTTTGCCTTTGGTACCGGCAGCGGCGTGGTCTGTGCCAAGCTCATGAATACACTCTCAGGCGGCCGTATCAATCCCTTGATCGGATCTGCCGGTATCGCCTCCGTTCCGATCGCCGCCCGCGTTTCCCACCTCGTGGGGCAGCAGGAAAGCCGCCGCGTCTTCCTTCTGATGCATGCGATGGGTCCGAACCTCGCCGGCGTCTTCGGCACCGCGATCTCCGGCGGCATTATGCTCGCACTTCTGGGAGGCTAAGGACTGGGGATTTGAGAAATGCGATTCAGGAAATTTTGATGGGGCTGATGTTGTGATTGCATCGGAGTTTCCTGGATCCGTTTTTCCTTAGTGAGCCAAAGTTTTCCTACTAAAATTTTTATTCGTAATTATAGATAAAATCTGTTGGAATATTCATCCTATTTTTGCTAGACTATTAACAGTATAAAAAGTAAATTCTATGATGTAGCGTCTTGATTAAGTACAGCAGGAAGAAAGTTAATAAACCAGTAGCATGAGGCTATCTGTGTTTGTTTTCTTTCTTCTTTTTTGTGGGGAGGTTTATTGTGATTCAATGGGGAGATTTTCTGATAGACCCGCGTGAAGGGGAAGATCTATGCCGCATGGCCGTTTTATTAGCTATGACTGTTGATCAAAAGATGGAAAGGGATTTGATCCTGCAATTACAGAAAAGGGGGATCAAAAGCGCTGCCACCACCGTGGCAGGATTTGGTATTTCTTCTCAAAGCAATATCATTCGCAGCGTAGTGAATTTATGCTTGAATACAAATATCATTGAAAGGAAACGGGAACATGTACATCCCGTAGCGCACTGTGTACTGGAAGTCACACAAAGCACAAGAGCTTCCGATGCGATCGGGCAGAATTTCTGTTTCAAAGCTGCTGTTGCTCGCAAAGGAAATCATTTCGCCCTAAGCTTTTATGGTAATCTGGCTATGCATGAACTTTCCGGCCATAAAACGATAGGGGTCGGTTTTCAAATCCTTGGAGATTGATTTTTACAATTTCATAAAGTATCTCAGTATAGCATAAAGGAATTGATTTTAGCAGAAAAGTATCAACACGATGATATCGTGTGCGTCTTTTCTGCTTTTTTTCTGCCTTAAGGGGGGTGTGCCAAAAGGCAGTGCATATGTTGTTTTCGTGAATAAGGAGGCTTTGAAATGACTAAATCAAGTGGTTTGGAATCTAAAAATGAAACGCCCATTACGAAGATGGGGAATGTGCTTCTCCGGTTATCTCTAAAGTACATGCCAGATGCGAGTATCTTTGCAGTGGCACTGACTTTTATCGCTTTTTGCCTAGGCATCGCACTGACGGATCAGGGACCGATGCAGATGGTTCAAAATTGGTACAAAGGGTTTTGGGAATTGCTTGGCTTTTCCATGCAGATGGCTTTGATTGTCATTACTGGCTCTTGCGTAGCCAATGCGCCTTTGGTCAAAGGTTGGATCAACCGTATTGCATCGATTCCGAAAAGTGCGAAGTCGGCTGTGTTTACGGTGACATTGGTCAGTGTTTTGGTTTCTTTTGTGCACTGGGGCTTATCCCTTATTGTAGGGGCCATCTTAGCGAAGGAATTAGCGAAGAATCTGCGAGATAAAAAGATTCCTTTCGAATATGGTCTGATGGCTGCTGGCGCGTATGTAGGGCAGATGACTTGGCAGGGTGTCCTGTCTTCTTCGGTGGGTCTCTTCATCGCAACTCCAGGCCATATCATGGAAGACTTGATCGGCGTAGTTCCTATGACGGATTACATGTTGAATCCGACAAATATCTGCGTCACCATCGCACTGGCTATCGGGCCTGCCTTTTTTGCGACGCTGCTTCTTCCTAAGAATCCATCAGACTATCAGCCACTGGATGAGGATGCGATCAAAGCGATTGAAAAGGAAGACCTGAAACTGCAGAAGCGTCCGTCCAAAGCTACGGTGGGAGATATTTTAAACTATAGCCCAATTCTGGCCTGGGCTTTGGGGCTACTTGGATTTATTTATATCTTCTATGCTTTCTATACCAAAGGCTTCAATGCGCTAGATTTTAACCTGTTAAATGCTATTTTCCTCTTCGGCGGTATTTTGCTTTATGGAAATATTGCGAATTATGTCATGGCAGTGAAAGATGCCGTGGGCGGTACGGCAGGTATCATTTTTCAGTTTCCTCTGTATGCCGGTGTCCTTGGCATTGTGAAATACTCCGGTCTGGTCATGGTTTTAGCCAATGGGATCGCAGCAGTCAGCACAGAAAGTACTTTCTATCTGTGGACTTTCTTATCCGCCGCGATCGTAAATATGTTTGTTCCTTCCGGTGGTGGGCAGTGGGCTGTACAGGGGCCGGTGGCTCTGGAATCGGCCAAAATGATGGGAGCCGATTTGGTAAAGACCGCGCTGATGGTGGCATATGGGAATTGCTGGACCAATATGGCACAGCCATTTTGGGCGATTGCTCTTCTGGGAATAACGGGTCTTAAGGCGAAGGATATTATGGGATATTCTATCGGCATCATGATTTTATCAGGCTTCATTTTTTTCGCAGCCGCGTTGTTATGAGATAGGCGTGGCTATTCACCAGAATAGATGGTGAGAAATCAGATAAGGGATATTCTCTCTTGTCTCGCGATAGACGATCCGTCACAGTAACTACCAACCGCGAGTAAGCAGGAGCATTAGGTTATGATTGAACAGGAGAAGAAAAATGGAACACTTTGAATTCATGGAAACAACGATTTCAAAAGTACACCAGGCATATTTGGATGGTTCTTTGACAGCCGTTGAGCTGATGAAGTTCTATTTACAGCGGATCGAAGCCTATGATAAGAAAGGACCGGCAATCAATTCGATCATTTGTGTCAATCCGAACATTTTGGAAGAAGCAGCTGCAGCAGATGCTTATCTGAAGGAACATCATGCTTTAAAAGGTCCCCTGCATGGGATCCCGGTGATGCTGAAAGATAATTTCAATACCAGTGACATGCCTACCACAGCAGGCTCTATTGCATTGAATGGATGGGTACCGACAGAGAATGCTTTCGTAACAGAAAAATTGAAACAGGCAGGGGCATGCATTTTGGCGAAAACTAATTTACATGAATTTGCGATCTGGGGTGAAACGATCAGTTCGATCTTAGGACAAACAGTCAATCCTTATGATCTGACAAGAACTCCTGGGGGATCTTCCGGCGGTACAGGTGCTTCTATTGCAGCGAATATTGGGATTATCGGAATGGGGACGGATACGATCAATTCCGTTCGCTCTCCTGCTTCGGCCAATAGTCTGGTCGGGATCCGCCCGACCATCGGACTGGTATCGCGCGCTGGGATTATCCCCTATTCTCTGACACAGGATACAGCAGGTCCTATTTGCCGCACAGTAGAAGATGCTGTGCGGACCTTGGATGTCATTGTCGGCTACGATGAGAAGGATGCAGAAACGGCATGGAGCGTAGGGCAGAAAAGAGACAGCTACATCGACCATTTACAAAAAGATGGCATGGAAGGAAAGCGGATCGGGATACTCAAAAGTTTATTTGGAAAAGAAAAATGCAATGAATCTACCAATCAAGTGATTGAAACTGCATTGCAGGTATTTAGAGATCACGGGGCGACCTTGGTCGAGGTGGAAAACCAGATCGACCAGCCGTATCTGAATGAGGAAGTATCGGTACACCTCGATGATTTCTGCCATGATCTTAACAGCTATCTGGAAACATTACCTCCCCAATGGCCCGTTCACTCTATGAAAGATATTTTGGACAAGGGACTTTTCCATCCATTCTCGGAAGGAAATATGAGAGATGCTATGACACGGCAGGTGGGGAGTCCTCGTTATTTAGAAAAAATGTATAACAAAATTGCCGTACGCCGGGAAGTCATGAAAATCATGGCAGACTTGCACTTGGATGCCATGGTCTATCCCCACCAGCAGCAACTGGTGTGCAAAATTGGCAGCAATCAGCTGCAGAGAAATGGCGTGCTTTGTTCATCAACAGGTTTCCCGTCCATTTGCGTCCCTGCCGGATTTGCCCCCTCACCAGAGGCACCGATTGGAGTTCCTGTCGGGATGGAAATCATTGGGCGGCCATGGAGCGAACCGGTGCTCATTGAAATTGCTTACAGCTTTGAACAACATTCCCATTTCAGAAAAATGCCTGTATCCACGCCGGCCTTGGAAGACTGAGTGCGGACTGAACAGATCAGGAATACCTTCTCCTATCTAAACCAAATGGAGCGTATTCTTGAAGTCCTTGATATAGTGCCTGGAGACGGGCACTTTTTCTCTGGGGTAATGGGCAAGCGTCAGGAGAAGGGTGCCATTGTCCTGATTCTGGATTTCCTGGATCATGGAAAGGTTCACGATGTAGCCCTTGTGCGTGCGGAAGAAGCCTAGGGGGAAGAGGAGAGACTCGATGATCCCGCTCGTCGTATAGAAGAGAGAGCGGTCGGATTTCTCGGTGGAAATCAGGACGATTTCCTGCGCGAATGAGGAATTAGGAATGAAGGTGGCGGCTTCGCCGCGTATATATGGGGCGATGCCCGAAAGCGGCATTTCAGTCACCAGCCCCTAATCCCTAATCCCTAATCCCTAGCTACTAGTCACCAGTCACCAGTCACTAGCTCCCAACCCCCCTTTCCTCTTACCGCCCCTATTTGTTATGATAGGGAAGAAACAACAACAATAATAATGAAAACCTGTATACTTATATACTTATTTCTGTACAACCCTATTTTTATTGAAAGGAAGTCCATTCATGTTAGAAATCAAACCATGCAATAAGAACTGGCACACCAGAGGAGACGATACCGCAGCACGCATTGCAGCTGCCGCTCCGTATGCAGAGGGAAAGATCGTTGACGCAGCCAATACCGTCAAAGTCCTTGAAGCGGTCCTTCGCCCGGGCGATAAAGTCAATATCGAAGGCGATAACCAGAAACAGGCGGATTTCCTCGCGAAAGAGCTCTGCAAGGTGGATCCGTCCAAAGTGCATGATCTCCATATGATCCAGTCCACCCTCTCCATTCCGGAACATCTGGACGTTTTTGATAAAGGCATCGCGAGAAAGCTGGACTTCGCTTATGCAGGCAGCCAGGGCAAGCGTCTGGCGCAGATGGTCCAGAATGACGGTGTCGAACTCGGCGCTATCCATACCTACCTTGAAATGTATTCCCGCTACTTCATCGACCTCGTGCCGAGAGTTTCCCTCGTCTGCGCTGACTATGCGGATGCAGCCGGCAACATTTACACCGGCTTCTCCACCGAAGACACCCCGGCGATCGTCGAAGCGACGAAATTCAATCAGGGCATCGTCATTTTCCAGGTCAATCAGATCGTTGACAAGCTCCCGTGTGTCGATATCCCGGCTGACTGGGTCGACTTCGTCATCGAAAGCCCGACACCATACATGCTGAACCCGCTCTTCACCAGAGATCCGGCAAAGATCTCGAATGAACGTATCCTAAAGGCTATGATGGCGATCCGCGGCATTTACGAAGAATACGGCGTCAAAGTCCTGAACCACGGCGTCGGCTTCGATACCGCTGCTGTCGAGCTGCTGCTCCCGACCTTCGGTGAATCTCTGGGACTGCGCGGCAAGATCTGCACCCATTGGGTACTGAATCCGCATCCGACCCTGATCCCGGCCATTGAGACCGGCTGGGCGCAGGCCATCTACTCCTTCGGCTCGGAAGTCGGCATGGAAGAATACATCAAAGCCAGAAGCGACGTTTTCGCTGTCGGCCCGGATGGCACCATGCGTTCAAACCGTGCCTTCTGCCAGGCTGCCGGTCACTATGCCGCTGATATGTTTATCGGCTCCACCATGCAGATCGACCGCTTCGGCAACTCTTCCACCGCGACCAAGAACAATGTCGCAGGCTTCGGCGGCGCTCCGAACATGGGCTGCGATGCCAAAGGCCGCCGTCATGTCACTCCGGCATGGAAAAAAGCGGGCGAAGAAGTGGCGAACCGCTACGAACTCATGGGCGACCGCAACCGCGGCAAGAAGCTCGTCGTCCAGATGATCACGACCGTCTCTGAAAAAGGCTTCCCGGGCTTCGTCGATCAGCTCGACGCCGTCGCTCTGAAGAAGAATGCAAACCTTGATCTCGAACCGATCATGATCTACTCCGATGACCTCACCCACATCGTTTCCGAAGTCGGCATCGCTTACCTCCACAAGTGCCACAACATGGAAGAACGCATGAATGCGATCCGTGCGGTAGCAGGCAAGACGGAAGTCGGCAAGCTCGAAGATCCGGAGATCACCAAGAAGCTCAGAAAGGAAGGCATCGTCAAGCTGCCGGAAGATTTCGGGATCGATCCGTCTCAGGCGACACGCGACCTCCTCGCTGCCAAGAATATGAAGGACCTTGTGGACTGGTCCGGCGGTCTTTACAACCCACCGGCTAAGTTCAGAAACTGGTAATGACAGCATGAAAAAGGGTCTGTGAAGAAATGAATCCTCATTTCTTCACAGACCCTTTTTACTTTGCTTTCATTTGGTTCAGGGTTCAGGGTTCAGGGTTCAGGGTTCAGGTGGCGGCTTCGCCGCCTTTTTTAGAAAATGGTATTCTCGTATCGTAGCCTTCCCCTCTAGGGGAAGGTGCCCCGCAGGGGCGGATAGGGTGACTATGGCATGAAAGACAGCTGGGATAAGGTTTCCCGGTCACTCCTATGAGAGCTGCAAGTTCCCCGCGGCAGATTGAACGCGAAAATGAGATGATCGTTATTTCACAGCCCCCTGAATCTTCTGAACCTATAGAACCCGCTCCCCCTCTTTCCCTCGCAATCAAATGGCCCTCCGCCTCATGGACTATCCCTTATCGCCAGGAGCCCGTGGCTAAGGAAATATGATGGCAAAAGTATCCATACGATTCGAGTTTCTTCTTCAGCTAAGAGAGGTGTTTTTTTATTGCCCGGATGTATTTTGCGTGATATCATGGAATCAGAATGACAAAAGTGGGGATGAGAGAAGTCTCCGTTAAGGAAACACTGATGAAATCTGATCCTGTGATTGAATCAGCGTTTTCTTACATTTCCGATACGATCCAGGAGGATGACATGGTAGATACGAAGAAGGAACAAGAACGCGACGAGCTGCACCGCGCCATATGGGCGATCGCGGATGAACTCCGTGGGGCGGTCGATGGTTGGGATTTCAAGAACTATGTGCTCGGTACAATGTTTTATCGCTATATTTCGGAGAATCTCTCGGACTATATCACGCGTGGAGAAAGAGCGGCGGGGGATACCGACTTTGACTACGTGACCATGCCCGATGAAGATGCAGAGGGCGCGAGGGAAGGTCTGGTGCAGGAGAAGGGATTCTTCATCCTGCCAAGCGAACTCTTCTGCAACGTCTGCGCCCGCGCGAAGGATGACGAAAACCTCAATGAGACGCTGGAGACGGTTTTTCGTCATATCGAAGAATCGGCGAAGGGCAGCGAGGCGGAAAGTGATTTCGAAGGATTATTTGATGATTTCGATGTGAACAGCAACAAGCTCGGCGCGACTGTCTCGAAGCGGAATGAAAAACTCGTGAAGCTTCTCTCTGGTGTGGCGGAAATGAATCTGGGTGACGTCAAAGGTCATGATATCGATGCATTCGGTGATGCGTACGAGTACCTCATGACCATGTATGCGTCGAATGCAGGGAAATCTGGTGGCGAATTCTTCACACCTGCCGATGTTTCTGAGCTTCTGACCCGCCTGGGGACGGTCGGCAAGACAGAAATCAACAAGGTGTATGATCCTGCATGTGGGAGCGGATCGCTCCTTCTGAAAGCCGAAAAGGTGCTGGGGAAGGACGCCATTCGTAATGGCTTCTACGGGCAGGAAATCAATATCACGACGTACAATCTCTGCCGCATCAATATGTTCCTGCATGATGTCGGCTTCGATAAATTCAACATCGCGTGTGAAGATACGCTGATTAGTCCGCAGCATTGGGATGATGAACCCTTCGAACTCATCGTATCGAATCCACCATACTCGATCAAGTGGGCAGGGGACAGCAATCCGCTCCTCATCAATGATCCGCGCTTTGCCCCGGCCGGAGTCCTTGCGCCAAAGAGCAAGGCGGATATGGCCTTCATCATGCACAGCCTTTCCTGGCTCGCTGCGAATGGCACCGCGGCCATCGTCTGCTTCCCCGGCATTATGTACCGCGGCGGCGCGGAGAAGAAGATCCGCAAGTATCTTGTGGATAACAACTTCATCGACTGCATCATCCAGCTCCCGAGCAATCTGTTCTTCGGCACTTCGATCGCGACCTGCATCATGGTGATGAAGAAGAATAAAACGGATAACCGCACACTCTTCATCGATGCTTCGTCCGAGTGCGTGAAGGTGACGAATAACAACAAGCTCACCGCGGAGAATATCGCGCGTATCGTGGATGTCTTTGCAAAGCATGAAGAAATCCCGCATTTTTCTAAGCTCGCAGAGTATCAGGATATTGTGGATAATGAGTACAATCTCTCAGTCTCGACCTATGTAGAGGCAAAAGACACGAGGGAGAAGGTGGATATCGTGAAGCTGAATGAGGAAATCCGGGAGATCGTAGCGAGGGAGGATCATCTTCGCGCAGAAATCGATCGGATGATCGCGGAAATCGAGGTGGGAACGGATGAGTAGACTCGAGGAGCTGATCGCGGAGCTGTGCCCGGCGGGGGTGGAGTATAAGACGCTTGGAGAGCTAGGGTCTTTTTATGGAGGCATTACTGGTAAATCGAAAGATGATTTCATCAATGGAAATGCCAAATTCATCACGTACAAAAATGTTTACTCCAATATTGCACTAAAACTCGACGTAGAGGATAGGGTCAAGATTTCTCCAAATGAAAAGCAGAGAACATTGGAATATGGGGATGTAATATTTACGGGCTCTTCAGAAACACCGGATGAGTGTGGGTTCTCATCGGTGCTTACGGAAAAGACAGATGAGAAGTTGTATCTAAATAGCTTTTGCTTTTTTTTTCGCTTTCACGACAAAGAATTAATGTTACCTGATTTCTCAAAGTATCTTTTCCGGAGTACTAACGTGCGGTATCAAGTAGGAAAGACTGCTAATGGTGTAACACGGTTTAACGTATCTAAGAAATTGATGGAAAAAGTGTGTATTCCTATCCCTCCGCTCTCCGTACAAGGTGAAATTGTCCGCATTCTGGACAATTTCACCGAGCTTACAGCCGAGCTTACAGCCGAGCTTACAGCCGAGCTTACAGCTCGGAAGAAGCAGTATGAATATTATCGGGATAAGCTGCTGACCTGTGATGATAATATTGTTGTAAAGAGGATTGGCGATATAACACAAGTTTTTTCTGCTTCTCGTGTTCATAAAGATGAATGGACAACTGAAGGAGTACCTTTTTATCGTTCGAGTGATGTGATTTCTTATTTTAATGGGGTTGAGAATTCCAGAGGAAAGGCTTATATATCAAAAGAACTGTATGAAAAGCTATCTGCCAAGTCAGGGAAAATATGTAAAGATGACATTTTAATAACTGGTGGTGGGACAATCGGAGTACCATACATTGTTCCCAATGACGATCCCATCTATGTGAAAGATGCAGACCTGCTTTGTATTCAACACTCTAAAGAGTTTGATAGCAGATATTTGTATCATTATTTTCTCTCAACTCCGTTTAGGGATTATCTTAAAGGGATTACACATGACGCTACTATCCCACATTACACTATTTCACAAATATGTAAAACGCCAGTGCCATTGCCGTCACTTGATGTTCAGAAACGCATCGTCAATGTTCTGGATAATTTTGATGCCATCTGTTCTGACCTGAAAATCGGTCTTCCAGCCGAGATTGAGGCACGGAAGAAGCAGTACGAATATTATCGCGATCAGCTATTGACATTCGCAGAGAGCGGCCGCATGCTCGTTGACAGACAGACAGACAGACAGACAGACAGACAGACAGACAGACAGACAGACAGACAGAGCTGAACGCAATTAAATTAGTGCAGTATGTATTTGGGTATGCACCTGTCAAGTTGGGACTCATTTCAAATATCGTTCGTGGAGGGAATTTTCAGAAGAAAGATTTTAAGGAGCACGGAAGACCATGTATTCACTATGGACAGTTGTATACACATTTTGACACTTATACCAGGAGTGCAATTACCTGTGTGAATGACGAGATATTCCAAAAGTCCAAGCAGGCTGAGCCCGGGGATATCGTGATGGCCGTGACTAGTGAAAATGTGGAAGACGTTTGCTCTTGTACTGCGTGGATTGGTAACGAATGTATTGCTGTAAGTGGACATACCGCGATAATCAAGCACAATCAAAATCCAAAGTTCTTGTCGTATTTTTTTCATTCGATACATTTTGATGCGCAAAAAAGAAAATTGGCGCATGGTACGAAAGTGATTGAGGTCACACCAAGCAAATTGGCGGATATTGTAGTAATGTTACCACCGCTGGAGGCACAGGCACGCATTGTCTCCATCCTCGATCGCTTCGACGCACTCACCACCGATATCGCCCACGGTCTTCCGGCGGAGATCGAGGCGCGGAGGAAGCAGTATGAATACTACCGAGATAAGCTGCTCACCTTCAAGGAGCGAAAGGGATAGTCCAAAGTTTGCGCTCAAAGGAAGAAAGGAGAACCTCTATGTCACAATTCCAAGTCGTTGCGGAAACGTCTGAGAATACCGTCATCACGGAATATACGCCGGAGAAGCGGCGATCCACGAGCTACCAGAGTGAAGCGGAGCTGGAGAAGGAGTGCATCCGTATGCTCTGCGAAGAGGGCTATGAATATCTCTCTATCCATGAGGAGAAGGATCTTGTCGCAAATCTCCGCAAGCAGCTCGAGGCGCTGAATCAGTATCATTTCTCAGATCGGGAATGGGATGATTTCTTCCATCACGTCCTTGCGAACCCGAATGAGCATGCGAAGGAGAAGACGGAGAAGATCCAGGAGGACAATGTCCAGGTCTTGAAGCGGGATGACGGGTCGACGAAGAATATCACGCTCATTGATAAAAAGCAGATCCATAATAATCGCCTGCAGGTGATTCATCAGTATGAGAATGGGAAGGAGAATGGGGCTTCCTATGACAATCGCTATGACGTGACGATCCTGGTAAACGGGCTGCCTTTGGTGCATCTGGAGCTGAAGCGGCGCGGGGTGAAGATCCGCGAGGCATTCAATCAGATCAATCGGTATCAGAGGGATTCGTTCTGGGCAGGGGCAGGGCTCTACGAGTATGTACAGATTTTCGTGATTTCCAATGGGACGAATACGAAGTACTATTCGAACAGTACGCGCTTCAATGCGGTGAAGGAGAATGAGAAGCGCGGGGCGAGCCGGACGAAGACGAGCAACAGCTTCGAATTCACCTGTTTCTGGGCGGATGCGAATAATACGGTGATTTCTGACCTCATCGATTTCACGAAGACTTTTCTTGCGCGGCATACGATTCTCTCTATTCTGACACGGTACTGTATCTTCACGTCAGAAAAGATGCTGATGGTGATGCGTCCGTATCAGATCACGGCGACGGAGCGGATTCTGAACCGGATCGAGATAGCGAACAATTATAAGAAGTATGGTACGGTCGATGGGGGAGGCTATATCTGGCATACGACGGGGTCAGGGAAGACGTTGACGTCTTTCAAGACGGCGCGCCTCGCCTCGCGTCTGCCGTATATCGACAAGGTGCTTTTTGTTGTGGACCGTAAGGATTTGGATTATCAGACGATGAAGGAGTATGACCGCTTCGAGAAGGGGGCGGCGAACAGCAATACGTCGACGGCGGTCTTAAAAAAGCAGCTGGAAGATCCGTCAGCGCGTATCATCATCACGACGATCCAGAAGCTTTCGACGTTCATCAAGAAGAATCCGGGGCATCCGGTCTATGATGAGCATGTGGTCATCATTTTCGATGAGTGCCATCGAAGCCAGTTCGGCGATATGCATTCGGCGATTGTGAAAAATTTCAAGAAGTATCATCTCTTCGGCTTCACGGGGACACCGATTTTCTCTGTCAATGCGGGCCGTGGGAAGAATCCGGAATTCTTCACGACGGCGCAGACGTTTGGCGACCAGTTGCACTGCTATACCATCGTGGATGCCATCCGCGACAGAAATGTGCTTCCTTTCCGCGTGGACTACATCAAGACGATGGAGGCGGATGAGGATATCTCCGATGAGATGGTCTGGGATATCAATCGCGAAAAGGTGATGATGGCGTCGGAGCGAATTTCTGTGGTGGTGAAGTACATTCTCACGCATTTCGATCAGAAGACGTATCGCGGAGATAAGACGTATGTCTATCAGGCACTGACGAATATCAGCGAGGTGGCGTCCGGGAAGAACCAGGTCGAGGAAATCAAGCAGAAGCAGCGTCTGTCTGGTTTTAATTCCCTCTTTGCGGTGGCCAGTGTCCCGATGGCGAAGCTCTACTATGAAGAGTTCAAGAAGCAAATGCAGGCCGATCCGACAAAGAAGCTGAAGATCGCGACGATTTTCAGCTATGCGCCCAATGAAGAGGAAGCGGAGGGGCTTCTGGGGGAGGAAAATTCGGAGGATACATCGGCTCTCGACAGGAATTCACGGGATTTTCTGGAGCATGCGATCGAGGACTACAATGCGATGTTTCATACCAGCTACGATACGTCAGCCGATAAATTCCAGAATTATTACAAAGATGTCTCGCTCCGCATGAAGAATAAGGAGCTGGATCTGCTCATCGTGGTGAATATGTTCCTCACTGGCTTCGATGCGACGACGCTGAATACGCTCTGGGTGGATAAGAATCTCAAGATGCATGGGCTCATTCAGGCGTTTTCCCGGACGAACCGCATTCTGAATGCGGTGAAGACGTTTGGAAATATCGTCTGCTTTAGAAATCTTTCGAAACGGGTGGATAGTGCGATTTCTCTCTTCGGGGATAAAAATGCCGGAGGCATCGTGCTTATGCGCCGCTTCAAGGACTACTATGAAGGCTATACGGATACGGATGGCAAGCACAGGGATGGATATGTGGATTTCGTGAAGAGGCTCAAGGATAAGTTTCCTCTGGGCGGAAGTATCATCAGCGAAGAAAAGCAGAAGGAATTCATCTTGCTCTTCGGCGTCCTGCTTCGCATGAGAAATCTGCTTTCGTCTTTCGATGAATTCAAAGGGAGGGAAATTCTTTCCGCCCGTGACTGGCAGGATTACCAGGGGCGGTATCTCGATATCAAAGAAGAGTGGGACCGCAGGAAAAAGCATGATAAAAAAGATGTCACGGAGGATGTAGTCTTCGAGACGGAGCTCATCCGCCAGGTGGAGATCAATATCGACTATATCCTGATGCTGGTAAAAAAGTATCATGATACCCATTGTGAGGATAAAGAGGTGCTGATTTCCATTCGTAAGGCTATCGACGCGAGCCCTGAGCTTCGCAGCAAGAAGGATCTCATCGAGAATTTCATAGCCGGTGTCAATGAGTCGGGAGATATCCTGAATGAGTGGAATGGCTATGTCGCAGAAAAGAGAGAAGAGGATCTTTCAGCTATCATTCAGGGGGAACGGCTAAAGGAGGACGATACCCGCCGTTATATGGAAAACGCTTTCCGTGATGGGGAAATCAAGACCGCGGGAACTGATATCGATGCCCTTCTCCCACCGATTTCCCGCTTTGGGTCTGGGACACGTGCCAAAAAGAAACAGAGTGTAATCGACAAGTTCAAAGGTTTCTTTGAACGCTACTTTGGCATTGGCGGTGCTCCGTCTTTCGAGAAACCCAAAGCTGCTATGCCTTATGGTGGGAAAGAGGAAATGTCCGTGGCAGCAGAACGTCCGATGACGTATGGCCAGTGAGAGAAAAACGGTTCATCTTTCTGTCTATTGACCCGATATCGCGGCATTAGGGAAACACTGATTCAATCGTTGTTAGATTTCATTCTTGGATTTTTATACAGAGCAAGGAATCATCTGACGCGAATAGCG
>OIWO01001675.1_pt1 | contig 17372 bp, 16 predicted proteins | sample 1587641 | NCBI WGS metagenome assembly OIWO01 (sample SAMEA3888924, study PRJEB22519) | human gut metagenome | biome: human gut; feature: human-associated habitat; material: faeces | place: Denmark | collected 2010
TTGGTTGCGGGTCGTGTTTATGGGATAAAAGACAGTGGCCTTGGTATCCAGCCCGGCTTTTTCCATGATGCTCGTCATGATGGCATTTTTTCCTTCCTTCCTGGTCACCATAAAGATCACCTCTTTTTCCTTTGCCAGGGAGACTCCGAAAAACTTCTCAGCCTTTTCCGCCCCGGTCCCCTTGGCGTGGATCACGGTCCCGCCCGGCGCATGGGCCGCTCTGGCAGCATCCATCACAAGCTCCGTGTAGCCCTGGTTGGCGATCACCACCAAAAGCTCATACTTTGTATCCTTCAACGTGCTCTCCTCCCCTTTTACGAACCCACGGCCATCCGTGAGAAACTCAAACTGCTTCTTTCCTCCGATGCTGCTGACGGGAACGATGAACGCGATCCCGCTTCCCGGTATATCGATCTTGATCTGGCGTTCCAGCCCGGTCTTTAACCGCTTCCACTCTTCCCCTGTGACAACAGAAAAGATCACTGCCTTCTCCGCCGCCTCCAGGCCAAAGGCATCCAGGATCTCCGAGGCCGCCGTTCCCCGGCCGTATGTAAGGAGAGTCACCGAAAGACCATACTCCCGGTAAAAATCCAGGAAACGCCGGGCCTGGTTCCGGTCACTGATGGTCGCCATCATATATAATCCGCTCATATAAACCTCATATTCTTTAAAATCCAGATTTTATCCTGCATGGACCTCCAAAGCCCTCTGTTTCCCAGTTACAGCTCGATGACCGCATTGTCATCGATGCCGTCAAAAGCCAGGACGCCAGTTCCGGCAGAAGCCTTCCTCTGCTTCCGTTCTGTGATCCTTGCATAGAGCCCCATGATCTGAATGGTGATCAGGGGCGTCATGGCAACCATGGCCACAACGCCGAAGGCGTCTGTTACGATATTTCCTCCCAACGCCGTACAGGCTCCCTGGGCCAGGGGCAGCAGGAAGGCCGCCGTCATGGGTCCCGATGCCACGCCGCCGGAGTCAAAGGCAATGGCCGTGTAGATCTTTGGAACAAAGAAGGAAATTCCAAGGGCCACCGCATAGCCCGGGATCAAAAACCAGAGAATGGAGATTCCTGTGATCACGCGGATCATGGCCAGTCCCAGGGACACGGCCACGCCCACAGAAAGCCCGGCGCCCATGGCTCCGGCCGAGATGGCCCCGTCGGTGATCTCCTCCACCTGCTTATTTAAAACGTATACGGCCGGCTCTGCCTTGACGATGAAATATCCGATGACCATGGCAATGGGCACCAGGATCCATGTAAAACGGAAACCGGCCAGAACCTGGCCCAGATAATTTCCCGCCGGCATGAAGCCCGCGTTGGCACCGGTAAGGAACAGTACCAATCCCAGGTAGGTATAAACAAAGCCCACCAGGATCTTTTTTACCTTCCGTTTTGCCAGTTTTAACAGGAATATCTGAAAAATCATGAAAAACAGGAAGATGGGGAGAAGGGCCATGGCGATCTCCTTCATATATAAAGGGAAGTTCAGAAGGAACATGAGTCCCATTTCCCTGGAATCGCCAAACTCCTGGATCACCGGCGCTGTGTAGGCGGCATTCTGGGGATTGTAGATCATGCCCAGGATCATCACGGCCAGAATCGGCCCCACCGAGCACAGGGCCACCAGGCCGAAGCTGTCGTCGGCCGCATGGCGGTCGCTTCGGATGGCCGATACGCCCACGCCCAGGGCCATGATGAACGGCACGGTCATGGGACCGGTGGTAACGCCGCCGGAATCAAAGGCCACGCTTAAAAAATCCTTTGGCACAAAGGCCGCCAGGACAAATACCACGGCGTAGCAGACCACCAGGAGCGGCGGAAGGGCCATGGAAAACAGCATACGCAGGAGGGCGATCACCAGAAAGGCCCCCACACCGCAGGCCACCGACAGGATCAGCGTCATATTGGGCACCGCCGGCACCTGGCCCGCCAGAACCTGGAGATCCGGTTCTGAAATGGTGACGATAAACCCCAGAAGGAATGCCACTGCCACGATCACCGGCAGGTTCCGGCTCCTGGTCAGGCAGGTGCCAATGCGCTCGCCCATGGGCGTCATAGACATTTCCGCGCCCAGGGTAAAGAACATCATGCCCACCAGGATCAGCACTGCTCCCATGAGAAAGCACAGGAGGACGCTGGGAGAAATGGGCGCAATGGTAAAGCAGAGGAGCAGGACGATGCCGATGATGGGAAACACCGCCTGGGCCGCCTCTTTCCACTTTTCTTTTAATTTTTTTCTGATTCCAGACTGTTCACTCAACGTTTTCTTTCCTTTCTTACGGATCCGTTCCGTCTTATGAACAACAGAACAGATTATAACCCAGGATCAGAAGCGAAATGGCAATGACCACCATCACAAAGGATTTGGGGAGGATCAGTACCCAGGTCATGCCGACGCCGGTGCAGAAGATCATAAGGCCGCACAATCGTTTCATACCAGCCTCCATTGGAAAAGACGTTCTGGTACATCATATGCAGCCGGACTTCCTATTTTTCTTCTTTTGCCTCCGCTTCATAACCCGCTTTCATATCCTCCGCCTTTTCCATGGCCTCCGGGGAAATATCCTTTCCGCCCACAAAGCGGTTTACCAGATCCGGCACCATATCCAGAGCCTTTGTCATGGCGTCCTGGTGCCGGATGTTCACAAGCCGGGTCATTCCGTTCTGGATCACCAAGATGGCGCTGGGGGACATCCTGGCTCCCATGCCGCCGCCGGTATTGGCTTTGGAATTCTGGACATAGGAGCCGGCTCCCATGCCGCAGGACACGTCCATCAAGGGTATGATGACGGCATCCTCCACCTTTAACGGCTCTCCCACCACGGTCTTTGTCGTAATAAAATTATCCATACCCTTCAAAAGCGCGTCCACCGTTGAAGGAAACTGATTTTCTGCCATTTCTTACTCCTTTCTCCTGCCTCTTCCCCGCAGCAGCCTGCGGAAATTTTTGTTTAAGAATACACGGCCGGCGGTCCACAGGACTGTGGCTGCGCGGATCCGCCCCCGGATATGGACTTCTCCCTCCAGGATCTTTTCCTCAAATTCCGGGATCAGCGTGAAGCTTCTGGCGTAAACGCCGTAAAAGGGACTGACCGCCGCCAGTACCTGGCCCGTATAGCTGGGATCCTCAAACCCGAACCGCAGGGTTCCCTTAAGGGTCTGTGGAAGCAGATGGCGGATCAGCCGGACGATCTGCCGCCGTACCAGCCGGAAGGTCTTTTTGTTTTCCTCATCCGCGAGGGTCCTCTTAAGCTTCCGGTATTTCATCTTTGCAGAGTGGAACCGCTCTCTCATACGCGCTGCCGCGTTTTTTAACCGTTCCAGGCGGGACGGGCGTTTTTCTGCTTCCTCCATCCCGGTCTGCTGCGGCAGACGATCGGGACTCTCCTCCCCTGCTCCCAGAAGCTCGGCCATATGGACCATTTCCGGCTCCTGGTCCACAGGTATGCCGGCTTCCTCCTGTCCGGCCCCCGGACCGATGACCGGATCCTCCTGGGAACCGCCGGCCCCAGACATCTCCCCCTCCGGCCCGTATGGCGGAAAGCAGTCGTCCATCCCTGCCCAGGGATCCTCATTTCCCGTATCCTCCGTCTCCGGCTCCCTTTCCCAGAGGGTCTCCTGGAACGGCTGGAGCCATAAGACCTTCACCGTCACCACCAGCTTCTCCTCCCAGGAGGCCGTGACCCGGAAGGTACGGAACAGCCAGGAAATACAGGCCTCGCCTCTGGAGATCTTATAAAAGCTTCCATCCGCCCGGTACCGCACCGGAACAAAGAGGGCCAGGAGGACACCCGCCAGGATCAGCCCCAGGACTGCAAGCAGGATGATCCCCAGGATCTTCAGTATGAACAATAACACATGGAGCATTCCAGACTCCCCTACTCTTTCAGATTTCCCAGGAGAAAACCGGCAACGTCAAAGCCTCCGGTCTTCTGGTATACCTGGTTGACGATCCTGGCAGAAAGCCGGACCGCATCGTCGTGGTCGGCGGCGATCCCCAGGATCAGCATATCTTTTTCCTTATAATATGGCTGTGCCAGGGCCATGGCGGGATAAAGGTCCAGAAGGTTTTTCCCATTGGAGGGAAGGGTCAGGATCCAGTATCCTGTTTTTTTCCCTTCTCTCACTGCCTGGATGATGGAATACCGCCGTTTCTTCGCCTCATCCCCCACATACAGCCGTTCATAAAACCGCATCCTAGCCGCAGTATTTCAGGATACAGCGCCGCAGAAGATCCAGGGCCTCCATGGCTGACTGTTCCCGTATTTCTGTTCTGGAGCCGTGGAAATGGCACTCCTCCACCGTCACGTCGCCGTTCAGACAGCAGGCAATATAGACCAGGCCCACGGGCTTTTCATCGGTGCCGCCGTCTGGGCCTGCGATCCCGGTCACTGCCACAGCGGCCTCCGCATCGGCCTCCTCTGCTCCTCCGGCCGCCATTTCCCTGGCCGTGGGCTCACTTACAGCCCCGTATTTTTTCAGCGTATTTTTTCCCACTCCCACCATTTTCCGCTTGGCCTTATTGGAGTAGGTGACGAAGCCCTGGTTAAAGACCTCGGAGGCTCCGGCCACATTGACGATCTTCGACGCAATCATACCGCCGGTGCAGGATTCCACCGTGGTCACTGTCAGCTTGTTTTTCACCAGGAGACGGACCACGGCTTCCTCCATGGTCTCGTTTTCCCTGGTGGTATAGTACATATCTCCCAGGGCTTTTTTTATGGAACGGGATACGGGCCTTAGAAGCTCCTTTGCCCGTTCTTCATCAGTCTCCGCCGTTTCTGCCAGCACATGGACCTCCTTGCCCCGCCGTCTTGTATAGACCGGGACGGTGCTTCCCTGGTTCAGGATCTCCTTTAAGGCGTCTTTTACTTCGGTCTCGCTGACTCCATAGATCTTAAAGATCTGTCCATAGCCCTTTTCTGTTCTGATCATTACATTTTCCCTTCTTTCAGAACATTCACGTTTTTCGCAATATAATCCACCAGAGAGATCACAGTCAGGATCAGGGCGATCCATACCACAGCCGTTGTCACCATGGACAGGGCCGGGATCCCAACGATCAGAAGGACCACTGCGATCATCTGGAAGGTGGTCTTAAACTTTCCCCAGTAGCTGGCGGCAATGACCACCCCGTTGTCGGAGGCCACCAGACGGAAGCCGCTGATGATGAATTCCCGGCTGATGATCACAATGACCATCCAGGCCGGGAGCTCCTTAAGCTCCACCAGGCAGATCAAGGCCGAGCATACCAGCAGCTTATCGGCCAGAGGGTCCATAAATTTTCCAAAGTTGGTCACCAGATTGTATTTCCTTGCGATCTTTCCGTCCAGCATATCGGTCAGGCTGGCAATGATGAAGATCGCTGCGGCCACATACCGCAGGATCTGGTTTTCGCCGCCGTCATATAAAAGGGCCAGCACAAAGAACGGGATCATGATCACCCGCAGGATCGTCAGTTTATTCGGTAAATTCATCTTCAACCTCCCCAATCAGATCGTATTCCAGAGCGCCTGTGACCCGGACCCGTACAAAGTCCCCGGACATCAGGGAAAGCCCTGTGTTCACAAAGATCAGCCCGTCCACGCCTGGGCTGTCCATATAGGTGCGGCCCACATAGGCGTTTTCGTCGGCCACCTTTCCCTCGATCATCACTTCCAGAACGCTTCCCTTCATGGACTCGGACTTTTCAAAAGCAATGTCCTGCTGAAGCTCCATGATCTCCGCCCTCCGGTCCTCCTTCACCTCATCGGGTACCTGGTCCTTAAAGGAATAGGCCGGGGTATCCTCCTCCGGAGAGTAAGCGAAGACGCCCAGGCGGTCAAACTCCATATCGTCCACAAACTCCATAAGGGTCTCATGGTCCTCCTCCGTCTCCCCCGGGAAGCCGGAAATAAAGGTGGTTCGCAGAGCGATATCCGGGATCTCCCGGCGGAGCTTTGCCACCAGCTCCCGGATCTCCTTATTGCTGGTCCGCCGTCCCATGCGCTTAAGAATGGCGTCACTGGCGTGCTGGATAGGAATATCCAGATAGTGGCAGACCTTCTCTTCATTCTTTATGGTCTCGATCAGCTCGTCGGTGATCCCCTCGGGATAACAGTACTGGAGACGGATCCACTGGATCCCCGGAATCGAAGAAAGCCGTCTTAAAAGCTCTGGAAGCTTCTTCTCCCCATACAGATCCTTTCCGTAAAGGGTCGTCTCCTGGGCCACCAGGATCAGCTCCTTTACCCCCTGGTCCGCCAGCTCCCTGGCCTCCTTTTCCAGCTGCTCCATGGGAACGCTCCTGTATCTTCCCCTTAAATAAGGAATGATGCAGTAGGTGCACCGCTTATCGCAGCCCTCAGCAATCTTTAAAAATGCGTAGTGGCCGCCGGTGGTCACCAGCCGCTTCGTTTCCTTGCCCACCGGTGCGTCGATGTCCTTAAATACCAGTGTTTTTTCACCCTTTAAAGCCTCTCTTATGGCTCCGGCGATCTCCTCATAGGATGTGGTGCCTAAAACGGCATCCACCTCCGGGATCTCCTCGGTAATCTCGTTTTTATACCGCTCCGCCAGGCATCCGGTGACGATCAGGGCCTTCAGACGGCCGCTCTTTTTAAGCTCTGCCATCTCCAGGATGGTGTTGACGCTCTCTTCCTTGGCATCCCCGATGAAGCAGCATGTGTTGACGACGATCACATCGGCATCCGATTCATCGTCCACAAAGCTGTATCCCTCTCCGCCCAGGATCCCGAGCATTTTTTCCGTATCCACCAGGTTTTTATCACAGCCCAGTGATATGAAAAGCAGATTCATTCCAGTTTTTCCTTTCTTTTGAAAAAAAGGGGAAGCCAGCAGTAAATCCCTAGAGTTGTTCTCCCCCCTTTGTTCCTTTTATTCTTCCTTTTCAGCCTCTTCTGCGGCGTCTTTGGCACCGCACTCTGCTTCATCGTTCTCTGTCAGAGAAGCCTCCTCCGGCAGCTCCTCCTCTTCGGGAAGGATCGTCACCTTCTGCTCGTATAATTCCTGTACGGCTGTGGAAAGCGGCTTCTTTCTCGCTGCTCCGGCCACTAAGGGATCGGCTCCGGCGATCAGCTGTCTGGCGCGCTTGGCTGCCGCGATCACGATGGAATAACGGCTCTGGACCACCGGCTGCTCACCCGGCTCCACGCCGCTGTTTACTGCCTCGATCAGGTCTGTATAAGATGGATGTAACATAAAAGGTCTCCTTTCGCGTTCTGCGTTCTTTAACAGCCGCCTTTTCCTCCGGCAGCTACTCCCTGCTTCTATATATTACCGGCTGAGGCCCGGATCCGCCATGGATCAGAGGCTTTCCGCCAGTTCATGCAGCTCTGTTTTTATCCGGTCCATCAGCGTTCTGCTGTTTCCGGCCTTTAAGTGCTGGGACTGGATCAGATGGTGGAGCTCCTCCACGCACTGGTCCACGGTGTCGTTCACCAGGATGTAATCATAGGACTCCATTTCCTCGGATTCCTCCAGAGCCCGTTTTAAACGGCTGGCGATCACTTCCTCCGTCTCTGTTCCGCGGCTCACCAGCCTCCGCTTCAGCTCTGCGGCTGTGGGCGGCACCACGAAGATCAGGATGGCGTCCGGGTACTGCCTTTTCACATTCAGCGCACCCTGGATCTCGATCTCAAGGATCACGTCCTTCCCCTCGGCCATTTTGGATTCCACATAGGATCTGGGAGTCCCGTAATAATGGTTCACATACCGGGCGTGCTCGATGAGGCGGTCGTTCTGGATCAGTTCCTCAAACTGCCCGTCGGTCATAAAGAAATATTCCCGTCCGTCCTGCTCTCCGGGACGGGGCGCTCTCGTGGTGGCGGAAATGGAAAGCGCATAATTATCGTATTTCTCCAACAGCGCCTTCATGACCGTTCCCTTGCCTGCCCCGGAAAAGCCCGAGACAACGGCCAGCATCCCTTGTCGTTTCATAGTCATCACTCCAGTATTATTCAATGTTCTGAATCTGCTCTCTTACTTTTTCGATCTCTGTCTTTAAAAGGATCCCCTGGTCTGAGATCTCCAGATCATTGGATTTGGACAGGATCGTATTGGATTCCCGGTTCATCTCCTGGGCAATAAAATCCAGCTTCCTCCCCACGCTGCCGCCGGCCAGAAGCTCCTTCTTCATACCCTCGATATGGCTCCTTAAGCGGACCGTCTCCTCGTCCACACAGATCTTATCTGCAAAGACCGTCACCTCTGTGAGGATCCTGGACTCGTCGATGGTGGAGTTCTGGAGAAGCTCCCGTACCTTGTCTCCCAGCCGCTGCCGGTATTCCTCCAGGATCTTCGGGGAACGCTCCTCGATAAAGTCCACCATAGACAGCATATGGTCCAGCTTTCCGATCAGGTCGTTCTTCAGGTTCTCTCCCTCTCTGAGCCTTGTCTCCACAAAGTTTTCAGCGGCTCCCTTCAGGACCTCCTGAAGCATGGCCCACATGTGCTCCTCATCCTCCGGCACCTGCTCCATGGTAAGGACCTCCGGGCACCGGGAGAGCATGGAAACGGTCACATCGTCCTCCAGACCGAACTGCTCTGCCATCTTTTCAAAGTTTTTCATATATTCGGCGGCCAGTGTGCTGTTATATTTTAAGGAAACCTGGTCCTCCGTATAATCCTCGTAGGTAATAAACACATCGACCTTGCCCCTCTGGATATAATCCTTTAAGAGGGTCCGCATCGCCGCCTCGAAATAGTTGAATTTCTTGGGCATTTTGATGCTCAGGTCCAGATAGCGGTGGTTCACTGCCTTGATCTCAACAGATATCTTACATTCATCCGTCACGGCCTCGCACCGGCCGAAACCGGTCATGCTTTTTATCATTTTCAACCATGCCTCGCTTTCACATAGATAAAATCATTATAAGGCAAATGGAAAAGGTAGTCAACCAGTTTTGCCCATGAGATACCGCTAAACTTTTGGTACAGCCTTCCCCGATATTTGGCATCGGACTTTTTTGAGTTTTGCTAGCCATACTAAGAATTTCCCCAGCAGGTAACCCCTTTCCTGCACCAAAAAACAGCAGGGCCGCTGACAGGATACACAGGGGTTCCTGCAGCATATGGCTCTGCTGTTTTTGTTATGACGAGACTCCAGTTGATACGATTATCCTATTTATGAATTTGCCGGCCTGGTATTTCAACCGGTCATCCAGCGTTTCCGGTTATTCCTCCGGTGTTTCTTCTGGTGTCTCATTCACTTTTTGTTCATCTGCTTTTTCCAGCAGACCTTCCTTCTGTACTGGTTGTTCCGGCTCTCTCCGGGTTTCTTCGGATGTTCCGTTTTCCTCCTCTCCCTTTGGGCATGCATTGGAAGGAGAAGCCAGCTCTGCGGTTCCATCTCCTGGCAGAATCTCTTCCTTCGGCGGTTCTTCTCCATCTGGAAGAAGTCCGTTATCTGGTTTTAAGGAAGGGTCAGGAAGCTGAACGGCCGTGAGCTTTTCCTGGTCTTGTCCATAATAACTGCTATAAATGGTCTGACCAGCGGCACAGGAAGTGACCTCCTGCGTCTTCTCTGGATCTGCGTACCACTTTGCAGGTATACTGATGAAGCGAGGCATAACAAAGCCATTTCCAGTAAAAGTTTCCAGGCCATGAAAATCACTATTTAAGGACCGTATTTTTTTATTTTGGCTGAGATCCAGATGTTTAAACTCCCTTGAACCACGTAAAGCTAACTTTTCCAGTTCCAGACAATTACTCAAATCCAATCCGTTTATATAGTCGTATAATCTTAGCTCCTTTAAGTTATACAAATCTGAAACATCCACTGCTTCCCCGATACCTCCGATAACACGCAACGTCAATTTCTCTAAATTAGAATGAGCGGAAAGATCAACTCCTGTCAAATGATAACCAGTCTTCCCACTACCTTTATAAGAAATATTTAAATCTCTCAAGCTGCCATTATCAGGAAGTTTCAATTCAACATCGTTATCATTGAGTAGGCGTATTTCCAACTTTTCCAGTTTTTCATTTTGGCTGAAATTCCAGTTTCTCGCAACTTTATACTGCTCTTTATCATCAATCAATACTTCTTTTAATTTAGGCGCATTTTCAAAATCACACGGAAAATAACTTTGATTCGCTTCTCCATTCATTTTAGGTATAATAATTGAAATAGTTTCCATATTTTGAGGCAGCCTTACTATTTCACCCACTTTAGCATCATCAATAGAAATTTTTTCAATATCAGGGGCTTCCGTACAGTCTAATTTTTTTATTTGATCATTATCTTTAATTGATAAATTGGCAACTTTAAACGGACGACTGACAGCTTCCCACTGCATATACTGCGGAACCTTCAGATATCCATCGTCAGTCCACTCTACCCAGCCGCTTTCCGGATTATATCCAGGCCAATCGGAAGAAAGGTCATTCCCATATCGATCCAAAGCTTTAAACCGTTTCTTATTTTTTCCCAGAACCGAATACACTCTCTCCCATGTAATCTCTCCGCTTAATTCACTGTAAATGGTCTGCCCTGCCGCACAGGAAGTAACAGAATCGTTCTCTCCTCATCTTTATACCACTTCAGGCGATCCGGCATTACTTTTCCATTTCCGGTGAATTTTTTTAACTTCGAGTTGGTCTTTAAGCTTGTCAAATCCCGGTTATATCTGACGTCCAGAGCCTGCAGCTCCGTAGACTGGACATCCAATGCCTTCAGCTTTTTATTCTCACTGACATCCAATTCCACAAGGGGAAGGGAATTAAGTGTCAGTGTCTCCAGATTTTCCAATGTATGAAGATCCAGATCGTCTATCTTTCCGCCGTTCACTTTCAAAGTCTGAAGTTCTGGCACCGATGACAGATCCAAATTATTGAATGCATCCCCTCCGCTTACTATCAGTTCTTTAAGGGCCACATCAAGGATTGGTACATCTGGCTCCTGCGGTTTTTCTCCTTCTTCAGGTGTCTCCGGTTCTTCCATCTCATCCGGGAATGGGCGATTGCTAGGTAATACAATATTTTCCAGAGCTTCTGAAGCAATTTCTGCCTTCTCAAGATTCCTGTTCCGGCCAAGGTCTACCTCGGTCATCTGATTATGGTATCCGGCAAGGGCAAGCTCTTTTAAGCTCGGAGCTGTACTGTAATCGCAGGTAAAATCCGGTCCCAGATCAGCGCTTACCACCAGACGTTCCAGCAATCTTGGCAGATGCAGCCTTTCCCATACAGTTTTCGCCCCCACAGGCGACTTAACCTGCAATTCTTTTACATAGTAGGCTTTCTTCTCATCACCTTCCTGCTGTAAAATATAAGAGGGACATGTAAAGCTGAATGCCCCTGTATCCTGGCTGAATACAGGACTGGCTGTTTTTCCTATCGCTTCACCAGTTTCCTCACACACTTCAAAAACGTCATTCTCATCTTTGACCGTTATGGTAGTTCCGTCCCAAACCGTATCGGTCCCCAGTGTATGCCGGAAAAGATCAAAGCTTTCATCGACCGCAAACATTTCCATCCCTGCCCCATTCCCGGCAAACTCGAAACCTGCAGCTATTCTGGAAAGGAAACGGAGCTGTCCATATATCGTCATATTAAATTTTCCGCTTCCGGAAAATCCCTCATCTTCTTCTGCGTTTTCCTTGGGAACCGTAAGTTTATATTGCAGGCTTCCACTTCCATCCAGCTGAATTCCAACTTCCGGACCTACACATGCAGGCATCATTCCGGCAATGGAGGCTGATACCATGAGTGACGTCCCAATACCAAAACTTCCTTCGGCTTCCGCTGTAATCGTTTCCACCTCTGTATGTTCCATTGGCGGGCGGATAACCTCCACATCCCAATTTTCCGAAATTTTCATTCCCATGGTGTATTCATTCTCTTCTTCATGGGACAATGTCAAAGTTGTAGAGGCTTCCGGCTTCCCCAAAACTCCAAACAGCACCGCGCCAACATAAATCCCCAGGGAATTCAGTCTCACCACTGACTGACCGTTGGAAATCATATCTTGTACCGAAGAAGTTGCCCTTTTTGTTATAATGTTGAATCCCCATCCCAAAAGAGGATACATATTTTTATCATCGAAATCAATACCCTGCATCCAAATTTCTGCACCCAAAGCGCTTAAAGACAGGGCATTTTCCCGCTCTTCCTCCGAGTTTTCTTCTGAGTCCCCCTCATTGGATGTTCCATTGAGCTGGAATTCCGTGGTTAATGTATCACCGAATTTTACATATGGAGTTACCTGAAAATGCATCCCTTTTTTATTCGAAATAATGCCATCATCACTTCCAGCAATATCACTGATAATCGGAATATGGATCCGGAATATTAAATCTTTGATTCCCATGGAGCCCTCAATCTCCAGTTCGAGGCTCTTTATGTACTGCTGAATAAATGAGGTTCTGGATTCCGGAAGAATCCTTTCAAGCATCTTCTTCCCATCAACTGTGGCATTCAATGCTATGTACGAAGATTCACGAGTACTTCTGTTTAACAGGCTGCGTGTCCGATTCACCCCGGTATCTACACCAATAGGCCAGCTCGTCTGCGTTCCAATCATCTCCGGCGTAACGGCTGGAATCTCAACTTCTATATTGGTCCCAGGAGCAAAAAAATCAAATGGCGATACCTGCCAGCCATGAATAACTTCGCATTTCTCCGCATCATAGCCGTCTTCTTCTCCATAATACTCATCATTATGGGACTGATACAGGAAAGTGAGACCAGAAATAAACTGCTCTGACGGTTCTACATACACGATATCGTTGACTGTGTATTTTCCATCTAAAATATATTGATAAATCGGATTATCGTTGTACACGACGATTTCAACAGTTCCATCCTCATTCTGCTGGAAATCAAAAATTCCGTCATAAATCTGCTCCAGCACCTCCTGCTCCTTGGCACTGTCGGCCTGGGCCACCTTCAGCCGGTCATTGGTCACCACCTTCTGATCCGGCTCCTCGCCGTCCCGGATAGGCCGATACTCGATTTTAGCCGTCTGTTCCCTCCCTAAGAAAGTCAGAACCAGGTCTTCCTCTGTCTGTGCTTTGTAGCCGTCAATGGCTGCCACATGGGCAATATAAATTTCTCCCAGTCGGCCGCTTACGGTCTTTTCTGCAAGTATCTTCTGATTCTCTGTATCCACATACTGAATCCTGATTCCACCTACAAACAGCGTTTTCCGGTACAGTACGGTCACCTCTGTATCCCTGGAGCCAAAAGAAACTTCCACTGGCTGACCGTCCAGCACCTTATAACCTCCGAAATCCGGATGATCGATCGATACTTTTTCTCCGGCTTTTCCGCTCAGCACCCTGGTCTCCAGAATTTCTCCCGTATCTGCGTCCTGATAATGAACGGTTACCTTCACGCTGTTAGTCTGGGTACTTTCGGAATTTGATTCACTTCCCCCACTACTGTGATCTCCTGAGCTCCCGGAGTTGAAACCACTCCCCGACTGTTTCGTCTGGATCCCCTTTCCAGCAATATACTGCACTACCCCGTTGACAGTCCACTGACCTGCCTGATTTATGGTATATCCGTCTGGAGTTTCACAACTGGAATACATTTTTCCATTTTCATCAAAACAATAGCAATATCCGTCGATCCAGAGCCAGGTATTCAAAAAGGCCCTTCCAAAATATCCATCATGAACGGGATTCAGGAAATACCAGTCCCTTCCCAGGGGAAGCCAGCCTGCACGCAGAGCTCCATGATAAATTCCATCCGCTGACGGTTCCAGATAATACCAGTCTTTTTTCTCGTCCTGATACCATCCGCTTAAATCCTTGCCGGATGCCTCATCTTTCACGAACCAGCTTCCACTCCTCTGATACCAGACACCGGCGTTGGCTGTGTCGGCAAACAAAAGAGAGATTGCAGCCGCCACCGCGATTCCGCGCTTTAACAAGTTCTTTTTCATACGTCCTCCTTATCCTTGTGTGGTGATAGATAAAAAAACAAGACGTTCCGCTTTCGCTTCCCGCCTTGTCTGATTTTCTGTCTGTATCTGGTTTATCATTCTGCGGGAGCGACTCACGAAACATGTTTCGCACCCGCTGAGATGAGACTTCTCTCACCCCCCCCACTCATTTTAAAGCGTTAAAGTGGGAGACGCGCTGTTCCATTCAAACAGATGCTATGTTTTTTACTATTTCATTCTAGCATGGTTCCTGGAAAGAATCAATAGACATTCCTTTAGAATCCGATCTCGATTCGCAAAATACTTATAGAATTACTTTGCCCATGAGATACCGCTTCCTATATTTTAACTGTACATAGGTCATGACCTGCTTCCAGCAGACCGGATTGGAAAGGCCGCCGAAGGCTCCCACCACCGGAAGGCCCTGGATAAATTTGGCGGCCAGCATGTCCAGGGAAAAGGCGTTTCCCGCCGCCTGGATCTGCGCCTCCAGATCCTCTTCGGATACGGTCAGTTCTTTCTTCTGGACCAGCGTATAGATCAGCCTGTCCACCCGGGCGTTATTCTCGGCCCACTGCTCTCCCCGGCTGACAGAAGCCTCCAGGAGACATAAGATAAAAAACCGTTCCTCCGGCGTATCATAGGAAAATCCAAAATACAGCGCCGTCTCATAAACGCCCCTTAAAAGCATAGCTGTAAATATGGCGATGTCCGGCAGGCCCACGCCTAAAAGCCCCAGCCCCAGGCCCTCCGCCGCGCTGACAGCCTGGTTTTTCAGATTCCTTCTGGCAGCCTCGGTCCGGAGCTCTTTGTACTCCTTCCGGCTTTCCTTTAAATCCAGGGAAAAATCCCGGACCTTAAAATCCTTTTCCAGTTCATCCCTCCGGTAGGTCTTTTCGATCAGAAGATTCCCCTTTTCAAAAATCGTCCGGAAGGCCATGCAGAACGCCTTCTGAAGGTTTTCCGACATCTTTGGAGGGATCCTGGCCGTCAACGCCTCCTTCCATCCGGGCTCTGTATGAGATAAAGCCCTTTGCTCCAGCCGTTTCTCTTCCTTTTCGATCTTCTCCAGCTCCAGGGTCACTGGAGATTTTTTTATGAATTTCATATTTCCTTTCACCTCCTGCTGCTGTTTTCTACGGATTATAGCAGAAACAGAAGAAAATTAAAACAGGTGTAAGAAAAATGTCAGACTTTTCTTTTTCCCTTCTGGTATAATTATAATATAAAATATCAGAGGCAAAACAGGCATGTGACCCGCCTTTCTCCAAAAACAAAGGGAGCACAGGCATGGACAAAAACTGAAAAGGAGGGGCCTATGAAGCTTAAAAACCGCATCTTCCATATCATGACCATTTCTCTCCTCATACTGTCGGCGGTCCTTCTTTCCGCCTGCGGGAAACAGGAGGCAGGATCCATGAAACTCACAAAAACCGAGCTTTCCGACAAGGAAAAGGCGCTGGCAGACCTGCTGGCTCCCGTAGGTTCGTCCCGTTTATTTGACTTCACCGTGGATGAGACCATCCGGCAGGTTACGGTCACCACATATGAACTGAAAAATGGACAATGGGACCGCTTCACATCCAACAGCACTCCCCTGTCCGGCAGCCAGGGTCTTTTGTTTCTCGGATTTGAAAATATCCCCGATGGGATCCGGACCGGCATACAGATCGATGAAGAAAACAGCGTGAGCCAATGGGAGCCGCTTGAAAGCGCCGAAGAGTCCTCCGCCCCGTCCGCATGTGTCACCAGACAGCTGGAGCAGCCTGCGGATATTATCCCGGAAAAAGAGATTCCTGTGATCCTCCAGATCCTGGATTCCGGAGGAACCATAGAGACCCTGGACCTGGACTTTTTCTACGACCCATCCAAGGCAGAAGGCTATGGTTATGACCGGGTCTTTTGTATTACTGTTTCTTTTAGCCAGACGCCTTTAAGATAAACAGGAGGTGGAATTCTATGAAAAGAAGGCATGACCGATTTACGATCTCAATATACCTGCTGCCGCTTTTCCTGGCTGTTTTTCTCACCGCCTGCGAGGTCAGGGACTCTTATATGAACGCCGAGGTGATTTCCGCAGATGAAACGTCCATCACGGTCCGGCCCATAAAGGCCGGGGACTCCCATGCCCCCAAGGGCGTGCTGGAGGCAGAGACCCTGATCCTTGACCTGACCGGCTATGACATCGTATCCATCCCTGAAGATCTGGCTCCCGGCGATGGGATCCGTGTCCTCTTTAATCCGGATTCCTTTAAAAAGGGAGAAGTACCGGAAATCGGGATCGTGTTCCAGATCTACCGTCTGGATGAGGATGGGGAGGTGGTGATAAGCCATGAAGAAATATCCGCATCTGAAAGCAGCAAAGCTCCAGAGCCGGGCCGGCCAGTCAAATGGTTTGACTGTCTCCATGGAGACGAAATGGTCTGGGATGATGTCAGAGAGTATGATCTGGAGGAATTTCCAGAAACCACCTTTCGCTGGAGCGCAGAGCAGCTGGAAGCTGTGAAGGGAAGCGAAATTACCCCTCTCTATAATGGAATGCCCATCTGGAGCGTTTATTTCTGTGATCTCACCGGAGACGGCAAACCAGAGCTTTGCTCCACCCTGAGTATTGGCTCAGGAATCGTCAACGACCAGATCCTGGTCTATGACTATGCGGAAGGCACCGGTTATGATCTTTCGGACCGGGGGAATTTTGATTATGTCCTTACTGTACAGGAGGATTCTCTTATTGCTGAAAAAAGGGCTTATCAGGAGGATGCGCTCATTGAGTCCGGCGAGCTGGTGCTCTCGGATGGTATTCTTCAGATAAAACCCCAATGATCGCTTCACCTTTATAAGACCATCGCCTAAGCAAAACCGGAATATGAAGTTATGAGGAGGTGCTTCCATGAAATTAGTCAGTCCGAAAAACCTGCTTGTATCTCTGCTTGGCTGTGCGTTTGTCGTTCTGAAAATAGTGACCTTTGATGGGGTCGCGGATCTGTTCTGGATCCTGTTCATTGGATACCTGTCCGTCAAGTGTCTGGCCGCGGGATTGTCCCAGGAAGCCTATGACAAAGATATAAAACAGGCACAGCAGGCAAAGGTCCTGTACCGCGACCTGTTTGGGAAATTTGCATACGTTGCGGCAGATATCCCGATCCTTCTTCTCCTTTTCACCGGCCTCCTGGCTGTGATCTGCCCCATAACAGCGTTTCTCCGAGCTGTCTTGATCACCCTTTTGCTGGCAGCGGCCGGATATGCGGTCTGGTTATGCTGGTATGTTTCAAAGCATAAGCGGCAGCGTATGTTTAAAGGCGAATGGGGAACCGGGGTCTTAACCCCAGAGGAGGAGAAAGCATGGAAACGGTCCGGCCTGTGGCACGGCATTCTCCTGGGGATCTCTGCGGTATTTTGTGCTTTTTATTTCATTTTTGGAAATTCGTGAATTTCATAAATCGATCAGGTATAAGACTGAAAAACACTATCCGCGCCGAGTGG
>OIWO01001678.1_pt1 | contig 17342 bp, 18 predicted proteins | sample 1587641 | NCBI WGS metagenome assembly OIWO01 (sample SAMEA3888924, study PRJEB22519) | human gut metagenome | biome: human gut; feature: human-associated habitat; material: faeces | place: Denmark | collected 2010
ATATTGAGGGGTTCACTGTTCGCACTGGGCTGGTGGGGGGCCGTTGCCTTCACACGGGCGATGATGGTGTATTCCGTGCCAGGCTGCAGGTTGGTGAAATGGCAGCTGTCCTGCCAGGTCGCCCCTTTGTCTTTGGAATACTCCCAATTATTGTTTTCTGTCACTTTAATGTCCGTATCCGTCCTGCTGACCAGCGCAATGGTGGGCGCGGCCCCCTGATACACATGGCCGCCGCCGCAGGTGAAGTGAAGCATTTTGTTTTTGGGCATCTCACCGAGAAGCTCCCATTTGCCTCCTTCATATTTCAGCGTGAACTGAATCGGCGTAATAAACTCACCCGCATGCGCCGTGTCCTGTGTATGTGTGCTGCCTGTGTCCTTGTTGAACTGAGCCCTATAGACATCTGGCTTAACACGGATAATAACCGTCCAGACACCATACTCCTTCTTGACCACAGTATCGGAAAAGCCGTTTGGCAGTTTGCCGTAACTCTTGCGTTCGCCGGTCTTTGTGCAGACGCAGGTGACCAGATCGTCTGGAATTGTGATGCCCGCCAGATCCTTTGTCAGATCAAATGGTGGCGCGGTTTCCTCCGCCAGTACCGCCGTTGGGAGCAAACCTACAACCATGATAAGGCAGAGTAGGATGCTTAAAAGTTGTTTCTTCATTGTTATCCTCCTTGTCAAAAAAATTGTTGACCATGACTCATCTTTCAGCGCACGAGTCTGCCGCTGCACCGCCGAAAGACTCCTCATCATCACTTTCTGAGCTGCGGACCTGTGTCCTTGGGCGCAAGAACAAGAATATCCGTTTCATTCGACTTCCTCCACATATTCTTCACGATTGATGCTTTCTACCTTTTCAACTTGACTGACATATTGCAGAATCAGTCTGTTAACGAAAAGATAAATAATATACGCTACCATAATTGAGATAAAGTCTTTGTTAAGTTATGATGTTTTTATTTTTTTCTCTGCGCTGTTCCGAGAATTCGATTGTACAGCATGGATGCTGTGACGAATTTGTGACACTTTCCCCGCACTTTCGCGGGGGAATTTCAATGCAGCTACTGCTATGCTACAGACAAGGTTGAAACCCAACCAAAAATACTTCAAAAAGGAGCGTAACATACCATGAAAAAGAAAACGATTTTGAGCTTTGCACTGGCACTGGCATTGACGGTAACGGCCATCGGCACGGCAACCTCCGCCTTTGCCGCCACATCCGCACCAATGGAGTCTGTTACTAAAATTGCCACCGAGAACGAGGACGCCATCTGGGAGCAGATCGAGGCGGTGGAAGAGAAGAGCGACGCCATCTTCCAGAGAAACGCGGCGCTGTGGGAAAAGCTGGACGAAATCTGCAACGCCCTGCCTGACGACTACGACTTCACAAACTTTGATGAGGCGGCATTTATCCGCAGCACCAATGCCCTGACCGAAGCGGAGAAGGAAGCCCTTCTGGCAGACATCAAGGAACTGAACGGCCTCGACGCTGAGATGGAGGCACTGTACGCTCAGCTGCCCGCCTGCGACAATATGCCGCTTTACGAGAAGGCGCTGGAAAAGGCCGACCCCAAGGTACTGGATGAGATCGACACCCTGGAGCAGGAGTATGACCGCCTCTGCGAGAAGAACGCCGATCTGTGGGACAAGGTAGATGAAGCATACTTCGATCTGCCGGATGACTATGACTTCGACAACTATGATGAAGCCTCCTTTATCCGCAGCCTGAGCTTCCTGACCGACGCGGAAAAGGACGCGCTGATTGCCGACTACAACCGTCTTACGGAGATCGACAGCCAGCTGTGCGAGCTGTACAATTCCATCTGGGGAAACACCGGCTGCGAAAGCGGCATCTGCCCCCTTTGACGGAAAGGAGATATTCTGATAGTATAAAATCAACATCATGCCGATGCTGCGCTCACGCGCAGCATTTGGCGCTGCTTTCAAGGAGGACGCATGGGACATTCCATCTATTTGGCGGACGATGAAAAGAGCATCCGGGAGCTGCTCCATAGTTTTTTGGCAAGTGACGGATATACCGTGCGCTCCTTTGAAAGCGGTGACGCGCTGCTGGAGGCATTTCGTCAGGAGCCTGCGGAGCTTGTAATACTGGACATTATGATGCCCGGCACGGACGGCCTTACCGTGTGTCGGGAGCTTCGCGCTGTTTCTGACATTCCCATCATCCTGCTCACGGCCAAGGACAGCGAGCTGGATTACGTTATGGGCATCAGTCAGGGCAGCGACGATTATCTCACCAAGCCCTTCCGTCCTACTATTCTGCTGATGAAAGTGAAAGCGCTGCTGCGCCGTGTGGAGATGGACAGGGGAAAAACGACGGCGGCAGAGGATGAGCTGCGCTACGGGGATATCCGCTATTCCGCTACGGAAAACTCCGTCTTTTGCGGAAGCACGATCGTGACGCTGACCCAGACCGAGCTGCGGCTGCTCAGCTATATGATGAAGCAGCCGGAAAAGGCATATTCCCGCGAGGAACTGCTCAGCGCGGTGTGGGGCTTCGACTCGGAGGTAGAGACCCGCGTGACCGATGAAACGCTGCGCCGTATCCGAAAAAAGCTGCTGCAAGCGGGCAGCACCGTCAGCGTAAGCACCATCTGGGGCTTTGGCTATAAGCTGAAGGGAGCGGAGTGTACATGAAAAACATCAAACTGCGGATCGTGTATTTGATCCTCGGCTCGGCTCTGCTGCTCTTTGCACTGTTTATGCTGGCGGTGAACCTCATTATACCTGCACACTTTGTGCGTGAGGCAAAAAAGGCGCTCATCAGCGAGGCACAGTACCAGAACCGCACCATCCCCTATACCGACGATGAATCCTTTTTTGACGATGAATGGAACGATGCGGAGGAGCACTTCCTTACGCCAAGCATCGTATTTTTAGAGCTGGATAATGCCAATCAATCAAGCGGTTGGAACAGGGACGCATATCGTCTGGAGAAAAAACTGCTGGAATACTGCAAGGGGCGGGAGCTATTGCTCAACCAATGCTATACCTTCAAAACGGACAGGCATCACCTGATCTTCATGTCTGCGCAGGAGGATTACGGCGATGGAGAGGAACCCTACTCCTATATCATGTACATAGACATCGGTCCCATCACGCGCTATATCGTAACGCTTAACTGGGTGTTCTTTGCGGTGCTGCTGGCGATCTCCTCCGTCATGTGCCTGCTGGGGTTCCGCTTCGGCAGAGATATTGAAAAGGAGGCGGAGCGGCAGCAGACCTTCTTCCAGAATGCCTCCCACGAGCTGAAAACGCCGCTGATGGCGATACAGGGCTATGCGGAGGGCATACAGACGAGCGTAATGGATGCGGGCAGCGCGGCGGAGGTGATCCTGGAGGAGAGCGATCGCATGACGGAGCTGGTGGAAGAACTCTTGGACATCTCGAAAATCGATATGGGGCGGCAGCGGCTTAACCTTTCCGAAACGGATATTCGGGAGCTGCTTTACGACGGCATACGCGCCGTGGAGCCGACAGCCGCCAGCAGCATCGCCATTGTGCCGGATTTCCCCGAGGAGCCCGTTATGGTCAGCTGCGACGATACCCGGCTGCGCCGAGCAGTCACCAATATCCTATCCAACGGCGTGCGCTATGCCCGCAGTGAGCTGCGCCTGACCTGCCGCACGGACAAGCGGCATGTGACGATACGGATACAGGATGACGGGGACGGCATCGCCGAGGAAGATTTGCCCCACATCTTTGACCGCTTCTACATGGGGCGGAGCGGAAAATCCGGCATCGGCCTTGCCTTGACCAAGGAGATCGTTCACCTGCATAGAGGGACGATCCGCGCGTATAACGGGGATAGCGGCGCCGTTTTCGAGATCTCCATTCCGGTGAGCAGATAAGAAGATCACCGCACTGCCCTTGAGCGCCCCTCTTGCAAAAAGGACGGACTTAGGAAAGACTTTTGTTGATACCGGGTGGAGAGTTTCCTGTGATTTCCTCTCGTGCCCACATTGTCAGAATGGAGTACATCTATGGACTGCAAAGCAAAAAAATATCTGCATATTTATGACTGGAACTACTGGTGGGGCTATTACCGCTGCGGCAAGGACTGGGAATCTTTTCACGCGGCTGAGTTTTCTCTTTCTGAGGACGAGGCGGGAGAGGCGCCCTTTTTCCACTTTGATTTCCATAACCTCCCTGCCCTTCACCAGACCATTCTGGACGGTGAGTTTGTGGAGCCGGATAACCCGGATCATCCGCACTTTCTGGAGCAGGCAAGGCGGCTCAGAAGCGGTGAACAGGACTGGTTCGTCGGGGCGCTGTACTATCCGCTTTTTTCGCCGGAGATGCATTTCTGCAACGCCTCCGTCCGGAGCGGCGTCCCGCTGACAAAGCTGCTTTCCCCATCTGTACCTCCCTATTATGGGGTGATCTTTCTCCGGGAGGAGCGCCCCCTCGCTCCGGAGGTGCTGACGCATTGGGCGGAGACACTGTCCCAACCCCTGTTCGGCCAGCCGTTTTCCTGTACGCTTGCACAAGTCCCCAGCAGGCAGGAGGCCATGGAGCTGTTTGAGAATGAGATGCGGCTGACGCGATGAAATGTACGGTATCGTTTACTACTGATTTTCCATCGAAAAGCAGCTGAGAGGGAGGCATTTCTTATGGAATTAAGACTCACGGAGCAGGAGGCTCTGACGCTGTATCGAATCATTCTGCGGTGGGATGAATTAGGCAGCTTGACCACAGAGGATGACGAGGAACGTCAGCTGCTATGGAATCTATCCTGTACGCTGGAAAAAGAACTGGAGCCGGTGGATGAAGCCGTAAGACGCAGACTGCTTTGACTGCGTAAGCGCCCATCGGTTCGAAGCCTTTGATGTGACGCTGTTTTCTTTGACGCTGACGGATATTGAACTGTCGGAAAGATGCCGGTATCGCGGGATGATATTGACAAAGAGGAAAATGATGCTATAATATCTGCGAATGATTCGCATATTGGAGGGCGGCTGATGTCAATCTACAACACAAAACAGCGAAGAGCCCTGCTTGCTTTTTTAGAGGAACACCCGGACGAGCTGCTAACTGCACGCCAGATGGCGGATGCGCTGGCAGAGAAGCAAATCAGTCTCAGCGCTGTGTATCGAAATCTTGCGCAGCTGGAAGCGGAAGAAAAGGTGCGCCGCAGCGCAAAAAGCGGGTCGCACGAAGCGTTTTATCAGTATCTTGACGCCAAGGGCTGCAAGGGCGCGCTGCACATGAGCTGTGTGAAGTGCGGAAAAACCTTTCACATGGCCGACAGCAACGCCGCACTGTTTGCAAAGCACTTGGCGCAGAACGAACAATTCACGCTGGACGCAGCCGACACGATCCTCTATGGGATCTGCTCGGACTGCAAGGGAAAATAACGAACAGAAGGGAGGACAGACCATGACAAAGAAGCCTTGCTTTATGACGCGCCTGCTGGCGGCCGTGCTGGCCGTTGTCATGCTGTTCTCTGCCGTCTATATTGCGGTCGAAGCCGATCATGACTGCTCCGGCGAGGACTGCGCCATCTGCCATCAGATCGGTGTCTGCGAGAATCTGCTGAAATCTCTGGGGCTTGCCGGTGCTGCCGCAGCGGTCACTGCTGCGTTTACATATACCATGTGCAAGGCGATCCTGCCCTGCGCAGAGACGACCGACACACTGACGCTTGTTGCGCTCAAGGTAAAGCTTTCGAATTAAAAACAGGACTTTTACAAGGGCGAAGTCTATCCGTTTTCGGATAGGCTCTTGCGGTTTTGCCGCTGCCCTTGTATTTTTGCGCCTATTTTTCAAAAATTCGGAGGTTTTATTATACTATGAAGAAAATGATTCCCCTGTTTCTTGTGCTGACCATGGTGGTCGGCCTGCTTGCCGGCTGCGGCAAAAAGAATGCCGCAGAGACGGGCGAGAGCGATTCCAATAAACTGAGCGTTGTCACCACCATTTTCCCAGAATACGACTGGGTCAAGGAAATTCTCGGCGACAAGGCCGGGAGCACCGACCTGACCATGTTGCTGGACAACGGTGTTGACCTGCACAGCTATCAGCCCACAGCGGATGACATCGTCAAGATTTCCGACTGCGACCTGTTCGTCTATGTAGGCGGCGAGTCCGATAAATGGGTGGATGACGCGCTGAAGGAAGCCACCAACAAGGATATGAAGGTCATTGATCTGCTGGAGGTGCTGGGCGATTCCGTGAAAACAGAAGAGACCGTTGAGGGTATGCAGGAAACGGAACACGCCCACGACCACAGCAAGGAGGTTTCCACCTTTGAAGATCATGAGGTTCAGGACAGAAGCCTGTCCGACTGGGCGGGCAGTTGGCAGTCTGCCTACCCCTTTGCGCTGGACGGAACGCTGGACGATGCCTTTGCAGCGATGGCAGAGGAAGGCGAGATGACCGCAGACGAGTATAAGACTTACTATCAGAACGGCTACAAAACGGACATTACCAATATTAACATTGAAGGCGACCACATTGCGTTCACCTATGAGGACGGCAAAAAGGTCGGCTCTGACTACAAGTATATCGGTTATTACATTCAGAACTGGTCTACCGGCACCAAGGCGGCCATGTATCGCTTTGAAGCGGTAGACAGAACCTCCGGCGCACCGATCTACATCGAATTCAACGACCACATGATCGAATCGGCTGCGCCCGAGCATTTCCACATCAGAATGAGCAACGAGAGCTTTGACGCCATCGTTGATCCGGAAAAGTCGTGGCCGACCTTCTTCCCAGCTGATATGACCGGTGAAGATCTCTGCGAGCACATGGAGGGCCACGGCCACGACCACGAGGAGGAAGCTGACGAGCATGTCTGGCTGTCCCTGAAGAATGCCAAAACGCTGGTTGCCGCGATTGCCGACGCTTTGCAGGAGCTTGATCCCGATAACAAGGATACCTACGCCGCCAACACCTCTGCCTATATCGAAAAGCTTTCCGCACTGGATGGCGCGTACCAGTCTGCCGTGGACGGTGCGGCGCGCAAGACCGTTCTGTTCGGCGACCGTTTCCCCTTCCGCTATTTGGTGGATGACTACGGTCTGCGCTACTATGCTGCCTTTGCGGGCTGCTCCGCCGAGAGCGAGGCCAGCTTTGAAACGGTATCCTTCCTCGCAAAGAAGGTGGATGAGCTGAAACTGCCCTGCGTGCTGACCATTGAGGGCAAGAATCATAAAATTGCCGAAACCATTGTGGAAAACACCGCCGAAAAGAACCAGAAGATCCTGACCATGGACTCCATGCAGTCCACCACCTCTGAGGATGTGGCAAACGGCACCACCTATCTCTCTGTCATGGAGCAGAACCTCTCCATGCTGAAAGAGGCACTGGGTTAAGGAGGCAGGATGATGGCTCAGCTCACTTGTCAAAAGCTCTGCGTCGGCTACGATGGGAAGCCCGTTCTGCAAGACCTTGATTTTGAGATCTTTGCGGGCGACTACCTCTGCATCGTGGGAGAAAACGGCTCCGGCAAGAGTACCCTTATGAAAACGATCCTTGGCTTGCAGCCGCCCATCAGCGGCAGAATTTTGACGGGCGACGGGCTGAGGAAAAATGAGATCGGCTATCTGCCGCAGCAGACCGTTGTCCAGAAGGACTTCCCGGCATCCGTGAGAGAGATCGTTCTCTCCGGATGCCAGGGGCGCTGCGGCAGCCGCCCCTTTTACAACAGAGAAGAAAAGAAACTGTCGGCGGACGCCATGGGGAAAATGCAGATCACGCCCCTTGCCAAACGCTGCTACCGGACACTCTCCGGCGGTCAGCAGCAGCGGGTGCTGCTCGCCCGCGCCCTGTGCGCCACGCAAAAAATGCTGCTTCTGGATGAACCTGTTTCCGGCCTTGATCCCAAGGTGACAGCGGAAATGTATGCGCTCATTCAAAAGCTCAATTACGAAGATGGTATCACCGTTGTGATGATCTCCCATGACCTGAACGCGGCGCTGCAATATGCGAGCCACATCCTGCACATCGGGGACACGGTCTTCTTCGGCACCAAGGCGGCTTACCTGAACGAGTTCCCCCAGGTATGGCAGAAGGGTGGTGTGGCACAATGATGGCGATCTTTGAAAAAATCGCGTTCTACTGGGCCTATCCCTTTGTGCGCTACGCGCTCATCGTCGGTGTGCTGATCGCGCTGTGCTCATCACTTCTGGGGGTCACGCTGGTGCTGAAACGGTTTTCCTTTATCGGCGACGGGCTTTCCCATGTGGCCTTCGGCGCGATGGCTATCGCCGCTGTGCTGAAGTTGACGGACGATATGCCCCTGACGCTGGGCGTCACGGTGGTCTGTGCCGTTCTGCTGCTCCGCACGGGGCAGAACACGAAGATCAAGGGCGATGCCGCCATCGCCATGATCTCAGTGGGAGCGCTGGCCATCGGGTATCTGCTGATGAACCTCTTCTCCACCTCGTCCAACCTCTCCGGCGATGTGTGCAGCACGCTGTTCGGCTCCACCTCCATCCTGACGCTGTCAAAAAGCGAGGTCTGGCTGTGTGCGGGACTGTCCGTGGTGGTCGTGGCGGTGTTTCTGCTCTATTACAACAAGATCTTTGCCGTGACCTTTGACGAAGACTTTGCCAAGGCGGTGGGGACAAAGGCAGACCTGTACAATCTGCTGCTCGCCGTCATCGTTGCTGTGGTCATCGTGCTGGCGATGAATCTGGTCGGCTCGCTGCTGATCTCCGCGCTGGTGATCTTCCCGGCGCTGTCCGCCATGCGCCTCTTTCAGAATTTCCGGTCCGTGACGGTCTGCTCCGCCGTACTGTCGGTGAGCTGCGCGGCGCTGGGGATTCTTGTCTCCATTCTGGCGGGGACGCCGGTGGGTTCCACCATCGTGGCGGCGGATATTCTGGCATTTTTGGTTTGTTCGGCCCTTGGCCGCGCAAGGGGAGGGGAAACGGGATGAAACGGCTTTTCTGCCTGCTGCTGGCTGCCTGCATGATGCTTTCCCTCTGCGCCTGCGGGAAAGGCCGCGAAAAGGACGCAGGAAATGATACGCTTTCTTCCAATGAAGAAGCGTCTGCATCGGCTGAGAGCATTCCAACGCCGAAAGAACAGGAAACGCCGGACGAACAGCAGGCCCCAGAGGAACCCGAACAGACACAAACATCTGCCGACGGCGTGGAGGTGGATCTGACGGTGCTCAGCAGCACCATGGTCTACTCCGAGGTCTACAATATGCTCTACAATGACCCGGCGCATTATCTCGGCAAGACCGTCAAGGCAAAAGGGACGTTTTCCATCTATCAGCTCGTGACAGACGGCGTTCTACAGCCTGACCCGGTATCCTACGCCTGCATCATTTCAGACGCGGCCGCCTGCTGCGCCGAGGGGATGGAATTTGTGCTGGAAGGCGATTATACCTACCCGGACGATTACCCGGAGCTGGGGGCGGAGATCACCGTCATCGGTGAATTTCAGTCCTATGAGGAAAACGGGATGACATGGTATCATCTGGTGAACGCAAGGCTGGCGTGATGCCGCGATAGCGCTGCGTACATAGTAAGCGTGACGATTTCAGGGAGAATAGGCAGACTTAACATAAACTTTATTCCTGTTATGATAACATAATCTATAAATACCCTGCTCTGGACGGAACACTTCTGCAAGGAACCAGATAGGCTGCAAAAACAGAAATGATCAACGATGGAGAATATGCATGACTTTTGAAATTCACAGCGACATCACGAATCGTTCTATGACCATAGCCTCCCGCGCGATGCGCAAGGTGCTGCAGCGAAAAAGCAGCATCCTTTGGGCCATTTTCGGCTGGAGCGTCTTTTTCATCAACGCATTGTTGCTGATCCCATTCGACGGAGAGCCTTTTACGCTTGATGCCGGCACGGTGATTTCCCTGCTGGTAGAGGTGATGCTGCTGTCCGTTCTGCTGTTTCAGGATCGGTTCAACGGCATGATCGCCTGCAAAAACACGCTGGCAGGCACAAAGGACTATCATATCGTGTTCGGCGAGGAGTCCTATACCGTCATTACGGAGGTCACCACCTCCACGTTCCGCTATGAGCTGATCGACGCCATGGCGGAGTCGCAGGACTACATCATCTTTCTGATGAAAAAACGCTATGCGCAGCCTCTGGACAAGCGCACCCTCACCGGCGGGACGGCGGAGGAATTCAATCGATTTCTTGAGGAGAAGACCGGAAAGACATTCCGGCGTGTGAAATGAATGAATTTACTATAACGCCCTTTCGCGGGCTGCATTTGATTCTGCTTTTGCTTACGGCAGCGGCGGCGCTGCTCCTATTTTTGCTGCTGCGCAAAAAACCGGAAGCACGTCGCTCCCGGCTTCTGATCGGCATGTGCTTTTTTAATCTCGTGCTGTTTGCCGGCTACAAGCTCTCGCTGTCCATGGACGCAGCGTAGCTGGGCGTATTCTTGTTTTGCGGGACATTCGTCGTTAAGCAACAATGAAAAAACCGCTGGCCTATTGACAAAAACAAATTCTCTTGCCATAATGATAGTGATACTATCGATTGTATGACTATCGTTGTGGAGGTGCAGAATGTCAAAACCGGATAAAACCCTCGATCCGAAAATCCTGGACGCTGCAAAAAAGGAGTTTCTGGAGAAGGGCTATGAAAAGGCATCGACCAATGCTATCTGCAAGAGCGCAGGGGTAACATGGGGTGCTCTACAGAAGCGGTATTCCGGGAAGGACGCGCTTTTCTGTGCGTTGGTCGCACCTGTTGCAGAGGAATTCAAAGCGACCCTGATTGGAAGCAACGAGGATTTTCACGCCCAGACGAAAGAACGGCAGGAAGCCACGGCCCTTCATGAGGGCCGGGACGGAAATCCGTTCGTGGACTACATCTATGCGCATTTCGATGTGTTCCGGCTTCTCCTGTGCTGTGCGGGCGGCTCGTCCTATGAACACTATATGGATGATCTGGTGGACATCTTGGAGCGCTCCACCCGCCGCTTTATGGAGGCTACCGGTCACGAGGCCGTTATCAATGGGAAAAAGGCCGGAGAAAAAACCGTGCATATCCTCATCAGTTCCTATCTTTATGGGCTGTTTGAGCCGGTGGCACACGAGATGGAGAAAGTCGAGGCTATCACCTATGTGAATGAGCTGAAATATTTCTTCGATGTGGGCTGGGCCGATATTCTGAGATTGAAATAGTCCTGTTTGAAACCATCCGCCACTATGGGGATGGTTTCAAACGGCCCGTTAGTTAGCATACTCTAACTCACAAGGAGCAATGATATGAATCAAACATCGAAAACAATCGGAAAGCTCCTGAAATTTTCAGGTCCATTCCGCATCACGATCCTGCTGTCCGCCGTGTTTTCCGCTTTTTCAGCGGTCATTAACCTCAAAGCCTATCTCTGCGTATACGGGGTCGCAAAGGTGCTGATCCAATCCTCCGGCAATTTCGGGGCGCTGGACCTGGCGGCCATGAAAGCACTGGGTATGCAGGCGGTCTGGTATGTGTGTATGGGCTTCGGGATCTACGGCATGGCGCTGCTGTGTTCTCACATCAGCGCCTACAACACGGTGGCGCGGATACGGACACAGCTCATCCGCCATCTCGGTACCCTGCCGCTGGGCTATCACATCCTGCACCCCAGCGGGAAGCAGCGGAAGATCATCGAGAAGAACACCGACAATCTCGAAATCCTCATCGCTCACAATATCCCGGACTATGTGCAGTCTTTGGTGCTGCCCATTGCGTTTCTGGTGTTCATGTTCCGGTATGACTGGCGGCTGTCGCTCATCTGCCTTGTCCCTATTCTTATCGGTTTCATTCTCCTTTTCTCGATGCTAAAGGGTGAGAGCAGCGGTTTTATCGGACAGGTGCAGAAATCTGGGGAGGACATCAGCAATGCCGCCACGGAATATGTCCGTGGAATTGCAGTAGTTAAGACCTTCGGGCAGACAGCATCCTCCTTCCGGCGCTATCAGCGGGCGGTAAAGGACTACGCCGACTTCATGACGAAGTATGCGTTCTCCATGGAGAATGCCTTCAGCCTGTACACCGCCATTGTCAACGCTGTGTTTCTCTTCCTCATCCCTGGCGGCATTGTTCTCTATAACCTTGGTGGCGGAGCGGAAAAAACCATCATGACCTTCGCCTTCTTCGCCGTGCTGATTCCGTTGGTGGCGTCCATTCTGACAAAGCTTATGCACAGCTCCTCCAATCTGATGCTGGCGGACGCATCGTTCGCCGCCATTGAAAAAATGCTGGCGGAAAAACCCCTTACGGAAACGAAAAAGCTGCCGGTTCCTCAAAACGGGGAGATTCGGCTCGACCATGTGTCTTTCCAATACGAAGCAGGCGTGAAGGCGCTGGACGATGTGTCTCTAACTATCCGCCCCGGTACTGTAACTGCATTGGTGGGAGAATCTGGCGGCGGAAAGAGCACAGTCGCCAACCTCATCGCCCGGTTCTGGGATGTGAGCGAAGGCTCCGTCACCGTGGGCGGCGTAGATGTTCGAAAGCTGGACTACGCCGACTTGATGAAGCACATCAGCATCGTGTTCCAGGACACGAACCTTTTCAAGATGTCCGTTGCGGAGAATGTCGCCATGTACAAGCCGGGCGCTTCACGGGAAGAGATCATGGAAGTGCTGCGTCAGGCGCAGTGCGAGGATATTCTTGAAAAGCTCCCCAACGGTGTGGATTCCGTCATCGGAGCCAGGGGCGTCTATCTATCCGGCGGCGAGATGCAGCGCATTGCGCTGGCCCGGGCGATCCTCAAGGACGCACCCATCGTGCTTCTGGACGAGGCCACGGCATTTGCTGACGCAGAGAATGAATATCTCATTCAGAGGGCGCTGGATATCCTACTTCATGGGAAAACCGTGCTGATGATTGCGCACCGGCTCCAGACCATTGTTCACGCCGACCAGATCATCGTGATGCAAAGGGGCGGGATTGCCGAGCAGGGTACCCACGAGGAACTCATGCAGCGGCAGGGTGTGTACGCAAAGATGTATCACGAATATGAAAACAGCGTATCGTGGAAGATCGGAGGTTGGGCATGATATTCAGTAAGTTTTTTCATCTGAGCCGTGAAGGATCAAAAACCATTATGCAGGCCGGTATCTGGCTGGCTGTCTTCAATCTTGCAGCGCTTCTGCCTGTGGTTCTGCTTGCCATAATCAGTGAGGATATGATGGCAAAGCACTTTGCGGGAGACGGTGGAAATATCCCTTTACTGCCCTATGCTGCGGCACTTCTTGTCATTCTCACCGTGATGTTTCTCACTTACAAGGTCGCCTATCACAAGGAGTATCTGACCTCAGGGCAGGAGGAATACAAGCTCCGTATGGAACTGGCGGATAAGCTGCGGCGGCTGCCGCTGTCCTTTTTCGGGATGCGCGATCTCAGCGATGTCACCGGTATCATTATGGATGATGTGCAGACGATGTCCCACGTGCTCTCCCAGAGTGCAGCGGAGCTCATCGGCGGCATTCTAACGGGTATTGTCGCATTGGTTGTGCTGTTTATCTATGACTGGCGGCTCGCGCTGTATCTGGCGGTATGTATGCCGGTGGTGCTTCTCGTGATGGCGCTGTCCCGAAAAATCTCCGAGGGAACGAACAAGAAAAACCGGAGCAAGAAGCTGGATGTCAGTGCGGGACTGCAGGAGTATCTGGAAAACATCAAGCTGCTGCGCACCACTGAGGCCATGGGCGATTATCAGCAGGGACTTTGCAAAAAGGTAAAGCATATCATTCCCGGTCTTGTGCTGTATGAACTGCTGGCGGGACTGTCTATTTCCATCTCGTATAATGTGATGCGCGTGGGGCTTGGTCTTGTGATCCTGTTCGGTTCAGGGATGCTGGCCGCCGGGGAGATTACGCTGTTTAAGTTTCTGATCTTCCTCTATGCTGCCGTCCGAATCTACGAACCGCTGACCAGCGCTTGCGAACATCTCGGCGACTTTATCGCGTCGCTGGTCGGGGCTGGGCGTGTTTCGGCATTGCTGACCAAACCGGAGCAGGGCGGCAGCGAGGACATTATGGTGGATCGCTTCGACATTCGCTTCGACCATGTCCGCTTTGCCTACAACCACGAGGAAGTTCTGCGCGATGTGTCCTTCACGGCGAAGCAGGGTGAGATTACTGCGCTGGTGGGGCCGTCCGGCTCCGGAAAAAGCACGCTGGCGCGGCTTGCTGCACGGTTCTGGGATGTGCAGAGCGGTTCGGTATCCCTTGGCGGCGTTGACCTTCGGCAAATCGCGCCGGAGGAGCTGCTGAAAAACTATTCCATCGTGTTTCAGGATGTGGTGCTGTTTAACGACTCCATTTACAACAACATCAAAATCGGACGGGAGGACGCCACAGAGGAAGAGGTCTACGCCGCCGCCAAGCTGGCAGCCTGTGACGAATTTATTCACCGTCTCCCGGACGGATACCAAACCGTTATCGGCGAAAACGGTAAGACCCTCTCCGGCGGCGAACGGCAGCGGCTTTCTATCGCCCGGGCGTTTCTGAAAGATGCCCCTGTCATTCTGCTGGATGAGAGCACTGCCAGCATTGATCCGGAGAATGAAACGAAGATTCAGCAGGCCATCGGGCGGCTCATTCAGAATAAGACTGTCCTCATTATTGCCCACAAGCTCCGCACTGTAGCCGGCTGCGACAAGATCGTGGTATTGGATAGCGGCAGCGTGGCGGAGGAAGGCACCCACGAGACGCTAATGGAGCAAAAGGGTCTTTATTACAAGCTATACACATTGCAAAGCGAGAGTCTGGTCTGGAAGGTCAGAGCATAAATCAGGGGGTATTTACATGAACGCAAAAGACAAAAGCAAGCTGAACGGAAAGGATCTGATCAGCATCGGCATTTTCACCGCCGTATATTTCATCCTCAATCTTCTCATCGCGGCGGCTATGGGCTTTATCCCGTTGGTTAACATGATGATTCCCTTTGCCAGCTCTCTGGTGCTGGGCATCCCCATGATGCTCTACTTTTCCAAAATCAAAAAGTTCGGCATGGTGCTCATCACCTACATTATCTACGGCGCGATCCTCACACTGGCAGGCGTCGGCATTTACAGCCTCATTGCAGGCACCCTTTGCGCACTCATCGCCGAATTTATTCTGAAGGCAAAGCGGTATGCCAGCATCTCTGCTGCCATCCTGTCCTATGCCGTTTGCAGCGTGGGCGCCAACGCCAATGTTCTGGGCTTTGCCTTTATGACTGAGGCGCAGCTGGCGGAAAAGACCGCCTACTACGGGCAGGAATATATGGACATCATCTCCGGATACTTCTCCCATGGCTATATGCTGCCGCTTCTTGCGATTACGGCCTTTGCGGGCGGCGCGCTGGGCGGCCTGCTGGGGAAAGCTGTCCTGAAAAAGCACTTTGCCAAGAGCGGAATGATCTGATGCAGGGGATATTATTTGCCGAAAAGCCCAGAGCGCGGCAGCTCTATCTGGACGCACGGACGAAAATCATTCTCTGCCTCACTGTGTCTTTCCTCATGTTCTCTTGCGAGTATACCGGTGTCATGCGCTTTGTTCTCCCCGTTCTGGCGGCGGTTCCCTTTGTATCCTTCCTGATCCTGCGAAGATATCGGAAAGCGGCAGTCTATGGGATGGTGTATGTGCTCTGCCTTATGCTTCCGATGCTCCTTCGCCAGCTGGACGCGCCGGTTTTCAGCATCATCTCCGGTGCGCTGTCGGCGATCTTCACGCAGATGCTTCCGGGGCTCGCCATGTTTGATGTGCTGCTCTCGTCCACCACGGTCAGCGAGTTTATCGGAGCCATGGACGGCTTTCACATCTCCAAAAAGTTCTCCGTTCCGGTCTCCGTCATGTTTCGTTTCTTTCCTACAATCCGTGAGGAATACGGAATGATTCGGGATGCTCTGCGGCTGCGGGGTGTCGGAGGCTTGGAGCATCCGTTGGAGATGCTGGAATACCGGATGGTGCCGCTGCTGACGGAGCTGATGCAGGTGGGCAACGAACTGTCCGCCTCGGCCATGACGCGAGGGCTGGACACACCGGGCAAACGCAGTAATGTCTGCCCTATGGGATTTCGTGTGCAGGACATCGCTGTATTTCTGCTCTGCGTGGCGGTAGTTTCGCTGTTTATATTTGCAAAGGTGACAGGACGGTAAGATGATCGAGATCAAAAATGTAAGCTATTCCTATGAAAACGCCGTGACGGACGGCGCACTGAAGAATGTCAGTCTCTGCATCCCACAGGGGCAGACGGTACTGCTGTGCGGCGAATCCGGCAGCGGCAAGACAACCTTCGGGCGGCTGGTCAACGGCTTGATCCCCTGCTATTACGAGGGAAAGCTGACGGGCTCCGTCATGGTGAACGGAAATGACACCACCCAACTCCAACTCCATGAGCTGGCCGGGACGGTCGGCTCCGTGTTTCAGAATCCAAAGTCGCAGTTTTATACGCTTCTGACCGACACGGAGGTCATATTTGCCTGCGAGAATATCGGCATGGAGAAGCGGGAAATATTGCGCCGCTTCACAGAGACCGTTCAGGACTTCCGGCTTGAAAAGCTGCTTGGGAAGAATGTCTCCCAGCTCTCCGGCGGCGAAAAGCAGAAAATTGCCTGTGCCTCTGTCAGTATGCTTAGGCCGCCGATCCTCGTGTTGGATGAGCCGACCTCGAATCTGGACATTTCCGCCATTCGGGAGCTGCGGGAGATCGTCGCCCAATGGAAGACATCCGGCAAGACTGTCCTCATCGCCGAGCACCGGCTCTGGTGGCTGAGGGGCCTTGCGGATCGTGTGGTGGTATTTCAAGAGGGCGGCATCGTCGAAGATGTACCGGCAGACGAGTTCTGGCGCAGAACACCGGACAAGCTTCACGCGGAAGGGCTGCGCGGTTCCTGCCGCTTTGCCCCGCAGGTGAAAGAGCACCGCGCAGACGCACAATATATCATCTCTCCGTTTCGCAGTTCTGATGGCGAATTTACGCTGAACATTCCGGAACTGAAAATTCCCAAAGGCGCAGTGGTGGCCGTCCTCGGCAACAACGGCGCAGGAAAAAGCACTTTCGCAAGGTGCCTGTGCGGACTTGTCCGCAAGTGTAAGGTACAGATCATCGACGGTGAAAAACGCTATGCAGGGCGAAAACTGAGCAGTCTTGCCTACATGGTATTTCAGGATGTCAACCACCAGCTTTTCTCCGAGAGCGTGTCGGAGGATGTGACGCTGGGGTTGCGCCTGTCCGAGGATGAGAAGCGTTCCACTGCCGAAGAAATGCTGCGGCGCATGGAGCTTTGGGGCTATCGGGAGGCACATCCCATGGCGCTGTCGGGCGGACAGAAGCAGAGGCTTGCCATCGCAGGCGCACTGGCGGCACAAAAGGATATTATCTTCTACGACGAACCCAC
>OIWO01001686.1_pt1 | contig 17273 bp, 16 predicted proteins | sample 1587641 | NCBI WGS metagenome assembly OIWO01 (sample SAMEA3888924, study PRJEB22519) | human gut metagenome | biome: human gut; feature: human-associated habitat; material: faeces | place: Denmark | collected 2010
CGTTTTCTTACGGCACTTTCGGTTCCAAAAGTGCCTACCCGTGAACAGTAACTTTCTTTCCATCAGCCATCCACCTCAGACCGTATGCTTGAGCAGATCTTCTATCTTCTCCGGGCAGATCCGCTTCAATTCCTGATAGAGTCTTCCGACCGGCAGCCCCATCACATTCGTGTAAGAACCGTCGATTCCGCGGATATGCGCGGCAAAGCTTCCCTGAATGCCGTATGCGCCCGCCTTGTCCATCGACTCGCCGCAGTCTACATATGCCTCGATCTCCGCATCGCTCATCGGATATACATCCACCCGCGTCTCAACCGCAAAGCAGCTCTCCCGATCCTCAGTCAGGATCGCCACGCCCGTGTATACACGGTGGCTGCGCCCCTGGAGCCGTCCGATCATCTCAAGCGCCTCATCCCGATCCGCCGGTTTTCCTAAAATCTCGTCATCCACACTGACAACGGTATCGGAACCAATGATAATCCCGGAAAATGGGATTCCCGTCGTCCGTGCCTCCTCACGCACCTGCGCCATCACATCGCGCGCCTTCTGTCCCGCCAGTTCCATCACAACCTGCGCCGGTTCCGTACAGAGCGGATTTTCCTCCAAAGTGCTCGGATGAATCTCCGGTTTCAGCCCAATCCGCTCCAAAAGCTCCCTGCGGCGCGGAGACGCACTCGCCAGAATTAACCGGCAGGCAGGTTTGGTATTTTCTATGTCTCTTCTCTGTTCCATTGTTCTGTTCTCATTTCTTCAGTTTCATTTAACGCCTAGATACACGTTATCCCTATATTTATACCATCTATCAGCCAAAATGAAAAGATCCGATGTTCGTTATATGAACATCGGATCGAGAATAAATGCAATCAAAATGCCTAAAATCGCGCCTGCTGCTACCTGTATCGGCGTATGCCCCACGTATTCCTTCAATTTTTCCTGTAACACCACGCCGTCCAGCTTGAGAAAATCATCGAAAAGCAGGCGGTTTAGAACTCTTGCCTGCTTTCCTGTCTCCTGCCGGACACCGATCGCGTCATACATAACAATCATCGCCAGAATAAAGCTGATGGAAAATTCAAAGCTTCCCACTCCGTACCGCAGCGCCGCCGCCGTTGCCATCGAACATACAGTGGATGAGTGGGAACTCGGCATACCGCCGGAACCAACCAGACGCTCCGGGTTGAACGAATGGTTCAGCCCGATGTCCAGAATCGTCTTGAGCACCTGGGCGACCACCCACCCGGTCACGCCGGTCATCAGCGTCTGGTTTGATGTCAATTCCTGAAAAAAAGTCATGTTTCTCTCCTGTACTATCTTAATTTCTCTGTTTTCTTCCACACATATGCCACTGTCCTAAATCACTCGGTCCGTCATTAATATCCTATCAGCCAGTCATACAATTCCTGATATTTTCCAGCCGATGTCTGCCAGGAAAAATCAGCCGCCATGCCGCGGTCTACGATCTTGTTCCACTCGCGCTTCTTATTATAATAGATGTATTTTGCATAGCGGATGCAGTCGAGCATCTCATGTGCATTGTAATTGGCAAAAGAGAAACCATTTCCTGTCTGCTCGTATTCATTATATGGGCAGACAGTATCCCGAAGCCCTCCTGTCTCACGCACCATTGGAACGGTTCCATAACGCATACTCATCAACTGGCTGAGTCCGCACGGTTCAAACATGGATGGCATTAAAAAGGCATCCGCTCCAGCGTAGATCCGGTGTGCTAAATCTTCGGAATACTGAAGACAGACTCCCATCTGCCGTTCATACTTCCAGGCAAAGTGGCGGAACATATTCTCAAAACGTTCTTCTCCTGTTCCAAGCACTGCAAACTGGATTTTCTTATCCCCTAAAAGTTCATCCATCACATAGGCAATCAGATCCATACCCTTTTGCACTGTCATCCTCGATACAATTCCGATCAAAAATGCATCTTCCTCTTTTGGAAGTCCCAGCTCTTCCTGAATGCCTGCCTTATTTGCCGGTTTCATTTTTACCACATTCATCTTATCAAAATGTTTCCCGATACGCTGATCCGTGACTGGATCATACTCATCATAATCAATCCCATTGACAATTCCATACAAATGGTCTGATTTTGCACGAAGCAGACCGTCTAAGCCCTCTCCACCTTCCGGTGTCGTTATTTCCTGCGCATAGGATCTGCTTACCGTTGTTACCATGTCGGAATAGACAATCCCGCCCTTTAAATAATTTGCTTCGCCGTAAGATTCTAACTGATCCGGCATAAAGAATTTAGCCGGCAGTCCCGTAATATCTTTGACTTCGTTGAGCTTCCATCTTCCCTGAAATTTCAGATTGTGGATTGTAAAGACGGTCTTCATCTTCTGATAAAACGGATCCTCTCCATAAAAATATTTTAAAAATACAGGCACCATTCCGGTCTGCCAGTCATGACAGTGTATGATATCTGCCTGAAAATCAATAAATTTCATTGCGGCAATGGCTGCTTTAGAAAAGAATGCAAACTTCTCCACATCCTCATAGATCCGGTTATATGGCTGATCTCCGCCAAAATAGTATTCATTATCTATAAAATAGTAAGTAACCCCTTCGACAACCTTGTGAAATACTCCGACATACTGCTCACGCCATCCGAGAGATATCGAAAAATTTCCCAGATTTTCCAAATCTGCTGTCAGTTTTTCCTCTATGCACAGATATTTCGGGATCATAATACGTACATCATACTTCTTTTTATCAAAATATTTCGGTAAAGAACCGGTTACATCCGCAAGCCCTCCGGTCTTAATAAACGGAACTGCTTCCGATGTTACAAACAAGACTTTTTTCATAAAAAACCTCCAAGTACAATATAATTAATTTTATTATACCGTACCAGGAGGAATTTTTAAAGTTAATCTCAGGAATTGCTCCGATATTCCAATCTGATTTTGTCCGCGATCAGAGCGATAAACTCTGAATTTGTCGGTTTTCCTTTTCCGTTGTTAATGGTGTACCCAAACAGTGCATCGATCGTATCCATTTTTCCTCTGCTCCATGCAACCTCGATCGCATGACGGATGGCTCTCTCTACACGACTTGGCGTAGTCTGAAACTTTTTCGCTATCGTAGGATAGAGAATCTTCGTAATGGAATTTAACATATCAATGTCATTCACAGACATGATAATTGCTTCCCGTAAGTACTGATATCCTTTGATATGTGCCGGAACTCCAATCTCGTGGATAATTGCCGTCACATCAGCCTCTAAGTTACGTTCTTTTAATTCTTCCCGTTTCTCATAAGGCTGTACCTTACGCACCTCGCTTGGACGTGCTACGTTACGGTTTTTGACATCCTTGATCCGACTAATGACCATATCATTGTCGAACGGTTTCATAATATAGTAATCTGCTCCGAGCCGGAATGCATCCTCTGTAATCTTTTCCTGACCAATCGCACTGATCATAATAAATGCCGGGTGCTTTTTGATCGTAGAATCTTTGTTGACTTTTTCCATAACTCCTAAGCCGTCCATCTTTGGCATAACAATATCTAACAGTACAACGTCAGGTTCGGCAGTTTTTATCAATTCGTACGCTTCTACCCCGTCTTTCGCTGTTCCAATCACCTGTAATTCTTCATCACTCCGTACAATATCGCCTAAAAGACGCACCATTCTTTCGTTATCATCTGCAATCGCAATGTTCAGCTTCTCCATGCTGTCCCTCCTGGTAAATTTTTCAAACATGCTGCTATTATATCGTTAGGTTCCCCTAAATTCAATAGTTTTCTAACGTTCTAATTCGACAACCACTGTATTTTAGCGGCTTTTTTGCATATCCGTGTCGGATACTCCTGAATCAACTGTATTATACAGGCAATTCGACACATCTCTTGTCGAAAAATAGCAACTAATTTTTCAAGTCCAATAGAAACAAGCAATTCTCCCCCCTTTTCTGTCATTTTTCCATAGGTTATACGGAAAAACGTTCTACACTTTCTAATAACTCATGTGTATGGTTCATAACTGTATCCAAAACTTCCATGGAATCTTTGACTGCATTGTCAATTTCTTCCGATGTTGCTGATGTCTCCTCGGTAAAGGATGCATTATTTGCAGAAAGTGCATTCAATGTCTCGATGTGACCAACCACATAATCTTTCTGTTGATCGATTTCCTGCATCTTCGCTGCAATATCCTGTACAGTCTCAATACATACATCTAATGCATTCTTCAACTCCTGGAACGTATCCTGTGTTACCGTTAAGGTATCGATCTGTGTCTTGGATGTTGTATTCATGTCTTTCATGATGTCCATACATTTATTTGCATTATCAGTCAGTTCCTCAATGATACCATTGATTTCCTGAACTGTTTCTGCCGACTCTGAAGCTAATTGTCCAATCTCTTCTGCTACTACTGCAAATCCTCTTCCTGCCTCTCCGGCTCTCGCTGCCTCGATCGACGCATTCAGAGAAAGAAGATTGGTCTGTGATGCAATCTGACTGATCAACGTTGCTGCTTCACTGATCTTATTGACGGATTCATTCGTATACTCTGTCTGCTGATACATCACTTCGATGTTACGGATGGTCTGCTGATTTACTTCTAACAGATTCTCCATGCTGGTATAGGAATCCTGTGAGCATTTCTTCATAAAGGATGCATTTTCAGATAAATCCTCGATATCCGCTGTGGTGCTCTGGATATTCTGTGCGATCTTTTCTACGCTTCCGGCTACATCCGTTGTAGACTCTGCCTGCTGCGAAATGTTCTGTGCTACATCGCCCATCGCATTTGTCAGATTTTCAATTGCTTCATTCATAATACTGAAATTATCGACAAACTGCTGTTCTGCTAAATTCAGATGTTCTGATGTCTCGCCGACATGTGATACCAGACCACTGATGCCTCCCTGTGCCACATTCAGCGAATCTGCCAGCACTCCGATCTCATTCGCACTCCGGATCTCAACATTTTGTGTCAGATTTCCTTCAGAAATCCTTCCAACCATTCCCTGCATTTCTAAAAGCTGCTTCTTAATACCGTTTCCGAATTTAAAGCAGGCGATCAGGGATATTACCATAATGACTACACTGATAAAGATATTCTGCATCATCATGCTCTTTTGTCTGTTCTGCAGTGTGACACGGTTCTTCTCAATATTTTTCTCTAAATTATCTACATAATTTCCTGTGGTAATGACCCAGCCCCAAGGCTCAAATTCTTCTGAATAAGCAATCTTTGGTGCAACCGTTTTACCATCTGCTTTTGTAAAGTAGAACTCATTGTATCCGCCGCCGGCTTCTGCCGATTTCATAATGTTCTGAATGATCTTTACACCATTCTGGTCTGTCAGATCGTAACGGTTCGTTCCTTCCTGTTCAGAGAGGATCGGGTGCATCAGCAAGGTATAATCCGTACCGTCAATCCAGAAGTATCCTTCGCCGTCTTCTCCATAACGCGCATTGCGAAGGATTTCCATTGCCTCTTTTTTCGCATCTTTTTCTGACATTTCCCCTGACTGGCTCTTTTCATAAACCATATTGACGACCGTCAGCATTGCTCCGACTTCATCTTTGATCTGTTCTTTATAACCTGATATCACCGCATCTTTATAATCCGAATTGGTTTTTTTGATCGTTCCCTTCATTCCCGTATAGGTAACAAGATTAACCCCGATGGAGCAAGCTACAATAATTGCCGTACATAAAATAATACATGCTGTCCGAATACTTTTGATCTTCATATGTATTTTCCTCTCTTCCCTGATTCCCTTGACGTGTAGCATTGGAATAATTATACACCTATCAGGGAATCACCACAAGAATTTTTAGTAAATTTTCGTCGAATTACGGGATATTTGAATATGTTTCTTATTACGATACTTATTATCTGTCATTTTTACTCGCTTGGTCTTATACCATATGTTTTATTTCTTTATACCATCTGTATAGAACATTTCTGATCATCATTCTATCGTCAATCAGCTCTTAAGTATCCTTTCTCAGTATCGCTAAATACTCCTCATAGGCAAATACTCTATTTCTTGCAGCATTGGTTGTTTCCTGCAAAATCCCAAGTTCTACAAGTTTCCGCACAGCAGCAGCTACCGTATTATAGCTAACCTCTAATTCCTTTGCGGTTCTCTTGATATCAATAATCGGATACTGTTCAATATAGTCAAAAACTGCTCGTAAATTATCTTTGCTCCGAGTTGTCTTTGGAAGTTTTTCTACATTCGTATCATGCAACACAGAAAGCTGACGAATTGCTTCTAAAGAGTCCGATGCTGCTTTACTCACTGCCTCTAAAAAAAATCTTATCCATTGTTCAAAGTTTCCGGTTCTCCTGACTTCACTAATGCGGTCATAATATTCTATCTGGTTCTTTTTCAAAAAATAGGATATATAAATGACTGGTTTTTCAATCAATTTCTGCTCCATCAAATAGAGGAGTATCAAAAGTCTTCCAATTCTTCCGTTGCCATTTAAAAACGGATGTATTGTTTCAAACTGATAGTGAATCAATGCCGCTCTGATCAATGGATCATAATCCACATTCTCATTGATATATTTTTCCAAATCAGACATTGCTGTTTGCATATCTTCTACATTAGGAGGAATATACCTGGCATCTTTTAATGAACAGTTTGCAGGCCCGATCCAGTTTTGAGAATGTCTAAATTCTCCCGGAGTTTTATCCTGTCCACGAACATTTTCCATTAATACTTCATGTATTTCTCTTATTAATCTGCAGCATAAAGGTAATCTTTCTAAACGTTTTAAGGCATACTGTGTTGCTTTCACATAATTAATAACATCAGATACATCAAGATTTGCATTTGCTTCCACTTCCGGATCTAATACATCGTCAAGAGTACACTGCGTTCCCTCTATTTGCGAAGAGATCAACGCTTCTTTTCTAACATACATTGATATAAACAGATCCGCATTAGAAATCAATTGTGATGCAGTATCAAGTTTTACCAGTTGCTTATTTGCATCAACTAAAAGTTTTACAATCTCCCCGTCCATTTCAATTTCAGGTATCGGTGGTAACGGATTAGGTTTAAAAGATTGGTACGTAGCCTCTCCATTTAAATTGTCAACATATATTCCTGCACGTTTCATACATTTTCACCTCTTTTTGAAATAACTACACTTATTATATCTCTTTTATTTCAAAAAGTCATCGGGTTTTTGAAATATACTATAGTAAACAATACGTTTTATTTCAAAAACTATTTTCTTATCCCTGCTCCAACATCTCTTCAATAAAGATCCCATATCCTTTCGATGCATCCTGCACAAACACATGGGTCACCGCTCCGATGATCTTTCCGTTCTGCACGATCGGGCTGCCGCTCATCCCCTGTACGATTCCTCCGGTCAGGGCGCACAGTTCCTGATCCTTTACCACAAACCGGATTCCTTTGTTCGTTTCTCTCGCATTAAAATTTGTCTGGGTAATCTCAATATCGTAGCTTTTCCGCTCCCCTTCTAAAGTACAGATGATCTCCGCCTTTCCAAGCTGTACTTCCTGCTTAAATCCCACAGGGATCTGCTGTTCAGAGGTCAGTTCTTCCGGGATACCGTCTAACTTTCCATAAACTCCGGCTTTTGTATTCTTTTTGACATCTCCTAAACAATAACGACTGCTGTAATTGATGATGCCGGTCAGTTCTCCGGGAGTCCCGCGTTTTCCTTTGATGATCCCGATGATATCTGTCTGATATAACAGGCCTTTTTCCATATCGATAAGCGTACTGGTGTCTGCATCGCTGACGCCATGACCAAGTGCGCCGTAATTCCCTGCCGTATCGGTATAGGTTAAAGTACCGACTCCTGCTAGATCATCACGCACCCATACGCCGATCTTATAGGCTTTTTCCTGTGTCATCACGGCCTCCATGGCTACTTCGATCCGTTCTCCATTGCGCTCTATCCCAAATGCCATGGGCTGATCACCATATTCATGAACCCGGTCTAATAACTCTTCTTTTGTAGATACCTTTTCACCGTTCACACTACAGATATAATCTCCGCTTTTTAATAAATACTTTGCCGGTTCTACCGTCTCTCCTGACATTCCGTTGACCGGACTTGTCCCTATGACCAGTATTCCCTTAGTCTTTACATAGATGCCTACAGGCATTCCTCCGGGGATCAGATATTTTTCTCCACGCTCCTGTACATAGATATCCTTGATCGGGATCACACCAAAGAGCCGGCAGCTTAGCGTATAGCTGCCGGTTTTTTGACTGTTCCCCAATCCACTCCGTCCAAACACCATGGATGCCAGAGTGACCCGTTCCTCTTCTTTTTGCTCCATAGACAAAGGAATTCCCGTATGAAGCTGCAGCGTCTCACCCGGACGCACACTCACTTCATCGGGAATTTTATTTTGTAAAAACAAATATCCAAAACACAGGACAAAAACCAGAATTCCCGTACCAAACTTTTTTTTCATTATCATCACATCCTTAAATTCTATTATGTGATGATTTTTTCTGTTTCAAACTAGGATTTTTTTGTTTTTGCTGCTAATTCTTTCATTTCTTTTGCATTTTCTAAAACGGTTTCCGTAATACTGACACCGCCAAGCATCCTTGCTAACTCCGCAACGCTCTCTTCCTGCGGCAGCCTGTGGATCTTTGAGGTTGTCCTGCCGGATTCCACGGTTTTCTCGATCAGAAAATGCGTATCTGCCATAGCTGCGATCTGAGGCAGGTGTGTAATACAGATGACCTGATGATTTCTTCCGATCAGATCCATCTTTTCCGAAACCTTCTGCGCCGTTCTTCCACTGATCCCGGTATCTATTTCGTCAAAGATCAAAGTCTCGATCTCGTCATTGTTTGCAAGCACTGTCTTTAATGCCAGCATAATCCTTGAAAGTTCACCGCCCGAAGCGATCTTACCGAGTGGCTTTGGCGTTTCTCCCGGATTTGTGGATATCAGGAACTCCACTTCATCGTATCCATTCGATGTAAAATGTGTGGTCTGTTCAAATTCCATCGACAGATCCACAGTCTCAAAATTCAGATCCAAAAGGTGTTCTGTGACCTGCCTGCACAGTTCTTTCGCATATTTTTTACGGATCTTAGAAAGCTTTTTACTTGCCTTTTCTAACGCCTCTTCGGATGCCTTCTTTTGTTCTTTTAACTGATTTAAGTATGCATCATAATCTAAAAGTTCGTCCCTGCGTTGGATTTTTTCCTCCTTCGCTTCTAATACTTTTTCAATCGTATCACCATACTTGGATTTCAAATGATTCAGTTCATCTAAACGCTTCTCTGTTTCGTAAAAATCCTCTTCCTCAAACTCTAATCCTGACAGATAAGAGGACATATCCCGGTTAAAATCATTCAACAGCCCGTCTAACTGCTCTAACTGCTCTTCTAACGGCTGCAACTCAGCGTCACAGGAAGTCACTGCTGAAATCTCTCGGAGCGCTCTTCCGATCTGATCCGATGCACTTTCACCGTTTTCTGAGGTCAGGCGGTAAGCCGCTCCACATGCTTCCGCAATCTTTTTGCCGTTCAGCATTTTGCGGTAAGTCTTCTCTAACTCCTCGTCCTCTCCTTCCCGCAGGCAGGCATCCTCTAATTCCTGAATTTCAAACTCTAAAAATGAGAGTTCCCGTTGCTGCTGCTCTTTATCAATATCTTTTTCTTCTAATTCTTTTAAAATAGAAGAATATTCCTCATAACGCTTCTTTACCTCTGCCTTTACTTTCTGCGTTTCTTCTTTTGCATAATCGTCAAGCAGTGCTAACTGCATCTTTTTTCCGGTCAGAGACTGATGCTCATGCTGTCCATGAATGTCAATTAAAAGTTGTGCCGCCTCTTTGACTTTTGCTGCGGATATACTCTCGGAGTTGATCTTTGCAACACTTCTTCCCCCGGTGATCTTACGGCTCATAATGACCATACCGTCCTCCGGAAAAATATCCATTTTTCGCAATCTGCGGATGGTATCTTCGCTCTTTACCTCAAAGATCAGTTCCACTAAAGCATAATCCGCACCTTCTTTGATCATCTCCTTTGGCACCTTCTGACCAAGTGCCATATTAATTGAACCGATGATCAATGATTTTCCGGCGCCTGTTTCTCCGGTTAAAATGTTTAACCCTTCCTCAAATTCTACTTCCATCTCGTCGATCAGGGCGAGATTTTTTACATGCAGATTTCGTAACATCCTATCTCCTTCTACTCCCTCACGATCCTGTAGCTGTCTATTTTCCTACCATTTTTCTCAAACGATCCATCAACCGGATATTTTCCTCTACGGAACGGACTGCACACATGATCGTGTCATCTCCGGCAATCGTACCTACAATCTCGTGAAAATTTAATGCATCTAATGCTGCTGCGACTGCCATTGCCATTCCGGACACCGTACGGACCACTAAAATATTCTGTGCCATGTCCATGGATGCAAATCCATCCTTTAACACACGGATATATTTCTGGGACAGATCCTCAGCCGGCTCTGTCAGTGCTGCATATTTCTGTTTTCCGTTGCTCATTGCAACTTTTGTCAGTTTCAATTCGCGGATATCTCTCGATACGGTTGCTTGTGTTACCTGAAAGCCCTCCCGCTCAAGTCTGTCTGACAGTTCTTCCTGTGTCTCCACCTCATTTTTTCTGATAATCTCTAGAATTTTTGCATGTCTTTCTGATTTCACTTCTTTTCCTCCAAGATTCTATATACACGTCTGCATTTTTTTACTGAGTATCTCTAAAAAGCTCAATTTGCTCAATTTCAAAATATTCGTAGCCTGCTCCGCTTTTTTGATCACGATCTTATCGCCAAAGCCTAAATTACTCGGATAATCTCCGTCAAAGCTGACCTCGGCACTGTCATCGGTCTCATGATTTCTGGCACTGATCTCAATCTCAATCTCATCATCGGCGCTCAACACAATACTCTTTGCATTCAGGCTGTGGGAATTGATCGGTGTCACTAAAAGCAGTTTTGCCTTCGGGTCTACAATCGGTCCGCCTGCGGACATATTGTACGCCGTTGATCCGGAAGGTGTCGCTACAATGATCCCGTCTCCTACATATGTATTGAGATATTCTCCATTGACACGGATGATCAGGGTCTTAACCGATGGATTGGTGCCTCTGTGGATAATAATATCATTGAATGCGGCACGGCTTTTCTGCTCTTTTCCATCGATGACGCAGTAACCCTCTAACATCATGCGCCGCTCGATCATGTAATGTTCCTGCATGATCTCATCAATGGCTGCACGGATGTTGCTTCTCTCCACCTCACAGAGATATCCAAGTGTTCCAAGATTGACTCCTAACATCGGAATATTCCAGTGATACAGATCCCTCGCTGCACGGATCAGCGTTCCATCGCCGCCTAAGACAAGGATACACTCTACACCCTCCGGTATCTGCTTTGGATCGATCTGCTCCACCCGCTCTTTATTCCCGCTGCTGTAATAGCAAAGACAGGTTCCGCCTTTTTGTTCGATATAGTCTTTGACTTCTTTCGTAAAGCTCTTTTTTTCATCTTTTTGAATATTCGTAATTGTTAAAAAATGTTTCATATCCGATCCAATTCTCCATGTGCAGCTTCTACCACCGCCTCGGCATTTACTTCTGCACCCTTTTCCCCTTCCTGACTTTTTTTCAGGTGAACCAGATATTCAATATTTCCCTCCGGTCCCTTAATCGGTGAATATTCCAGATCCAGAATGGAAAATCCTAAATCCATCGCTGTTTGTAAGACAGTCTGAATGACTTCTAAATGCACTTAGGGTCTCGCACAACACCCTTTTTCCCTACTTTTTCTCTTCCTGCTTCAAACTGCGGCTTGATCAGACAGACCATCTCGCCACCGTCTTTTAACAGCTCTCTTGCCGCCGGCAGTACCTTAGACAGAGAAATAAAGGATACATCCACCGAAGCAAAATCCAGTGGCTCCCCAATATCCTCCGGTGTCACATAACGGATATTTGTCTTTTCCATACAGACCACCCGTTCATCGGTTCGCAGTTTCCATGCAAACTGTCCATATCCGACATCGACCGCATAGACTTTGCTTGCACCGTTTTGCAGCATACAATCCGTAAAACCGCCGGTGGAAGCCCCGATGTCCATACAGACTTTGTTCTGTAACTCAATGTCAAAATGGTTCATTGCCTTTTCTAATTTCAAGCCGCCTCTGCTGACATATTTTAAAGTATTTCCTTTGATCTCAATCTTTGCATTTTCCGGTATGGAAGTGCCTGCTTTATCTTCTCTCTGGTTTTCCACAAAGACATTTCCCTCCATGATCATTGCCTTTGCTTTTTCTCTCGAAGGAGCAAGCCCTCTTTTGACCAGTAATATATCTAATCGTTCTTTCATTTCAGCCCCACATATTCTGCTATAATTCTTTTTACTACGGATTCCGCATCAATGCCAACCTCCTGATAGAGAATATTGACATTGCCATGCTCGACATACTCATCTGAAATCGCAATGTTCAAAAGGCGGACATCCAGACTGCATTCCTCTAAATAGTCCATGACCTGTTCTCCGAAACCACCGCTTTTTACATTCTCTTCTAACGTTACTAAAAGGCGGTGCTCTTTTGCCGTTCTTGTAAGCATTTCATAGTCTAACGGCTTTGCAAACCTTGCATTGATGAGTGAACAGTGATACCCACGTTCCTTTAACATCTCTCTTACCTTAACCGCAGTCTTTACCATACTGCCAAAGGCGATCAGACAGATTTCTTCTTCGTCATACAGTGTCTCACTCTTGCCTAAGACGATCGGTGCCCGCATCTTTGCAAGTCCGTCATAGGCTTCACCTCTTGGATAACGAATGGCAATCGGTCCTTCAAAGTCCACGGCAAATTTTATCATATCGGAAAATTCCCACTTGTTCTTCGGTGCCATCAACGTCATATTGGGAATCGTACATAAAAATGAAATATCAAAAATTCCCTGATGGGTCTCACCATCACTTCCGACTAACCCTGCACGGTCTATTGCAAAAATGACATGAAGATTCTGAATGCAGACATCGTGCAGAATCTGGTCATATGCCCTTTGTAAAAATGAAGAGTAGACTGCTACCACGGGAATCATTCCGCCTGCTGCCAGCCCTGCCGCAAAGGTTACGGCATGTTCCTCTGCAATTCCCACATCAAAAAAACGCTCTGGAAACATATTGTGGAATCTTTTCAGTCCCGTACCGGTCTCCATGGCTGCTGTAATGGCAACGACATTTTCGTTGCGGTCTCCTAATTTTCGCATGACCGTAGAAAAAATATCGGTATAGGCAGCCTTTTCCTTTTTGTTGCTTGGCAGTCCCGTTTCAATATCAAATGGCTCTGCACCGTGGAATCTGGCAGGATGACGTTCTGCCGGCAGATAGCCTCTGCCCTTTTGTGTCAGGCAGTGTACCATAACCGGTCCGTCTACTTTCGATGCATCCTTGAATACTCTGACCATTTCTTCGATGTTATGTCCATCTACAGGTCCTAAATAGGTAATTCCCATATTTTCATAAATCATGCCGGGAATCACTAACTGTTTGATGCCGCTCTTTGCCCTGCGTACCTGCTCTACCATCCACTCTCCATATACCGGAATTTTTACTAACGAGTTCATAACTCCTTCTTTTAAGTCATGGTAACCTTCTGCGGTCCGAAGTCTGTTCAGATGATTTGACAACCCACCGACATTCTCGGAAATGGACATATTATTATCATTCAGTACAATAATAAAATTCTTCTCTAATCTGGTCGCATTGTTCAGTGCTTCAAACGCCATGCCACCGGTCAACGCTCCATCTCCTATGACAGAGACCACCTTATAGTTCTTCTTCCGGATATCCCTTGCATGCGCATAGCCGAGTCCTGCGGAAATAGAGGTAGAACTATGACCTGTTCCAAACGCATCGCAGTCACTCTCACGTCTTTTGGGAAATCCGCTCATACCGCCGTATTTTCGCAGTCCTTCAAAGCCCTCCCGTCTTCCGGTCAGAATCTTATGCGTGTAAGACTGGTGTCCCACATCCCAGATAATCTTATCCTCCGGCAGTTGAAACGCTAAATGCAATGCCATTGTCAGTTCCACCACACCTAAATTAGATGCCAGATGTCCTCCGGTTTTTGATATTTTTTCAATCAAAAATTCCCGGATTTCTCCGGCTAATATTTCTAATTCCTGTGGATTCAGTTTTTTTATATCATTTGCCTGCTCTATCTTCTCTAGTACCATGCATAAGCACCTCTAACTTCTCCGATCAATCAGCTCTTCGATTAATTCATATAAGAATTCATTTCGTACCGGAAGGCTCTTTAAACGGTCAATGGCAGATTCTGAATAACGCTTCACATCTTCTTTTGCCTTTTCAAGACCCTCTAATGCCACATAAGTATTCTTATGATTCTTTTCATCGGATCCTACCGGTTTTCCCAACTCATCGGTATTTCCCGTAACATCTAAAATATCATCCCGTATCTGGAATGCCAGTCCTAACTCACGCGCTGCTAATTCCACGGTACGCTGCTGCTGCTCACTTGCACCTGCTAACACCGCTCCGATCAGCATTGCGGATTCTAAGAGTGCCGAAGTCTTATGGATATGGATAAACTTAAGGGTATCTGCATCAATCTCTTTTCCTTCGGATTCCACATCTACCACCTGACCGCCGATCATTCCATAGACCCCTGCTTTGGATGCAAGGATCATAAATGCTTTTCCGATCGCCGGATTTCCCTCGTCTAAAACAAATGCCGAGGCTGCTGTTTCAAATGCGTAGTTTAACAATGCATCGCCTGCTAAGATCGCCATTGCCTCACCATATACCACATGCGTCGTCTTTCTTCCACGACGGTATTCATCGTTATCCATTGCCGGCAGATCATCGTGAATCAGTGAATATGTGTGGATCATCTCTATGGCTGCCATAAACGGTTCAATGACCTTTGATGTGCCGCCAAACATACGGTATGTCTCAAGCATCAGCATCGGACGAAGTCGTTTTCCTCCTGCGGATACACTGTAATTCATTGCTTCTAATACGGTTTTCTGATAACCTTCCTCTTTGGGAAGAAAGGATGTCACAATCTGCTCAACTTCTTTTTTTCTATCCATAGTCCCTCTTAAAACTCCTCCAATTCTCCCTGTTCATTCATTTTCAACATCTTTTTTTCTACTGCATCAATTTTCTGATTGCAGTTTTTTAACATTTTCATTCCCTGCTCATACAGGGCAAACGAATCTTCTAACGACACTTCTGTATCCTGCATCTTTTCGATAATTTCTTCGAGTCCGGAAAAACACTCCTCTAATGTCAGTTCTTCTCCCATCTTATCTGCTCCTTTATGCCTGTCACTTTTGCAAGTACCGCTCCATCCGTTACCCGGATCACTATGTCTTCTCCGGGCTGTACATCCTTCGTACTGCGGATATTTCTGCCTGCATCATTGACTGCTACTGAATAGCCCTGCATCAGCTTCTTTGCCGGGGAAAGTCCGTCTAAGGTTCCTGCAAAAATCTCCATCTGATGCCTTGCTTCTATGATCTGCTGCTTCATCTGCTGTCTCAGACGTTCTTCTAAATCCGCGGCATACTGCCTTTTGGTATGGATTCTGCTCTGCGGACTCAAAAGCAAAAGCTGCCTTTTTAAATACTCCTGTTTTTGTTTACGGATATCCAGTTTTGCCTTCATCAGACGGTTCATCTGCATCCGGTACTGTCCTATGTTTCCGTAAAAATCCTGAATATCAAATACTGCAAGTTCTGCTGCTGCCGATGGTGTCGGTGCACGCAGATCCGCCACATAATCTGCGATCGTGGTATCGGTCTCATGCCCTACTGCTGATATCACAGGAATCGGACAATCAAAAATTGCCCTTGCCACGATTTCTTCATTAAATGCCCACAGATCTTCGATCGAACCTCCGCCACGTCCTACGATCAGGAGATCCGGATGTAACTGCTCCATGGCATGGATACCGTTTACAATACTCTGTGCCGCTCCTTCGCCCTGCACCAGTGCCGGATAAAGGATCAGCTGGACATAGGGATTCCTTCGCTGTGCAATATTGTTAATATCCCGCACTGCCGCTCCTGTCGGTGCGGTTACAATCCCGATGGTCTTTGCATATTTTGGAATATCCTGTTTGTATTCCTTAGCAAACATTCCCATCTCTTCTAACTCTTTTTTTAAGGCTTCATATTTCAGATAGAGATCTCCTGCTCCTGCAAGTGTGATCTCCCTTGCATAAAGCTGGTATTTACCATCTCTTTCATAGACTTCGATCGAACCGGTAACAACAACGTTGTCCCCCTCTTTCATATGAAATGTCAGACCTCTTCGATTTCCTGCAAACATCACTGCCTGGATTATTCCACTGCTATCCTTTAATGTAAAATAAATATGTCCCGAAGAGTGATACTTGCAATTACTGATCTCTCCGGACACGGAAATCTGCCGCAGCATAAAATCCTGTGCAAACATATTTTTAATATAGGCATTGACCTGTCCTACAGAATACACATTTCTTCTCATACAAATTTTGCCAATACTCCATTAATAAATGCCGGTGAACTGTCTGCACCGTACTTCTTTGCTAATTCTACTGCCTCATTGATCGCTACGCCTGCCGGAATATCCTCATCGTACTGAATCTCATAAATGGCTAAGCGGATCAGCGATAACTCCACCTTTGCCATACGGCTTGTCTTCCAGCCTTTGGCTTTTTCATTGACGGAAGCATCGATCTCTTCTAAATGTTCCACAATATTCTCATACTTATTCCGTATATATTCGCTGTCTTCCTTACTGATTTCTTCCTCTTCTTCTAAAAAAAGCTGCATCTGTTCTTCCATTTCCATTCCTTCATGGAATTCGATACGAAACAGCGGAAGAGTTCCGGTCGGGCCGGAAGTTTCACAACGAAAGATTATGCGGCGGTTTTTTGACCGCAACGCAATTTTTTTCGTAACTTTATCCCCACACAACGAAAATGCGCTGTACGCGTGTGCACGCATTATCCTAAACGTAACCGACTCAAACCTATGAAAAAACTGCTGAAACCGCTCTTCACGGCCCTGTTCGCGGGCATGGTCTGCACCGGCGCCAAGGCCGCCGAACCGCAGGTCATCAACATCCGGACCAACGACCTTTCGATGGTCATGAGCGTCGCTCCGAACGGCGAAGTGCTGTTCCACCACTTCGGAGGACGCATCGACGACGCATCGCCCGCCGCAGGCATCAAAAGCTACCGCCGCACGGATCACGGCACCGACAACCTCGCCTACTCGACGATGGGCG
>OIWO01001739.1_pt1 | contig 16806 bp, 15 predicted proteins | sample 1587641 | NCBI WGS metagenome assembly OIWO01 (sample SAMEA3888924, study PRJEB22519) | human gut metagenome | biome: human gut; feature: human-associated habitat; material: faeces | place: Denmark | collected 2010
CGTGGAAGGACTGATAGAGCTCCTCGGCGTACGAGAGCAGCTCGCGCGCGACCTCCTTTTCACCGCTCTGATAGGCGGCGACGCCGTAGTCGGTGTAGATGATGGCCGCGCCGGGGTACGAGCCGCGGCGCTGGTTGAAGAGGATGGCCTTGTCGTAGTATTCGAGTGCCTTGTCGAACTTCCGCTCGAGACGGTACGTTTCGGCGATGTAATTGTACGCGCCCGCGATGCTGATGACATAGCGGCCCTCGCCGTCCGCGTCGAGTGATTCAAAAAAGCTGATGGAGCGGTCGAGCCAGCTGCGGCACTCGTCGTATTCGCCGATCATCAGGTACATGAGGCCCTGTAGGCGCAGGAACTTACCCCAGTCCGGCGTATTTTCCAAACGCGATTTATACTGCATGCCAAGGCGCAGATGCTCACGCATGACGGGAAGATCATAGGTCTGGATGGCATAGTAGATGAACTGCAAATGCGCGTTCGCGGCCATCTGCCAGTCGCCCGCGGTGGTGCTGCTCTTGAGGAGCTGGCCGACAACGGGGAGGCCCGCGTCGTATTCGCCGCCGTGGATGTAGTAGCGGCTTTCGACGTACAAGAGCTGACGCTCGAGCTGGTCGAGCTCCTTGGCGTTTGCGCCGAACTGCGTGGAGCGCAGCGAGGCAAGCTCGCGCTCGAGGATCTGAAAGTAGCCGGTCAGACCATCCTCCTTGACTGTCAGCGCGTCCGAGCCGTCGGTCAGGATCGGCATGAGCTCATAGCACATACCGGCAAATGCGTCAAGGGAAAATACTTTATACTTGAAGGCTTTGAAGGTGTCGCCGCCTGCGGTGAAGTGCTGCACAAGCTGATCGTAGAGGTCGGTCGAACCGTCGCTGCCGAGCTGCGCCTCCAGATATTGCGCGGCACGCAGATGCAGGATGCGGCGCGCGGACTCCGACTGGCGCTGCGAGAGCATCGCCTTCACGCGCTCGTGCGTGAACGAATAGCCGAGCACCTTGCCGCGCGTGGATTCGGTGAGCAGATTTTTCTGCTTGAGCTGGTCGCAGAGGTACAGAAGCTCCAGCGGCGTTTTTGTCAGAAGAGAGGTGAGAATGTCGAACGGCGCCCAGTCGCGGAAGACCGAGATGACGTCGAGTACCTGCAATTCATCGGACGAAAGGCCCGCGAGGCGCATCTGAATGATGCTGTCCGCGCTGGCAGGGATGTTTTTGAGCCCATTCGACTCGTGCATCGAGTCGAGCAGCTGCACAAGGAAGAGGCCATTGCCCTCCGTGCTCTGGTAGAGGTTGTCGATCTCCTTCTGCGAGTAGCGGCCCGGGGCGTAGAAGTTGACGAAGCGCGTTGTCTCCTCCTGCGAAAAGGCATCGATATTGTACACGTCGAGCAGCTTGTCGCGTACGGCGTTGTTGAGCACCTGCTGGGCGTAAGGCTGCAAAATGTCGCGGCTCGTGCAGATGATCGTGATGTTCGTGCTGCGCAGGCGGTGCAGCAGCATCGAAAGGAGGTCGGCGCTGTTGTTGTCGATCCAGTGGATGTCCTCCAAAATGAGCAGCACCGGCACCTTTTTGGCGACCGTCGACAAAATTAGCAGCGTGCTCTCAAGCGCGGCGAGATAATCTGCGCCCGCGGGATAGTCGCTCGAAATGCCGGAGAAATTGTGCTGGCATTCAACGGACAAGCAGGGGAAGAGGCCTGCGGCGGTCTTAATGTAAACATCCGGAATACGGATATTTTCGGATTCGAATTTCGGGATGAGCTGGAGCATGATCGTGTTCCACGGGGCGAGCACGGTGTTCATCTCGGACTGGTAGCACGAGGCCTGGCAGATCGCCCAGCCGGAAAAATCGTACTGGTGCAGGATGTAGTTGATGAGGTATGTCTTGCCGACGCCCGTCTTGCCCTGAATCAGCGCGCAGATCTTGTCGCTTTCAAGGCGCGAGCCGTTGCACAGCGATACGAGCTTGTGCAGCACCGCGTCCTTGCCGATGAGCTGCTGGTCGCTGCCGACCTCGAGCTTGTAGGTCGAGGTGTTCCACGCGTCGACGATCTGATAGTAGAGTGCGGAGGTCTCCTTGAGCGGTGAGATGCTGAATTCGTCGGAAAGGTTCTTGCAGAGCGTATGGTAAAGGCCAAGTGCTTTACGAAATTTCTTCTGGTCGCGGTAGACCTGCATGAGAGTGGAGAACGCGCTTTCCTCCAGCGGGTCGATGGCGATGTACTCCGTGCCGTACTTTTCGGCAAGGTCGAGCTTGCCGGCGTAATAGGCCTCCTTTTCCGCCGCCAAAAGCTGGTGGAGGTACTGCGACTGATAGAGATTGCGCTGATCGCTCAGCCATGCGTCAAACGCGGAGGAGTGGGAGACATTGAAGTCCTTCAGAAATTCTCCGTGATAGGCGCTGAGCATGTCGCCGCGCTCAAAATCGTAGACATCGCAGGCGATCTCAACGTCGGCGGAGAATTCAACGATCGAGCGCTGGCCGGGGACGAAGGGATCGAAGGCAAACGCCTTGCGGATGGTGTAGATCGCGTGGCGTAGATTTTTGAGCGCTGTGGCGGAATCGGTATCCTCGTAGAGCAGGCCGATGAGCTCGCTGCGGGTGGTTTTGCGCTTGAGGATCAAATAGTACAAAAGAGCGTCGGCTTTTTTATAGGGGAGCGTGATCTCCCGCCCGTCGACGGAAACGGCGGGCGTACCGAACAGTTTTGCGTTTAACTCAGGCATGTCAAGGCCTCCCAACAGAAATAACACGTTAGTGCAGTAAACGAAGATAGTATACTCAAACCGTTGAAAAATAGCAAGTACTTCGACGAAAATACGATATTCTAAGCGAAAAATAACGCTATGGTCGAATACCTCAACGCTAATTCAACGCGCGTATGATATAAAGGCAGCATCAAAATAGTACGGGACTGCCTTTTGCTGCCCGTTTAGTTTAGGAGGCATCCATTTGAATTACGTTGGAACAGCGCGTCCGATCCACGACGCCAAGGGCAAGGCCACGGGGTATACCAAATACGCCGGCGATCTCTCGCTGCCCAATATGGCGTATCTCTGCATGCTCCACAGCAAGATCCCGCACGGCTATGTCAAGGCGGTCCATGCGGAAAAGGCGCTGGCGCTTCCGGGCGTTTACGGCGTTTATCACTGCCTGAACACGAGCGAGCGCAAGTATAACCGCTATCGTTCAAGCTTCGATCAGGCGTACTTAGCGAACGAGGAACGCGCATTCAATCAGTATGTGCGCTTTGTCGGCGACAAGATCGGCGCGGTCGCGGCCTGCGACCAGGAGACGGCGGAAAAGGCCGCGCGCCTTGTCGAAGTAGAGTATGAAGAGCTCCCGTTTTCCATCGGCTTCGACGATACGCTCACGGGTAAGAATTGTCTGGACGGCGAAACACCCGTCCGCGACGAATATGAGCTGGATGTCGGCGAGAAGCAGGGCAGCGCCGAGGGGCTCATTGAGGTGTGCAGCACGATGGAGCTGCCGCGCCTGCACCACGCCACGATGGAGACACACGCCTGCATTGCCGACTATGACCCCTATAGCGACATGCTGACCGTCTACTGCCCGAACCAGGCCGTGCACGGCATTCGTACCGTGCTCGCGGACTTTTTGGAGATGCCGGAGAGCCATGTACGCGTCGTTAAGGCGACGATGGGCGGCTCGTTCGGTGCCAAGCAGGAGTGGTTTTTAGAACCCGTCACGGCGCTCGTCGCCAAGAAACTCTGCCGCCCCGTCAAGCTCGTCTATTCCCGCGGCGAGGCGATGACCGACACGATCGTGCGCGGCGCGATGCGCATGAGCGCGCGCGGCTACTACACGCCCGACGGCGAGATGAAGGAAATTTACTGCGATGTGACGCTCGACGCGGGCGCTTACATCGGCAACGCAAGCGACTATGTCCGCGCGCTGGCCGGTAAGCCGACGCGCTGCTACCGCATTCCATACATGCACTATCATGGACAGGTCATCAGCTCGAACTCGCCGGTCTCCGGCGCGTTCCGCAGCTGGTCGGCGGCAGAAGAGGCGCTGATGATGGAGCGCCAGCTCGACGCCGCGGCGGAAAAGCTCGGCATGGACCGCCTTGCGATTCGCCTCAAGAATGTGGCGCGCAGCGGGGAAGAGGACAAGAAACTCCACCTGTCGCTCGAAGACATCCGCATCGGCGATGCGATCACACTCGGCAGCGAAAAGTTCGGCTGGGACAAGCTGAAAGCTGAGGACGCGGCGTTCAACGCCTCCCAGCAGCGCTACCGCAGGGGCGTCGGCATCGGGATCGGCGGTCACGGCAACACATACTTCCCGCGCTTCAATGACTACGGCGAGGGCAGCATCAGCTTAAATGCCGACGGCTCGATGCAGGCGAATTTCACCCTGCACGACCACGGCTGCGGCACGGTGACGGCCATGCGCATGATCGCCGCCGAGGTGCTGAAGGTGCCCGAGGATAAAATTTACATGACCGAGGGCGACACCGCGGTCACGCCCATCGACTACGGCTGCTTTGCCAGCCGCACGACCTATGTGGTCGGCCGCGCCGTGCAGGATGCGGCCAGCGCCCTGAGAAAGAAGATGCTGCACGCGGCGTCTACGCTTCTGGATATTCCAGAAGACGAGCTGTTCTTAAACGACAGCCACATTTGCCGTGCGGGGCAGGACGAGCCGCTCCTTTCGTTTGCCGAGCTCGCCAAAAAGAGCATGCACACCCACGCCGGCAACCTGACAGCCTACGCAAGCTATTCGAACGTGACGAACCCCGGCGTGACGGGCGCGCACTTTGCCCATGTCGAGGTCGACACCTGGACAGGCTTTACGAAGGTGCTCGACTATCTCGCCGTGCACGATATCGGTCAGGCCATCAACCCCGGCCTGTGCGAGGCGCAGATCCAGGGCGCGGTGCAGATGGGCTGCGGCGCGGCGCTGCGCGAAAAGATGACCATGCAGAAGGACGGCCGCTGCACGGAAAGTTTGTCTAAATATCATCTGTTCCTTGCAAACGACCTGCCGAACATCCGCGTGGAGCTTTTGCAGGACGGACACTCGAAGGAGGGCCCGTTCGGCGCGAAATCCATCGGCGAGGTCTGCTATGTGCCGGTCGCTCCGGCGGTGTGCGGCGCGGTGAACGACGCGCTGCACGCGAACCTCTCGGTGCTGCCGTATGATCCCGACTGCATTCTCAAATATCTGGCGGAGGTGAGAGAGAACCATGACGCTTAATTTTATTGTAAACGGAAAGCCCGTCACGCTCGAGACCGAGCCTGACCGCCGCCTGCTCGACATCCTGCGCGAGGACCTGCACCTCACGGGTACGAAGGAAGGCTGCGCGGAGGGCGAATGCGGCGCGTGCACGGTGCTGCTCGACGGCGAAGCCGTCCACTCCTGCCTGACCGCCGCCATCCAGCTCGAAGGCCGCGAGGTCACGACGATCGAAGGCCTTGCCGAAATGGGCTCGCTCGATATCATCCAGACCTGCTTTGTCGAAGAGCTTGCCATCCAGTGCGGCTACTGCACGCCTGGCATGATCATGTCTGCCGAGGCGCTGCTGCGCAAAAATCCTGACCCGACGGAAGATGAAATTCGTCTGGCGCTCTCCGGCAATATCTGCCGGTGCAGCGGCTATGTCCAGATCGTGCGCGCGGTCAAGCGCGCCGCGAAGGAGAGGAGGGAAGCGCGGTGCAGAGCTTAACGCCCAAAACGCTTGCCGAGCTCGCGCAGGCGCTTTCCGCCGCCACGAAAAAGGCGAAGATCATCGCAGGCGGCACAGACTTTATCATCAAGGAGCGCGCGGGCAAGTTCGCGCCCGACCTTTTGATCTACCCCGGCTTCATTCCCGAGCTGAACACCGTCACGAAAGAAAACGGCGTACTGCGCATCGGCGCGGCGGTGCCGATGAACGGCATCACCGCCGCACTCAAGGACGACAAGGCGTTCTGCGCCATCGCGGACGCGGCGTCCGACGTCGGCTCGCCGCAGATCCGCGCCAAGGGCACGATGGCGGGCAACCTCTGCAACGCCTCGCCCGCGGGCGACATGCTTCCCGTCTCGTGGCTGTATGATGCGCAGCTTGAGCTGATGAACGCCGACGGCACGGCGAGCGTGACGCCGGTGAACGGCTTTATCACCGGCCCGCAGAAGACGATCTTGCGGCCGGATCAGGCCGTCACGGCCATTCTGATCGGCTTAAAGCAGTTTGAGGGCTTTGTCAGCGCGTTCCACAAGATCGGTTCGCGCGAGCGCGTGTCCATCTCCCGCGAGGGACTGGCCGCCGCCGTCAGGCTCGACGAAAACGGTAAGGTCGAACAGGCGAGACTTTCTCTCGGCGCGGTCGGCGGCACGCCGATCCGCGTGACGGACGCAGAGGAGTATATGCGCGGCCGCGTGCTCGATGAAAAGCTCGTCGAAGAGATCACGCCGATGGTCGCCGAGACCATCCACAACAACTGCCGTCCGGCAAACCGCCTCTATAAGACTGAGGCCGCCCGCGGCCTGACGGCGGATACCTTCGCCAAGCTGATGAGCCGCCTGTAACGCGAAAAACAGCATAGAAAAAGGACGCATCCGGTCGGATGCGTCCTTTTTCATTTGCGATTGTATGTTACGCGCGCTCGGCCTCTTCGATGACCTTGAGAAGCGAGCCGTCCTTGATGACCTGATAGGACTTTTCAATGTCGATGCTGAGGTTGCGGTCGGCATCGTAGTAGGGGACGGTCTTGCGGTAAGCGTCCTTGAGGGGGCCGGTGACCTTGCCGAGCTTGAGCAGATTGTCGGCTCGCTGGTCGCGGCGCATTTCGACGGCCTGAGCGGCGTGCATGAGCTCCATGCCGAGCATGTAGCGCAGGTTGTCGACGATGCGAAGAGAACGCATACCGGCGAGCGGCAGGTTGCTGGCGTGATCTTCGATGCCGTTGGCGAAGGAAGTGATGTCGAGCGTCGTGGTGTTGGCGAGCCAACGGTTCTCGGCGTCGAGCGCGGCGAAGGTCTTCTGTATCGTGGAGAACGCGATGGTCTTGACCTCGTGCGGGGTCAGGAAGCGGTTGAGACCCGTGAAGCCCGGGTCGACGATCTTGTAGAGGCGGTTCGTAATGGCGTGGGACATGTGGCACAGCGCCGCGGCCAGCATGTCGACGCCGAGAGAGAGGGTCGTTACCTCAAAGTTCGGGCTGACGGATGTGGTTCCCTCCTCATAGAGGATGCAGGGATTATCGTCCGTGCGGTTGATCTGGAGCTCGAGGATATTCTTGACGTACTCAAGAGAATCGTAGACAGAGCCGTTGATGGCCGCACCGCAGCGGAAGGAGAGGGGATCCTGCAGCGCGCGCTTGGAATCGGGATGCTCAAGATAGCTGCCCTCGAGGAAGCGGCGGCACTCTGCGGCACAATGGATCTGACCGGGCAGGCCACGCACCTCGTTCACGCGCTCGCCGAGCGGCTGGAGGCCGCCGTTGAGACCTTCGAGGTGCAGGCAGTAGATGGCGTCGCTCAGCTTGATGAGCTCTTCGACCTCCTTGACAAGCAGGACCACCATGGATTCACCCTGCGCGTTCGAGGAGACGATGGAAAGGCCGTCCTTCGGGCCGAGGATTGCGGGCTCGATGCCCTCGGCGCGCATGGCGTCGATCGCGGGAATGATCTCGCCGTGATATTCGACCTCGCCCTGGCCGATCATGGCCTGACCGATCATGCTCATCGTGCTCACGTCACCCTCGCCGACGGCGCCGCGGCGCATGGCGCGGGGATGGATGCCGCGATTTAAGAACTCCTCATACATTTTAAGAATGTTCGAGGCGATACCCGTGCGGCCGCAGAGGGCGGTGTTGAGGCGGATGCACATCATCGCGCGCACTTCTTCGACGCTGGCAAACGGCGCAACGCCGAGGGAGTGGCTGTTGATGAGGTTGCGGTTGTACTGCTCGAAAAAGTCCTGGCTGAATTCGCGGTCCTTGTTCCAGCCCACGCCGTGGTTCAGGCCGTAGACGGGCTTGCCGTCAGCCGCCATGTCAAAAAGCACCTGGCGGGATTTGTCGACGAGGGGGATGACCTCAGGGTCGATCTGCACGGGGCGGCGGTCATAAACGACGGAGTAAAGATCCTCCAGCATCAGGTCTTTTCCGTTTAAGATCAGAGTTTCGCTCATTTTGTAAAAACCTCCTTGCGGTAAATAAAACAAATTGTTGTCACTTTGATTGTTTATATTATAATAGTGAACCGTCAAAACAGCGTTGAAAATTATGAAAGAAAAAATTTACCCCGTTCAAACGATTCAACGTTTTTCCAACTTTACTGTGCTATAGTATCGACATCACGGGAAAAGCAGCGGATTTTGCGGAAAGGAAGACGCAGAAGATGTGTATCCCGTATCAAAACCGTGCGGAGAGACGGCAGATCACTCCGCAGCGAAACAACAGGAGGAGAAAATGCTTACACTGATTGACAATATTACTATTGTCCTGTGCGTGGTCGGCATCTTCGCCATCAGCGTCTTCATGAGTAAGAAGAACACTGATATGGAAGCCTACTATCACGCAAACAAGGCTCTGCCTTGGTCTCTCGCGGTCGGTACGATCGCTGCATCCTGGTACGGCGGCAACGGTACGATCGGTACGGTCGGCTATGTTACCACCATGGGCCTTTCCGCATTCTTTATCTGGTCCATCGGCGCGCACCTTGTGCGTTTCCCGCTGGCTCTGTGGGTTGCTCCCCGCATTTCCGTCAAGGTCAACTCCACGATGACCGAGCTGCTCGACCGTTTCTACGGCCGCATTGCTTCCTTTATCGGCGCGATCGTCCTGCTGGCGACCTGCCTCTCCATCTCTGAGATCGGCGCCTGCGGCTATGTCGGCGTTGCTGCGTGGAACATGAACAAGTTCCTCGCCGCGGCCATCGTCATTGCCATTTCCATCGGCCTTTCCTGCGTTGGCGGCCTGCTCGGTGTCGCCATCACTGATATGATCTTCTTCTTCCTGATGATCGTATCTGTCGCTTTTGTCTTCCCCAGCGCGTTCTACGGCGTGGGCGGCTTCGCTGCTCTCGACGAGATCTTTAGCACGGTTGATCCCTCGATGATGACCCCGTTCGGCGGCATCCCTCTGGGCCGTGCCATCGTGCTGATCCTCATCTGCATCAACGTCTATAAGGATCCCGCATTCTATCAGCGCTTCACCGCTTCCAACGGTCCCAAGACCGGTAAGCGCGCGATGCTGACCTGCTTCTCCATCTGGCTGAGCATGGACGTTTGCCTGATGTTCACCGCTATCGTCATCCGCGCGATGGATCCCGCGCTGACCGTCCAGCCCGAGGTTGCTTACATGCAGCTCGTTCTCAGCGGTCTGCCTCCCGTTGGCCGCGGCCTGTTCGTCTTCGCGATGCTCGGCGCCATCATCTCCACGATGGATACCTACTATCTGGTCGGCGGCGAGATCGTGTCCAACGATATCATCGGCGTCCTGCGCAAAAAGCCCCTTACCGACAAGCAGTCCATCTTCATTTCCCGTATTGCCTGCGTGGTGTTCGGTGTGATCGGCCTGAGCGTTGCGTTCAAGTTCAAGCTGGTCTATGATGCGATGATCCTTGTCACGAGTCTCTCCATGTCTGCGCTGTTCATTCCCATGATGGCTGCCATCATGTACGATGGCAAGAAGACCAACATGTCCGGCCTCTGCTCCATGATCGTTGGTATCCTCTCTTGGCTTTGGTTTGACTTTAACCCCCTCAGCATTGAAGCCCTCGGCGGTAACGTCGATCCGATGCTCGTGTCTCTGCCTATTTCTTTCGTAGCGTTCCTCATTGGCAACCAGTTCGGTAAGGTTCTCAACACCGGCTTTGCCAAGCCCGACGGTGTGAACATTGAGAAGGGCATGATCATGACCTCCTCCGGCCCCGTCAGCGAGAAAGAGTACAAGAAGGAGATCAAAGTCGAGTGGCTCGGCATCGATGGCGCTCTGTGCCTTGTCTATGTGGCGCTGGCCGCGTTCTACAGCTTCGGCATCATCAACCGTATCGACTGGATCATCGGTTGGGTCGCCCCGCTGGTTGCCGGTATCTCCACCACCGCAATCTTCCTGCGCTATCTGTATCAGGTCTTCACCTTCGGTAAGACTCCCGCTCAGAAGAAGTAATTCAAATGCTCCAAGAGAAGGCAGACCTTTCCGGGTTTGCCTTCTCTTGCTCTATCGTTCGCTGATCTGGCGGGCGATAGGGCAGGTCATTCCCTTAAAAGCGGGCCGAAAGCGGCTCCTTAAAAAATTTTTATTGATAGCGTTGAATGATAAACGCAAATTCAACGATGGCGTGTTATACTGCCATCATCACAACGGAGGCGCAGAGACACATCCCTCCGCAATTTAAGAGGTGCAATATGTCTGAAGTAGATCACATCAAAAACGTCACCATCGTCGGCATTGGCACGCAGGGGTCGATGATCGCTTTCCGCAACGCGCTCTACGGCAAGAACGTGACCGGTTATAGCCGCACGCAGCCGTCGATCGACACCTGCAAGAATAAGATCGACAAATGGCTCGCTCACTTCATCGAAGAGGGGAATCTGACAAAGGACGAGGCCGACGCCGTCCGCGGCCGCATCCATTACGCGACAACGCTCGAAGAGGCCTGCAAGGACGCTGACCTCGTCGTTGAGAACGTGCCGGAGAAGATCGAAGTCAAGCAGGCGGTCTTCAAGCAGCTCGACGAGGTCTGCCCGAAGCACTGCTATCTGAACTCGAACACCTCCTCGCTCCTGATGAGCGATATCTATAAAGATGTGAGCGACGAGCGCAAGGCCATGACCTTCTCTGTCGACCACGACGACCCCATCCGCAACAGCTATCTGGAGATGATGTGGAACCCCAGCACGTCTGAGGAGACGAAGAAGGCCGCTATCGCGCACTATCACACCCTTGGCTTTGAGCCCGTTATCACCGAGCGCGAGATCAAGGGCTATTCCATCAATCGCGTGTGGCGCGCCGTCAAGCGCGAGTGCCTGTATCTGTGGGCCAACGGCTATGTCACCGACGTCGCCGAGTTCGACCGCGGTTGGATGACCGAGTGGCACAGCAACATCGGCCCGTTCAAGCTGATGGACCTCATCGGCCTTCAGACCATCTACAACATCGAAAATTCCTACTACGCCGCCAGCGGCGATGAGCGCGACAAGCCGCCCGCAAAGCTCAAGGAAATGATCGACGCGGGCCACCTCGGCATGAAGACCGGCCAGGGCTTCTACTCCGGCTACGACACCGAGGCCGGCAACCTGGACGTCGGCAAGAAGTAAGCAGGGGAGACACCCATGAAACTCACGGATCACCAGCAGAAAATGCTGGATGGCGCGTTCGGCAGGGGCAAGGCCATGGCGATGCAGATCCAGATCGGCGTGGGCAAGTGCTTTGATGCGGAGTGCCTGGTTCCCGTCAGCCGCGCGCACGTATCCCTCAGCGCGCAGGAGGCCGACATCTGGTTTGCGGGCAAGCTCCTGGACGCGGGCGCATCCTGTGCCATCGCGCCGACTGTCAACCCCGGCTATTCCGTCGACTATTTTCGTTCTCGGCTGACTGATGCCACCGTCGAAAACATGCGAAAGACCGAGCGTATCTACCGCGGCCTCGGTGCGCGTTTGACCTACTGCTGCACGCCGTATCTTGCCGATAACGTCCCGTCGTATGGCGAGATCATCGCCTTTTCCGAGACGAACGCTACGATCTATGCCAACGCTGTTCTCGGCGCGCGCACGAACCGCGAGAGCGCGGCCAGCGCTCTCTGCGCTGCCGTGACAGGCTACGCGCCCGAATACGGGATGCTTCTGAGCGAGAATCGCTTCGCCGACATCGCCGTCCGCGTGGACGCGAAGATGGAGTCGGACTTTGACTACGCCGTCCTCGGCCTTTGCGGAAAGAAGATCGGCAAGGGTATTCCGGCGTTCCTTGGCCTTCCCGAGAAGATCAGCACCGAGGCGCTCATCGCGCTCGGCGCGGAGCTGAACGTTTCGGGCAGCTACGACCTCTACCACATTCCAAATGTCACGGCGGAGGCCGCACACGGGGTCGACCTTTTTGGCAGCAAAGCGCCGAAAAGGGAGGTCACCATCACACAGCCTGACTTGGAGCAGACGCTTGAGGCGTTCTCTCCCTCGGCGGACGGCAGCATCGAATACTGCATTCTTGGCTGCCCGCACTATACGTATGCGCAGATCGAAGAAGTCGAGCGACTGCTCGGCGGCGAGAAGGCGAAGGCCGACATCCATATCCTGACGTCCGCCGCTATCAAGCGCGAGGCGAAAGAAAGCGGCCTCGAGGACCGGCTTCTGGACCTTGGCGCGGACCTGATCGCCGACACCTGTGTGGACGAGGCATGCTGCTGGGGCTATCTTGCCGGAAAGCCCGGCGTGACGGATTCGCCCAAGGGCGCATACTACATGGAAACGGCGGGCATCCGCATGGCCGTGCGCGACACGGCCACCTGCATCCGCTGGGCAAAGCAGGGGAGGGTTTGCTGATGAAAAAGACATTTTCCTGCCGCCAGATCGCCGCGGGCAAGGTGAGAGGCGAGGTGCTCACCTGCACCGACCAGATCCTCTTTTACCACACTGACCCGAAGACCGGCGTCGTGACCGAAGTCGGCCACGCGCTCGAGGGCGTGAGCGTCAAGGATAAGATTCTCGTCTTTCCGGGCGGGAAGGGCAGCTCCGTCGTGCAGATGGACGGGCTCTACAAGCTTGAACTCAACGGCGCCGCGCCGCTTGGCTTCATCGTGCGCGAGCCCGACACCGTGCTCGTCTCCACGGCCATCATCATGGAGATCCCGATGGTCGACCGCGTGGAGGACGAATTTTACAATGCAGTAAAAACCGGAGATCAAATCGAGATCAACGCCGACGAAGAAACAATCACACTGATCGAACAAGATCATTGAATTTCAAAAAAACGAAAGGACAAGCAGTATGGATACTTTGATTTTGAACGGCCACGACCTGACCTTGCAGGACGTTTATGACGTCGCCTACGACGGCCGCAAGGTCGAGATCGCAGCCGATGCCTACGCGCGTCTCGCCAAGGGCCGCGAGATCATGCAGGAGCTCTCCAAGGGTGGCAAGGCCATTTACGGCTTCAACCGCGGCGTCGGCCAGAACAAGGACGTCACCATCGACGAGGACTTCATGGAGACGCAGAACCGCATGATGCTGCGTTCCCACTCCCTCGGCCTTCCTCCGTTCAACACGGACGAGGAAGTGCGCGCGATGATGGTCATCCGCCTCAACAACATGCTTATCGGCGCGTCCTGCGCGTCCGATGACTTGGCAAACAGCTACCGCGATTTTCTGAACCACGGCATCACGCCGCGCATCCCGCGCCGCGGCGCCGTCGGCGAGGCAGACATCACCACCATCACCCACATCGGCCTTGCCTTCATCGGTGAGGAGGACGTCAACTACAAGGGCAAGGTCGTGAGCGCCAAGGAAGCCATGGAGAAGGAGGGCCTCAAGCCCCTGCATCTCCAGCTCAAGGACACGCACACCATCATGCTCTCCAACAGCCAGGGCGAGGGCACCGCGGCCATCCTTGTTCACGAGGTCGAGAGTCTCGTCAAGATGTCCGACCGCATCTTCTGCCTCGACTACGAGGGCCTCAACGGCAATATTGAACCGATGCGCGAGGACGTGAACGAGCTGCGCGGCCTGCCCGGCCAGATCCGCTGCGCCGCGCGCTGCCGCGAGGATCTTGAGGGCAGCTACCTTTACAGCGACAACCGTCCCGAGCACGCGCTGCAGGACCCGCTGACTTTCCGCGGCGGCTTTATCATCACGGGCGCGGTCGAGGATGCGCTGGACTACGTCAAGAAGTTCCTGAGCATCCAGATCAACTCCCCCTCGGACAACCCCTGCATCATGCTCGACAAGAAGGATGTCTTTGTCAACTCGAATTTCGAGACGACATCGCTCGTTATCGGCATCGAGATGCTTGCCATCGCGCTCGCGCATCTGTCCCGCACGGTCAACTACCGCCTGATCCGCATGTGCATGCCCGAGTTCACACACCTGCCGCGCTTCCTTGCCCCGCGCAACGGCAGCGCCCACGGCTATGACGAGGTGCAGAACGTGCTCTCCTGCCTCGATGCGGAGAACCGCTATCTCACGACCCCGTCGTCCGTCGACTTCTATCCCATGCAGGGCTCCATTGAGGACCACGCGAGCAACCTGCCGCTGGCCGTGACCAAGTGCCGCCAGATGGTCGACAACCTGCGTTACCTCGTCGGTATGGAGGCGCTGTTCGCCTCTCAGGCCGTCGATCTGCGTAAGAGCGACGATAACGGCGACTACGTCCACCTTGGCAAGGGTACGCAGAAGGCCTACGATGTGCTGCGAGCCGTCGTTCCCGAGATGAAGAGCAACCGCAGTGTCTATGACGACATCAACAAGGCCTATCAGCTCGTGCTGGAAGAGAAGTTCCTCGCCGACGGCGAATAAAAACTTAATGCCATAGAACTTTCACCATAGGAAAGGGCCGGTCATGTACGTGACCGGCCCTTTCCGTGTTTCGGATTTGAGGCTTGTAATCAAGGCATGTATGAAGTAGAATAAAGAAAACGTGAAAGAAAGTGGAGGTTTGTGCGTCTTCCATAGCAGCATCCTCCGCTTTTGCCTGTTTTGACGCATCCGGACCGCAGAGAGCGCTATTCTATCATGCCGTCCTTGCCGAGAATGCGGTAAATCACATTCTTGTCGGGGCTCTCAAGTCCGCCCTGCAAAATTCTGTTCACATAGTCTTTTGTAATGGCCCGATCCTCGGGACAGACCATGTTGGCTAATTTGTTGTCGAGTTTTGTGCGGATCTCGTCCTCCGTCCAGCCGAGCAGCGCTGCCAGATCACGCGGCAGGAGCTGCGCGGGGAAAACATCTTATATATGTCCCCCGGACGCCGCGCCCGACTCTTATGGCGACGCCTTTTTCATACAGCGCTTGTTGAGGCGGGCTACAAGCCCAACATTCTCTTCCGCTCGGCGGACACCGAGAGCATCCTGATGATGGTCTCGGCGGAAGAGGGCGTTTCGCTTCTGCCCGATTATTGTACCAACCGGTTCTACAACGCCGACAACATTGTCTTTGTCCCGCTTGTGGGAGAAGGGGAGGAGGAAGAGATCATCGCAGCCTGGCAGAGCGGCAATAAAAATCCCGCGTTGGGACGGTTTCTCGCCGAACTCAATCAAAAAGGCCCGCCTTACTGAGGCGGGCCTTTTTGGCGCAAAATCGCGTCAAGCGCGGGAAAATACTTCTTTACCGGGATCGGCAGACCTTCCGCGTTGAGAAAGCAGTGAACCGACGTCGCGGTCGCGACCAAAACATTCGTCGCTTTATTTCGCATGGTGTAGGAAAGTGTCAGCCGAACGTCGGCATATCCAGCCACCTGCACTTCAATCTTGATCTCATCGCCAAAGGTGGTTGTGTGCTTGTAGTCGCAGCTCAGCGCCACAACGGGGGGAGGTGATCTCTTCTTTTTCCAGCATCGTCATCGGAAAACCGATCTCTGCGAGAAAGTCCGGCCGGGCTTCCTCCATAAAACGAATGTAGTTCAAATGATGGGTAATGCCCATTTTATCCGTTTCGTAATAATTGACAGTATGAATGTACTTGCTCATAAAAAGACCTGCTTTTAATGATTAATCAGCTCGCCAAGCGTGGTTTCACCCCAACTGTAATTCGTCAGGTAGCCTCCTTCGAAGAGTTGAGAATACTTCTCTTCGCCGGAGAGGTACTGGTAGAGATCGCATTCCACTTTATCGAGAACCACGCAGCGCGGCGAGTAAACAGGCAAAACAGAACGGTATTCATAAAAAGGTCGCTGATTTGCCATGAAGAAGACGTTGATGTAAGTCACCTTATATGCTATGCTTATCAGTGAGAAGTCGTTGGCAAACCGTGAGTTGTGAAGGTGAGAACAAATGAAGTATTTAGTTTTATTAGCAGGCTGTGGCCTCGGTGATGGTTCATGTATAGAAGAAGTGATTCTGACGTATGTAGCGCTTGATAAATATGGGTGTGATTACACGCCTGTCGCAGAAGATGTTTCCGTTCAGTCTGTTAACCACCTGACAAAGCAGATAGCAGAAAAGCGGAATATCCTGATAGAAGCAGCCCGCATCGGCAGGGGACGCATTAAAGATATTCGTGAGGTTGATTTTGCAGAATACGATGCATTGATCATACCCGGTGGAATCGGTTTATTGAACAATTATAGAGCTTCCAATGTGATAAAAACGTGCGTCACACATTTTATTAGCGAAAAGAAACCTGTCGCTGCCATGTGTGCGGGAATCGACTTTCTCTGCCGCTTCTATGGAAGTAATCTATTGGCACGTAAGATGGAAGAACTAACTGCTGAAAAATTCTGCTTTGATGCTGAAAATAATGTTTATTACACGCCTGCTTTCAGAAAAACCAACAATAGCTATACGACACTATTAGGTATCGATTCTATGATTTGTGCGTTGAAGCAGGCATAAACATCTCAATGAAATTCTGTTTTGTGGGTTTAATTTTCTCTTAATTATTGAACAGAATAGCTTACATTCTGTCCGCTGGCTATGTCGTATGTGCAATGCACGGCATGTCGCTTTGCAGCAAAAAGGGCACACCATCCAGACGCTGTAAACGCCTGAAGGGTGTGCCTTCTATTTGTCGTTATCGGCTCAGTTGAGGAAGTCCTTGAGCTTCTTGCTGCGGCTGGGGTGACGGAGCTTGCGCAGCGCCTTGGCTTCGATCTGGCGGATGCGCTCACGCGTGACGTTGAACTCCTTGCCGACCTCTTCGAGCGTGCGGGGA
>OIWO01001749.1_pt1 | contig 16692 bp, 13 predicted proteins | sample 1587641 | NCBI WGS metagenome assembly OIWO01 (sample SAMEA3888924, study PRJEB22519) | human gut metagenome | biome: human gut; feature: human-associated habitat; material: faeces | place: Denmark | collected 2010
CCCTGTCATCAGCCCGTATTACAATCTTTATTCCGAGGGCTGCGATGAGGAAACGAGAAACAAATATATCAAGCTGCATGAGCTGCTGACGTATGATGATTTGATGGGAGAACAATATCTGACGAAAAAACTTTTACCACAGGAGCAAAAGCAGGAATAAAAACAGAAAATTAAGAACCTTCTGTTTAAATACAAAATCGGAAGGCTCTTTTTCTTTTGAACCCTGTTTTTGGCAAAAACTCTTGACTCTGCAATAGTTGTAGCGTTTAATGTAAACATATAAATTTTATGTATTTTTACAAAAGCATATACCATATACAAAAGATTTTTTAAAGCAACGAAAGGAGTTCCCTATGGAAAGAAACCTTACCACCGGCAGTGTCGGTAAAAATATACTCATATTCTCCCTGCCCTATCTGCTTTCTTATTTCTTACAGACGCTTTACGGCATGGCGGATTTATTCATCATCGGGCAATTTGACGGGGTTGCTAGCACAACCGCCGTTTCCATCGGCTCGCAGCACATGCTGACCGTTATGCTCGTAGGGCTTGCGATGGGGACAACCGTCAGCATTGCGCGCGCAGTGGGCGGCAGAAACCATAAGCAGGTTTCAGAAAACGTCGGCAACACTGTGACGCTCTTTTTTGGGCTTTCCATTGTGCTGACGGTCGTGCTGCTGCTTCTGGTGCGCCCGATTGTCGGTGTAATGTCCACCCCTGCGGAGGCGGTAGACGGCACAGTTGCATATCTGACCATTTGCTTTCTGGGGATTCCCTTTATTACGGCATATAACATCATCAGCTCCATTTTCCGTGGCATGGGTGACAGCAAAAGCCCGATGTATTTCATTGCGATTGCATGTGCGGCAAATATCATGCTGGATTATCTTTTCATTGGCGCGCTTGACTTCGGTCCTGCGGGTGCGGCACTCGGCACAACCCTTGCGCAGACCATCAGTGTAGCGGTTTCTCTGTTTATGATTCTGAGGCGGAAAAGCATTTCTCTTTCCAAGGGGGACTTCCATCCGCGCCGCCCTGTTGTGGGGCAGATTTTGCAGATTGGTGTACCTGTTGCCCTGCAGGACGGGCTAATTCAGATTGCGTTTATCGTGATTACGATTATTGCAAACCGCAGAGGGCTGAACGATGCTGCGGCAGTCGGGATTGTAGAAAAAATCATCGGGTTTGTGTTCCTTGTCCCCTCTTCCATGCTTTCCACCGTTTCGGCACTGGGGGCGCAGAACATCGGGGCAGGCAAGCCGGAACGCGCTGTACAGACCCTACGCTATGCCATCTGCATTACCGTTGGCTTCGGGCTTTGCGTCTGCATCGGGGTACAGCTCTGCGCGGAACAGCTTGTCGCACTCTTTACCGACCGACAGGCGGCAGGCGGCGCAGAGGTCATTCGCTTCGGCGGACAATACCTGCGCAGCTATATCCTCGACTGCGTTTTTGCAGGGATTCATTTTAGCTTCAGCGGCTATTTCTGCGCCTGCGGCAAGTCGGTTCTTTCCTTCCTGCACAACATCAGTTCGGTTTTGCTTGTGCGTGTACCGGGGTCCTATCTTGCTTCCATGCTCTTCCCCGATACGCTGTTCCCGATGGGGTTGGCTTCGGCAGGCGGTTCGTTGCTTTCCGTAATGCTCTGCATCCTTTTCTATCTGAAATTTTGCCGAGGGAAAAATCCGGCAGCAGAGAGCGCATGAGGTTCATGGAGATTCTATGATAAATTTCTGATGGAGATTTCCATTCCTGTCAGATGAATTTCCGAATAAACAACAAAAACGCCGTATCAGAGAACAATCTTCTCTCACGGCGTTTTTTATTTATGCGTATCAAAAAATTTTACACCAATGCCGAGACTGCGGCAAAAAATGCTTCTACCTCCGCCATTTCGGGGAAGGTTGCCATATAGAACTGATTGCCCATGGCAACACTCAGCGCATCCGGCAGGCGACCGGACATACGGACAGCATCCCCATAGCGCGAGAGGATTTCTTCGTGGCTGAGCTGATACTGCTTGCCATCCCTTCTGCCGACATAGGCGCAGAACGCATGCGCGCCCTCCGGCTTTGTAGAGCGGTCGAAGGCAATCATATCCGCCCAGATTTTATAGACATCCGTACTGTTTGCATAGTCCATCATATCGGGGCCAAAGCCGCCGCAGGGACGCATATTGACCTCAAGTGCCATAATTTCGCCCCTCCTGCCTAATCCCTTCTGATCCTGACGCAGGCGGAAAAACTCAAAATGCACAAAGCGGCTTTTCACGCCAAAGGCTTTCACCGTGGCGCGCCCTGCCCGTTTGGTGTCCTCAGGCAAATCCTTCACGATATAGAATTTGCAGTCATCGCTTTGGTTGACCATATCCATGATGGAGCCGGGGGTTACGTTGCCCGTTTCAAAAAGAATATTCCCCTTGGAATCAATAATGGCATCATAGGAGCAGACCTCACCATTGACAAACTCCTCCATGATATAGACAACCCCTTCGTGACGCTGCTTATAGAACGCCGCAAGCTCCTCGTCATTCGTAATCTTGAAATTATGGGAGGCACCCACGCCGTTATCCGGCTTTGCCACAACGGGATAGCCGGCCTCGGCAACAAAGCGGCGGCAGCCCTCCAGGCTTTCCACAAGGGTATAGCGCGCGACTGCAAGCCCTGCCTCTCTGTATGCTTCCTTCATTTTGGATTTATATTTCATCCGCGGCATATCCTGCACCTGAAAGCCTGTGGTGATATTGAAATCCGTCCGCAGCTTAGCATCCTGCTCCAGCCAGTATTCGTTATTGCTTTCCAGCCAGTCAATCCGCCCGTATTTAAAGGCAAAAAAGGCAACCGCACGATAGACCTCATCATAATTTTCCAGACTGCCAACCTTGTAATATTCGTGTAGGCTGTTTTTCACATTCTCATCCAGCTGCTCATACGGTTCATCGCCAATGCCCAGTACGCGCATGCCGTTTTCCTTCAGCTCTTTACAGAATTTCCAATAATTTGTTGGGAAATTCGGGGAAAGAAATACAAAATTTTTCATAGAACATCCCTCCTGTTATCTTTTGTTCGGATTGCGCCTTATTCAAACAGCGTTTTCATAAAAAACGGAATCTGCTTTTCCCAGCTTGCTTCGCAGTGTGTTCCCCGCGGAACAATACGACTATTGAGCAGAACACGCTTTTCTATCAGCAATGCACTGACTTCCGCAAAGAGACTGCGGCTATGCGGATGATCGGCAAATTCCAGTGCGCCGTAATCCATATAAAGCACAGTATTTCGTTTCACTCTGGCATGCCGAATCATCGCCTTGACCTTTTCCGCATCAATCCAGAGTGAAGGTGAGAGTGCCGCGCCGCGCGAAAAGACCTCCGGATACGCCAGAAGCCCATAAAGTGTCATAAGTCCTCCCATAGAGGAGCCTGCCAGAAAGGTATGCCTGCGGTCTGCCTTGGTGCGGTACTGGGTATCTACTGTCCGCTTGAGAACATGGACAATCCAATCCATAGTGATATCCCCGTTGCCGATAATTCCGCCCGTTTCCTCTGTGGTAAACGAAAAAGGGGCATATTCCTTTAGTCTGCCATAATCAGGCGCGCGGCTCGATTCCAGCGCAACCACCATCAGCTTTCTGCCGCTTTTCTGCAAATACTGCTCCATCCCCCAGCTTTTGCCGTAGGTAGCATCTTCATCATAAAAAACATTATGCCCATCAAACATGTATAAAACAGGATACTGTCGCTTGGGCTTCTCGTAATATTCATCGGGCAGGTAGATATAAACCCTCCGCCGCTCCATGCCATGCTCCCCGGGTGCCCAAACGGGAAATCGCTCAATCATACACCTCACTCCTATCTTTTCTGAGTATAGCACAGGTCTCCCTATTTTTCACGCAAAATCAACGACTTTCTTACAAAAACAGAAAATCTATCATAATTTATCTATAGAATTTCCGAATTATTTTCTAGGACAAAAACTAATATATCGAAATAATTTATTGTTTTCTATAGAAAAATTTTTATTGTATTTTTTAAAAAACCTTGTAGATTCAAATAAAACATGATTTTTCATCATTTTGTCATATATTCAATTTTTTTATCGTTTTCTCTTGACAGACGGCACTATGATTGATATATTCTATAAATATAAAACATCGTGCAAAGCACTTGTTTTTGTATGATAAACAAATCCAGATAGAAGGAGTGAGAACTTTGATCACTTATAACGACAAAACCAATCTTTTGGAACTCAGACGCTATAAATACAGCCTTCAGGATATTCCTGAGCCCAACCTGTATCGTGATAACTACAGCTATGACGAAGTGCCGAAGGTTACGTTCAACTACCGTCAGGTACCCATGAATGTGCCTGAGGAAATCTGGCTGACAGATACCACCTTCCGTGACGGACAGCAGTCTCGCGCTCCCTATACGGCAAAGCAGATCGCAACGCTGTATGATATGCTGCACCGCTTAGGCGGCCCCAAGGGCAAAATCAGACAGTGCGAATTTTTCCTTTACAGCGAAAATGACCGCAGGGCGATCGAAGCATGCCGCGAGCTGGGCTATGAATTCCCCGAAATCACAGGATGGATTCGTGCCACAAAGGAGGACTTCAAGCTGGTCAAGGAAATGGGAATGCCCGAATGTGGGATTCTGGTTTCCTGCTCCGACTATCACATTTTCAATAAGCTGCACAAAACCAGAAAGCAGGCAATCGACGGCTATCTGGAAATTGTAGAGGCTGCTCTGGATATGGGCATTACCCCTCGCTGTCATTTTGAGGATGTCACAAGAGCCGATTTCTATGGCTGCGTGGTTCCCTTTGCAACGGAGCTGAAAAAACTGATGGATAAATATCAGCTGCCCGTAAAAATCCGCTTCTGTGATACGATGGGCTACGGCGTGCCTTACCCCGGTGCTACCCTGCCCCGTTCTGTCGGCGGTATCATTTATGGTGTAAACCACTTTGCGCAGATCCCTTCCGAATTACTGGAATGGCATGGGCATAACGATTTCTATAAGGCGGTTGTCAATTCCACAACGGCATGGCTGTATGGCTGTTCCTCCGTAAACTGCTCTCTCTTGGGCATCGGGGAACGCACAGGCAACACCCCTCTCGAAGCAATGGTAATGGAATATGCTTCCTTGAGAGGAACATTAGATGGCATGGACCCTACCGTGATTACGGAAATCGCAGAATTTTATGAAAAAGAGCTTGGCTATAAAATTCCCCCTCGCACCCCCTTCGTCGGGCGTGACTTTAATGTAACCAGAGCCGGTATTCACGCAGACGGCGTTGCGAAGGATGAGGAAATTTATAACATCTTCAATACAGCAAAGCTGCTGAACCGCCCCCTCAGCGTAGAGGTCAACAAAAACTCTGGTCTTGCCGGCGTTGCATACTGGCTGAACCAGACATTGCATCTGGAGGGCGAAAGCAAAATCAGCAAGAATGACCCTCGCACCGCTATCCTCAAGGAATGGGTAGATAAGCAGTACAGCGATGGGCGTATGACCTTCATCAGTGAGGAAGAGATGGAGGCAGCCACATGCGCGCTTCTGCCGGAGCTGGCAAAGCAGGCAGGGCTTCTGTAATAAGGATTTGTTAAAAAAATAAAATTTCATCAAACAGTTTTCTTAGGAGGAAGAGAATATGGGTATGAATATTACCGAAAAACTGATTAAAAACCATCTGGTATCCGGTGAAATGGTGGCAGGGAAGGAAATCGCCATCAAAATCGACCAGACACTGACACAGGACTCCACAGGCACCATGGCGTATCTGCAGTTTGAAGCCATTGGGATTCCCCGTGTCAAAACAGAGAAATCTGTTGCTTACATCGACCACAACACCCTGCAGACAGGCTTTGAAAACGCAGATGACCATAAATATATCCAGACAGTGACAAGCAAGCATGGGATTTATTTTTCCAAGCCCGGCAACGGCATCTGTCATCAGGTGCATCTGGAGCGCTTCGGCAAGCCCGGCAAAACCCTGCTTGGCTCTGACAGCCACACCCCTACGGGCGGCGGCATCGGGATGCTTGCGATTGGCGCAGGCGGTCTGGATGTAGCCGTTGCCATGGGTGGCGGTGCGTATTATCTGGCTATGCCCAAGGTTTGCCGTGTGAACCTGACAGGCAAGCTTTCCCCCTGGGTAACCGCGAAGGACGTTATTCTTGAGGTGTTGCGCCGCCTGTCCGTTAAAGGCGGTGTCGGCAAGGTGATGGAATATGCAGGCGAAGGCGTAAAAACACTTTCCGTTCCCCAGAGAGCAACCATCACAAACATGGGCGCAGAGCTGGGCGCAACCACATCCGTATTCCCTTCTGACGAGGTGACAAAAAGATTCCTTGACGCGCAGGGACGCGGTGAGGATTGGATAGAACTTTCCGCTGACACAGATGCGACCTATGATGAGGAAGTAACGATTGCTCTGGATGAAATCGCACCTCTGGTTGCCTGCCCTCATTCCCCCGATAATATCAAGCAGGTAAAGGATGTTGCAGGTCTGAAGGTGGATCAGGTTGCGATTGGCTCCTGCACCAATTCCTCTTATACCGATATGATGACGGTTGCGGCACTCTTAAAGGGCAAATCCGTTCATCCCGATGTCAGTCTGGTTATCGCACCCGGCTCCAAGCAGGTGATGAATATGCTGGCGGCAAACGGCGCACTGGCAGATATTATTTCCGCAGGCGCGCGTATTCTGGAATGTGGCTGCGGCCCCTGCATCGGCATGGGACAGGCTCCTGCAACGAATGCGGTTTCCCTGCGTACCATCAACAGAAACTTTGAAGGCAGAAGCGGGACAAAATCCGCACAGGTTTATATCGTCAGCCCCGAAACAGCCGTTGCATCCGCACTGGCAGGCGTTGTGACAGATCCCCATACACTGGGAGAAGCCCCTCTGGTTTCCATGCCTGAGCATTTCATGGTAAACGATAACCTCATCATTCCTCCTGCACCCGAAGGCGAATGTGTGAAGGTTGTCAGAGGCCCGAATATTCAGCCCTTCCCCAAGAATACAAAGGTACCCAAGGAAATCAAGGGCGGCGCGCTGATTAAGGTAGAGGACAATATCACAACAGACCACATCATGCCCTCCAACGCGAAGCTTCTTCCCTTCCGTTCCAATGTGCCTTATCTGGCAGATTACTGCCTGACCCCCTGCGACCCTGAATTCCCCGCAAGAGCAAAGGCGGCAGGCGGCGGCTTTATCATTGCAGGGCAGAACTACGGGCAGGGCTCCAGCCGCGAGCATGCGGCACTGGCTCCCCTGCAGCTTGGCGTAAAGGGTGTTATCGCAAAATCCTTCGCGCGTATCCACATGGCAAACCTGATTAACAACGGTATTCTGCCTCTGGTATTCGTAAACGAATGGGACTATGACAACATCCGCCTTGGGGACGAATTTGTCATCAAATATGCCGCAGACCAGATCAAAGGCGCAGTAGAGGGACAGAACGTAATGGTAACACTGGTGCGTACCGGCGAAGAAATCCCCACAAGACTGAATATTTCCGCAAGACAGTGCGACATTCTGCTCGCAGGCGGTCTGCTGAACTATACAAAGGAGGCAAAATAATATGGCACATAAAGTAACTCTTATCCCCGGGGACGGCAGCGGCCCTGAGGTTGTTGCAGCAGCGAAGCGCGTTGTAGAGGCAACCGGCGTTGCCATTGAATGGGATGAAATGGAAGCAGGCGCAGCCATGATTGAAAAATACGGCACGCCCCTGCCCGACCATGTCATTGATTCCATCCGCAAGAACGGTGTTGCGCTGAAAGGGCCTATCACAACCCCTGTCGGCAAGGGCTTCCGCAGCGTAAACGTGGCACTGCGCAAAACCTTTGACCTTTATGCAAACGTGCGCCCTGCCAAAACCTATCCCGGCGTAATCACAAGATATGATCATATTGACCTTGTTATCGTGCGCGAAAATACAGAAGACCTGTATGCAGGGATTGAACACATGGTTGGCGAGGATGCGGCAGAAAGCATCAAGCTGATTACCAGAAAGGGCTGCGAGCGCATCTGCCGTTACGCCTTTGAATATGCCGTAAGAGAAGGAAGAAAAAAAGTAACAGCCGTACATAAGGCAAACATCATGAAATGCACAGACGGTCTGTTTCTGGATGTTGCAAGAGAGATTGCAAAGGAATATCCGCAAATCGAATTTACAGACAGCATTGTCGATGCCATGTGTATGCGTCTGGTGATGCACCCTGAGGAATATGATGTTCTGGTCTGCCCCAACCTTTACGGCGATATCGTTTCCGACTTGTGTGCAGGTCTGGTTGGCGGTCTTGGTCTGACCCCCAGCGCAAATATCGGCAAGGACGGTGCAATTTTCGAGCCTATCCATGGCTCTGCTCCCGATATTGCAGGACAGCACAAAATCAACCCGACTGCCTGCATCCTTTCCGCTTCCCTGATGCTGGCACATCTGGGCGAGGCAAAGGCGGCAGCGGCAATCGAAAAAGCCGTAACCGATGTCATTTCCGAAGGGAAAACACTGACGCAGGATATGGGCGGCACCGCAAGCACAGAGGAATTTGCGGACGCGGTCATTGCAAAGCTGTAAGCCTACAGCTTTATCAGACAAAAAAATTGACATCTCATCTTTACGATGGGATGTCTTTTTTCAACCGAAAAATCCTTCAACTCAAAAAAGGAGCGGCAAAAACCGCTCCTCTTTTATTTCAATTTTTCTTATCTGTACTGATGCAGAACATGGTCTACGATACCAACGATTTCGCCGTTTTCTTTATAAACACGGGGAACACGCTTTGTCAATACGCAAGGCAGTTCATAGTTGATTGTGCCAAGGATTGCAGCCATATCGTCGAATGTGAAGTGCTTATCGCCGTCTGTACCAACAACGATAACTTCATCCCCCATTTTTGCTTCGGGAATATCTGTAACGTCAATCATCAGCTGGTCCATGCAGACACGACCAACAACGGGTGCATATTTACCATGAACAATCATTTTCGCCTTGTTGGACAATGCTCTGTTGTAACCATCTGCATAGCCAATAGGGATGGTAGCAATTCTTCTGTCTGTTTCCGCTGTATAGGTTCTGCCGTAGGAAAGCTGAGAGCCTGCGGGAACATGCTTTACCAGACCGATTGTGGATTTTACTGTCATCAAAGGCTTCAAATCAATCATGCCTTCGCATTCGCCGGAGGGCAACATACCGTATGTAATGATACCGGAACGGCACATATCAATATGTCTTTCGGGATAAGCGATTGTGGTTGCGCTGTTTGCACAGTGGCGGAGACCAACATGTACGCCTGCATCCTGCAAAGCTGTTACCATTTTATCGAAGCGAGCAAACTGCATTCTTGTGAAATCGGGGTTATCACCTGTGTAGGAGTCAGCAACTGCATGGTGTGTAAAGATACCCGTAATCTTTACGTTGGGCATTTTGCTTACTTCAATGATATCCTTCAGGGACTGATCGAAGTCTGCATCATCTGTCTGGAAACCAACACGAGTCATACCTGTATCCAGTTTAATATGACCTTCTACAACAACATTTGCTGCTGCTGCCGCTTCCTGTAAGCTTCTTGCATGTTCAATCCCAACGATTGCGTTTGTGATGCTCTGCTGGCAAAGAATTTCTACGCAGCTTGCGGGTGTGTAGCCAAGAACCAGAATGGGTTTTGTGATGCCTTCGTTTCTCAGGCTCATACCTTCTTCGATGTTGGAAACGCCGAACCAGTCGAAGCCGCCAGCCTGCAGCTTGCGTGCTACAAAGCCGTCACCATGACCATACGCATCCGCCTTTACAATACCCATAACCTTATGCTCGGGTTCCATTTTGGATTTGATGCTCTTGATGTTGTAATCCAGTGCATCCAAATCAATTTCTGCCCATGTTCTTTTGATAAAATCCATAACTTTCCGCTTCCTTTCCAAGAAAAATGGTGATATTTCTCAGTATTTTTTTCATTGCCAACGAGAATGTACTGCGATTTTCCCTGATTTCTTGGCAATTATTTAACACTTGTACTAAATATAGCACAATGTTTTTCTCTTGGCAATATCTGCCGAAAAATATTTCATCAATATCTCGAAAAAATACAATATACACAAATCTTGTCATGCAAGGTACAAATGTGTGTACAATTCATACGCATCTTTGATTGCTGTGCCACCATCGCCGATTTCATTTGCATCCCCCACAACGGCATAGCTCATCCGCTCATCCATCAGCCACATGGTCAGCTCCGTATCCACAACAGGCTCGCCGCCGCCTGCCCAGATAACTGTATCCGCGGAAACAAACAGCGTCATTTCGCCGATTTTGACATACAGCTTGCTGCCATCCATCAGCGTTGCGGTGGTAGTTGTCAAAAAGCTGACATTCTTTTTCTTCAATTCATTTAACAGCGGACGCGCCATTGCGCCCATGTCCATGCCCATTTTTTCCTTCTGCTCGATAATCTTAATCCCGAATTCCGCTGCGCCCTCCGGCAGACGCTGCGCCAGAAATGCTGCCGTTTCCAAACCAACTGCGCCGCCGCCCAGAATTGCCACAGTTCCTTGAAGCATTTCCGCAATTTTTTCTTCCGGCATCTGCAAGATTTCCTGCGCCGTAAAATATTTTTCATCAGACAAGCCTTCAATTGGCTGCTTTTCGGGTTGACTGCCTGTTGCCACAACTGTAAAATACGGTTTTCTTTCTTTAATAAAATCAAGCGTTGCTTCTGTTTCTGTCAAAACGGTAACGCCCAGCTCCGCAAGGGTTGCTTTCATGTAGGCAATATAATCCAGCAGCCCCTCCTTTTTCGGAGGTAATGCTGCCAGCCGCAGCTGACCGCCAAGCTCCTTTTCCCTGCACAGCAGTGTTGTGACAAAGCCGCGCTCTGCGGATTTTTTCGCCGCTTCCATGCCGGCAGGACCGCCGCCGATGACGATACATTCCTTTCTGGTTGCAATCTTTCTTCTCTGATGCTCAAAGGCTTCATTCCCTGCTTCAGGGTTGAAGGCGCAGAAAAGCTCCTTCCCCTTCAGCACTGCCGCGATGCACTTATTGCAGCTCTGGCAGGGCAGATAGGGCTTGCCCGCCTGCAAGCGATTGGCAAATGCCGCATCTGCCAGAAATGCCCTTGCCGTACCGCAGAAATCACAGAGACCCTGCGACAGAATCCGTTCCGCCGTTTCCGCATCATGAATCCGATTGCAAGCAATCACAGGCACAGAAAGATATTTCTTCAAAGCGCCTGCAAACGGCGCATATCCCCCCTTGGAAACATGATAGGAAATCTGCTCCACCGGAGATTCATGCCAGCCGCCCGTTACCGTCACACCATCAATCGTCCCTGCATCCTCTGCCTTTTTGCAGAAACGCAGCGTATCTGTCAGCTCATAGCCGCCCTCTACCATCTGCGCCGCAGAAACCTTTACCAGTATTGGGAAATCCCCTACTGCCGCACGCACTGCCGCCAGAACCTCCAATGGATAGGTCATGCCGTTTTCTGTCTGATAGCCATATACATCCGTTCTCTGATTTGTCAACGGAGAGAAAAATTCCGAAAGCAGATACCCTGCCGATGCGCTCACCTCTACGATATCCGCGCCGATTTCCTTGCACAATGCCGCCGCATTGGCAAACGCCGCCTTTGTTTTGGCTAATTCCTCTGCCGTCATTTCCTGCGGCTCTGCCCTGAAAATAGACGAAGCCACCGCAGAAGGCGCAAGCAAGGGCTTTTCGCCGTGGTTCTTCGCGCTTTCGTTTCGTCCGCAGTGGAACAGCTGCACAATCAGCCTGCAATCGTGCGCGTGGACGCGTTCCGCAAGTGTCCGCAGGCTTTCCTTCTCTACCGTTTCCGCGTCATACATTCCCTTAAGTGCCCCTGCTTCATTCACAGCAAGCAGCACCGTCACTGCCGCCGCGCCGCCCTTTGCCCGCTCCTCATAGAAGGCATAGTCGCGCTCTGTCAGCGCATTGCCTGTCGCAAAGCCTGTGTGCATGGCAAGCATAATCCAACGATTTTTCAATTCCAACTCTCTCAGCCTAAATGGCGTAAAAACCATGTAAATCCCTCCGTTTCTCCTCCGCTTCTGCTGTTAGCATATCATATCTGCCTGCCTTTTTCCAGAGAAATACAGACAGAACCCTCAAACGAAATTTTCTTTCAAAAAGTCACTTCCTTTTTATTGTAGCGTGTTCCTTTATCTGATAGAATAGATAGAATGGGCAGGTGATACTATGAAATACATAAAGCTGGTTGCCTCCGATCTGGATGGCACCCTTCTCGATAAAAATAAGGAAATTACCCCTCGCTTATATCATGCGTTGGAACAGATGAACGAACAGGGCATTTATTTTGTGCCTGCCACAGGCAGACCCTTCAGCACAGTGCCACAGGCAATCAAGGCACTGCCCTTTCTGCGCTATGTTATCACCAGCAACGGCGCGGCGATTTATGACGCAGTGGAAAAAAAAGCCATCATTGAAAATAATCTTTCGCCCAATGCAGTCGATGCAGTGATTCCCATTGCCAAGCGTCTGCCTGTCATCACGGAATATTTTATCCATGGCAAGGCGTATATTGCGAAAAGCGTCTATGAAAATCTTTCCCCCTACGGGCTGACGGAAAGCCATGTGCGCTATATTCTGAACAGCCGCACCCCTGTAGAAAATTTCTGGGAGAAAATGCAGAAAAGCCATGCCATTTTGGAAAATATCAATCTGATTTTTCGGGATATGGACTTGCGAAAGCAGGTCTGGGCGGAGCTGCGGGCACTCGGTCTTTGCTCCGTTACCGCATCTACACCGGAAAATATTGAAATCACCTCTCCCCTTGCCACCAAGGCGAAGGCATTGGAAACGCTTTGTGCCCTGCTTGGCATCGAAGCGGAGCATGTGCTTGCCATGGGAGACAGCGATAACGATTTGCCCATGCTGGAATTTGCGGGCATTGGCGTTGCCATGGCAAACGGCGAGGCACACATCAAGGCTGCGGCGGATATGATTGCGGAGGACTGCAATCACTTTGGCGCGGCAAAAATTCTGGAACAATTACTAAAGGAAAGAGCATAAGGAGAACGATACATGAGTATTTTAAATGTAGTAAAGCTCAGCCACGGCTTTGGTGACAGAGCCATCTTCACAGACGTATCCTTCCGCCTTCTGAAGGGGGAGCACGTCGGCTTTGTTGGGGCAAATGGCGAAGGGAAATCCACATTTATGAATATTATCACAGGAAAGCTGATGCCTGATGAGGGCAAAATCGAATGGAGCAAAAATGTCCGTGTGGGCTATTTAGATCAGCATACCGTTCTGGAACAGGGACAGACCATCCGAGACGTTCTGCAATCTGCCTTCGGCTATCTTTTTGACCTTGAGGCGCAGATGAACGCCTACTATGCCGAAATGGCGGAAGCTGACGCAGAGCGCATGGAATTTCTGATGGAGGAAACGGGTAGTATACAGGAAACTCTGGAGCATCATGATTTTTATATCATTGATTCCAAGGTGGACGAAATCGGACGTGCCCTCGGTCTTGCGGATATCGGCATGGACAGAGATGTCACAGAGCTTTCGGGCGGACAGAGAACCAAGGTTTTAATGGGTAAGCTGCTTCTGGAAAAACCGGATATTCTTCTTCTGGATGAGCCGACCAACTATCTGGACGAAAATCATATCGAATGGCTGAAACGCTATCTGATCGAATACGAAAACGCCTTCATCCTTATTTCGCATGATATTCCCTTCCTTAACAGCGTGGTCAATCTGATTTACCATGTAGAAAATGCAGAGCTGACACGCTATGTCGGGGATTATGATAAATTCCAGGAGGTCTATGCCATGAAAAAGGCGCAGCTTGAGGCGGCATATCGTAAGCAGCAGCAGGAAATCGATGACCTAAAGGACTTCGTTGCCCGCAATAAAGCGCGTGTTTCCACAAGAAATATGGCAATGTCCCGTCAGAAAAAGCTGGATAAAATGGATGTCATCGAATTGGCGAAGGAAAAGCCCAAGCCGGAATTCAACTTCAAAGAGGCGCGTGCCGCAGGCAGATACATTTTCCAGACAGAGGATTTGGTGATTGGATATGATAAACCCCTTTCCAGACCTCTCACCCTTTCCATGGAACGCGGACAGAAAATTGCGCTTGTAGGTGCAAACGGGATTGGGAAAACCACTCTGCTGAAAAGCATCCTCGGCGAAATCCCACCTCTCAGCGGCAAAACGGAACTGGGGGATTATCTTTATACCGGCTATTTTGAGCAGGAAAAGAAATACACCGAAAATGTCACCTGTATTGATGAAATCTGGAAGGAATTTCCTTCGTTTACGCAATATGAGGTGCGTTCCGCTCTGGCAAAATGTGGCCTGACCACAAAGCATATCGAAAGCATGGTGAAGGTACTCAGCGGCGGCGAGCAGGCAAAGGTTCGCCTTTGCAAGCTCATCAACAACGAAACCAATGTTCTTCTGCTGGATGAGCCAACCAACCATTTGGATGTGGATGCAAAGGAAGAATTAAAGCGTGCTTTGCAGGCATATAAGGGCAGTATTCTTTTGATTTGTCACGAACCTGAATTTTATCAGGATGTTGTGACTGAGGTATGGAACTGCGAGGATTGGACGACAATCCGGCTATAAATAAGAGAGAATAAAAGATAATGAGAGATAATGGAGGAAAAGGAATGAATTATGATGTCATTATTATCGGCGCAGGTCCCGGTGGTATCTTTGCTGCTTATGAACTGATGCAGCAAAAGCCTACGATGAGGGTTGCTGTTTTCGAGGCAGGTCATGCGCTCGATAAACGCCACTGTCCCATTGATGGGGATAAAATCAAAAGCTGTGTCAGCTGTAAAAGCTGCAGCATCATGAGCGGCTTTGGCGGTGCAGGTGCTTTTTCCGATGGGAAATATAACATCACCAACGATTTCGGCGGTACTTTATATGAATATATCGGCAAAAAACATGCCTTGGATTTAATGCAGTATGTTGACACCATCAATATGCGTTATGGCGGTGCAGGCACAAAGCTGTATTCCACCGCCGGCACAAAGTTCAAAAAGCTTTGTATCCAGAATGACCTGCACCTTCTGGACGCATCTGTGCGTCATTTGGGTACGGATATAAATTATATTGTTCTGGAAAATCTTTATGCACATCTGAAGGATAAGGTAGATTTCTTCTTCGATACACCCGTCAATTCCGTTACCGTTCTGGAAAATGGCTATGCGGTAAATTGTGCAGAGGAAAGCTTTTCCTGCGAAAAATGTATCATTTCCGTTGGACGCAGCGGCAGTAAGTGGATGGAACGCATTTGTAATGAACTGGAAATCCCCACAAAATCCAACCGCGTTGATCTTGGTGTGCGCGTGGAACTGCCTGCGGAGGTTTTTTCTCATCTTACCGATGAGCTTTACGAAAGTAAAATCGTATACCGCACCCAGAAATACGGGGATAAGGTGCGTACCTTCTGCATGAACCCCAAGGGTGCTGTTGTAAATGAAAACACAAACGGCATTATCACTGTAAACGGGCATAGCTATGAAGACCCTGCCCTGCAAACAGGCAATACAAACTTCGCTTTGTTGGTTGCCAAGCATTTTTCTGAGCCATTCAAGGATTCCAACGGCTATGGCGAATCCATTGCCCGCCTGAGCAATATGCTGGGCGGCGGTGTAATTGTGCAGCGCTTCGGTGATTTGATTCGTGGTCGTCGTTCCACACCAAAGCGTATAGAGGAATCCTTCGTTACACCTACATTGAATGCAACCCCCGGTGATTTGAGTCTTGTTCTGCCCAAACGCCTGTTGGATGGCATTATCGAAATGATTTATGCACTCGATAAGGTTGCGCCCGGCACAGCAAATGATGATACCCTCCTTTATGGTGTAGAGGTAAAGTTCTATAATATGGAGGTTGCCGTCAATGAACAGCTGATGAGCCGCTATGATGGGCTGTATATCATCGGCGATGGCAGCGGCATCACCCATTCCCTCTCCCACGCATCCGCAAGCGGCGTGCATGTTGCAAGAAATATAGCAGCAAACTAAACAAATCACAATAAAAAAGAAGAAGAAATCCACTTTAATTTAATAAGGAAGGATTTCTTCTTTTTATGCCGATTTTTCTTTAAAAACAGCAAAAAATAGAACCGCATTTGCGATTCTATCTGAATTGGATTCCGGCAACCATCTACTCTCCCAGGCAGCTGCCCACCAAGTACCATCGACCGCCTAGGTCTTAACCGTCGTGTTCGGAATGGGAACGGGTGTGTCCCCTAGGCGCATCATCACCGGAAATCTTTCTTTTATTAAGGTGTTACACCTTCAAAACTGAATACAAACTTAGCAATCCTTGAGTAATCTTTTTTTGGTCAAGCCCTCGATCTATTAGTATTGGTCAGCTGAACATGTTACCATGCTTACACCTCCAACCTATCAACCTCATTATCTTTAAGGGATCTTACTTCCGAAGAATGGGAAATCTTATCTTGAGGGCGGCTTCACGCTTAGATGCCTTCAGCGTTTATCCGTTCCATACATAGCTACCCGGCTGTGCAGTTGGTCTGCAACCGGTACACCAGAGGTACGTCCATCCCGGTCCTCTCGTACTAAGGACAGCTCCTCTCAAATTTCCTGCGCCCACAACGGATAGGGACCGAACTGTCTCACGACGTTCTGAACCCAGCTCGCGTACCGCTTT
>OIWO01001754.1_pt1 | contig 16635 bp, 18 predicted proteins | sample 1587641 | NCBI WGS metagenome assembly OIWO01 (sample SAMEA3888924, study PRJEB22519) | human gut metagenome | biome: human gut; feature: human-associated habitat; material: faeces | place: Denmark | collected 2010
CCACCAACCAGCTCAACGTGCTCAATAAGCTGAAGATCCCCTACATCCATATCCTGCCCACAGAGGAGATGATCCGTGACTCCATAAAGAGCGCGGTCAATGCCATCCGCCTGAAGCAGCAGAGCCAGGACACAAAGCTCATCGTCCTGGTGAAGCTGATCTATCCGGAGCACATCACCTCCCAGGACCGGGAGTATCTGGAGATCACCCTGCACAAATATCTTCTGGACTTCCGCCGGGAATACCATTATGACTTTGCCATCCGCTCCGTATCCAACCGGTTCGAGCTGGACATGGACACGGATCTTTATAAGAAGAGCTTCGACCGGATCCAGGATCTGATCTCCTATCTGGACCAGAAGGGAGACCTGGAATTCCGCCTGGGCGCCGGCTTCGGGAACTCCCTGGGGGAGAGCCATTACCAGGCGGAAAAGGCCCTCCAGGAGGCCATCCGTTACGGAAAGAACGACGGGTTCATTATCCACGGAGATGAAAATGTCCTCACCGGCCCACTCTCTCTTACCAGGAATTTAAATTACAGCTACTCCAATACCAAGGCTCTGGCCTACTCCCAGAAAAACGGCATCAATGAGAGCAATCTTCTGAGGATCGTGGGCCTGTTCCAGATGGACAATGATGCCGTGGTCACCGCTGCCTCCCTGTCCCAGCTTTTGAACATCACCAGCCGCAGCTGCAACCGGATCCTGCAGCAGCTCCTGGACTCCGGTCTCATTGAAGAGATCGAACCCCTCCGCCAGGAGGGAAAGGGGCGGCCCACAAGACAATACCGTTTCTTAAAAGAACAGTTCATCGATGCCTTTTTCTAAAATGCAGGCTGCCCTGGAAGGCGCGCTTTCTAAATGGAGGCCAGCTCCCGTCCCAGGGCCCTGCACTGCTCCAGGGCGTCCTCGTCCGGCGCTTCGTTGGCGATGACACCCTCTCTTCCCACAAGGACGGCTCCAGCCGCTTTCATCCTCTCCTCCCAGTCCCGCATCCACTGGCCGTCTCCCCAGCCGTAGGAGCCGAACAGACCGATCCTCTTTCCCTGGGCAAAGCCCTCCACTTCCATCACAAAGGGCTCCATCTCCCCCTCCTCCAGCACCTCAGCCCCCATGGCCGGGCAGCCCATGGCAAATACCTGCGCCTCTCTCAGGCTGTCCATGGACACCTCCGAAATATGACGCACATCCGCCTTTTTCCCGGCTATTTCCACGCCTTCTCCCACAGCCTCTGCCATGGCCTTTGTATTTCCTGTCTGTGTCCAGTACGCGATGATGATCATATCCATTGATTCTTCCTCCTGTGATTTATGATGTATATTTTATAATGTCCCGGATCCCGGTCCCGTTTCCCGCCATACGGATGGCCGCCTCCCTGGCCCTGTCGTATCCGTCAAAGATCCTTCTTGCCCTGGCGGGGTCCTTATAGACCTTCCAGTAGCCGGAACAGAGGAAATTTTTTCCTCCGTTTTCGATAAAGCCGGACACATCCTCGGGCGGATATCCCAGAAGGAGACCGATCTCATGGGGGAAGTCTCCCCTGCCGTCCATATGGCGCTGATATCGGTCCGAAAGCCTGGACAGGATCTCCGGAAGCTCCATGCCCCTGTATCCAAAGGAATCCAAAAGCCTCCGCACCTTTCCCACCGAAAGGAAGCGCTTCAGCCTCTGCTCCCTGTATAGGAAAACAGAGATCCGGCCATTCTTTTTATAGAGGATCCGGCTGGAGACCGGCGTCGCTTCAAACATGGAAGCCACCTCCCTCTGCTGCCCTTCCCGGACATGGAGGAGGTTGGACATTTTGATCCCCGTAAGGAGCGGAGCGCACTGGAGCACTGCCTGGGTCTCAGCCCCCTCCAGATCCATTTGCGTCATAATGTGAAAAGCTTCCTCGCTCATGAGTCTCTCCTCCCTCCTTAAACGCTGTGATTCTCCAGGATCTCTGTAAGGGCGCTCTTACTGCTGGTGTGGCAGCGGACGACGCTGGTCCTGGCCTCGTCGATCCCATCCAGTACGCTGCGGATCATTTTATGGGACACCGTGCTGGTAAACAGGATCAGAAGATCGGGACATCCGATCTGTTTATCCAGTCCGGTCCGCATCTGGGTAAATACCTTCGCCTTCCACTGATGGTCCTCGCAGATTTCCTTATACTGCCTGACCATCCGGTCATGGCCTCCAACGATCACAACGCTCATATCCATTCTCCTTCCCGGTCTGTGATTTCTATTTTAGTTAGCTCTATCTAACCTATGCTTATAAGTTAGCACTTGCTAACCTTTTTGTCAAGCTTTTTCAATTTGACCCACGGATCTTCCTATGCTATACTGGTCATAAAAGATGCCGGGCGGACGGCTTTTGGTCTCCGGTATCACTGCAAAATGTTTTTGGGGGTGCTCGTTTGAAAATACAGGAATCAGCAGAAAATTATCTGGAGACCATACTGGTCCTCAGTCTGGATAAGCCATACGTCCGTTCCATCGATATCGCCAATGAGCTTGGATTTTCCAAGCCCAGCGTCAGCGTGGCCATGAAGAATCTCCGCAACAGCGGCCATATCCGCGTGGACGAAAACGGCCACATTACCCTGGCTCCCACTGGAAAAAAGATTGCGGAAATGATCTATGAGCGTCACAGGATCCTGTCCCAGTGGCTGGAATCCCTGGGCGTCAGCAGAGAGACTGCCTCCGAGGATGCCTGCCGGATCGAGCATGTCATCAGCGAGGAGAGCTTTGCCGCCATTAAGGACCATTTAAAGCAGACGTTCGTATAAGAAAAGGATGTGAACTAGAATTGTAATTATCTGATATACCGTATGATTGGAGAAAAGCTATGAATAAGGACTGCATGGTGTGCCAAAGGATTGAATCGATCCTGCAAGGACAAAATCCGTATTTTGTAAAGGAGCTGGAAACTGGTTATGTTGTAATTGGTGATTTTCAGCGATTCAAAGGATATACCGTATTTATTTGTAAAGAATGCCAGCCGGAGCTTCACTTTTTAGATCCTGAATTTAAGAAAAAGTTTCTTGAAGAAATGTCGATCGTCAGTGAAGCGGTTTATGACGCATTTAAGCCAGATAAACTAAATTATGAGCTATTGGGAACTGGTAATGCCATACATATGCACTGGCACTTATTTCCAAGGAGGGAAGGTGATATTCCCGTAAAGGGACCGGTGTGGAAACTTGACAAGAAAGAAATGTACGCAGAAAAATATCGGCCAACTCCAAGTGAATTAGAGCAATATAAACAACGTTTACTAAAATCGCTCAACAAAATACAACGTCAAAAGGAATGAGGCTGTAAAAAGAGCCATCGAAAGAAACATCGCTGAGGTCGTGAGGCTTCAGCGTTTTTTCATGGAGTCTATGAAAGTTTTTTATTCCTCATATTCACTAAAAAATAATATGAACCGATGTATCCTGAACCAGATCTAAAAACAGGTCATTATCAACCACTTCCGTTACTAAAATCACAGAATGGTCATCCTGTACCTTACTGTAAGTAATCTTACGAATATCCTTTCTGTAATCCCCCAGATTTTCAATGCTTATTTTCCCATCACGGAAAAGCTGGCAAAGAATCGCATCATTGCTCTTATACGAAATCGGCACTGGCTTCCTTGAAGTAAATATTTCTCTTAAACTGGCCTCAGCTTTACGCTGGAACTCATACGTATCACTATCTTGTGAATATATAGTCAGCGCCTCCGTCTCCGGATAATACCAGGAAACTACTTCTGCCAAAATTGCGATAGAAACCTCTCCGGCATTCTTCTTTTTTATTCTGCCCGAAGGTAACATCTGGCCTGAAATCGGCCACTCGTCATAAAGCTTATTCATCCAGTCTTTGTATTCATCCATATCAAGTACGTCTGCCTTTTCCACAAAACGGCGTAAATAGCTTTTTATTTTTCCAATCTGATACGTAGAAGCAAGAACGATCTGATAAAGATTACCTTCCTCATTGTTTGTAAGATCCGAATAATCTTCTTCTGCGATACTATGGATCGGATATCCAAGTTCAATCAGTTTTTGCACATAATTTGCTCTGCCTGCAGCATCATTAATTTCCACCAATACCCATTCTGGAATAAGAATAAGATCATAATCCCTCAAAATATCATCTGATGGTATCCCTTTTCCCTCTAATCCCTGCATAAATGAAATGGAAGACGTGTCCAAAAGGGCGATATGCTTATTATTATCAATATTTGTGATTCTCGTTATTTCCATCATTCTCCCTTCCTCGTAATCATAGAAATTTCTTTCATAATATTTATCAGAAATTCTTCATTATCTTTATGGTAATTAAGTTCTGGATTCGTAGCTTTGCTTCTTCTTATCCGTTCCTGCAAGGACGATGCGTTGACTACATAAGATGGTTTTACCAGACTATCATCCAGCCCCAGTTTCTGAAACCTCTGTGGTATATCCTCAAATTCCAAGTCAAAAACTTCCTTAATTCTTTTCGCCAGTGTTTCATTTTCGCTCTGCACCGCATATTCATAAAGAGAAACCAACACTGCTTTATAGGTAGCCTGAAATGCTGACATACAGAGGAATATTTTTGAAACAAAATCCATCTCAGGAAGTTCTATAAAATATCTGTCAACACCCGCCAACAACATACCTGCTGCAAAGCATTCAGCCTTTCTTTCCTCCATCGTATTATCTCTTTCAATAAAATGATCAAATGACACTTTATCAAAAATAAGATGATAGATTTCATGCCATGCTGCAAAATATTGATTTGCACGCGGCAGTGCTGTGTTAAGGACGGGTATTCTTTTCCCGCTTTTTACAAAAATTGCCCCACTCCAAAATTTGTCTTCAATAGGCATCTGAATCAAACCAAATCCCTGTAAAATCAGCAAAGCGAGCTGCGGTCCTGATGTAGCCTTCATAATTGCAGGATTCATCTGCAATTTCATTGTCTGCTCCAACACTTCATTTCTAATTTCATTATTCTTTTCTATAACTAAATCTATATTCGCAGCAGTTATTAATTCACTCATACATGCTCTTCTCCATTTCACTTCGGCCGTCGCTGAACAAAGGTCCACTGGACCTTTGTTCAGCGACCTTAATAATATATTTCACACAAATCAATAATATCAAGAAGCAGGTTATACTGTTTCTTCGCTGTTTCGCTCATTTCATGTTCCAAAGGGGCATTCTGTGAAAACACTGTTTCTGTGACCGGCTTAGCAGATACAGAACGGTAAAGCAGAAGCTCTTCTACTGACATATTCAGCACTTTCAAAATCTTCTGCAGATGACGATCAAATGTACTTTTGTTATCAACAGCACCATTTAACAATCGATCTAATGTCGGACGTGATATGTCCGCCTTGCCGGCAAGGGACACTTTTGTGTAGCCTTTATCTCTAATACACTCTTTTAACTTTGAAGCCACCAGACTTCTTTGTTCAAATAATTCATCAAACCTCATTGTGATGACCTCCTTCTATTTTCGCACCATTATTATATGGCAAAATGAAGGATTCATCAATATGATTGTAAAATATTTTTTTACATTTTAACATTTTCTACTTAAATGAACAGGATACCTCTTTCATCATAAACAGATGCTATGACATCATTCCTACAACGAATTGCCCTATCCAATCCCATCTTTGGTTATTGGTATAATTAATTATACCAATAAATCGCTGAAGCCTCACGGCCTCAGCGATTTCTCTTTAAAGATCTTTTTGCAGCTTTCTCCTATCTCTCCCTCTTCATCCGAAGGACCTTTCCATTCTTAACTCCCGTAAACTCGCCATTCTTTACCGCGGTCTTTCCGTTTACGATGACGTATTCGATCCCGTTGTTTTTGCGGAACGGATGGTCGTAATCGGCGTTGGCCTGGACATTCTTATAATCAAAGATCGTAATGTCGGCGTTGAGCCCCTCTTTCAGCTTACCGATCATGGGAAGTCCGTAGACCTCTGACGGCATGCCGGTCAGACGGTAAATGGCATCCTCCAGCGTCCAGAGGCCGTTGTCCCGGATCAGCTCCAGGCGGCGGGCCATGGTGCCCATGGCTCTCGGATGGCTTCCATACTTCTTCTCACGATCCACCACCGCTCCATAATCGCTCCAGTCGCTGCCGCACATCACCCAGGGCTGGCTCATGAAGTTTAAGAGGTCGCTGTCGTTCTGGGAAAAATAAATGCCCTGGACAATACCGTCGTTGGCCGCCAGCAGGTCGATGCAGGCGTCGAAGGGAGTCTTTCCCTGTTTCTCTGCCAGCTGCGCCAGAGTCTTTCCGATATGCTCCTTTGTTTTATATGCGCCGGCGATCAGACAGCCCTCATAGCCCGCAGAGTAGATGTTGCTCTCAAACTCATGGGCCTCATGGAAGATGGACCACTCCGCCTGCTTTCTCAGCTCTGCGCTCTCTGCCAGACAGCGCAGTCCCTCGGCCTTTCCTGCGGTCAGATATTTGGGCGGGATCTGGGAGATCAGCGGGGCGGAGCCTCCGGTGAACGGATACTGGTCGGCGGTGATGGTCATTCCGGCCTTCTGGTTTTCTTCAATATACCGGATGATGTCCCGGCTGTTTCCCTCGTTCTGACGGCCGATGACCTTGATATGGGAAATATTCACGGGGATCCCGCTTTCCCGGCCGATGACCAGGGCCTCCTCGATGGATTCCTTCAGCTGGTTTCCTTCCCCGCGGATATGGGTGGTGTATACGCCGCCGTACTCATGGGCCACCTTGGCGATCTCCACCAGCTCATGGGTGCCTGCAAACACCGACGGCGTGTATACAAGGCCTGTGGAAAAGCCCAGACAGCCGCATTCCATGGCCTCCCGCATCAGACTGCGCATCTGTTCCAGCTGTTCCTCATTTGGAGTTCCGTCGCCAAAGCCCATGACCTTGCCGCGGATGGGGCCCTGGCCTGCAAAAAACGCCAGGTTTGCGCCGTGGGGGATGCTGTCCACATATGCAAAGTAAGAAGTATAGCTTTCGCAGATCCTCTCATATTCTTCCCTGGAGATCCCATGGGACGGATCAAACTCCCCATAATACGGAGCCGCCATAGAACCGCACTGGCCTGCCAGCTCAGTAGTCGCCCCATCCTCCAGATGGTTGTAGCCTGTGGTCTCCGGGCTGAAGACCGTACCGTCCGAATGGGTATGGGTATCGATAAAGCCAGGAGCCACCACCAGTCCCGTGGCATCGATCACCGTCTCCGCCTCTTCTGCAATTCCCGGAGCGATCCTGGCGATCTTCCCGTCCTTCACAGCCACATCCGCCTGGAAACGGGGCGCTCCCGTTCCATCCACTACGGTTCCGTTTTTGATTAAAAGATCATACATACCTTTTTCTCCTTTTTATTTATGTTATTTTTTACTTTCTTCCACTTTCCCCGCCAGCTTTTCCGCCGCTGCAGCCATCTGCCATTTTGACGGCTCCCAGCCAAACCGGATCTCCAGAATCCTGTCCTCATAAAATACCAGATATTCGTTGAGATAACCGCCGCTCCAGTATACCCGGTAGGCGTCCAGGGCCTTCCACGGCGCCGGATCCACCAGCTCATAGTGGTCTGCCATGACCACCATCTGGTCAGCCACCACGTCCTGCCGCTCCCAGAGCAGCCGTTTCTTCAAAAAGCCGTACAGGAAGCCTGCCTTTACCTCCGTCACCTCATAGCGGAGATCCGGGACCGTCCGGTCCTCTGTCAGGGGCTTCTGGCTGTATTCCGTATGGGCCAGGAATATCGTCTCCGCCCGGTCCGCCATGGTAGACCATTGATCACAGCCCGCATCCCTCAGATCCTTCATTTCCAGGGGGATGGGATCGTCATACACATCCATCTCCCAGCCGCCCTTATCATAAGTCCCCACAGGCCTGCTCCGCTTTGTGATCCCCACAGAAGATACCATAACCGTCAAGGCCGCCACAAAGCAGAAGGACATGAGCACTGTCAGACCAATGGTAAAAAAGAGATTCTTTTTCCGGGAGGCCCCACGTTTTTTCATACGCTCCCGGATATATATGACAGCTCCCGTCATGGCCAGGATCCCGCCCAGGACCACCGCCAGCCACGCTGTCCCCCATGGACCGCCGCTCATCTGGCAAAGGATCAGTCCGCTGAGAAAAAGAGCCAGTAGAGCCAGAGCCAGGGACAGCCTCCGGTTCCCCCGGATCCCGTAAAACCTGCCATTTTACGCCTCTTTCTCCGCCCGCCTTGTCCAGGCCAGGAACCCCCAGAGCTCGCATAAAACAGCACAGAGGACCAGGAACCAGACCGGGATCATATACGCGGTGGCCGGTCTTGAAAGGAAGCGCACCGGGGATTCCCAAAGCTGCCATCCCAGCATCATAAGCTGCATCACGCTCAGTCCCGCCAGCAGAAGCTGGCCTGGAAGCATCCCCTTTTTCATGGCCGCCCGGACGGTCTCCACCTGGATCACCGGATCGATTTCAATGGGCACCGGATCTTTTTGCTCATTATAAAAGATCTGCATCTGGCCCCAGCGGGCCGCCAGGATCCAGCCGTCTCTTTTACACAGCTCCTCCAACTGTATCTGGCCCTCGGTGGGGCTGGGATCGAACTCTGAAGCCTTGGGAAAATAGACCACGTTCACTGCCAGCCTCTTTGGTTCGATCCGCCGGTATTTCCAGAAATACGGCCCCGGCTGTTCCACCAGCCATCCCTTTTCCGCCATACAGGCCGCCCGGTCTTCAATGGCTGCCTTATCATAAAAAGCCAGGTTTTCCAGCTGTCTCTTTCTGTCCTTCATGCCAGCGCCTCCTTTCCCGTCATGGGGCCCTCCCAGCCTGTGTCCAGAACCTCCCGTTCCGCCTTTCTGTTCCCGAATATCTCCTGGTAATCCCGGGCCTGAGCGCAGATCCTTTCATATTCCCGGCCCAGCCGCTCCCTTCCCGCGTCAGTGAGGAGATAGCTTCTCCGTCTCCCCTCCACCTTTGTCTCCCGGATCATCCCGGCCTCTGAGAACTGCTCCAGCAGGTTATAAAGCGTTCCGGAGCCCACGGTCACCCGGCCTCCGGTCATGGACGGCACCCGGTCCAGGATATCCGTCCCGCAGCACTCCTCATCCAGGCAGAGAAGGACGTAAAACATCTGCTCTGTCAGCGTGTGGAATTTTTCTCTCGCCATGCCATCCCTCCTTTATATGTGGATCTTGTCTCCGTTCATAACCTCGATCATCGAGTATCTGTAATTTTATTGTATACTCGATAATCGAGGTTGTCAACAAAAAATCCTGATATGGATTTACAATAAATCAGCCAAAGACAATGTTTTCAGATCTGGGAGCCGTAGTTTTGTGACAAATCTTCTATTGTGCAAAAGATTTGGTCCTGGTGGTCATTACGAAGTTAAAGTACAGGGAAAAAGCTATGGGGGAACAGACCGATAAAAACGACGTTTTACCAGCGCAGACAGGAAAAGTAGAATGATATTGATCGAGAAACCGGAAAAAGTGCGCTATACCGGCAATGCAGAAAATCTGAGTGCATAAAGGCGGCCTGGCTTCCCATCTTCGGAGGGGGCTAACCCTCCAGATAAAAGAAAAGAGGGCAAGCCAATGTATTCTTCATATCAGAACTTGTTCCAGATTGGAATGTTCATTGCAGCCCCCGTATGATCCTGTTATACAATCTTCCTGGGAACGAAATAGCCGCCACTACTGTCAATAGTGACGGCTTATAAAATGTAAGATTTTAACCGTATCGCTCTGGCCTTCCCTTTTCTATTATCAATAGGGCATCTCCGAAGGCGGGATACAAGAGGAAAACCCACTTTTTCACACTCTCTACCTGCATATCTTATAAGAGATATCTGTACTTGATAACCAAATGTCAGACAGTCCGGCAGCTCGGCATGTGGAATGAAAACATGGAGCAGGCAGGAAACCACAGTAACGGGGGGCGGGACCACAGGGGAATGCATATGCTTTTCCGATGTACTATTCCTTATCAGGTCCTTTCCTGCCATCCTGCTTCATTGTTTCATCTATGACACGGGTTACGAAAGCATTCATACTCTGTGCCCTTCATCACATGTCATGATCTTACAGAAAATCTAAGATTCCTATGGAAAGCGCCGGTATAAATGTCAGCGCCATGAGAACGATCAGCATAACTCCAATCATCGGCAGTATCTTTTTCGCAATATCGACCACCGATACATTTGAGATCGCAGATGCGAAGAACAGATTGCATCCATAGGGAGGCGTAATAAATCCAATGGCCAGATTCACAGTCATAACGATACCGAACTGGATCGGACTCATCCCGATCCCTGCCACGATCGGCAAAAGAATCGGCGTCAGGATCACTGTGGAAGAAATATTATCAATAAAGCATCCTACCACCAGAAGGAACAGGTTGATCACAAGAAGGATCGCAATGGGATTGCTGATACCTAAAATACCCTTTGCAAGGGTTCCTGGAACCTGGGACATGGTCAGAAATCTTGCAAATGCCATGGAAATTCCCACCAGGAATGTGGTCTGACCATTGATCAGCGCCGTTTCTTTAAACGCTTCTAAAATGCTCTTCAGATCCAGTTCATGGTAAATAAATACGCCTACAAAAATGGAATAGAGGATCGCCGCTACTGCTGATTCCGTAGGGGTAAAGATTCCTCCATAAATTCCTCCAAGGATAATAACCGGTACCAGAAGCGCCCATATGGAATCTCCCAAAGTACGGAGCAGATGACCCGCATGGAACTTTTTTGTATGTCCGAATCCATGTTTTTTCGCCGTCACATAGTTTACGATCATAAGCACTACTCCAATGAGAATCCCTGGAATAATACCAGCCAGGAAAAGATCCGAGATCGAACACTGGGCGGCAACTCCGTAGATAACGAACGGAATACTTGGAGGAATGATAACGCCAATGGTACCTGCTGCCGCTGTAATGGCCGTAGCGTATGCAGGATCATATCCCTCCTCTTTCATCTCCGGGATCGTGATGCCTCCAATTGCTGTCACAGTTGCCGGAGATGAACCAGAAAGAGCCGCAAAAAACATGGATGCTACGACCGTTACCATTCCGACGCTTCCCGTTACCCATCCCACAACAGCATCAGCAAAATCCAGGATCCTCCGGGATATGCCGCCGGATTTCATCAGATTACCAGCCAGCATAAAAAACGGGATCGCCATCAGAGGGAAGGAATCCAGTCCGCTCAGACAGGCTGTTGACATGGTTGTCAGACTGATATTTGTAGTAGCTGTCATGGTGCCCATGGTAGCCACTCCCAGAGCTACTGCAATGGGAGAGCCGATCATCATAAGAAGGAACATGGTTCCAAACAGGACAAGAATCTTAATTACCATTCACATTCGCCTCCCTCTTTTTTTCTGTATACGCCTTTACATCCTTATAGCAGTTCTGTATCAGCCGAAAAGCCATCAGCCCCATGCCGGTGGGGATCGAGGCATAGGGAATCCACATGGGAATCCCGCTGCCGGTGGCCGTCTGGCCGCCGGAGGCCACGCTCAGAGTCAGTTTCATGGAAAGCCGCACCATCATAAGGAGAAATACCAGCCAGATTATATTAGTGATCACCTTACAGATCATCTGCCCCTTTTCCGGCAGCTTCTCATACACAAGATCAATGCTTACGTGTTTTCTTTCCTTGGTGGCATAGGAAGCCCCCACCCAGGTCAGCCACAGGAAAAGATAACGGGCGATCTCTTCGCTCCATGGAAGCGGAATTTTAAATACATACCGGGTCACAACCTGCATGGCCACGATCACAACCGCCGCGATGAGAATGATGACCAGGAAAACCTCCTCCAGCTTTTCATCTAATAGTTTCAGGATCTTCATAAGCAGACATCTCCTCTTCTTAAACGCAGCTACTTGTTATGATCTGCAGCCATATCGATCAGTTCCTGTCCATAGGTTTCTGCGGCAGTCTTATAAACGGTATCCTCAGCCACCTTCTGGAAAGCCGCCTTCTGCTCATCCGTAAGAACCGTCACTTCCACACCGGCCGCTTCAATTTCAGAAAGAAGACTTTCATTCTCTTCTGTGATCAGCTCCCGCTGATACTCCATGGTATTCTCTGCCGCTTCTTTAATCGCTGCCTGGTAGTCTTCTGGCAGACTGTTGTAAAAATCAGAAGCAATATTAAGAGCCACTGCTGTGAATACATGCTCGGAAACGCTCATATATTTCTGGGCTTCATATAAAGCATTGTTGTAGATCAGCGCCGTCGGATTCTCCTGTCCATCCACTGTCTTCTGCTGCAAGGCAGTAAAAAGTTCAGAGAAGGACATGGGCGTCGGAATCGCTCCCAGGGCCGTAAAATATTCCACATGCAGATTATTTGTCATGGTACGGATCTTTAATCCCTTCAGATCATCCGGAGAGGTGACCGAATGTTTGGAGTTGGTCAGATTACGGAATCCCACATCTCCCCAGGCAAGTGTTGTGATCCCTGCCTGCTCTTCCAGCTTCTTGTCCAGAGCCTGTCCAAAATCTCCGTCCATGGCTTCATGAGCTGCATCCAGGGATGTCCAGAGGAAAGGAAGGCCTACCAGATTATACTCTGGTACAATTCCCGCAACAATGGAATCATTCAATGCAGCCATTTCAAGATCTCCGATCCGCATGGCCTCCATATTCTCTGCCAGGGAGCCCAGCTGGGAATTGGGATAAAGTTCCACAGTGATATTCCCATTGCTGGCGTTCTGCAGCGCATTCTGGAACTTCTCTACAAATGCTTTGTGGGACGGATGGGATTCTGCCACATCGTAAGCCAGGCGGATCGTAATCGGATCTGTGGAAGTGATCTCTGTTTCAAGCCCCGGATCGGCCGAAGCCGTATTGGCAGTATCAGCCTCCGCATTCTGTGCCTTGGTCTCTGATGACGGATCTCCGCCTTTTCCTCCGCATGCCGCCAGTGAGAAAACCATAGCTGCTCCAAGGACAACACTTAATGTTCTTTTCATAGTAACCTCTCCTTTTCTCGTCGTTATTTTTTCATTGCAGGCCGCTTCCTCTTTCATATACCATCCGTCCGCCCAGATATGTTTTTTCAACCTGGATATCCTTGATCTTTTCCGGCTCCGTATGGAATAAATCTTTATTAAGTATCACAAAATCTGCCAGCTTCCCAGTTTCAATGGTTCCTTTCAGATCCTCTTCAAAGGAAACATACGCCGCGTTCTTTGTATACATTTCCAATGCTTCGTACACCGTCACCTTTTCTTCCGGGAACCAGCCTCCCTCCGGGTATCCATCCATCCCGCACCGGGTTGTAACGGCATAGATGCCGTCCATGGGATCGTAAGACTCACACGGCGAATCGGATCCCGCTGTCAGGATCATATTGTTATCCAGAAGTGTTCTCCAGCAATAGTGATATCTGGAACGTTCATGGCCTACCCGGCTCTCCGACCATCGCACATTGGTAGATACAAACATGGGCTGGATATCCAGAACCACCGGAAGGTCCGCGATCCTGGAAATTATGTTCTCATTCAGCAGGGACATGTGGATCATGCGGAATCTCGGGTCCGGCTTTGGATTTTCCCTGTACGCCCGTTCAATGGCCGTCGTCAGCATATCAGCAGCTCTGTCGCCGATCACATGGGCTCCCACCTGGATATTCCTTTCATAAGCAGTCCTTATCTTCTGATCCAGCTCCTCCTGGGTGTAATTGGGGATTCCTGTGAAATCCGGATCATCGGAATAAGGAGAAAACAGAAGCGCTGTCCTTCCTCCCATATTTCCATCCACATACAGCTTATAGAACCCGTATTTGACCATCTCATCCCCAAGTCCTGTACGGATATGGCAGCCAGGAAGTTCATCATATCCCAGATACACCCGCACAGTCAGGCGCTCGTCATCTGCCAGAGCCTGGTACACATCCGTATATTCCGGCAGGTTACAGTGGATTCCCTGGATTGCATGGACTCCTGTAAGCCCATGGCTGTTCAGCTCATGGCACGCCTTTTCCACTGCATCCTTCTTTCGCTCCAGCGTGGCCAAAGGATCCGGGATCGCTGCGATAATATCCGCCGCTGCCTGATCCCTTAAAGTCCCCGTAGGTTCTCCATTTGCATCAAACTCTACCGTGCCTTCCACCTTTGCCTGGAACCCCCGTCCGATCCCGCCTGCTTTTAAAGCAAGAGAATTGGCCACATTCACATGAAGGCAGTACCGGGTAATGATCAGCGGATGATCCGGACACACCTGGTCCAGCTCCTCCCTGGTGGGAAGTTCTTTTTGGTCGGTAAACTTCTCGTGGTCAAATCCGGTTCCAAGGATCCACTCTCCCTCGGGTGTGTGCAGAGCTCTTTCCCGGATCATTTCCAGCAGCTCTTTTTTGGATCCTGCCCCCTTTAAATTTAATTTCAGGAGATCTCTCGCGTACGCAAATAAGTGCTGATGAGTATCGATCATTCCTGGTATAACGGTCTTTCCTTTCAGGTCTACCACCTGGCATCCTTCTCCAAAAGCCCTGGCTCCTTCATCCGTCCCACAATATATAAATTTTCCGTCATCCACCACAACTGCCGTGCATTGATCACCTTCATGACGCATGGTATAGACCGTTCCGTTCACATATACAGTCGCCATTACGCTTCCTCCACCTGCCTTTCATTTTTATTTGCACCGGAAGGAATGAAAATATCCATATCCGCATAATACATTATAATATCCATTCAGACTTTTTTCGACATATTCGTCTCCACAATCCACATGTAATGTGTGTCCAGGGATCGAGATCAGTTTTGATTCCGGTGCGATCACCTGAATATTTTCTTTTCCCACGACCTTTAAAATGCGGGCGCTGAACTGATGATTTCCTCTTCCAAAAATAAATCCCTGTCCCCCAATGGGGGAAACTATGATCCGGACAGGATTCCCAGAAGCTATCTCCCACAGTTCCTCTTCCGTCATGTCTTTTTTTACCAATTTTTTATTTCGGACCAGATCAACGCCCAGAAGCTCATAGTCAATTCCGAGCCGTCTGGAAATACACTTGGCAGTAGATCCCGATCCAATGGCATAAAATACATCATCTTCCATTTTTTCTTCCAGATATGCAGCGATCCCTCCCATCTGGTCATTTTCAGAAGAAAAACCGCTCTGTTTCATGTTCTGGACATAGGATGGTTCGTATGGGACTCTGAGCGAACCATAAAGCTTTGAAGAAACACGTCCCTTCCTGTATTCATCCTCATTCAGATCCACTACCTCCCGTTCCGACATGGATACGGGAAGTCCCTGGGCTACCATAGCCGCCATGGCCCCGGCTGCTTCCGGCGTAAGCCCGAACACAGCAGACTGGATCTTTACTCCCGCAGGAATCCCCAGAACCGGAACGCGTTCTCCAACAGCCTGGCATATATTTCTGGCTGTGCCGTCTCCTCCCGCAAACAGGAGGAGATCCACACCTTTTTCCGTCATGATCTCTGCTGCCGCCACTGTATCATGTTCCGTGGTCTCTTCCCTACTTTCATAAACTATCGTGTAGGAAAAACCCATTTTTTCACAAAGCGCAGCTCCCATCGTCCCGGAAACCGTGAGAAGCTGAAGCTGTCCCGAATAGGGCCTCAGCTTCTCCAGCGCCCTTTCCGTCTTTTTCAGCGATTCCGGTCTGGCTCCTCTCTCTCTGGCCTTATCCAGCGTTTCCTTCCCATCGGTTCCCTTTAAGGCCACCTTTCCGCCCATGCCGGCAATGGGATTGATCACCAGACCGATCACCGCCTTACGGTCTGCCATGCTGCTTCAGATAGGACCGCCATGTAACCGCCAGCTGGTCCACGGTTTCAATATGATCATTTTCCAACGCTGAAATGGGACCATTATGAGGCGCCGTCAGAACTACCTCCGGAGTACTGTATGCTTCGTCGCTGATTTTCTTCAGTGCCGCCACATATTCGTCAATATCAGCCTTTGAATAGGACTCCGTAGGCTCCGGCGTATATGGCTCCGGTACGATCAGCGGATGATGGCTCGGGAAAAATCTCTGGAATCCGAAATCCAGCATATGGCGGTTCACATGCTCTGCATCCACGCCGGTTTCCTGTAAAAGCGTTTCAAAGCTATACCGCACCTGCTCCAGGCGGTTGGGAGCTTCCTCTGCCCATGACATGGAGATACCGCGTACTTCATTCAATACCCGCTTCATCATGTAATTGTTATTAAGGATTGCCGTCTCCGCGACAGCTTTCAGTCCATCCACTCCAAGGCTCATAACCCAGGAGTATGCCCGCAGTACAGCTGCCAGGCTTCCCTGGAACTGGCGGATCTTTCCCACCGAGCTTTCATCGTCATAATCTGTGTAATATCTGGTTCCATCGAACCATACCCTGGGTCTTGGGAGATATTTCTCCAGTTCCGCGCTGACACACTGGGCTGCACAGCCGGGTCCCATGCATGCATGGGGGGACGCAAACGCTTTATGGAGATTAAAGTGACACATATCGGCTCCCAGCTCCTTGGCCCGTACCAGACCGAAGAGCCCGGCCCCAGCACCACATCACCCAGCACCGTGGCGTTGGGTGCCACGAACACCGCACCCTCGTCCCGGGGAACTTTTCCACCAAAAGGCAACAACATTGTGAAAAACCACCTTTCTCTTTTCCGTCATTTATGGTATTCTTTTATATAGTATT
>OIWO01001759.1_pt1 | contig 16561 bp, 12 predicted proteins | sample 1587641 | NCBI WGS metagenome assembly OIWO01 (sample SAMEA3888924, study PRJEB22519) | human gut metagenome | biome: human gut; feature: human-associated habitat; material: faeces | place: Denmark | collected 2010
CAGCTGCCGGTCTGGTCTTTGGATGGCTGGAAACACCCATTTTTCCTGCTGCCTTTGCTTCTTCCTGTAAAGCTGCAATCATACCGCTGTTTTCACAGTGTACACCGGTGATACCGCCAGTCTCTTTTAATCTCTGTAAGATCTCAAATAAGGTCTTATCATCTACCTGGGTATCATAAGTCATATACAGTTTAAAAGAAGTAATTCCTTCATCCATCATATCCTGGACTTCTTTGGAAACAGAAGGGTTCCAGTCTGTAATAGACATATGGAAGCTGTAATCGCAGGAACACTTTCCATCTGCCTTTTCATGCCAGTTCTTTAAGCCTTCTGCCAGTGTTTCTCCCGGATACTGGGTTCCAAAATCGATAATGGTAGTAGTACCGCCTTTTAAAGCAGCCTTTGTACCGGTAGCAAAATCATCTGCTGTTACAGTTCCTGCCACATGCAGGTCGAAATGGGTATGTGCATCAATAAATCCAGGGAAAATCAGGCATCCAGATGCATCGATCTCCTTATCTCCCGGCTGTGCCAGTTTTTTAATCTCTTCCTGAATGACCAGCGGATGACCCTCACCCACCAGTCTGTTTTTTATCTCTCCATTTTTGATAAACAGCAATGTCTGCAGGAAAACTTCCGCTTCCTGTGACTATAGTTCCGTTTTTAATGATCTGTCTCATATTATCCAGCCTCCTTTATAATAACAGCTCATAGCAGCCCTCTGTTACGATCTGTTCCGTAGCGATCAGCTGCTCCAGAGAAACTCTGTCCGCAACCGGTGCGCACCAGGCCATTCCACAGCCTGCGCTGATCTGCCTTGGAACCGGGATCAGACGTCCCGGAGCCTCTTTTGCTTTTGCAGCTGCTTCCATTTTCATTGCCATTGTGGTAGTTGGAAATGCAAATACCACCTTCATTGTCTTTTCTCTGGGCATGTTATCTTCCTCTCTCGCTCAGATCCACACGTACACATGCTGACATGCTTCACTGCCTGCTTACGCAGGCGGGATCTTCATTAATGGCTTTTGGAAAAAACTCTAAGGCATGACCAAAAAGCCACGCCCCGAAGTTTTTTTCTTTTATAAAATTAACCGATCAGCAGATAGCTGTAATCAGAAATTACAGTCTTAATGATCTTCTGAATTCCATCCGGAACATTCTCATTTGCAGTTCCAACTGTGTAATCAATTACATTGCCTGCTAAACGTACCTTGCAGATTCCTGCTGCTGCATCAAGAACCGTGAAGCCCTGGTTCTTGCTGTTTTCCATATCTGCTTCATTTGCAAATAAGGTAAACTTGTCAAGATATGGAGCGCTGTCCCATGGGCAGAAGCTGCGGCAGTTGCCACATTCATTACACATATAATCTACATGGATCACCTGATGTTTGTCCATGCCAGGTACTGTTAAGGTTACGTTTGCTCTGTTCGGGCATACCTCTACGCAGTTTTCGCAGATGCTGTTGCAGGAGAGACATCTTCTGCTGTCAGACTCTTCATTCTCCTCAGACAGTTTGCCCTTACGTCCGTAAACAACCTCAGCATCAGCCATCTTGAAGATATCCTCAGATAAATCTCTTCCGATAATAGCTTCTGCTGCTTTCTTACCATCTCTGATGCCTTCTACAACAGTAGCTGGTCCAAAGAGACCATCGCCGGCAACATAAACGCCCTTTACAGAGGTCTCCAGAGTGTTGTGGTCAACAACTGGACGCTTCTTTTCGTCTACAGCGATACCATTTGCTTCGTAGAATGCGCCTGGAACCTTCTCACCAACAGCTGCGATCACAGTGTCAGCAGCGATCTTAACGATCTCCTCAGTCTCAACAACGCTTCTTCTTCCGCTTGCATCGTAATCACCTAACTGCATCTTGCGGCAGATCAGTTCGCCATTTTCCAGTTTAACAGGTGCTAACAGCTCTGCAAACTCTACGCCGTCATCAATTGCCATTACTAACTCTTCTTCATCAGCTGGCATATATCTCTTGGTTCTTCTGTAAACCAGGGATACCTTTTCTACGCCTGCATTGCGCTTTGCAGCTCTTGCAGTATCCATAGCTGTGTTACCGCCACCGATAACAACAACGTTCTTGCCTAAATCTACCTTGCCGTCAGTTGCCTTAAACTGTGCCAGGAACTCTAATGCGTTCATGGTCTCGCCAGCTTCCAGTCTCAGTCTGCCTGGTTCAGAAGCACCAACTGCCAGTACAACGTAGTCATATTCTTTCTTTAATTCATCAACAGAAGTGATCTCTTTGCCGTTTACCAGCTCTGCGCCCATAGCACGAACCAGCTCAACGTCATGATCGATTGCTTCGTGGGAAATACGGAAGCCTGGGATCACATTGCGTACAACGCCGCCCATCTTTTCTGCCTTCTCAAATACAGTAACCTTCATACCGCCCTTTGCAAGGAAGTATGCAGCTGCCAGACCAGCAGGGCCGCCGCCTACTACAGCTGCCTTCTTATCAGAAGTAACTGCAGGTGCCTTTAATGCTGCCATAACAGCATCAATTCCGCCCTGTGCAGACTCTAACTTGGTTCTGCGGATATCTACAGAAGCCTCGTAGAAGTTTCTGGTACATTTGCTCATACAGTTGTGCGCACAGATGGTACCGGTGATAAATGGAAGCGGGTTCTTGTTTAAGATAACCTTTAATGCTTCTTCGTACTTTCCTTCACCTGCCAACTGCATGTAACGGGTGATATCCTGATGGATCGGGCATCCTTCCTGACATGGAGCGATAAAGCAGTCTGTTAACGGAACCGGCTTTTTCACCTTTCTGGATGGAAGCGGCTTAACAGCCTTTACATGGTGTTTGTCAGACTTTGCAGCCTCTACCATAGCTTCTACCTTCTCTGCGCTTACGCCAGCGAAAGCTGCTGCTTCTTTTGCCTTAAATAACTGTCCGATCTGCTCTAATCTTTCATAGCCGCCTGGCTTTAACATGGTAGTTGCCATGGTTACAGGCCAGATACCAGCGTCTACGATCTTTGTGATATTAAAGTAATCAGCACCGCCGGAGTAGGAAATACGCAGTTTTCCGTCAAAGTCTTTTGCCAGTTTCTGTGCAACAGACATGGACAGAGCGTATAAAGACTTACCGGACATGTACATTTCTTCACTTGGAAGTTCATTCTGTTTTACATCAACAGGGAAGGTATTTGTGATCTTAACACCAAATTCCAGTCCCTTCTCATCTGCCAGCTTCTGCAGTCTCTGTAACATTGGAACTGCATCTGTGTACTGAAGGTCATCTCTGAAATGGAAGTCACCGAACGCTACATAATCATAGCCCATGTCATCCATTAATTTTCTTGCATACTCATATCCTAACAGAGTTGGATTGCACTTGATAAAGGTATGTACTTTCTTCTCAGTGAGCAGATAGCTTGCGATACGCTCGATCTCCTGTGGAGGACATCCGTGCAGAGTGGAGAGAGTTGCACAGTTGCAGATTTCAGGGGAGATACTTTCAACATCCTCTTTTGTCAGGTTATCAAAACGATCCAGGTTATCTAACAGCCACTGACGGCACTCATTAAAAATAGGTGCTGCAGAAGCATCCTTCATTCCTTCAATAAAACGGTCTACCTTTTCCAGTTTGATGCCGTCCAGGTCATAACCAACGGACATATTAAACTGGAAGCCGTCCATAGAGCCAAGGCCATATTCCTTAGCTAATACCTTACAGGCAAACCATGCTTTCACGTACTCATCATATGCCTGTGGCACATAAAGCTCAGTGGACCATTCACAGTTGTAGCACTCATCATCAGCCTTGATACATGGCTTTGCTACCGGAAGGTCTTCACCATCTAACTTCTGAACTGTCTTTAATTCAAAGAAGCGGCTTCCTGCCACATAAGCAGCTACAATATTCTGGGTCAGCTGGGTGTGTGGTCCTGCAGCAGGTCCGAAAGGTGTCTCTAATGTACGTCCAAAGATCTCATATTTCTTGCTCTGATCTGCAACAAAAGGTCTTCTGATGCCGAAGATCGCGCCTTTCTTGTGTTCCTCCAGGATCCAGTTCATCATTTTTCCAAAGGGAATGGGTGTCATAATATCGCTCATATTCTATTTCCTCCTTATATATAGCACCCGATCAGGTCCCAGCACCGTAGGGGGGCTTCTGCAAAATTTTTGTATCTTTGCAGAAGCCAGTTTTTATCTTTCAACGGCTCAGCCGCCCGGATATTCCGGTGTGCTGTTTTCCCGCCGCCCTGTAATCGGCTATTACTAATTAATTTACATCAGTTCAACCATGCGCTGATTTGAATGAGAAAGCGTGTTGCAAGTTCGCTTGCATAAACACTTTCTTGTTCAAATCAGCATATGGTGGATCCACCAAGCCTCTTGTTTTCATGAATATGGAAACAAGAAGATGGCATGGTTGAACTGTAACATTTACATTATTAACCGTTAATGGAACGTTCCAGCTTTTTAGCCTCTTCTCTTACTTCGTAAAGAACCTTCTCTTCATCAATTCCGATCAGCTCTCTGTCTTTCATTAAGACTTTACCGTTGCAGACTGTGGTAACAACGCTGCGTCCGGTCATACCGAATAAGATGTGGCTGTTGATATTAGAAGCATCCATAGGTGTTCTCGGTACATAATCTGTAACGATCACATCTGCTGCTGCGCCTTCTTTTAATACGCCTAACTGCTTCTTGAAGTAGCGGTTTGCGATCTTAGCATTTCCTTCAAAGAGCATCTGAGGAACTTCGCCCCATGCTGCATTTGCGTCACACAGATGATGCTTGTGAAGTACATTTGCTACCTTATAAGACTCCAGAACATCCTGTGTATAACCATCTGTTCCAAGACCTGTCAAGATACCTCTGTGAACGATCTCCATGGTTGGAGGGCATCCGCAGGCATTACCCATGTTAGACTCAGGGTTGTGTACTACCATAGTATCAGTTGCCTTGATCAGTTCCATCTCATGTGGGTTTACATAGATGCAGTGGCCAAGTAAAGTCTTGCTTCCTAAGATATTGCAGTCGTATAAACGGTCTACAATGCGCTTTCCATATTTATGTAAGCAGTCATGAAGATCTTCGATACCTTCTGCAACATGGATATGATATCCAACTTCATCTGGTTTGTTTGCTGCAGCAAATTCCATTGTCTCATCTGAAATGGTAAACTGTGCATGCATACCCATCATACCAGCAAACATATCTGTATCATCTGCTAATGCATGCTTGATCCATCTTGCATTCTCTAATACAGCTTCTCTGGACTTGTCCATACCGTCACGGTCAGATACTTCATAACACAGACAGGCTCTTACACCAAATTCTTTTGCAGCATCTTCGATGGCAAACAGGCTGTCCTTGATCTGGCCAAAGCTTGCATGATGGTCAAATACAGTGGTAACACCGTTCTTGATACTGTCGATGAAAGTAACTCTTGCGCTCTGACGGGTCTGCTCATTGGTCAGATGGCGGTCGATGGTCCACCATAATCCGTCTAAGATATCTAAAAATCCGTGAGGATCATATCCTTTAATGCTTAAGCCTCTTGCCATTGCACTGTAGATATGCTCATGTGTATTAATGAAAGCCGGCATGATGACGCCCCCCTTTGCGTCAACAAACTCAGCTTCCGGAAACTCCTTTTTGATCTCTTCCAGAGTTCCTACTTTCTTAATAGTAGTTCCGTCAATTGCTACTGCTCCATTTTCGAAAAATGGCTGTCCGGCATCTCTTGTAACCAGACGTCCGTTTCCAATGATCAACATATGGCTCTCTCCTTTTCCTATATAATAACAATGTTGTCGTACTCTTATATTAACACCTTGAAATACCATTTGCAAGGGAAAAATACAATTTTTTTTAGTTATTCAAAATTTTTTTGTAAAAAACTATTGCAATCTGTTTTATTTGTGCTATTATGTAATCATAAACAACGCAAAAATGTTTTGCAGATTGTTTATTGTACAAAGTTACCATATCATATTATGAAAGTCCGAAATGAGGAGGTTGTTCATGGCATACACACTTAGCTTGCTTGAACAGATTGCAGACGGCCTTGCAAGACAGTTCGGACCAGACTGCGAAATTGTGATCCACGACTTAAAGCGCCACGACCTGGAACACTCTGTTGTACACATCAACAACGGACATATCACCAACCGGCGTGAAGGCGACGGACCATCTAAGGTAGTTCTGGAAACCCTGCATAGGGATCCGGCTTCACTGAAAGACCATCTTGGTTATCTTACCCGCACATCAAACGGTAAGATCTTAAAATCCAGTACGTTTTTTATCAGAAACCCAGAGGATTCCGCTGTGGATTACATTTTTTCCATCAACTACGATATCACCGGTCTGATGACCATTGAGAGATCCATTAAAGCTCTCATCAGTACAGAAGATCCAAGTGATACCAGACAGCAGCCAGAACAGATCGTACACAATGTAAATGATCTTCTGGACAACCTGATCGAACAGTCCGTAGCTCTGATTGGAAAACCGGCAGCTCTTATGAATAAGGAAGAAAAAGTAACCGCCATCCAGTTTTTGAATGACGCAGGCGCTTTTCTCATAACAAAATCAGGAGACAAAGTCTCCAAGTATTTTGGAATTTCCAAATTTACTCTGTACAGTTACATCGACGTAAACAGTCGTAAATCATCTTAAGAACTAAAAATTTTTAAGAACCAAAAATTTTAAGGAGGATACAGTAACATGGATCAGAAGATTCTGTGGGCAGTAAACAAAATGCCTAAAACAGATGACAAAAACCTTCCAATTATGGGACTTGAGGAGATCAAAAAGGCGCGTACTTTCCACGAGAGCTTTCCTCAGTACAGCGAAACACCATTAACCAAGCTGCCTCACATGGCTTCCTATTTAGGAGTTAAGGAAGTATATGTAAAGGATGAGTCTTACCGTTTTGGTCTGAACGCATTTAAGGTACTGGGCGGATCTTTTGCAATGGCTCGTTACATCGCAAAAGAAACCGGAAAGGATGTTTCTGAACTTCCTTATTCCGTACTTACTTCCGAACAGTTAAGAAAAGAATTCGGACAGGCTACTTTCTTTACAGCAACAGACGGCAACCACGGCCGCGGTGTTGCATGGGCTGCTAACCGTCTTGGACAGAAGGCAGTTGTTCATATGCCTAAGGGAACTACTCAGACCCGTCTTCAGAATATCGCAAAAGAAGGCGCTCAGGTAGACATCCAGGAATTAAACTATGATGACTGTGTTCGTCTGGCTGCTAAGGAAGCGGATGAAACTCCAAGAGGCGTTATCGTACAGGATACTGCCTGGGACGGCTACGAAGAGATCCCGGCATGGATCATGCAGGGATACGGCACCATGGCAATGGAAGCTGGTGAACAGTTAAAAGCTCAGGGATGTGAGCGTCCTACCCACATCTTCGTACAGGCCGGTGTTGGTTCCCTAGCCGGTGCAGTTGTTGGTTACTTCTCCAATCTGTATGCTGACAACTTACCTACATTCGTAGTTGTTGAGGCTGAAGCTGCTGCATGTCTTTACAAGGGTGCTGCTGCCGGTGATGGAGACATCCGCATTGTAGACGGCGATATGCAGACCATCATGGCAGGTCTTGCATGTGGTGAACCGAACACCATTTCCTGGGACATCTTAAAGAACCATGTAAAAGTATTCATTGCTGCTCCTGTTAAGGGCGATGCTCCGATCACCTCCGGTGAGTCTGGTGCTGCTCCATTCGGTGCATTAGCAGCTATGATGACCATGGACGAATACAAAGATTTAAGAAATGACATTGGCCTGGATGAAAACTCCAAAGTACTGCTCTTCTCTACAGAGGGCGATACCGATCCTGATCGCTACAAGAACATTGTATGGAAAGGCCTTGACAAATAACTATTAACCATCAAAAGTAATTGCAAAACAAGAGGAGGATATTTAAAATGAATCTGGATTACGCAAAAATCAAAGAAGCAGCTCAGAATTATCAGAAAGATATGACTAAGTTCTTACGTGAGATCGTTAAGAACCCAGGTGAGAGCTGTGACGAGAAGGCTCACATCACCCGCATCGCAGAAGAAATGAGAAAGTTAGACTTCACCAAAGTTGAGATCGACCCAATGGGCAACGTACTTGGCTATATGGGAACCGGAAAAACCCTGATCGCATTTGATGCTCATATCGATACTGTAGGTATTGGTAATAGAAATAACTGGAACTTCGATCCATACGAGGGATATGAGAACGAGACCGAGATCGGCGGCCGTGGCGTATCTGACCAGTGTGGCGGTATCGTATCTGCTGTTTACGGCGCTAAGATCATGAAAGACTTAGGCATGCTGTCTGACAAGTACACTGTATTAGTAACCGGTACTGTTCAGGAAGAAGACTGTGACGGTCTGTGCTGGCAGTATATCATCAACGAAGACAAAGTTCGTCCTGAATTCGTAGTTTCCACAGAGCCAACTGATGGTGGTATCTACCGTGGACAGAGAGGACGTATGGAAATCCGTATCGACGTTAAGGGCGTTTCCTGCCATGGTTCCGCTCCAGAGCGTGGTGACAACGCTATCTACAAGATGGCTGACATCCTTCAGGACGTTCGTGCTCTGAACGAGAACGACGCAGCTGATGACAAGGAAGTTAAGGGCCTTGTTAAGATGTTAGACAAGAAATACAATCCAGAATGGGAAGAGGCTAACTTCCTTGGACGTGGTACTGTAACTGTATCCGAGATCTTCTTCACCTCCCCAAGCCGTTGTGCAGTTGCTGACTCCTGTGCAGTATCTCTTGACCGTCGTATGACCGCCGGAGAAACATGGGAAAGCTGCTTAGACGAGATCCGTGCCCTTCCGGCTGTTAAGAAGTACGGCGATGACGTTAAGGTTTCCATGTACGAATACAATCGTCCTTCCTACACTGATCTGGTATATCCAATCGAGTGCTACTTCCCAACATGGGTAATCCCGAAGGATCATGATGTAACCAAGGCTCTGGAAGAAGCTTACCACAACCTGTACGGTGAAGAGCGTATCGGTGCTGAGGAAACTCTGGCTATGAGAACCGCTCGTCCTCTGACTGACAAGTGGACCTTCTCTACCAACGGCGTATCCATCATGGGACGTAACGGAATCCCTTGCATCGGCTTTGGACCAGGCGCTGAGGCTCAGGCTCATGCTCCGAACGAGAAGACCTGGAAACAGGATCTGGTAACCTGTGCAGCTGTATATGCAGCTCTTCCAACTGTTTACTGCAAGTAATCAATTATTTTAGCCAGTCTGCGTGGCCCTTCGGGGCTGCGCTTCCATCAAGAAATTCTTTAAATTCCATAAACCTACATATAAAAGGAGAATTGAATCATGAAAACATTACAGGATTACATTGACAAGCTGAAAGCATTAAACTTCAAAGAAATGTACGAAGGCGATTTCTTCCTGACCTGGGAGAAGACAGACGACGAGCTGGAAGCTGTCTGGACTGTTGCTGATGCTCTCCGTTACATGAGAGAGAACAATATTTCTACAAAAGTATTTGAGAGCGGTCTGGGTATTTCCTTATTCCGCGATAATTCTACCCGTACCCGTTTCTCTTTTGCTTCTGCATGTAATCTGCTTGGTCTGGAAGTTCAGGATCTGGACGAAGGCAAGTCTCAGGTTGCCCATGGCGAGACTGTACGTGAAACAGCTAACATGATCTCTTTCATGGCTGACGTTATCGGTATCCGCGATGATATGTACATCGGCAAGGGCAACGCTTACATGCATGAGGTTGTTGATTCTGTAACCCAGGGTTACAAAGATGGTATCCTGGAGCAGAAGCCAACCTTAGTAAACTTACAGTGTGATATCGACCATCCTACCCAGTGTATGGCTGATATGCTGCACATCATCCATGAATTCGGCGGCGTAGAGAACTTAAAGGGCAAAAAGCTGGCTATGACATGGGCTTACTCTCCATCTTACGGCAAGCCATTATCCGTTCCTCAGGGCGTTATCGGTCTGATGACACGTTTCGGCATGGACGTTGTTCTTGCTCATCCAGAAGGATACGAAGTATTCGAGGATGTTGAGAAAATTGCTGAAGAGAACGCTAAGAAATCAGGCGGATCCTTCAAGAAGACTAACAACATGGCTGAAGCATTCAAAGATGCTGATATCGTATATCCAAAGAGCTGGGCTCCATTTGCAGCTATGGAAAAACGTACAGAGCTTTATGGAAACGGAGATACAGAAGGTATCAAAGCTCTTGAGAAAGAACTTCTTGCTCAGAATGCAGAGCACAAAGACTGGGCTTGTACAGAAGAGCTCATGGCTACAACAAAAGACGGAAAAGCTCTTTACATGCACTGTCTGCCAGCTGACATCTCAGGCGTAAGCTGTGAAGAAGGTGAAGTTGACGCTTCCGTATTCGATCGTTACAGAGATCCACTTTACAAAGAAGCTAGCTTCAAACCATACATCATCGCAGCTATGATCTTCCTTGCTAAATTCGAGAACCCACAGGAAATCCTGAAGAAGCTCGAAGAAAGAGGAATGTCCAGAATTTTTGAGTAAGTTTAAATTTCTCAGACAAAAATAGTTTCACAGTTACCTTAATTAGTAACTTATTGTCCAGGCCTGAATCTTTCAGACCTGTACAATACCTTTACAGTAAATACGGAGGATCCTAAAATGGAAAAGAAAAAACGTATTGTCATTGCCCTCGGCGGAAATGCCCTTGGCAATACTCTTCCTGAGCAGATGGCTGCTGTTAAGATTACAGCACGCGCGATCGTAGACCTGATTCAGGAAGGCTGCGAAGTAGTCGTAGCACACGGCAATGGTCCTCAGGTTGGTATGATCAACAACGCTATGATCGCATTAACACATGAGGATGAGAAACAGCCAAACACACCACTTTCTGTATGTGTTGCAATGAGCCAGGCTTACATCGGATATGACCTGCAGAATGCCCTGAGAGAAGAATTGTTCAACAGAGGAATTCATGATATCCCAGTTGCTACAATGATCACTCAGGTTCGTGTAGATGCTGATGATCCGGCTTTCGAGACACCATCCAAGCCAATCGGTAAATTCCTTTCTAAGGAAGAAGCTGATGTTATGGCTGAGAAATATGATTATATCATGAAGGAAGATGCAGGACGCGGATACCGTCGTGTTGTAGCATCTCCAAAACCGCAGGAGATCGTTGAGATCGGTACAATCCGTACAATGGTTGACTCCGGTGACCTTGTAATTGCCTGTGGCGGCGGTGGAATCCCGGTTATGGAGCAGGGAACCACATTAAAAGGCGCCAGTGCCGTCATTGAAAAAGACTATACTGCCGCAAAACTTGCTGATATGGTAGATGCTTCCCATCTTATGATTCTGCTGTAGAGAAAGTTGCACTGAACTACGGAAAGCCGGATGAGAAATGGCTTGACGATGTGACAGTTGATGAAGCGAAACAGTATGTAGAAGAAGGACATTTTGCTCCTGGTTCTATGCTTCCTAAGGTACAGGCAGCTCTTGACTTTGCTGAATCCAAACCTGGAAGACAGTCACTGATCACACTGCTTGAGAAAGCAAAAGACGGAATTCTTGGTGAGACTGGAACAAGAATCCACCTTTAATATTGAAAAATCGATTGAATAAGTCAATTACTTAAAACTCCTAAAATAGAAAATGAAAAAACCTCAGAGAACAGTGCTGCAACACCCGAACCTGAGGTTTTTTCATGTGTTTTATATGATTTTATTTCCTCTGACGTATTTTGCTTTCACTTCTCTCTCATCAGCAAGATAAATCATTCTTTCCAAACGATCTTTCACACTCGTCTGACGGGAGGATTCAAGTCTGCTGTCATCTAATACAACAGCATCAAATTCATATCCTTCTTCAAAACTTCCGACTTTTCCGAAGAAGGATCCGCCACCCTTAGTTGCCATATAGAATGCTTCTTCTGACTTCAATGCCGGATATTTCTGATCGACAAGTCTCCAGCGCATCTTTGACATCTGAATTGCATGTGCCATTGCCCGGAAAAGATTCTCTGTCGATCCCCCTGCGACATCACTTCCAAGTCCTACAGAAAGTCCTTCTTCCAGATAACGTTTTACCGGTGCAATTCCGGAAGAAAGATTCTCATTTGATTCCGGACAATGTGCTACATACACACCGTTCTCTTTCATTCTCTGGATTTCTTCTTCCGTACTGTATACGCAATGCGCCATAACCGTCGGTGCATCTGCTCCAAACAGACCAAAATGATCATATGCATCTCCATAAAACTCTGCATGCGGACAAAGTTCTTTTACCCATTCGATCTCTGATAAATTCTCTGATAAATGTGACTGCACCGGAATCTGGTAACGCATCTGAACCATCTTCAGCATATCTAGAAGCTCATCCGTACAGCTCGGAATAAAACGAGGTGTCAGGATCGGCAGCGTATTTTTATACTTTTTATGCTGCACATCCTTCATCCATTCAACTGTTTCTTCCGCAGACTCTTGTGTACCTTCACGAAGCTCATCCGGTGAATTTCTGTCCATATTCACTTTTCCGACCATCGTGACCAGACCGCTTTTTTCCAGATGATCCATCAGAACAAGTGTCGATCTTCTATGAATTGTCCCAAAGACGCATGCTCTTGTTGTTGAACTATGTTTCAAGTTCTTGGCAAACTTCGCATACGCCTCATTCGCATACAATATATCCTTGTATTTTGCTTCCTCCGGAAATGTATTCGTCTCCAGCCACTCCAGAAGTTCCAGATCCATCCCTGTACCGCGGAATGTATACTGCGGTGCATGTATATGCAGATCTGTCATTCCCGGAATAATCAGACAATCTCCATGATCCTCAATTGGTTCCCCTCCAAGTCGGAATGGAAGTGTCTGATAGATTCCTTCTACTTTTCCATCTTTACACACAAGATAACCGTGTTCGCATATCTCAAATTCATCTTTCGTCTTTGTATAGATAATATTTCCTTTTAAAATTTTGATATCATCCATCTTTCTTATTCTCCACTCTCAATTACTACTATCATTTTAACTTTTTTCAGAGCGCTTATTTTACCCTTTCGAGCATAACTTCAACAACGCCGCCACAGACCATACCTTCATCCTCTGCTGCCTCTGCTGTCATATCTACCTTGCATACCTGGAATCCTTCCTGCTCCGTACGGATCATGAGGAGTGCTTTCTGAATAATCTCACTTTCCACACATCCTCCACCAATTGTATCGATGATCCTTCCATCTCCGCATACAAGCATCTTTGTTCCTACGCCACGTGGTGCAGAACCTTTTCTGGAAATAATTGTCGCAAGCACTTTTCCACACTCATCTTCTTTCAGAATTTCTTCAAGAAGCTCACTGGAATATCCACCGCTCTTTGCACGACTGTTTTTAATCTGAATGATTTCTGCCATAATAGACACCGCGATCTCTTCCGGCGTCTCAGCAGCGATCTTCAACCCAATCGGCGTATGGACTGCTTCAAGCACATCTCTCTCAAACCCTTCTGCCTCCAGCTGGTCTTTTACGATCGCAGTTCTTCTCTTACTCCCCATCATTCCAACATAAGCTCTTGGCTTTCCAAGGATTGTTCTGAGACAGTCTGTGTCATATCTGTGACCTCTTGTAACAATAACAAACCATGTATCTGTATCTCCTTTGATCTTTGCAAGACCATCTTCAAATGGTTCGCAATAGACCTGGTCAGCCTCTGCTCTTCTCGCATCATCGGCAAATTTCGGACGGTCTTCTACCACCGTAACATGGAATCCAAGCATCTTTCCCATGCGAATGATTGGCATAGATACATGCCCTGCCCCGCAGATCACCAGCTTCGCCGGACGGCTGATACGCTCCTGGAAAATACGTTCACCTTTTTCATCTACAAAAACACTGTCTGTATCCTTCGGTTCACCTTTTAACAGAATTTTCTTTCCTGCTTCAGCACCATCAATCCGAGTCTGTGCCCAAAGCTCTTCTTTTGCATCTGCAAGCTCAGCCTGCAGATTTACATAAAATGAATTCATTCCCCAATTCTCCTTCATCTTATTATTTTCCAAATCCACAATTCGGATAAGTACATACTTCGCAGTTCAGGCAAAGTCCACCTTCTCCAAGCACTGTGAAATCTTCTACACTTAATCTCTCGCCTGCTGCGATTCTCGGAAGCACCAGATCAAAGATTGTTCTTCTTGCATACATTACGCATCCCGGAAGACCTGCAACCGGAATCTCTCCTTTATAAGCCAGCATGAACATTGCACCCGGAAGTACCGGCGCACCGTAAGTGATCACCTCATCAGTTGCATTTCTGATAGATAACGGTGTTCTGTCATCTGGATCGACGCTCATCCCGCCTGTACAGACTACAAATTCCGCGCCCTTAGCGATCCATTCATTGATCGCATCTGTTACCATCTGAGAGTCATCGTCACAGAGTACATTTCCAAGTACTTCCATGCCTGCCTCTTCTAATTTTGCTTTTACGACCGGAGTAAATTTATCTGTGATCCTTCCATGATAAACTTCGCTTCCTGTTGTCACGATTCCGACTTTCATCTGATGGAACGGGAGAATTGTGAAAATCGGCTCTTCCCCACAGAGCTCTTTCACATGATTCATCTTCTCTTCCTCGATCACTAGCGGAACAACACGCATGCCTACGATCTTATCTCCCTTTTTCACCGGGAAATTGCCATGTCTGGATGCAAGCACGATCTGACCGAGCGCATTTACTTCATTTAATTTCTCGCGATTGATCTTCAGAAGGCCGTCGCACTGTGCAGTCAGTTCGATCTTTCCTTCTTTCGCCTCAGATGCATTCATATGCTCTCCCTGGCATACCTGACGCAGCACCTCTGCCGCATCATTTTCATGAAGCATGCCTTCCTGCTTCTCCCATACATAGAGGTGTTCTTTTCCTACAGAAAGCAGTACCGGTACATCTTCTTCTGTTACAACGTGTCCTTTGCGGAAGACCGCATCCTTCACAACTCCCGGAATAATCTGAGTAATGTCGTGGCAAAGCACACTGCCGACCGCATCCTCTGTTCTGATTAGTTTCATCTTATCCTCTCCTTTTCTTTCCCCAAATTTATGCCGGATGCTGATTTTCCACATCCTGCAATGATTTTTCTTATCTTGTTCTCCTTTTCTCTGGTTTTCACCACAGATTATACTCTGCAAGCCTCAAGATCTTTCATCCATACTGCCACGCAGGCATCACTTGGCATTCTCCAGTCCCCTCTAGGAGAAAGTGCCACAGTACCAACCTTCGGTCCATCCGGCAGACAGGAACGCTTGAACTGCTGAGAGAAAAATCTTCTACAGAATGTTTCCAGCCATTTAAAAATGGTCTCTTTGTCATATTCACCATCAAATGTCATACATGCAATACGGAAAATTTTACTCGGCTCATATCCAAAACGAAGCATGAAATACAGGAAGAAATCATGCAGTTCGTAAGGTCCTACAAGATCTTCTGTCTTCTGCGCGATATCTCCGTCCTTCGGCGGTAGAAGCTCAGGACTTACCGGTGTATCAAGTACATCGTAAAGTACATTCTTAAGAGCTTCGTCTTTTGTATCATCCGCAGCATATTTTACAAGATGGCGAACCAGTGTCTTCGGTACAGAAGCATTCACTCCGTACATGGACATATGATCTCCATTGTAAGTTGCCCATCCAAGCGCAAGCTCTGACAGATCGCCTGTTCCAATAACCATTCCCCAAGTCTTGTTTGCGATATCCATCAGCACCTGTGTACGCTCTCTCGCCTGGCAGTTTTCATAAGTTACACTGTGATCTTCCGGATCATGTCCGATGTCACGGAAATGAACATTCACGGCATCTGCGATCGGAACCTCGATCAAAGTTGCTCCGACTTTCTTCGACATCTCACAGGCATTCTGATAAGTTCTGTCCGTCGTTCCAAAACAAGGCATTGTCACAGCAATGATATCCTTCTTATCTCTTCCAAGCATGTCAAATGCGCGTGCCGTTACAAGCAGTGCAAGTGTAGAATCCAGACCTCCGGAAATGCCGACAACAGCAGTTCTTGCATTCGTATGAGCCAGACGTTTCTTCAGTCCCATTGCCTGGATCGTCAGGATCTCCTCACAGCGTTGTGCGCGGGTCTGTTCATCAGAAGGAACAAACGGCTTCTTCGGAAATGTTCTTGTCAAGAATGTCTTTGTCTCTTCCACAGTAAATGGAACACGTACCAGAGTCTCTTCATCCAATGGCTGGAATGTTGTATTCTTTCTTCTCTCGCCTGTAATTCTCTGAAGATCGATCTCTGAGTAAATGATTTCATTTACATATCTACTACTTTCTTTCAGAATTGTCCCATTTTCAGCAATGATATTGTGTCCGCCAAAAACAAGATCCGTAGTTGACTCCCCTTCTCCGGCATTTGCATAAATGTATCCAGAGATCAGTCTTGCAGACTGTCCGGAGATCAGTGCACGACGGTAAGTGTCTTTTCCGATCGTCTCATCACTTGCGGAACAGTTGACGATCACTGTTGCACCTTCGAGTGCCGCCTGAATACTCGGCGGAACCGGTGACCAGACATCCTCGCAGATCTCGGCT
>OIWO01001780.1_pt1 | contig 16380 bp, 15 predicted proteins | sample 1587641 | NCBI WGS metagenome assembly OIWO01 (sample SAMEA3888924, study PRJEB22519) | human gut metagenome | biome: human gut; feature: human-associated habitat; material: faeces | place: Denmark | collected 2010
TCGATACCCACGATCTGGCTGCCATCCAGGAACTCAAAGGGCGGGAAGTCCGGGCTGGTGGCCACCACCAGCTGCTTCTTTTCGCCGTCTGCACCGGCGTTTGCACCGGTACCGCTTTTGCTGCCGCAGGCAGCCATAGTCAGCATCATCGCCGCGCCCAAAAACAGGCACAGGAATTTGGTAAAATATTTCATATTCATTCTCCGATTCTTTTGTTTTATGTGGTGGATCGATTCAAAGTGCACCCCACGGTCGTCGTCGGAGAACGGTATACATAGCCATATAAATGCCCTTTCCATGAATAAAAATCGAAAATCAAATGCGATTACGGATAAAGATACTACCACATCATCTCAGCCATGTCAAGCATTATCTGGATAAAAATACAAAAAATCGCCCCATACGCATTTTTATGCGTATGGGGCGCGTGTCACGCCTGGGGATTGGGGATGGTGACGGGGATGCCGTTGACCTCCACGCCGTCGTCGGCGGGGATGAGGAGGTATTTGCGGCCATTGATGACGCGCGCTTCGATCATATAGCTGTTCTCCGGTGCAATGGAAATTTTGACCTCAGGGGTCGTGATCTCAAACTTCTTGCTCTCGATGATGTTGTTCGGGTTCAGCGCGGCGTTCTCGCCGTACTGCTCATCGCACTCGCGCTGGAACGCTGCGATCTGCTCGTCGTTCACGCCGCTGTTGGCGAGGATGCCGCCGACGTCGCCCGCCGTCATTTCGAGCGGCTCGGGGGCTTTGCTCTCCTTGTGATCTTCGATGCGCGCTCTGATCTGCTCGTGCACGGACTGGACGACATCGTAGCTGCAATCCTTGTCGAGCGCGTCGGCAAGCGCCGAGCTGAAGGCGTTTTTCTGCTCCTCGGCGGACATCGGTGGGTCGACGTGGAACAGCGCGTCGATGACCTCCTGATGGATCTCCGCGGCGTTTTTCGAGTAGAACAGCACATTGTAAATGTTCGCCGTGCGGTTGTCGAATGCGGGGTAGAGGAAGCCGAGCTCGGGCGAGGTCGCGATGTAGCCGGTGGAGCTTGAGTGAAACTCGCTCTGGTCAAGGTCGTAGCGCAGTTCGAGCGTCGGGGCCTTGACGGGGCAGATGGAGCAGACGAAGTACTTGAAGACCTCACTCGACGCGTCGGCCTGAATCTCGTCGTCCTTGCTGCGGTGCGGCACGTCGTAGGCGTCGGCGGCGAGGAGGATGAGATAGTTTGTCTCGCCCATGTCGATGCAGTCGATGATTTGGCGGCAGAGCGTTTCGCGCGAGGCGGGGTCCTTGAGCTCCGTCTGGCGAAGAGTCTGCAAGAGGCGGTGCTCATCGCTGTCGGCGACCTGCTGCGTGGAGAACACCACGTCGATGAGGTTCTTGCCAAGCGTGCCGGAGAGGGACTTTTTGAGAAGGCCCAGGTACATCTCCTGCTCCTCCTGCCGCATGAGGCCCATCGAGGTATCGACCCACGCAATGATCTCACGGTTGGAGTTCACATAGCAGCCGTACACGCGGCTGAAATTATTCTTATCGAGCCGGAAGCGCCGGCGCAGTTCATTGAGTTCTTTCTGATTCATGGCTCGTCCTTTCCTTTGTTCATGTCACAAGGCCGATTTTACCACGCCCGCGCCGCCGCGGCAAGGGGAGAAACGGCGCATTGTGCGACGAAAATACGCAAAATGCAGGAAAAGATGCAAAATGGGCGTGAGCGACAAAAAGTGCGCGATATGTGGACAATATAGACGATATCCCTGTAAATCATAGAGAAATTCAATGAACCTGTCCATATTTCACGGCTTCTTAACGCCGCATTTGACGCTGCTTTTTGTGAAAACGGCTATGGAAACGGAATCAAAGCAAACATTTCACGTTAAAAATGAAAGATATATTGCATTTTGCCTGAGCTGTGCAGGAATTCTTCCGTTTCCTTGGTGATTCTGACTGTTGAAAAAAGAAAAAAAGAAGTTAGAATAGAGCCTCGCGAAATGAAACGGAAGAATTTGGATAGAGATCAGAGAGTTTGGGAGGAAATCAATATGTCGTATCACTTTTTGCTGGATCTTGCGCTGATTCTGCTGAGCACGAAGATTCTGGCGTATGTGCTCTGCGGTCTGTTCGCCTCATTGCGCAGAAGTTTCAGATGCCGCAGGTCGTGGGCGCGCTGATCGCGGGCCTGATCCTCAGCCCCGCGGGCCTTGGCCTGCTTTCGGAAACGGAGTTCACCAAGCAGCTCAGCGAGCTTGGTGTCATCGTGCTGATGTTCTCCGCCGGTATGGGCACGGACGTCAACGAGCTCAAGCACAGCGGCAAGGCGGGCTTCATGGTCGCGGTCCTCGGCGTGGTCGTGCCGTTTCTCATGGGCACGGTGCTTGCATGGGGCGCGGATGAGCTGGGACTCATCGAGAGCACCGGCTTTATCGAAAACATCTTCATCGGCACCATCCTGACGGCCACGTCCGTGAGCATTACAGTCGAAACGCTCAAGGAGATGAAAAAGCTCGAGACCAAGGTCGGCAACACGATCCTGGCCGCCGCGCTCATCGACGATGTGCTCGGCCTGATCGCCCTGACGCTCGTTTGCAGCCTTGCCGGCGGTGACGAGAGCATCGGCATGGTGCTCCTCAAGATCGTGGGCTTTTTCGTCTTTGCCTTCGTGGTCGGCTTTGGCGCGAACCGCATCTTCTGCTGGATGCTCAAGCGTCAGCACGGTTGGGCCAGCCACAGAAACTCCGTGTTCGCCTTTGTCCTGTGCCTTGTGATGGCCTACTGCGCGGAGGAGTTCTTCGGCGTGGCTGATATCACGGGCGCTTACGCCGCGGGCCTTGCCGTCGCGTGCACGCCCAAGGGCACCTACATCCAGACGAAGTACAACCCCCTCGGGTATCTTCTGCTCACGCCGGTGTTCTTCGCGAGCATCGGTATCAATGTGCAGATCACGGGCCTGACGGGCGGCATGGTCGTCTTCTCGATTTTGCTGCTGCTTGTTTCGATCATCTCGAAGCTTCTCGGCTGCGGCCTTGGCGCCAAGGCGTGCCAGTTCACCACGCGCGAGAGCATCCAGGTCGGCGTGGGCATGGCCTGCCGCGGCGAAGTCGCGCTGATCGTCGCCAACCGCGGCCTTTCGATGGGTGTGCTGTCGCCCGCGATGATGACGCCGGTCGTCATCACGGTCGTATGCGGCACGATCCTGACGCCGATTCTGCTCAAGCTGTCCTTCCGCGGCCATCAGGAGACGGAGCTGGTGCAGAACAACATCGCCGACCGCATGGCCAAGCACCGTCAGCTCGATATCATCACGCAGCAGCTTTTGCAGCAGGATGAACAGCTGATGAAAAAGAACTGAGCGCAGCGCAATGAAATAAAAAGAGCTTTCTCCTGAAAATCGGAGAAAGCTTTTTTTTGTTGATTGACGCTTTAGGATGCCGCCTTTTCCCGCGCGGCGCACTCGCGCAGGATGCGGCAAAGCGCGTTCACGTCCTCTTCCCGCGTTGCCCAGCTTGTGGCAAAGCGGATGATGCTGTGCGTCTCGTCATATTGCTCCCAGACGGAGAAGTCCACGCGCTCGGCGAGCTCTTTGCGCTGCTGCTCACTGACGATGCAGAAGCTCTGGTTCGTCGGAGAGGGGAAACAGGGCAAATAGCCGTTTTCCGCCATCGCGCGCCGGATAGCGTCGGCGTAGCGAACGGCGTCTGCGCCGATGCGCTCGTAGAGCCCATCGGTAAAGAGCGTGTCGAACTGGATGCCGAGCAGCCGTCCCTTGGCGAGTAGCGCGCCGTGCTGCTTGATGATGGTGAAAAAGTGTGGAATGAGCCCCGGCTGGGGAATGACGACCGCCTCGCCGAGCAGTGCGCCGCATTTTGTGCCGCCGATATAGAAAATGTCGCACAGCGCGGCAAGGTCGCGCAGTGTCACGTCGTTTTCAGGACAGGCGAGCGCGTAGGCAAGGCGCGCGCCGTCAATATAGAGCGGCAGGCGCTTTTCGCGGCAGAGCGCGCTGATGGCCGCGAGCTCCTTTCTGGAATAGAGCGTACCGTACTCCGTCGGCTGGGAGAGGTAGACCATCCCGGGCATGACCGTGTGGTCGCGGTTCGCGTCGTCCTCGTACTGATCAAGCAGTGCGCGGATTTGGGACGCGGTGAGCTTGCCGTTCTCCTGCGGCAGCGTGAGCACCTTGTGCCCGCCGAACTCGATGGCGCCGGCCTCGTGCACGCTGATGTGCCCCGTGTCCGCGGCGATCACACCCTCGTAAGAGTGCAGCAGCGCGTCGATGACGGTCGCGTTCGTCTGCGTGCCGCCGACAAGGAAGTGAATCTCCGCGTTCGGCGCGCCGCAAGCGGCACGAATTTTTTCGCGCGCGGAGGCGCAGTATTCATCCGTGCCGTAACCGGCGGTCTGCGCAAAATTCGTTTCGCACATGCGCTGCAGGATGGCGGGATGCGCGCCCTCGAGATAATCACAGGAAAAAGAAAGACGATGCTCCATGAAAAAAGACCTCGTTTCAAAAACAGGATTGACGGTTTCTGACTGCTATTGTAGAATAAGAGAAAACATGACGCAAACGGTTATTTGAAATGAAAAACATGATATAAAATCATGGATAGGAGGGTATATGGAAGCGGTCAAATGCGAGGCGTTCCTTGCCGCGGCAGAGCTCGGCAGCCTGACGGCCACGGCGGAGCTTTTGGGCTACACGCAGTCGGGCGTGACGCGCATGATCGGCACGCTGGAAGAAGAGCTCGGCTTTCCGCTGTTTCTTCGCAGCAAAAAGGGCGTGCAGCTCACGGAAAACGGAAAGCTCATGCTGCCGCTGCTGCGCGAGGTCGTGCGCGCGCACCACAACGCCGAGCAGCTCAGCGCGGAGATCGGCGGCGTGTCAAAGGGCTCGCTGACGATCGGCTGCTATTACAGCATTTCGGCCCTGTGGATGCCAGAGATTCTGACGGCGTTCCGCGCCCGCTATCCGGGCGTGACCGTGCGCATGCAGGAGGGCGGCAACCTCGAGATGGCGCGCTGGCTGAACGAGCGCTCGGTCGACTGCTGCTTCGGCGCGCAGATGCACGGTGATAAGTATGACTGGCTGCCGGTCTTTCGCGACGAGCTCGTCGCGTGGCTGCCGCGCGGACACGAGCTGGCAGAGGCGGATGCCTTTCCGCTTATGCGCTTGCAGAACGAGCCGTTCATCCACACCTCGCCCAATCACGACACCGATCAGGACCGCCTGCTCGAGCAGCACGACCTGCACCCGCAGACCTGCTTTACGACGCGCGACGGCTTCACGACCTACAACATGGTCGAGGCGGGGCTCGGCGTCAGCTTCAACCAGCGGCTCATCTCGCGCAAGTGGAGCGGTACGGTGGCGGAGGTCCCGTTCGACCCGCCGCAGTTCGTGACGCTCGGCATCTCCGTCCCGTCGCTCAAAGAGGCCTCGCCCGCAGCGAAAAAGTTCATTGCCTGCGCCATCGAGACCGTCACGGGCGGGGAGAAAAGCCTTTGATAAGGAAAACGCTTCGCAGAAGTTCTGCGAAGCGTTTTTTACCCAAAAACCGTTTATTTGAGCTCGGCGGTGAAGGTGATCTTCCCGTCGTCCACGATGGCGCGGATGGAGCCGTGGTGTCCCTCGGCGATCGAGCGCGCGATCGAAAGGCCGATGCCGAAGCCGCTGCCCGACGAGCGGGATTGATCGGCACGGTAAAAGCGGTCGAAGAGCTTTTGCGCGTTTTCAGGCGTAACATCCTCGCAGGCGTTCGACGAGCGGAGGACGACACCGCGCTTCGCCTTTTCGAGCGAGAATTCAATGGGGGAATCCGGCAGTGCATATTTGACCGCGTTGTCGAGCAGGATCGAGACGAGCTGGCGCACGGCGTACTCGTCGCCGCGATAGGTGAGGCCGTCCGTGATCGAAAGATGCAGTTCGTGCCCCTTCGACGCGGCAAAGTCAGTGAACGATTCCGCCGTTTCGCGCACAGCGTCGCTCACGGGAAAGTCCTCCATCTTGAGCGGCGAATCCTCCTCGTCCATGCGTGAGAGCGTGACAAGCGAGTTGACGAGAGAGGTGAGCTTTTCCGTCTGCGCCATGGCCTTGTCGATCCATTTCTGCTTGCCGGTCTCCATTTCGAGCACCTTGAGGCTCGTGGCGATGACGGTGATGGGCGTTTTCAGTTCGTGGCTCGCGTCGGTGATGAACTGCTTCTGCTGCTGCGCGCTGCGAACCGCTGGGTCGATGGCCCGGCGCGAGAGCAGCACAACGAGCAAAAAAACAAGCAGGATGCATGCCGCATCGGCGAGCAGCGACCACACGAGCACCACGCGCATCGCGCGCAGCTCGTGATAGCAGTCGAGGAAGATGGCGATATTTTCGCCGTCCTCCTGCGCCACAAAGTAGCGGTAGCTGCCGCAGTAGCCGTAGCCCTCGCCGTGCACAAGCGCGGCGGAGAGATATTCCTGCGTATCATCCTCCGTGACGGAGGCGATATTGTCGAGGTCTGCCTGTGTCAGCGTGCCGCTTGATGTGTAGTGCAGGACAAAAAAGCGTGTGGAGAACGGCGTTTCCGCGGTGAACGGTCCCTCGCGCCGCGCGACCTTGTCATCGGGAGGGGCCTGCACATCCTGCGCATCCGGCGGAGCGATGTCGCTCAGGCTGCCGTCATTTTCCGGCGGCGTGGGTGCATCGGCGCTGTCCGAGCCGCTCGGCGGCAGGAAACGGGAGTGGGGGATGGTGCCCGCGTTCTCGTAGATGAGCGTCAGCGTTTGCTTCAGGTCGGAATCGGTCGAAACATAGTTTGCAACGTTCAGAATGATCGTCAGCAGCAGCATCACCGCCGTGACGGAGAGCATCGCGATGCGGATGAAGCGGTTTCGCAGGCGCTTGATCATACGCTCTCCTCCAGCGCGTAGCCGAGGCCGCGGTTGGCCTGCAGGGTGACGTGCGAGCCGATGGACTTGAGCTTTTTGCGAAGATTCGAGATGTTCACCCATACGACGTTGATCTCCGCCTCATTATCCCAGCCCCACACGCGCTCCATGATGCGCTCGGCGGAAAAGACCTGCCGCGGCGAGCGCATGAAAAGCTCCATGATCTGAAACTCGCGCCCGCTCAGGCGGATGGACTCGCTGCCGCAGCTCAAATTGCCGCTGCCGGGGTCGAGCGTCAGATCGCCGTAGGCGAGCACCGTCGGCTGGTAGGCCTCGCTGCGGCGCAGGATGGCGCGCACACGACTCAAGAGCTCGTCGGGGTCGAAGGGCTTGGGAAGATAGTCGTCCGCGCCGGCGTTGAAGCCCGTGATGCGGTCACTCTTCTGGCCCTTGGCCGTGAGCATCATGATGGGCGTTTTCACGCCCTCCTGCCGCAGCTTTTCGAGCACTTGAATACCGTCCATCTTGGGCATCATCACGTCTAAAATGACGGCGTCGTATGCGCCCGACGAGGCGTATTCATAGGCGTCGAAGCCGTTGTGCACAGCGTCGACGGAGAAGTGATTTTTTTCAAAAAAGACCGTCAGCGCCTCGGCAAGGTCCACTTCATCTTCTGCGATCAGCAGCCGCATAAAAGGTTCCCCCTCTGATTTCCGGTGATACGTGTAGTATAAAGAGCGCGCGGGCAAAAATCAAGATGCCTCAGAGCGCGTCTTTCGTCGCCTCGCGCCCGCAGGTGATATTGAGGTTGCCGTTGCGGCAGCGAAGATCGTCTAAAAACGCCTTGGGCGCGTTGCCGTCAGGCAGGATGACGCGGTAGGTGAGCTCGTAGAGCGTGCCCATGTTGCTCGTTTTCACGCGCTCGAGCACGCAGGACTTGGTGTACTTTTCAAAGAGATCGTCGAAAAGACCGTCGTAGTCGAGGCTTTCGGGGATCGTGATCTTGAGCTCGCGCTCGTGCTCGTTCGCGCCGCCGAAGTTCACCGCCGTGAGCAGCAGCATCATCGCCGCGACGATGACAAACGCCATGACGGCGAGTCCCACATAGCCCATGCCGGTCGCAAGGCCGATGGCCATCGCAAGGAACAGCGCGCCGATCTCTTTCGCCGTGCCCGGCGCGGAGCGGAAGCGCACGAGCCCAAACGCACCCGCCACCGCGACGCCCGCGCCGAGGTTGCCGTTCACCAGCATGATGACAAGCTGCACCACGGCGGGTAAGATCGCGAGCGTGACGGCGAAGCTCTGCGTCGTACGCGAGCGGTACATGGAAACGAGCGCCGTGCCGATGCCGAGCAGCAGCGACACCGCCGTACAGATGAGAAACGAGACGAGCGTCAATTCGCTTCCTAAGATCGAGTTAAGCACAGAAGGTATCCTCCTTTAAATTGGTCGTGTGGACGCCTGCGGACAACTCGTCACGGTAGCAGGCGCCGTATTTGGAAAACGACGTGGGGAACGCCTGGGCGTCGGAGAGCAGGTGACTGAGCCACAGCGGGCACGCGCCGGGAATCTTGACTTCCATCAGCACATCGCCGCAGGGCAGCGTGATCGGCGCGCCGTGGTCGCCGAGGCGAAGGTCGACGCCCGTGTCGCGCCACCGTAAATTTGTGTCGAACGTGATGCGGAGCTGCGGATCGTCGATACCGGCAAAGGCAAGCCGGTCGTAGCCGATGAAGACTTTGGGCACGGTTTGATAAAACGACTGAAAATAGCCGATCTCGCGTCCGATCTGGCCGAAGTTTTCGCTTGGCAGTTCGCCGGAGAGAAACGGCTCCACGTTCTGGATGCCCGTTGTGATGCGGCGCTTATAGACGACGCCGTCAAACTTCTTCTTGAGCTCGACAAAGACCCTGCCGTCCGCCTGCGGCACGCCGTAGCTGCGCACGCGCAGCTTCTCTTTATAGATGGGCTTTTCGAGCGACGCGCGGATCAGGCGAAAGTCATCGGTATCATAATAGATGTTGCAGATGGTGTACTCGCCGTACTCATCCTTTCTCATATAGGGCATCATCCGCTCCAGTAAAAAACGCTGCTGGGAAAGGGTCAGACAGTATTTCTTTTCATATCGTTCAAAACAGCATTGGATCGCCATGGTGTCGAACCTCCTTTGTGCGATCAAGTATGAACGCGCAACCTAAAAGAAACCTAAAGGTAAAATATTCGTTTTCTTTAGGTAACTTTTAGGCAAAGCGGGTATGCTGTTGCCAGGCTCAAAGGAACGGGCGCAGAGAACGAAAAAAGCTCGCGCCCGCCCTGAGAGGACCATGTAAGATCATTGATCGAGGAGATATTATGATGAAAAAAATACTGCCTTTCCTGTGTGCGTCGGCGCTGGCGCTGTCGCTCACAGCCTGTGCCGGTGCGGCGGGCACCGATGCCGGTGCATCGAGCGATGTGACCTTTACCTTTACCGACAGCAGCGTGACCGCCGCGGGCGAGACGGACACGGGCTACGAGATCGACGGCACGGCGCTCACCATCACCGACAGCGGTACCTACACCGTCTCGGGCAGCTGCGCGGACGGCTCCATCAAGGTGAAAAAAGGTACGATCGGCGTGACGCTGGTGCTGAGCGACCTGACTCTCACGAGTGAGGATACCGCCGCCATCACCTGCGGCAAGTCGAGCGAGGTGACCATCCTTGTTTCCAACGGTACGGAAAATTCCCTGAGCGATACCGAGCAGAACAATGACGACAACTACCCCGAAAACGAAAATGCCGAAAACGCCGTCATTAAGTGTAAGGATGGCTCGACCGTCACCCTCTGCGGCGATGGAGAGTTGACCATCACGGCCAACGGCAAAAACGGTATCAAATCCGGCGCGACGACGGACGAGGACGGCGAAGCGTCGCTGACCATCCGCGATTTGACACTGAATATCGACGCGCCCGTCAACGACGCCATCAACGCCGAGCAGCTTTTGAACGTCGAGAGCGGCACGCTGACGATCGACGCCGCGGACGACGCTATCCACTGCGATTTGGTGCTGAACATCGGTGCGGACGGCACGGACGGCCCTACGATCGATATCACGAACTGCTGCGAGGGCCTTGAGGGAGCGGAGCTGAACGTTTGCTCCGGTGATATTACGATCAACGCCTCGGACGACTGCCTGAATGCGGCAAATTCCGACCTGACGGACTACGACTTCACGATGACGATCTCCGGCGGCACGATCGACGCCTATTCCTCCGGCGGCGACGGCTTTGACTCCAACGGCGAGCTGACCATCACTGGTGGTACAGTCATTGTGTGGACGGCCAACACGGCGGACAACGAGCCGCTGGATGCCGACGGCACCATCACCGTCTCGGGCGGCACGGTGCTCGCCGCGGGCGGCAGCAGCGGCATGGGCATGAACTTGGAGGCCACGCAGCCCTGCGTCATTTACGGCTCGACGGGCTTTGGCGGCGTGCCGGGCGGCGCGCAGAGCAGTCTGATCGCCGCGGACGCGGATTTCACGATTGAAGACGCCGACGGCAATGCCGTGTACAGCGGCACAATCGGATGCGGTGCGAACTTCATCCTCTTCTCGTCTGCCGATGTGGTGGCGGACAGTGCGGATACCCTCAAGGCGGGTGACAGCTCCACCGAAGGGACCGCGCAGAGTGGGATGGTTTCCACCGGCATGGGCATGGGCGGCGGCTTCCCCAGCGGCGGACAGAAGCCAGACGGTGAACCGCCCGAGAGCTTTGATGGTCAGATGCCAAACGGCGAGAAGCCAGAGCTTTCCGACGGGGAAGTGCCCGAAATGCCCAGCGGCGAGCGCCCCACACCGCCCAGCGGGCAGGGAAGCCCCACTGACGGCTACGCCCCAGCGGGCGACAGTACCTCCGATACCACTCCAACTGCCTAATGGCAGAGATAAAGAAAAGCAGACGGCTCGCGCAGGCCGTCTGCTTTTTGCTGTCTGTTCGGTTTTACATCGTCTCAAAACCGACGATCACGCCGCCGCGCTCGGCATAGTAGCTGCAAAGACCACGGCAGGGACGGATCTCAATGTCTGCTTCGGGAAAGTGCCCGCGCAGCGAAGCGGCGAGCGCCCCAGCCGCCTCTGGATTTTCGGCGTGGTGGATGCGCACCTTGCCGCCGTGGTAGTCAGCTTCCAGAAGCTTCTGTACCATCGCCGCGCACGTCTTTTTTTCGCCGCGGCATTTTTCAACGGGCTGGATCGTGCCCTCAAGACTTGCGGTGGCGAGGATCTGAATGCCGAGAATGCCGATGGCGCCCGCGGCGATTTTGCTGACGCGGCCGTTTTGCGCCAGATTGTGCAGGGACTTAAGACTGAAGAAGAGGTGCGTGGTGGCAAGATATTCCTGCGCCTTTTCGCAGATCACATCGAAGGGGAGGCCCTTGGCGTGCAGCTCTGCGAGCTTCTCTGCGAGCAACTGCATCTCCGGTCCCGTGCTCAGCGTGTCAAAGATGCGAATTTTGACCTCGGGATGCGACTGGAGATACACGTCGCGCGCGGCCATGGCCGAGGCACAGGTGCCGGACAGGCTGCTTGTGATGGTAATGACGAAAATCTCATCCGCACCCTCGAACGCCTTGAGCCAGCCGTCGAGGCTGGGGCAGGCCGTGCCGGATTTGCCGTTGTAGGCCGCGAGATAGTCGAGCAGCTCGTGTGTGTCGAGCGTTTCATCGTCCACGAAGTCGCGCTCGCCGGCGCGGATGGTCATGGGCACGCTCTGATAGGTTACGCCCTCCAGCATCGTGAGGTTGGCAGAGGAGTCGGCAATCAGTTTCATCATGGGGAAGCCTCCAAAAAATAATCGGTTATTCAAAAACCTGTTGTCAGGTGAAATCATCTTTGACTACAATACAACGATTTTCAATAACTGTCAATCGGTTTTCGGAAAACTTATTGACATTTTTTTCACCAAAGTTTAAGATGATGAAAACGCAGTTTGAACGGAGGAGCAGCTATGGACGAAAATATGCGCAGCCGTCTGGCGGAGTCTGTCCGAAGCTTTCATATCCCGCGGCTCGGGGAGATCCCCGACGTGGGACTGTATCTCGAACAGGTGACGCGTTATGTCAATCAATCCATCACGGGATGCGGGCTCAGTCCCATCACGGCCTCGATGGTCAGCAATTATGTTAAGCAGAAGATCATCCCCGGGCCAGAGAAAAAGGCCTACGGCGCGGAGAGCATTGCGTACCTCATCTTTGTCTCGTGCATCAAGAGCGTCGTCGCGATGGACGACATCCGCGCGCTGATCGGCATTCAGCACGAGACCTACGATCTGCCGACCGCTTATCACTACTTCTGCGAGGAATTTGAAAATCTCATCCGCTATGTCTTCGGCGCGAGCGACTATCTTGCAAGCGTCGGACAGGACGAGTCGGATGAAAAGGAACTGCTGCGCTCGGCACTTTTAAGCGTGACGCACAAGCTCTATCTCGACGCCTATCTGCGGCTGCTGAGGCAAGACGCGGAGCGCGCACAAAAGGAAACAGAGGAAGTGCAATGACCGTTGAACAGTTTGTCATGGCCTACGGCGCGGAGCAGGACCGTCTGCGCGCCCTGCTGCCGGAGGGCTTTGCCTCGCTGCGGCCGGTGCTGCGCATCAACGCGGAGGTGCGCGACGGCAAAACGGGGGCTCTCGAGTTCAACACTGCCGCGGAAAAAGCCGACAATCGCGGCTGGGTCAACATCGGCCGCTGGGACGATGTTCCCTTTACGAAGGACGGCAAAAAGACGACCTTCACGCTGCCGGAGCTGACGATCTCGTTCACCGGCGTCGGCATCGAGGGCGACTGCCCTGCGGAAAAGGACAACGTAGGCTGCTATTACTTGAAAGACGGTACGTTTACGCTCGTGCCCGCGGAGAAGATCACAGCAAACAAGGAATTCTGCGACTGTGAATTCGCCTGGCGCTTTGCAGGCGGCGCGCACGGTGTCAGCCTTGGCAAAACGCTGCCCGCCATCCCCGAAGAGGAGACGACGCACTATGAAAAGGCGGCTTTCACGGTCGAAAATGCCGCCGTCATCCCCTGCACGCAGGTGTTGGGGGCCTATCAGGTGACGTTCGAGCGCTGATTTTTGAAAAAGGGCTTGCATTTTTGCCCGCGCTTTGCTATACTGCGCAATCGGGAATGAGGTTCTCCCACGGCACTGCCGAAACCGCTTTTTTGAGCTGATGACTTCTGTGATTTTGAACGGTCACAGGGGGCATCAGCTTTTTTTGTGTCCGGAGGAGGAAATTTATGTTAACTTCACTTGCACTCATCTTTTTGGTTGGCCTTGCGCTGGCCGCGCTCTGCCAAAAGTTGAAGCTGCCGCGCATCATCGGCATGCTGGCGACGGGCATCCTGCTGGGGCCGTGCGTGCTCAACGTGCTGGACGGCTCGATTTTGTCGATCTCAGCCGACCTGCGCAAGCTCGCGCTCGTTATTATCCTGCTCAAGGCGGGACTGTCGCTCGATTTGGGCGACCTCAAAAAGGTCGGCCGTCCGGCGATCTTGATGTCGTGTTTGCCCGCGACGTGCGAGATCATCGGTTATGTGATGCTCGCGCCGTGCTTCCTTGGCATCACGCGCGTGGAGGCGGCGGTCATGGGCTCGGTGCTCGCGGCGGTGTCGCCCGCGGTCGTCGTGCCGCGCATGGTGCAGCTGATGGAAAGCGGCCGCGGAACGGACAAGAGCATCCCGCAGATGATCCTGGCCGGCGCATCGTGCGACGATATCTTCGTCATTGTGCTGTTTACAACGTTTCTGCACACGGCGCAGGGCGGCAGCGCCAACGCCGCGGACTTTTTGAGCATCCCTGCGTCGATCGTGCTCGGCGTTGCGCTGGGTGCGCTTGTCGGGTGGTTGCTCAGCCGCTTTTTCGAGACTGCCTATGCCCGAGCGCACTGCATCCGCAACAGCATGAAGGTCATCATCGTGCTGGGGGTCTCGCTGCTGCTCGTCGCGGCGGAGGGCTGGCTCGAGGGCATCGTGCCGGTGTCGGGCCTGCTCGCGGTCGTCAGCATGGCGTGCTTACTTAAGATGAAGTGCACGCCGTTCGTTGCCAAGCGGCTCTCTGAAAAATTCGGCAAGCTCTGGCTGGCGGCGGAGGTCATTTTGTTCGTCCTCGTCGGAGCGGCGGTCGATATCCGCTATATGGCGGGCGTGGGCCTTGCGGCGGTCGGCATGATCTTCTCGGCGCTCATTTTCCGCGCCGTGGGTGTGTGCCTTTGCCTTGTCAGAACGCCGCTCACGGCGAAAGAGAGGCTCTTCTGCGTGTTTGCCTATCTTCCCAAGGCGACGGTGCAGGCGGCCATCGGCTCGGTGCCGCTTGCGGCGGGGCTGCCCTGCGGCAGCATCGTGCTGTCAGTCGCGGTGCTCGGCATCGTCATCACCGCGCCGCTCGGGGCGTTTTTGATGGACACGAGCGCGCCGAAGCTGCTGAGGTAAAGCGGAGGAATAAAGAAAAGGACTTGGACGCTTTCGTCCAAGTCCTTTTCTGTTTTTATCAAGTGCTCACACGTCGAGCGCCATATTTGTGCGCTCCATCACCACGACGAGGATGGGGACGAGAATGAGCTGCAGAATGATGCCGGGGATGGCCGTCGTCACCGCGCCGGAGAGGAAGAGGGCGAGGCTGAACTCCGTGCCCTGAAGGCCCGCGAGCAGGAACTTCACAAGGCCCCACACAAGGCGGCCCGCGACCATCGCGGAGATGAGCGAGGCATAGATGCGCCAGCCTGTTTTCGGCAGCTTGCGGTACAGAAGACCGGCGATGGCGCCGTAGGTCGCCATTTCAAACGCCATGGGAATAGCGATCCAGATCGGCGGCATGCCGGACATCGAGCGCAGCAGCGGGGAGATAAAGCCGACCGCGAGTCCCCACGGCCAGCCGCACATGAAGCCGCACAGCAGCGCGGGCAGGTGCATGGGGCAGAGCATGGAGCCGATCTCGGGGATCTGGCCGGTCAAAAACGGCAGGACCATCGTAAGGGCGAGGAAGAGCGCGGAATAGGTGAGCTTTCTCACAGGGGAAGCGGTACGGGCAGTTGCAGTGGCAGCGTTGTTCATGGTTTGTTCTCCATTCCTTCGAGCAGCGAACAGATGTGCGCCATGGCGTCGTCCAGAATGGCGGAGGACTTTTTGTCCACGCCCGCGACATACGTGCTGCATAGATTCATCGGGATGAGCACACGGTAGGCATTGCTTGACGCGACGGCGTTTGCCATGGCGGGGGAAATCTCGCCCATCAGCGCATCGGCGATCGCGATGCCGATGGGGCCGGCGATGATCTGCGCGCTGCGGCAGGCCACGATGACGGGGTTTTCGCCCGTGGCCACGCGGTCAGCGCCCGCGCGGCGCATCGCGTCGGAAGCGGCGCTGTTCGTACCGACCGCCATGATCTCGAGGTGCGGGAAGGACTTTTTGATGTTCTCGACCAAAGTTTTGCCGAGCTTTCCGCCCTGGCCGTCGATGACAAGGATCGTCACGGTGTTCTCATCCTCTCTTGCGTCTTGTTTTCTGCGCGAAAACCCTTGAAAAGACAAAGAAAAGGCATCAATATTCCCCTTGCAGGGAGATTGATACCTTGGTGATACCTCGTTTGCTTTCAGGGAACGCGCGGAAGAAAAGTCAGCTTGTGCCAACGCTGCCGGCTTGTGCCGACGCGGGAATTTTATCAAAAAAGCGCAGGGATGTCAATCCCTTGCCCCTTGCGAAAGGGGCGAAAAAGCGCTATGATAAACGAAACTTTTTGGTAAAGGAACCCCGCCGCTATGACGAATTTTATCGATATTCGCGACTTTCTGCGCGCCCACTGCGCGCGCTATCCAGAGCTGGCGCTTCAGGACGTCTTCAAGGCGCTCTATCAGAGCGCCTTTGGCTGCGAGCATCTGATCGCCGACCCGTCCGCCGCCGCAGACTACATCCGCGCCGAAGCGGCGCGAAGCGGTGACCGTATCTCCGAGCTCGTCGAGCTGCTCGGCGGCGACTACTGCCGTGTGCACCTCGGCATTTTGCAGGACGGCTTGAGCGCGGAGACGTTTGCGCGGCTCTTCGCCCTCTCTGCGCGGCACGAGGAGTGCGGGCGCGAAAAGCTCGAAGCGATGCTCACCGCCTTGCAGACAATGGCCGACGCGGGCGAGCTGCCGTTTTCTGCGCAGGAGACGGCGGAAGCTGTTGAGAGGTGGCGCAAGGACGGCTTTCCGCCGCTGCACCACTCCGAGATATTTCGGCAGAATTACGCGCCCGCGTACCGCGTCCTGCGGCGCGACTTCGCCCGCGCGCTGCCGCTGTTTGCGCGCATCGACTGCCTGACGGCGGAAAAGGACCGCGTGCTCGTCGCCATCGAGGGCGGCAGCGCCAGCGGCAAGACGACGCTCGGCGAGCTGCTGCAAAATGTTTACGGCTGCCCTGTCTTCCACATGGACGACTTTTTCCTCCGGCCCGAGCAGCGCACGGAGGCGCGCTTCGCGCAGCCCGGCGGCAACGTCGACCGCGAGCGCTTTTTGGAAGAG
>OIWO01001789.1_pt1 | contig 16324 bp, 8 predicted proteins | sample 1587641 | NCBI WGS metagenome assembly OIWO01 (sample SAMEA3888924, study PRJEB22519) | human gut metagenome | biome: human gut; feature: human-associated habitat; material: faeces | place: Denmark | collected 2010
CCCCCGACGTACCAGCGTTTGTCCGCCTCGCGCGACCAATCCTTATGGATCGCTCCGAAGATGCGGAACTTCTCGCGCGAATATTCCGAATACATCCCTTCCCAGTTGAGCACCAGTTCGGCGCGCAGCCCCTTCGGGTTGCGGTAACGCACCGCCATGCCCTGGATCGTGGGGTCGTAGACGCGCAGCGAGTCGTTGAAGAAGGCGTGCGAGTAGTCGCCGCGCAGTTCGTCGCGCGAGAAGATACCCACGTCGGCCCCGAGCCGTTCGGCGCGGTAGGCGTACGACGCCAGAGGCCGCACCTCCGAGAAGTAGTCGCGGTTGTCGCCGAAGTCCTTCTGCATCTGTACACCGAAACGCAGCGTATTGCGGTCCAGCCAGTTGTAGCTTACGGCCGTCGACAGGTCGGCCAGAAAGATCGTCTGCGACTCGTTGCACGAACTGCCCGTGAATTCGCGATTGTCGAAGCGCGTCTTGAAGTCGGCCTCCCAGCCGACGCGCTGCGCCTGCACGCTGCCCGCGCAGGCGATTGCGGCCAGCAGGCCGAAGATTTGTCTGATGTTCATAGTCGAATCGGGAATATCGCGCCAAAATTACATATTTTATCCCGATTTGTGTTACTTTTGTCCCCGAAATTAGCTGTCGGTCATGCGAAAAATCACGAATGAAGAGTTGCATCGCCCCTCGGTCGAGGAGTTCGCCGCGATGCCCAAGCTGCCGCTGGTGGTCGTGCTCGACAACGTGCGGTCGGCACAGAACGTCGGATCGTTCTTCCGCACGGGCGATGCCTTCGCCGTCGAGCGGATCGCCCTGTGCGGCATTACGGCCGTGCCGCCCTGTCGGGAGCTTCACAAGACGGCGCTCGGTGCCGAACTGACCGTGCCGTGGACTTATCACAAGACGACGGAGGAGTGCATTGCCCGCCTGCGCGCCGAAGGCTACCGGGTCTATGCCGTCGAGCAGGTCGAAGGAGCCGTGATGCTCGGCGATTTCCGGGCGGAGCCGGGCGTGAAATATGCGCTCGTGTTCGGCAATGAGGTGATGGGCGTGGGGCAGCAGGCCGTGGACATGTGCCACGGCGCGATCGAGATTCCGCAGGCCGGGACGAAGCATTCGATCAACGTTTCGGTTTCGGGCGGTGTCGTTTTGTGGGATTTTTTTTGCCAAATCCGGCCGAAGCGTTAACTTTGCCGCGCTGAACCTCGGTTTAGCTGCGCCCCGGCAAAACAGATAAATTTGGCTTTGCACCCGGCTTGCGCTATCACCCCGGTTTACAGGTGTTGATAAGTCTCCCTTTTCAAAGGGAGGTTTGGAAGGATTGTCGATATGGAATTGGCGTTTTTGCGCCGTAATACGAATCCGATGGATTCCATACCGGAACCTTGCGAACGAATGAAATGTTGAATAATCCATCGGGTTCGTAGTAAACTATGTCTGTAGAAAGTACTGTCAGGGCAGTGACCACCTACCGTCTGACGGAGATGAAGCAGCGCGGCGAGAAGATCGCCATGCTGACCTCGTACGATTATTCGATGGCCAGGATCGTCGACGCCGCGGGTATCGACGTGATCCTCGTGGGCGACTCGGCGGCCAACGTGATGGCCGGTTACGAAACCACGCTTCCCATTACCCTCGATATGATGATTTACCATGCGCGTTCGGTCGTGCGTGCCGTCAGCCGTGCGCTGGTTGTCGTCGACCTGCCGTTCGGAACCTACCAGGGCAATTCGAAGGTGGCGCTCGACTCGGCCATCCGCATCATGAAGGAGACCGAGGCAGATGCCGTGAAGATCGAGGGCGGCGAAGAGATCCTCGAATCGGTCAACCGCATCCTTTCGGCCGGAATACCCGTCATGGGGCACCTGGGGCTGACGCCGCAGTCGATCCATAAATTCGGGACGTACAGCGTGCGTGCCAAGGAGGAGGCCGAGGCAGCGAAACTCGTCCGCGACGCCCACCTGCTGAGCGATGCGGGGTGCTTCGGCATCGTGCTCGAAAAGATTCCTGCGGCGCTGGCCGCCCGCGTCACCTCCGAAATCTCCGCGCCGACCATCGGTATCGGGGCCGGTAACGGCTGCGACGGGCAGGTGTTGGTGATCCACGACATGCTGGGCATCAACAAGGGTTTCTCGCCGCGCTTCCTGCGCCGCTATGCCGACCTGTATACTGTTATGTCGGACGCCGTGTCGCAGTATATCACGGACGTCAAGTCGTGCGATTTCCCCAACGGGCAGGAGCAGTACTGACCCCGCCGGGTGCGCAGGCCGCCGTGACGGAATAATTTCGATCCCCGACCCTGAGGCCGGGGATTTTTCCTGTCCGGGAAGTCGGCGGCGGGAGGATGCCCCCGATTGCTGTCCGGGGATTCCGGGCGCTGGGTGTTCCCTCTGGCTTGTACGGGACTGCGCGGGCGGCTTCCCGGGACGGGGCGCCGGAGGCTGTCCCGGACGCAGGCGTGTGTATTTACCCGTCGCGGGGCTTGCCGGGCGTTGTCCCGGGGGCTCCGGATTTTGCCCGCACCCGGCGGCTTTGATAAATTGTTGATAAAAAAAATCGTCGCGTTGCCCCGGATATTAGGCCGTTTCGAAAATTATCACTACATTTGCGAGCAACAAAAATCCACGTTCATTATGTCTTTTATCAATGAAAGGGTTCAGCCCGAAGGACTTACGTTCGACGATGTGCTGCTTATACCCGCCTATTCGGAAGTGTTGCCGCGAGAGGTCAGTGTCCAGACCCGTTTCTCGCGAAATATCAAACTTAACATCCCCATTGTGTCCGCTGCCATGGACACCGTTACCGAAGCGCCGATGGCTATTGCGCTGGCTCGTGAAGGCGGGATCGGCGTGATCCACAAGAACATGTCCATCGCCGAGCAGGCCGCCCACGTGCGCCGGGTGAAACGGGCCGAGAACGGCATGATTTACGACCCGGTGACCATCTCGAAAGACCATACGGTCGGCGATGCGCTCAACCTGATGAAAGAGAACAAGATCGGGGGTATTCCGGTCGTGGATGCGGATCGGAAGCTGATCGGTATCGTCACCAACCGCGACCTGCGGTTCCAGCGCGACATGTCGCGCCGTATCGAGGAGGTGATGACCCCCGGCGACCGCCTCATCACGACGCATAGCTCCGAATTGTCCAACGCCTCGGAGGTGTTGCTCAACTGCAAGATCGAAAAGCTCCCCGTGGTCGACGACGAAGGCCATCTGGTGGGGCTTATTACTTATAAGGATATCACGAAGGTGCAGGATCATCCCAACGCCTGCAAGGATGCCAAAGGCCGTCTGCGCGTCGCAGCCGGCGTGGGCATCACGCCCGATGCGCTGGATCGTGTGAAGGCGCTCGTCGAGGAGGATGTGGATGCCGTGGTGCTCGACTCCGCGCACGGGCATTCGATGAATATCGTCAATAAGCTCAAGGAGATCAAGGCCGCCTATCCGTCGCTCGACGTGGTGGTCGGAAATATCGCCACGGCAGGAGCCGCACGGTTCCTGATCGAGAACGGCGCCGACGGCATCAAAGTCGGTATCGGCCCCGGCTCGATCTGCACCACCCGCGTGATCGCGGGCGTGGGCGTTCCCCAGCTGTCGGCCATCTATGCCGCGGCGTCGGCCGCCAAAGATACGGGTGTTCCGGTTATCGCCGACGGCGGCCTGCGTTATTCGGGCGACATCGTCAAGGCGCTGGCTGCGGGCGGCGACTGCGTGATGATCGGCTCGATGTTCGCCGGCACGGAGGAGTCTCCCGGCGAGACGATCATCTACAACGGCCGTAAGTTCAAGACCTACCGCGGCATGGGCTCGATCGACGCCATGAAGGCGGGTTCCGCCGACCGCTATTTCCAGAAGGGCTGCGAGGGCAATATCAACAAGCTCGTTCCCGAAGGGATCGTGGCGCGCGTACCCTTCAAGGGTACGTTGAGCGAGGCTGTCTTCCAGCTTATCGGCGGCATCCGTTCGGGCATGGGTTATTGCGGTGCCAGGGACATCGCGGCTTTGCAGCGTGCGCAGTTCATCCGCATCACCTCGAACGGCGTTACGGAGAACCACCCGCACGACGTGACCATCACGAGTGAAACGCCCAATTATTCCCGCGGTGAATAGTTCCGATCCCGGGATTGCGGCCTGCGGGCTTTTTTGCGGTTCATGCCGGAAATTCCGGAAAGGGAGTTGTCCGGGGTGCCGCGATAACGAAAAGGCCGTGTGGTGCAAGGTTCGTTTCTGCTGCCGGGAGAACGGCTGGCAGAGTTGCGCCGAATGCACGCTGGTGCCGCTGGATGCCTGCGGAAAGTTCAATAATTTCATCGCCGGGGTTTTCCAGGTCGTTTTTCGCTCAGACCGTCGCGGTTGCATAGCACGCATCCGCGAAGTCGGGAACGAGGCTTTCGCCGCGGAGATGCGCCTTTCGGGAAGTTACAACCGTCCGGTAAAAAGAAAATAATAAGGATTCGAGGTCTTCCTTGGCAGCGAGGAAGGCCCGGAGGAATTTTAGGCCTGAAACCGGCGTCGGAGACGCCGTAGAGTGAGTCCGGCGAGTTTCATGGCTTGTAAATCTTCCGAAATTGATGAACCCCGATTCGTCGGACTTACATTATATTATGGAAAAAATCCTGATTCTCGACTTCGGGTCGCAGTATACGCAGCTCATCGCGCGGCGCGTACGCGAACTGAATGTCTATTGCGAGATCCACCCCTTCAACAAGATTCCGGTGCCGGATGCTTCGGTGCGGGGTGTGATTCTCTCGGGCAGTCCCTTTTCCGTGAGGGACGAGCATGCCCCTGCCCCCGACCTTTCGGCCATCAAGGGCAAACTGCCCCTGCTGGGTGTCTGCTACGGCGCGCAGTTCCTCGCATCGGCCTTCGGCGGCGAGGTGCAGCCTGCGCCCAGCCGCGAGTACGGCCGTGCGATGCTTACGGTGGGCGATGCCGGTGACCCGCTGATGCGCGGCCTGCCTGCGACCACGCAGGTGTGGATGTCGCACGGCGATACGATCACGTCCGTGCCGGCTGACTACAAGGTCGTGGCCAGCACCGAGGAGGTGCGCGTGGCTGCGTTCCGCATCGAGGGTGAGCAGACCTGGGGCATCCAGTTCCACCCCGAGGTTTACCATTCGACCGACGGCACGCACCTGCTGAAGAATTTCGTCGTGGGTATCTGCGGCTGCAGGCAGGAGTGGACCTCGGAGAGTTTCGTAGAGGCCACCGTGCGCGAGTTGCAGGAGAAACTGGGCGACGACAAGGTCGTGCTCGGACTTTCGGGCGGCGTCGACTCGTCGGTGGCCGCCGTGCTGCTGCACAGGGCCATCGGCAAGAACCTCTACTGCATCTTCGTGGATTCGGGCCTGCTGCGCAAGAACGAATTCGAGGACGTGCTCGAGTCGTATAAGAACATGGGCTTGAACGTCAAGGGCGTGAAGGCCGGCGACAAGTTCCTGGGTGACCTGGCCGGCGTGAGCGATCCCGAGACCAAGCGCAAGATCATCGGCCGCGATTTCGTCGAGGTATTCAACGACGAGGCGATCCGGATCGAGGACGTGCGCTGGCTGGCGCAGGGGACGATCTATCCCGACGTGATCGAGTCGGTGTCGGTCAACGGCCCCTCGGCGACGATCAAGTCGCACCACAACGTCGGCGGGCTGCCCGAGAAGATGCACCTCGGGATCGTCGAACCGCTGCGCCTGCTCTTCAAGGACGAGGTGCGCCGCGTAGGCCGTTCTCTCGGGATCTCCGAGCAGCTGATCGGGCGCCATCCCTTCCCGGGGCCCGGCCTTGCGATCCGCGTCCTGGGCGACATCACGCCCGAAAAGGTCGGAATCCTGCAGGACGTGGACAAAATCTACATCGACGCCCTGCGCGATGCCGGGCTTTACGACAAGGTGTGGCAGGCGGGGGCTATCCTGCTCCCCGTGAAGAGCGTCGGCGTGATGGGCGACGAGCGAACCTACGAGAGTTGCGTCGCACTGCGTGCCGTGACCTCGACCGACGGCATGACCGCCGACTGGGTGCACCTGCCCTACGAGTTCCTTGCCAATGTGTCGAACGACATCATCAATAAAGTCAAAGGGGTCAACCGCGTCGTCTACGACATCTCCTCGAAACCGCCCGCAACGATCGAGTGGGAATAGGGCGTGATCCCTGCGCGGCCGCTGTGTGGGATCGGCCGCTGTCGTATTGCAATCGTTGCCGAACCCGTTATTCGGCACGGCCAGCCCGGACCTTTACAGTCCGGGCTGGCTGCTTTTGCGGCCGGATGGTGTTGCCGACGGGCTTTGCCGGCTGATGCAACATGCGTGCAATGCCATATTCCCGGGATTGTTATGGGATTGTCGCAACTATGAAATAACCGCTGGGTAATTTTGCAGCGTCAGAAACGATGTCGATTTATGACCCCTGCCGATGCAATCCGCCAACCAGCCTTGAAACTTCGCCCGTCCCGGTTTCCGGGGCGGTTTTTTTGTCTGGCCGAAGGTACCCCGGGGATTTTACGGTTCGGGGCGGGAGCCCCCCCCGCCGGAGCCTTAATTTGGGAGCGGATGAGGCTGTCTGCCGGACGGGTTGTCCCTTTCGAAGCAGCATGGAACGTTTTTTTGCTATGTAACGGAATATTAACAGTAAATATATGCCGAAATCCTTTTGTATTTTTGAAATAAAAACTATCTTTGTAATAGTTTCCCCTTGAAAAAACGGAAGAATCGTAAGTCATTTATTGTGTACAGATATTAGTTTATAATCACCTAATTAAAACTATTTTTTATGAGTAAACATCTTTTTAGGTTGTTGTTCGGCGCATTCTTCCTCGTGGCTGCCACGGCATTTACGGGATGCTCCGACGACGATGACAAGTCGCTGACGCCGAAGTTGACGGCGGATCCGACGGCGCTTGATTTCACCGATGAGACGGCGACGACGCAGACCGTTGCCATCACGGCGAACTGCGAATGGACGGTTACTGCAAGTAACCTGGATTGGGCTACCATTTCCCCGATGAGCGGCAAAGGCAACGGAACGATCTCCGTTACGGTTTCCGAGCTGCCCGCCGGTACGAACCTGCGCGAAGGTAAGATCTCCTTCACGCTTATCCACCCCGAATTCGGCAAATGGGGCCAGGCCGAGTCGTCCGTAGCCGTGAAACAGTACGGCAGCGGGGTTACACCCCCCCCCACGGGCGATGCTATCTATGCTAACGATTTCGATAAGGAGCAGGCTCAAAAGGGGGCAGATGGTAAGTTCCCCTTCGCAGATGCATTCGAGGGCTGGAAGAATCAGACTGGTACGGGTGCCGACAATGTTGCTTATAAAACGAGCGGTATAAGTGTTCGTTCGAATTTGCCTTCGAACGATAGCCATTCGAAGTACAAGGACGACGCTTCCGGTGTCAACAATATGTTTTTCGGAACGAGCGGTGTTTTTGAGATTCAGAAAATCGCACTTGAATCTACCCAGAAGAACCTTCAACTTACGTTCGGTTCATACCGTAGTATTTTTGAAGATAAGGACAATGCCTTCAAGACTTCGGAGTTCCATGTATATCTGAGCAAAGACGGTGAAAACTGGGCGGAAATTACCTATGACCGCCCTGTCGGGGACGACGAGCACTCTAACTACGGTACCTGGGCTTTGGCGACGGCCAATTTCACGCTGAAACAGGTGCCTTCGGAACTTTACATTAAATTTACTTCGGATCTTACATCCGCACACCGTATCGACGACGTGAAACTTTTCGAGGGCATCGGTGGTACGGAGGTCGACCTGGACAATATTACTCCTCCTGTAACTGAAACGAAGACCATTGCTGAAGTCATTGCGGGTTCGGTAGGCGCGACCTATACTACGCAGGGACAAGTCGTGGCGATTAACGGACGTAGTTTCCTGATTCAGGACAATAGCGGGAAGATTCTGGTCTATCTTGGATGGAAAGATAATAAGCCTGTGGTAGATTATTCCGCTACGATTGGCCAGACTGTCAAGGTGACCGGCAAGACGACTACTTACAGTAAGTTGGTACAGTTCTCTGAAACCGACCTGGTAATAGAAAAGGTATCTGACGGTTCCTTCACACAGCCTACTCCCGAAAAGTTCGACGGAGCCGCTTTCGATGCCTATGCGGCAGCCACTCCCGTTATTAAATATATCGAATATTCGGGCACGCTTACGATAGACGGGTATTACTATAATATAGCTGTCGAAGGTACGGATCTGCAGGGCTCTCTGGCATATCCCGCCGATGGTTTTGTCGATGCTTCCCTTAATGGACAGGTTGTTATTGTCAAGGGTTATACGTTAGGTATGACCAACCAGAGTAAGATGCTTAGCACGATTGCCGTATCGGTCGAAAAGGATGGTGATGCACCCGCTGAACCGAAGATTACCAAGCTCGACCCGACGTCGCTTTCTTTCGCTGCGACGGACAATGCCAAGACCGTGACGGTCACGGCTGCCAATGCCGACGACTGCACGATCGAAGCCGCTACGGATAAATCGGAGCAGTTCACGACCTCCGTAAACGGGATGGTTGTAACTGTGACGCCCAAGGAAAACACGACGGAGCAGGCTATCACCGCCACGCTGACCATCAAACTGATGAAGGCCGGTGCCGCTGTGGATACCAAGACCGTTGCGATTTCGCAGGCCGGGAAATCCGTACCGGGCGGTAGCGGATATACGCGAGTCAATGCGATAGCAGCGGGTAAGAAGTATTTAGTCGTGGCTGAAGTCAATTCGAAATATGTTGTGATGCCCGCTGCAGCTGCGATGACTTCGAGTAAGTTCACTGGTGTCGATATCACGGTTTCGGGTGGTAAGATCGAATCGAATGAGGCAAATGATGCCTATGCTGTGACAATCGAAGCCAATGGCGATGCCTATGTGATTAAGAATAGTGCCGGTAAATATATTGAACACAACTCTGGTACCAATTTTAAACTGGCCGATACTTCGTCGAAGACTTGGACGATCACTTATGATAATGACAAGAATTGGTTTGCAATTATGGATGTAGCAACCTCTACGGAGAAGACAAAACGTCAATTGCTGTACCAGATTGAAGACGGTTCTACAAGTAATCGTTTCGGCCCATATGCTTCGTCGAACGCCGATGGCGTGAAGTATTCCGGTGTCGCCCTTTATGAATTGAGCGAATAGCAACTCTCTGATTCCGATAATCCATCCCCGGCGGATTGGCTTCCGCCGGGGATGATTGTCGGATTTTCTACCTGACATTTTTATTTGCAAATTCCCACATGATTTTGACAAAAGGGTTATTGAAACTTTTCGGACGGGCTATGGTGCTCGGGGCGCTCCTGCTGGTTTTCGGGCGGTGCGGTTCCTCCGACGACGGCACCCCGGCGAATATTTCCGCGGTGTTCATGGAAACCGAGACGACCACGCTCGACGCCAAAGGTTATGCGACCGATCCCCGGCTCGTGCTGACGGGGCCCGTGGGTACGGCTTATACCGTCACCGTGACCGAAGGCGGCAGTTGGTGCTGGACGTCGCGCAGGACGCAAGCCACGACCAAATCGGCGAAACTCGTTTCGGCGAACGATGTCGTGTACCTCTACCTGGACGATAATGAAACGGGCGCTTCGCGCCGTGCCGCGGTCGATGTCGTCTTCGACGGCGGACACGAATTCACGTTGACGATCGACCAGGCGGACTACTCGGTTCCGGCATCGATGGATCACGCGTGGGCGGAATTGCCCGCCTATGTCGAAGCCTCCGACTACTGTTACGTAACGCATTATGCGCCCCTTTCGGAAGAGAAGACGGCCCGCAACTTTACGATCTGCTACGACACGAAGAAACGTATCGCCAACTGGGTTGCCTATCCGATCCATTCCTGTTACCGGGTTGGAAAATATGAGCGTTCTAATGCATGGAAATACGATCCTGAAGTGCCGGAGGAATTTCAGGTCGATTTGAGCCGCGGTTCATATAATGGGCGGCCTATCCGCGGGCATCAGTGTATGTCCTACCATCGTTATGTCAGCTATTCTTCGCTATTGAATGAGCAGACGTTCTATTCGACCAATATTATGCCTCAGGATCCTGATTTTAATAGCGGGTCGTGGGGGGATTTGGAAGATCTTACCCTGAAATATATTTCATATCTCGATACCTTGTACAATGTTACGGGAACTTATGGGGTACAGGGATATACGACGGATAAAGGGGGGAATCGGGTCGCGATTCCACAGTATTGCTGGAAGGTGCTGCTACGTACCAAAAGCGGCAGGACGGGGAAGCGGATCGACCAGATTACCGATGCATCGCAATTGGCGGCAATCGGTTATTGGGCTGAAAATTCCTCAACCACGACCGGGAATATAAAACAATATATCACGAGCGTTGCCGACATCGAAGAGAAAACGGGTTATAAATTCTTTACGATGCTCGACGAGGCCATTGCCGCCGACGTGAAGGCACAGAACAATCCCTCGGACTGGGGTATAAATTAATCTGAACAATATGAAGAAACTGCTTTTTACCGGGCTTTTCGCAGCGCTGATCGTCGCCTGCTTCGCCCAGAAACCCTACAAGGTCGTTTTCTACAACTTCGAAAACCTCTTCGATACGATCCGCAACCCGGAGATTTACGACGAGGAGTTTACGCCCGAGGGGCCCAAGAAGTGGAATACGCCCAAGTACACCAAAAAGATCAATAACCTTTCGCGCGTGTTGTTTGACATCGCCGCCATCAACAAGGACTACCCGGTGGTGATCGGTGTTTCGGAGATCGAGAACCGCAATGTCATGGAGGACGTGATCGCTACGCCCAAACTCGCCCCGGCCAATTACCGCATCGTGCACTACGATTCGCCCGATGCCCGCGGCGTGGACGTGGCGTTCTACTACCGTCCCGACGTGTTCAAGCTCGAGGGCAGCGCCCCGATTCCGTTTACGATGGAGAGCCTGCCGAATTTCCGCACGCGCGACGTGGTGACGATGTGGGGGACGATCGACGGGGAACCGTTCTATTTCATGGTGGCCCACTGGCCTTCGCGCCTGGGCGGCAAGGAGGCTTCGGCACCCAAGCGCGAGCGCGCCGCCGAGATCATGCGCCATGCCGCCGACTCGGTGCTGGCGATCAACCCCGCGACCAAGGTCGTGATGATGGGTGACTTCAACGACGACGCCACCGACAAGAGTATCACCGAGGTGCTCGGCGCCGAAGGCAACATCCGCAAGCTCCAACCGGGCGGATACTACAATCCCTTTATCGACATGCTGAAGGCGGGCATCGGTTCGCTTGCCTACCGCGACCAGTGGAACCTGTTCGACAATATCGTCGTGTCGGAGAACCTCGCTACCGGCTCGACGGGTTCGCTCAAGCTGGAGCGTGCCCCCAAGGGGAAATATTACGGCAATATTTTCCGTGTCCCCTATCTGTTCCAGCAGGAAGGCCAGTACAAGGGCTACCCGCTGCGTACGTTCGTGGGCAACAATTTCCAGGGGGGATACAGCGACCACCTTCCCGTATTCATTTACATCGGTAAATAACCCAACAAAGTAATTATGAAGATCAGAGCTTTACTTGTTATCCTGCTCACGCTGGCCTGTGCCGGGGCGTATGCCCAGGACGGGGGCGTCAAAGGCAAGGTCGTCTCGCGTGACGGCCGTGTCGCACTGAGCAATGTCAAGGTGGTCGTCGAACCGCTCGGCGTCACCGTCATGACCGACAACCACGGTAATTTCAATATCGACCAGCTGCCCAAAGGGGAATACCAGTTGAAATTCGAAGCCCCCGAGTTCGAGAACCTCGACCTGGCGATCCGTGTCGACAAGATGGTCAAGAACCTCAATTCGGTGGTGATGGCCCCCGATGTGCAGTATGTCATCGACGACGCCGTGTTCGCGGAGTTCGACTCCGATACGGCGGCCGACGGGCAGTCGCTGCCTTCGTCGCTTTCGTCGTCGAAGGATGTCTTCAACAACATTGCCTCGTATAAATTCAGCGAGATGCGTTTCAACGTGCGCGGTTACGATTCGCAGTATTCGAGCATCTACCTGAACGGCATCCGGTTCAACGACGCCATGACGGGCTATGGCCCCTGGTCGTTGTGGAGCGGCCTGAACGATGCCACGCGTAACCAGGAGAATACCGCCGGGCTGCGCTCGTCGGGCTACGGCATCGACGGCATCGGCGGTACGACCAATGTCAATGCGCGCGCTTCGCAGATGCGCAAGGGCTTCCGTGCCAGCGTCGTGAACGGCAACTCGATGTACCGCTTCCGCGCGATGGTTTCCTACGCTTCGGGCCTGCTCGACAACGGATGGTCGTACGCCTTCTCGTTCTCGACCCGCCAGGGCGGCAACTCCTATGTCGACGGGGTGTACTACAATGCCTACGGTTACTTCGCATCGGTCGAAAAGCGTTTCGGCGGCGACCGCCACAACCTGGCGCTGACCATCCTGGGCGCACCGACCGAGCGCGGAGCGCAGCAGGCGTCGACGCAGGAAGCCTACGACCTGTTGAGTAACAACTATTACAACCCCAATGTGGGCAAGCAGGACGGCAAGCTGCGCAACTCGCGCGTGCGCGATTACCACGAGCCGATTGTGATGCTCAACTACGGGTTCGACATTTCGTCGAATACCAAACTTGCCGCCGCGGCTTCGTTCCGCTTCGGCAAGAACGGTTATTCGGCCCTGACGTGGACGGACGGCCCCGACCCGCGCCCCGACTACTACCGTTACCTGCCCAGCTTCTACACGAACCGTATCCTCCAGTTGTCCGAGGGCATCGAGAGTTCGGATCTGGGGACGTACAACGACCTTGCGCTGCGTTCGATGCGTGAGTGGATCACCGACCCCAGCAAGAGCCAGATGGATTACGACAACATGTTCCGCATGAACTACAACCGCAACAAGTCCGGGGCTTCGGGCATCTACATGATCGAAGAACGCCATACCGACCAGCGCGATTTCAACTTCGCGGCCAACATCGCCCATACGTTCCGCAACCAGTCCGTGCTGCGCGGAGGCCTGACGGCGCGTATCAACCGCACGGAGTACTACGACCAGGTGAAAGACCTGCTCGGCGCCGACTACTGGCTCGACGTGGATAAGTTCGCCCTGCGCGACAACGGCAACTACAACCCGCTGCTTTCGCAGAACGACCTGGATTATTACCTCAAGCACGGCGAGGCCCGCCGCGTCGGGGAAGGCGACAAGTTCAGCTACGATTACTACGCCAACCTGCGCCAGGCACAGGTCTGGGCGCAGTATTACGCCTCGTTCGGCGGTTTCACGATGAGCCTCGGCGGCGAGGTCGGCTATACGGCCATGTGGCGCGACGGCCGGCTGCGCAAGGGACTCTTCGCGAACAACTCGCTCGGTAAATCGAAGACGCTCGACTACCTGACCTACAAGCTCAAGGGCGAGTTCTCGTACCGTTTCTCGGGTGCGCATGCCATCGACGCCAATGTGGCCTACATGGTCAATCCCCCGCAGTTCCGCGACGCTTTCGTTTCGGCGCGTACCCGCAATACGACTACGCCGGGCCTCGATTCCGAGAAGGTACTCGGCGTCGACCTGTCGTACAACCTCAACCTGCCGTGGATCACGGCGCGCGTTTCGGGTTACTATACCTCGGTCGCCGACCAGTCGAAGGTCATCTCGTACTATGACGATACGCAGTCGTCGTTCACCAACTTCGCCATGAGCGGCATCGACAAGCGTTACTACGGCCTCGAAGTGGGCGTCGTGGTTCCCATCTGGGGCGGCATCTCGTTCAACGGCGCCCTGAGCCTGGGCGACTACCGCTATACGTCGGACGCCAACTTCACACAGACGCGCGACAACAGCGAGGAGGTGCTCCGCGGCGACAAGGTGCTCTGGGACGACCTCTACGTCGAAAGCACGCCCCAGACGGCGCTCAACCTCGGCCTGAGCTACCGCGGCCCGCGCAACTGGTTCGCCTCGGTCGATTTCAACTATTACGACCGTATCTACCTCTCGATGAACCCCGCGCGCCGTACCCGTGCCGCTTATGCCACGGTACTGCGCCCCGACGAGGCGGCACAGCTCCCCGGCGCCGTGAAATACACGGCGCTGATGAACCTGCGCGATCAGGAGAAATTCGACTCGGCCTATACGCTCAACCTGAGCGTCGGCAAGAACTGGTACATCCACCGCATCTACCAGCTGGGCTTCAGCCTCGAGGTGAAGAATATCCTCAACGACCAGACGATCCGCACGGGCGGTTACGAACAGATGCGCCTTTCGCGCCGTACCTATGTGAACAAGGAGGGTGCGGCCGCCCAGCCGATCCAGTACTACGTGCCGTTCGATTCGAAGTACTTTTACCTGCTGGGGACGACCTATTACCTGAATGTATATTTCCGCTTCTAATACGATATGACGATTATGAAAAAGATATTTCAGTTATGTGCCGTGCTGGCCGTGATGTTTGCGGTTACGGGGTGCTATAATGATTTCGATGCGCCGAAGCCTGCCAAAGTCTATACCGACGAGGATTTCGCGGGGATGAAGCATATCTCCATCGCCGATGTGAAACAGATGTTCCTCGATGAGCACAAGTCGCTCGGCGGTACGGGCAGCAACTCGAGCTGGGGCGATACGAAGTACGTACAGATCGGCCAGTCGCCCGACGGGCTGGATTACTACATCAAGGGCAAGGTGATCAGCAGCGACCGTCAGGGCAACATCTACAAGTCGCTCTATATCTACGACGGCACGGCCGGTATCGAGCTGAAGCTCTACAACGGCCTTTATCTCGACTTCCTGCTCGACCTGGCTTCGAAGCCGATCAAGAGCCAGTGGGTCTACGTGCGTCTCGACGGTCTCTATCTGGGTAACTACCGCATGATGCTTTCGATCGGAGGCGCTCCCTCGGACGGCATCAACACGGCCGGCAACCACAAGTTCTACGCCAACTCGAACCTCGACAACCCGAAGGTCGCCGCCCTGAACGTCTTCCGCGGCGAATACACGACGCTCGACGACTCGGACATCAAGGAGGTCGACGGTTCGAACTACACGTCGCTCGGCGAGGCCGATCTGGGCCGGCTGGTGCGTTTCAACAAGATCAAGATCCGCTATGCGGGTGTGAAGAATCAGGACGGCGTGACGCCTCCGAACCTCAAAAACGGCGGAAATGCGAATCCCTATCCGAGCTGGATCGTGACCGACTGGGGAACGCCCATCTTCGGCGCGTGGTATCGCTGGGCCTACAACAACAGCGAGCAGAATATCCGTCTCTACGGTTCGGTGCTGATGAGCTACAACGATGCGGCGGAGTACACTTCGGACCCGGGCGTTTACGGCATCCGTACGAGCGGTTACAGCCAGTTCGCCATGAAGCCCATCCCGAAGGACGGTACGACGGGCACGGTGCTGGGCATCTACGGCATCTATGCGAAGAAGAGCGATTTCACGGGAGGTTCGGAGGACTGGGCGCAGTACCAGATCTCGGTGAGCCGTATCGAGGACCTCGGCTTCCCGCCCGAGTCGCTGCTTTCCGAGGAGTGGATCAGGGCCAATACGCCCGCCTCGTCGCTGACGCCTCCCGTGAAGAACGGCGGCGATGATTACGAGGGTGACTGATCCCGCGTTTGAGCAATAAAAAACTGCGACCCAAAAGGGTCGCAGTTTTTTTGTGCCGCGGCGGCAGCGCTACCGCTTGTTCCATTTGCAGGAGGTCTGGTAGTAGCCGATCGCGCGGTCGACCTGCATGGCGTCCTTCCGCTCCATCGTTTCGAGGTGGTGGGGATTCTCCTCGGTGGGAACCACGCGGTACTGCTCGAAGCGGCGCACGGGCGACAGAATCGTGAAGGTGTCGCCTTCGAGGTAGCCGAGGTCCTGATAGGTGGCGATGAACGCGCGGTTGACATATGCCGGGTCGAAGATGCTGCGGCCGTAGAAATGCGAGTCGTAGCTCATGTTGAGCAGCGACAGCAGGGTGGGCATCAGGTCGATCTGCGAGACGATGCCGTCGACGCACTGCGGCTCCACGAAGCCCGGAGCGTAGATCAGGGCCGGAATGTGGTACTTGTTCAGCGGAATCTCGGTGCGGCCGGCGCTCGATGCGCAGTGGTCCGCCGTGACGAGGAAAATCGTGTTGTCGAACCACGGCTGCCGCGAAGCCTCCGCGAAGAACTCACCGAGGGCGTAGTCGGTATACATCACGCCGCCGTTGCGGGACTTCGAGTCGTGGGGAATGCTGATCTTTCCGGCCGGGTAGGTGAAGGGGCGGTGGTTGCTGACCGTCATGACGTGGGCGAAGAAGGGCTTGCCGCTCTGCGCGTCTTCGTTGAGCGTGCGGATGACCTTGCGGTAGGCGTCTTCGTCGCATACGC